>Ga0105053_10002155_pt1 | contig 30967 bp, 14 predicted proteins | sample BON01_FD_78093 | JGI IMG/M metagenome (GOLD analysis project Ga0105053, IMG submission 78093) | Freshwater microbial communities from Lake Bonney liftoff mats and glacier meltwater in Antarctica - BON-01 | ecosystem: Environmental > Aquatic > Freshwater > Ice > Glacier meltwater | place: Lake... | reverse complement strand
TCTTCCTCCCTACCTACTTCCTTTTCCTTCTTGTCGTTCTTCTTAAAGAGAAGTGCCGCGCCCCTTGCTGTCGTGTGCGGTGGGTCCCGTCCCCTCTCCTCTCCCCCACCCCCCCCCCCCGCCCCCTTCTCCAACCTTTTGCCCCAAAGCCATGGCCTTGATTGAGCGTCCTGCCGCCCACCCACGCACCCAACTCACAAAACCCATAAGATCTCGGGCACACATGCCGAAAGACTGACGGTTTTTTTTGGTTCCTCTTGACGTTTTTTGGATGACGCTCGCGCGCTAGGGCACGAAGAGAAAAGCGCTTGTTCGAGAAACAAAGTATGGCGCTGTGGTTGGTGTTTATACCGTGGGATTACAACGACAGATCAGTAGAGTGAGTCTTTGGGGGGTGGTTTGGTTGCGAAGAAACACCCATAGGACAACTGATTTGCGAAGAAACACCCATAGGACAACTGATTTGCGCGCTCTGCTCAGCGGCGCGCCGGCAACGCCTCGGCCTCGACCGGCGCCTCCGCGTCGGCGGCCCTCTCGGCCTGCTCGGCCTGCTCGCGCCGCCCGACCTCGGCCGCGCGCACCGCGCGGTCGCGCGCCGCCGCCCGCTGCACCTCGGGGTCGGCCAGCACGGCGGCCTTGGCTTCGTCGCTCGGCGGCGGCGGCGGCGGCACGGGGCGCGGGATGGGGTCGAGCCCCGCGCGCGCGCGCTCCTCGTCGCGCTCGAGCCGTGAGAAGAGGCGCAGCCAGTCGCGCGCGCCGGCCATGCGGCGCGGCGCGCCGCGGAACTTGGGCGGGGGGTCGGCGCGCCGCAGCTCGAACGTCTTGGCGACGCTTCCCGGGCCGCTCAGGGCGGCGACGACGGCGGCGGCGGCGTCGTCGCGCGTCAGGCGCCCGACCAGCGAGTCGCCCTGGTCGGCCTCGAGCCAGGGCACGGGCGCGTCCGGCGCCGGGGCGGCGGCGGCGGGGGCCCGGGCGGCGGCGGCGGCGGGCGCAGCAGAAGCGGCGGCAGCGGCGGCCTCTCCTCCTCGGGCCGCGGCGGGCGCGGGAGGCGGCGGCGGCGCAAAGCCCGCCTCCTCGACGAGGCCCGTGCAGCGCACGACGCAGTACGGCAGGCCAGACTCGCGCACGGCCGCCTCCGCCGCCAGCTTGTGGTTGAGCACGCCGCCCGGATTGAGCTGCACGATCGGGATCTCCTTGCGGCGCCGCTCGGCGTCGTCGCCGACCAACGCGTTGCGCTCGACGCCCGCGCTGCCCACCGCCACCAGCAAAGGCCTGGGCGCGGTGTAGGCGCGGATGCCGCCCTGGATCTGGAGCTCGAAGGCGCCCGGCAGGTGGTTGGGGTTGCGCGCCTTGTTGTAAGCGAATCGCGAGTAGACGAACCCGACCTTGCTGATCTGCGAGGGGTCCAAAGCGGCCGCGCCGTCGTCGGCGCCGGCCACGGCCTGCGCGCGCTCGACGCGCACAAAGTCGCTCCAGGGCAGGCGGGCGGTCGCCCACCCGCCCTCGGCGTCCGCGTCGAAAGACGCCTGGTAGGTGGCCTCGGGCACGTCCTCCTGGTCGAGCGTCTTGACGTTGAGCTTGAACGTCACTTTTCCGTTGGGCAGTAGCTGCAGATGGGTGGAGGGAGAATCAGAGGTGGGCCTGCCGCCGACCTCGGCGACGCGCACGCGCAGCTCGACGCCGTCGAAGGCGCTCCAGTCGGCCCCTGCACTAACGCCGAGCTTCTGCGTGCGCTGGCCGCAGAAGCCGCCGCCCTCGTAGACCAGGTCGCCGCGCCACGCCGCCACGCCCGGCGGCTGCGGCGCGGCCACTGCGTCGTCGGCGGCCGCGGACAGGAGGGCGCTGCTCGAGGCGCCGCCCATGATCACGTCGTCCAGCCGGTCCCAGCGCGCCAGGTCCGCCGCGGTCCCCATCGGCACCACCAACGCGGCGGGCGACCCGCCGCCCGCCGCGCCCGCGTCGGGCAGGCCGCCGGCCGCCGCGATCGCCGCCACCACGTTGGCCACGCCGATCGCCTCGACGCGCTCGGGCGACATGTCGTCGACGTAGCCGAAGCCGCCGTCCGGCAGGCGCCCGACCACGCCGCCCAGGGCGAGGACCACCTGGGACACGCCGGCAAAGATCGAGGGGGACAGGGACGCCGGGTTTGTGACGTCCACCGCCGTCTCGAGGAAGAGGGCGCCGCCAGAGGGCAGGCGCGTCCCCGGGACGAGGGCGAGGCCGCCGCCCTTGTCGGCCGGGCCGAGGAGGACGTCGCGCGCGCGCGCCTCGGAGCGGGCGGCGGCGACGACGGTGCGGCCGGAGGCGAGCAGGCGCTCGACGACGCGGCGGCCGAGGCGGCCGGTGCTGCCGAGGACGAGCACGGCGTTCTGGCGGGGGGGCGGCGGCGGGGGCGGCGGCGGCCGCGCGGCGGCCTGCCGCTTGGCGGCGCCGGCGACGGCGGCGCCGGCGGCGGGGCCGCCGCCGTCCATGCCCTTGCCTTCTTGCTGCGCCTTGATGGCGGCCGAGACGACGGCCAAGGTTCCGGCGATGACGACCGCGCCGGCGGCGAGCGCCTCGGCGGGGACGGACAGCGCCGCGGCGCGGTGGCGGTCGGTGCGGCCGGCGGGGCGGCTGCGGCGGAGGACGGGGGCGGAGGCGGCGGCGGCGGCGGCGCCCGCCAGCGTCGGCCTGGCGGCGGCGGCGGCGGCGCGCGCGTGCTGGGCGGCGAGCATCGGGCGTGTTGTGGCTGCGCGCGGTTTGAGGTGCTCGGCGCTCGCTCTCGATGGCTGTCTTCCCTTTGCGTTTGTGGTGTACTAATGTGTGGTTTGCTGGTTTTTTCTGACGCGCGCTCCTCGTGTTGTGTTTTTGGTGACCTCGATGCGGTAATGGCGAACTGGAGTGGCGGGTGTAGCGGTACGTAAGGTGCGGGGCCGGGGCCAAATGCGAGAGAGACGGCTTCTGCATTTGGGCCCCAGGGAAGCGAAGCGGATTTTCGTTTGTGGCGGCCGGCGCGACGACGAGACGTCGGGCGACGCATGATGCTCGCATGGCTCCTCCGTGCCATGTGGACCGCACGCGTACGAGCGACCGACACGTCAGACCCGACATGATGACATCACATTGACTTTGCTCGAACGATCGCGTGGCGCGCGCGCGTCTTGTAGAAAGGATTTGATCGCTCACAGGGAGCACTGCAGGCCAAAGTCTCTCTCCACCCGCCGATTCAATGTCCGGGTACGCGTGGCACCTGTTTGAGCCGCGCCACCCCTCGGGCCAGAACCACACCGCCCCGCCCCGCGCTCCGGGGGCCGAGGCGGCGGCGGCGGCGCCAAAGAACGGGCACGGCGGCAGCGACGACGACGGCGACGACAGCGACGGCTCTCGCCGCTTTTCCCGCGGCCAGCGCGTGTACGACGGCGGCGGGGGGGATCGGCGGCCCCGGCGGCGGCGGCGGGCGACACGCCGACGCCCCTCTGCCCCCGCCCGCCGTGGACCTGCGCGAGGCCATGGGACGCATCATGGTGGACGGCTCCGGCGGGGGCAACGTAGCGGGACCAGGAGGAGCAGGAGCAGGCGGCGGCGACGGTCGAGGCCACACCCGACGACCTCCAGGGAGCCGACCGCGAGCGCTTCGACGAGGCGTACGCCTCCGGCGGCACGGCGGGAGCCACAGACGCAGGTCCAGCAGCAAACCCCCCCCCCGCGCCTTAAGCGCGCGCACGTGCGCCCCGCCCGCCTGCAGGCGGTGCTGCGCCCGCCGCCCCTGGGCGACCCGCCCCGCGCGCTGCGCGTCCCTCAGGCCGTCGTCACGCCCTGCACCCTCGAGTTCCGGCGGCAGGCGCGCGCGCAGCTGTCGTGCGGCCGCGACCTGCGCGTCCTCGAGGTCGGCTGCTCGGCGGGCGCGTGCAGCGCGACCTTCGCGCAGCACGCTCCCGCGTACGCGTCGTGCTCGGGCTCCGAGTGCTCGGGCGCGACCGACGACGATGATGTTGATATAATGACGGGGAGGAGCGGGCGGGTGAGGAGGAGGGGGGAGGGAGGAGGCGGCGCGGAAAAGGGCGGCGGCGCGTGTGGGCCCGCGGCCTGGTCGGGGTCGACCTGGCGCCCGCGGCGCTCGAGCAGGCGCGCCGGCGGGCGCCCACGGCGCGCTTTGTTCTGTCAAACGTGCTGCAGCACCCGCTCTGGCTCGTGTCGGAGCTGCTGGGCAGGCGGGCGGCGGCGGCGGCGGCGGCGGCAGCAGCAGCGGCGGCAGCAGCACCAGAAGCAGCACCTGCGCCAGACGAAGCACCAGCACCACCAGAAGCAGTAGCACCACCAGAAGCAGTAGCAGAAGCAGTAGCAGAACGAGACGCCGCGTTCAGCCCCCCCTGCCCCGAGCCGCCGCCCGCCGTCGGCGCCCTCTTCCTCGACATCGGCGGCAAGCGCGCGCTCGCCGACGTGGTCGCGGCCGTCGACGCCCTCTCCGCGGCGCTCCGGCCCGAGCTGATCGTCGTCAAGAGCGAGGAGCTCGCGGCGTCGGCACGCGCCGGCAAGGCGGGGGAAGACGAGGGCGAGGCGTCGGCGGCGGCGGCGGCGGCAGCGGCGGCGGCGGCGGCGGTCGACCCGCCGCCGGAGGCCGGCGAAGGCGCGCCCGCAGAGTCGGTGCCCGCGCCCGAGAGGTGGTGGCGCGAGGCGCGGCGGCGCGGCGCGCAGGAGGCGTTAGAGGAGGCTGAGGAGGAGCGGCGGCGGCAGGCGGCGGCGACGGCGGCGGCGGCGGCGGCAGCAATGGCGGCGAGGCCGTGTGCCCGTTCGACCATGACACGTGCCACGCTTGCCTGGCGCCGGGGCATCGCGCGGTCGACGAGGCGTGTCCCGTTGCGAGGGCCGCGTTTGCGGCCAGGGCGGCGGCGGAGCGTGAGCAGGAGGCGCTGTCGCCGTGAATGGCTTGTTTTCGACGAGGCAGCGGCGGGCGGCCTTTCCGTCGCTTTTTTCTTGCTGTGGCCGATTCGCACAAACAACACTCAAAATACAAGTACAACGGTCAGCCTTTCGAATGACAAGGAAGGGCAAACAAGAACAAGAGGAACGACGACCCGCCTCAGTCTCGGGCGAGCTCAAGGTCGTCCCCACTCCTCTCCGCGCGAGCGCCGTCGGCCGCCGCCGCCGCCGCCGCCGCCGCCCGCAGCGCGCAGCTCTTGCCGCCGCCGCCCTTGCTGCCGCCGACAAGCCGGCTGCGCAGGCCGCCCGGGCGCGCGCAGGGCGGCGGCGCGGCGAGAGCCCCCTCTGCTCCGTCCGGGATCGTCGCGGCGGGCAGCGACGAAGCGGGCGGCGGCGACGAGGGCGGCGACAACGACGACGGCCGCGCCTCTGCCGCCTCTGCCGCCGCCGCCGCCGCCCTGAGCTCAGCGACCTGGGCCGCGCTCGCCGCGCCCAGGGCGCGCATCTGTCGCGCGTCCGCCTCCGCCCGGTCCTCCCCCGCGGGCCCGAGGGCGCCGCCTCCGCCGCCCGCGCGCCGCCGCCGCCCCCGCAGGCTCGACGCGGCCGCCTCGAACGCCATCGGCGCCGCGTCGGCCGGCCGGATGCCCGGGATCGCCGCCGCCGTCGCGACGCACTCGAGCAGGGTGGCGGCGGCGCTCGCCGGGGGGCCCGTGGGGAGGGGGACGGCGGACGGTGGCGCCTCCTCGTCGCCGCCGTCGCCGGCGCGCGCCCCATGCGTCATCCCCGCCTGCGCCGCCCGCCGCCACGCGGCCGCCAGGCGCCCGAGGCGCGCGCCGTCGCGCTGCTCCGGCGCGGTCGCCCAGGCCAAAGCGCGCGCGTCGATGGACGCGAGCTCCGTTGCCAAGGCCGTGGCCTTGCGTCGGGCGTCGCGCGAGCGCAGCAGCACGGCGACCGAGCGCGGCAGCTCGGAGCGTCGCAGGGGCGGGGGCGGGGGCGGGGGCGGGGGCGTGGTCGGGAGGGACGCGGCGGGGAGCAGCCCCAGGGCGAGGCCGTCGGCGGGGGGCAGGCCGCTGCCCGCCTCGTCGTCGTCGTCGCCGTCGGCGCCGGGCGAGGCTTGCCGCGAGGCGGGCGGCCGCAGCGGCGGCGTCGCCGGCCTCGAGGACGCTGAAACGCGTACGCCTGCGCCACCCGCCACCCCTTTCTCGCCTCGAGCTCGACCGCCGGCGTGCTGCCGCGCGTACGACGCAGAGACGCGCCGCAGCTCGGACGGAATGTCGGCGTCGTCCGCGGCAAAGAACGCGAACGCCTCTTCACCGGGGGGGGGGCTCTCGTCAACGCGGCCGTCGCTGCTCTGGCTGTCGCCGCCGTCATCGCCGTCGTCGCCGCCGTCGCCGCGCCGCCGCCGACCCGGCTCTTCCTTGCGCCGGCAGCGGCAGATCTCGGCGAGGGACGCCCGCGCGGCCGCCAGCGTGGCGGCCAGCTGCGCGGGCGTGGCGCGCGCCGACAGCCACTCGAGCTCCTCGAGGGTGTCTGGCGCGACGCCGCCGCCGCTGCGGCCGCCGCCGCCTGCGCTTGTGCTGCCGCCGCCGCCGCCGCCGCCGCCGCCGCGCCCTACCTGCTCCTCTTCCAGCGCCAGCAGCACCCCGCACGCGTCGCTCAGGGCGTCCAGCAGCCTCAGCTGCGCCTGGCAGCGGCGCCACGCGGCGTCGCGCCGGCGCGCGGCGACCTCCTCCGCGCGGACGAGGGTCGCCGTGACGGCCCTGGCGACCCGGCGCGCGACGGCGCGGCGCTCGACAGCGGCATCTTGGTTGCTGCTGCTGGTTCCGGTCGCTCCGGCCGCGGGGAGCATGCTGGGCGGGAGGGCGTCCTGCACGAACGAGAGCGCGTCCAGCGTCGGGAGCTCGGACGCCGGCGCGAGCAGCGATCCGCCGAGGGCGCGGAGCGTCGCCCAGGCGCGCGACCTCCCTCCGCCGCCGCCGCCGCTGCCGCCGCCGCCAAACAGGGCGGCGCAGCAGCCGCCCGCGCTCTCGTCTCCGCCGCCGTCGTGCTCCGCCGCAGGCAGCCTAGCGAGGCGATGCTCCGCGACCAAGGGCAGGAGAGACATGGAAGGAGGCAACGATTGATTGTTTCTTCCGTTCGTCTTCTCCGTCCCAAATCCCGTTCCGTGATTCAATATCACAATCGTACGCTATGAGATTCCGAGAGAAAGCAGCGAGACATGATGGCTCCAATGCGGGCAAGATAAAGGAATGGTGTGCTTGGGGAAATGAAGGGGATGAGGAGAGCGGGCGTTTAAAGAAAGGGGTCTGCGTCGGATTCGGCGGCGGCGGCGACAATTGGGGGAACGACGGCGCTCGGCTCCTCCGGCGGCAAAACAGATGAGTGCGAGACAGAAAGAGCAGAAATGAAGAGTGCCCGGAAGGAAGGGGAAAAAAGGCATTGCAAAAACGAGAAAGAACATGGCGTGTGCGCGCTTGGTTGTTTGCGCGCGCGTCGTGCGTCGTGCGTCGTGCGTCGGTGGGCGTCGGCGCGGGCGTCGGCGTCGGCGGAGGTGGGGAGAGAAAGGCGCGGCGCGCGCCGTCAGCGGCGGGCGGCATCTGCGACTGCGCAAAAACAAGAAAACAAAAGAAACCCCTCCCCTCCTCTCTTCTCTGCCACCCTTTTGATCCCCTTCGTCATCATTCCTCCGCCCCGAAGCCCCCCCCGCCAGGCGCGGGCGCCGCCTCGTCCTGCGGGGGCGTCGCGCCGGGCTGGGTGCCCCCAGCGGCGTCGTCCGCCGCGCCGTCGCCGGCCACGGCCGCCGCGTGAGCCGCCGCCGTCGCCGCCGCCGCCTGCGCCGCCTGCGCCGCCGACGCCTGCGCGTGCAGGTCGACGATGGCGCGCGTGCCGCGCGCGCAGATGAACTTGAGGATCTCCGGGCGCGCGGCGATCTGCGCCGCGACCCCACCAGTGCCGTACTTGAGCACGGCGAGCTTGACGCCCTCGGGCGGCGGCAGCGGCGGCGCGGCGGCGGCGGCGGCGCCGGCCGACGACGAGGCCGGCGGCGCGGCGGCCGGTGCGGGCGTGCGCAGCAGCGCGGGGCCCGCGGCGGCCGCGCCGTCGCTGGGCGTGTCGGGCGCGTCGGTGGCGAGGCCGCCCATGGTGAAGACGGCGACCGAGTGGCCCGTGTCTCGCGCGAAGCGGGCGGCCTGTGGTTGTTATTTTTTGAGGGAAGAGCAGCGGGGAGGGGGGTTGGCGGCGATTCGCGGAGAGAGAGAGAGAGAGAGAGAGAGGGACAGCGCGCGCATCGGGCCGCCGCCGCCCGCACAAAAAACCTCCTTCCCGACAAAAACGGGACAGCCGCACCTCGCTCTTCAGGCGCTCAAACCGCGCCGACAGCGCCTCGAGCGTCAGGTCGGGCGAGGGCGCGCCGGGCGCCCCCGGGAGCACCTCGTGCGCGGGCGGGGGGCCCGCGCCGCCGCCGCCGCCCATGCCCGCGCCGCCCCCGTGCTCCTCCTCCTCGGGGCGCGCGCGCTTGACGTCCCGCCGCGCCGCGCTGTCCCCGCCGCCCGGCCGCCGCCCCGCGCCCGCGCTCAAGGGGCCCATCGGCATCGGGCGCGCGCTCGGCGCGCGGCCGGGCGCCGCGACGCCGCCGACCCCGCCCGCCATCATCCCGCCGCCGCCCTGCTGCTGCTGCGGCGCCGACATGATCCTCGGTTGCTGCCCGAGCGCGCCCTGGTGCTGCTGCTGCTGCTGGTGCTGCTGCTGCTGCTGCTGCTGGCCCGGGTAGGCCTGCGGAAAGACCTGCGCGTACGGGTTCTGGTTGGCGCCGGCCTGGGCGTACGGGTCCATCTGCTGCTGCTGCGGCTGGCTGGGCGCGCCGCCGCCGCCGCCCGCCATCATTTGCCCGTTGCCGCCGCCCATACCCCCCATTTGCATCTGCTGGCGGTTGAGGTGCTGCTGGATGACGTGCTGCGGCAGCACGCGCATGTCCTCGGGCCCGTGGGCGTACTTGCACTCGGTCACGGGCGTGTCGCACCCGCCCTGCTCCCACCGGCGGCACATGCGCGTCTTCCAAAACAGCGGCCGGCGCTGCTGCTCCCCGCCGCCGCCGCCGCCGCCCATGCCGCCGCCGCCCATCATTCCGCCGCCGCCCATGCCGCCGCCGCCCATCATTCCGCCGCCGCCCATGCCGCCGCCCCCGCCCATCGCGACTGCGCCGGCGCCGCCCGCCATCATCATCTGCTGCTGCTGCTGCGCCTGCTGCATCTGTGCCATGTCCATCATGCCGCCCTGCTGCGGCTGCATGCCCGGCTGCATCATCATCTGGGGCATCATGCCCTGCTGCATCATCATCTCCTGTCGGCGGGTGGCAGGGAGAGGAGGGGGGGAGGGGCAAGTGAGTGAGTGTGTCGTTCTACACGTCGGCGATCCGTCGGGTGACGGCGCTCGGCGGCAAAACGGCACTGAAAGCAGCAGCAGGTGTGCATCCGCAGCAGCCGCGCGTGTCGGTCGCACTCTCGATAGAGCGGGCGCCATTCCGCTAGACAAACACCAGCCGAGGGAAGAGACACGCACCGGCCCGGGAACGCCCATCATCATGGGCGTGCCGTCTGGCCCCATGACCATCTGGTACCCGCCCATCTGGGGCCCGCCCATCTGGGGCACCGGCATCGGGTACATCGGTGGCGCTTTTTGTTCCCGAGGCGCGTCTTTGGGGAGCCGACACAAAAGAAGAGGAGGCTCTCCGCCCTGTTGTTGTGTGTGCGCGTAGCGCCTGCTGCAGAAAATTGAGAGAGAGAATGACAGAGGAAGGAGCCACCGAGACGGCGCGTGTGTGATGTGTGTCTGCGTTACAGAGGCGGGAGAGAGAGCTTCGCCTGGTCTTACTTTGCGCCCGACGCCGCTCCGCCGCCGCCGGCTCCTCCGCCGCCGCCGTCTGGCGGCCGCCACCTCGCCCCGCTTCGTCCGCCCGCTGCTCCCCCTCCTCCTCCCGCCTCTCCGCTCGCCGGCCTCTGGTCGTACGACGCCTGCAGCGCGCGGTAGTGCGCCACGAACGCGTCCTTCTCCATGTCGCAGCGGACGGTGCCTGTTGTTTTGTTGTGTGTCCGGCGGCGTGCGTGCGTGTGTGTGTCTCATTAGCAGGGGAGGCAGGGGCGCCGCGCGTCTCCCAAAAGCGTGTCTCCCGTCGACCGGCGCAAAGAAAAAAAACGCAACGCGCACACAAAGCAAACGCCCTCCCCCGAGCGAGACACCAAGACGCGGCCGACAATCAACTCACCGTACATCATGTCCAGGACGGGGCACGTGATCGCCGCCGCCATCAGCGGCCGCTCCGTGCGGTACCGCACGCACAGCGGCAGCGCCAGCGCCGCGCCGGCCAGCGAGAAAAACCACATCGACGCGCCCAGGCAGGCGTCCAGCTCGTCGCGCAGCGCGCGGCCGCGGGGGTCGAGGAAGCCGGGCGGGAGGCTGCCGAGGATGGCCTTGCCGGACTCGTCCTTTGAGGAGGCGATGCCCATCGGGCGGCTGGGGTGGGGCTCGGCGGCGTGGGGGTCTCTTGTTTTCCCGTCAGAGCCCGCGTTCGCTTTGCAGGTAGGGGAGCGTCCCGCCGCCGACCTCGCCGCCCTCGCCGCCGTTCGACGGGCGCCGCTCTGCTCGCCTGTTGCTTCCCCTCGCAGTTGTAGTTGGATCGCCGCGAGCGTGCGCCCTGGCTGTGAGGTTCGGTGCGCTTTCTAGTTCTCCGCTGTTGCGTCCGCTCGTTTTCAGGCGTTCGGTGGCGCGGGTGCGGAAGCAGGGTCGTCCGAAGCCTCGTCTTGACGCGCGCCGAGTCTGATGGATGGATGGGGGTGCGAGGCGGGCGTGGTGCGGTCGTGGTTGAGTAATAATCGTTGTGTGTTTCGCGCTGTGACTGTGAGAGAGAGATAGAGAGAGAGAGCGCGCGTACTCATTACAATTCGCCGCCCGTCGATCGCGCGCCGCCGCTGTCGCCCGCCCCGCCGTCGCCCTCGCCCCCGCCGCTCCCGCCATCGCCATCGCCCCCGCCTTCGCCCTCTGCCCGCGGCAGCGCGGCCAGCGCGGCGACGCCGTACCGGTACGTACACATGGCACGCACAAAGTCGTCGATGCGCACCCGCTCGTCCGTGCCGTGTATCCGCGACAGCGACCGGCTTGTCAGCCCCAGCGGCAAAAAGCGCAGCGTGCCCCCGCCGCCGCCCCCCCGTCCGCCGCCCCCCCGCCCCCCGCCCGCCGGCGCCAGCAGCGCGCGGTAGTGCCTGCTGTCCGTCATCCCCACCAGCAAAGAGGGGAGCACCAGCGGCGGGACCGAGGGCGACAGGGGGGAGGACGGCGGCGGGGGCGGGGAGGACGACCCGCCGGCCGTCGCGCCGCCCCCCACCGCGGCCTCAAAGCGCCAGCAGCGCTCGATCGCCCCCCTAAGCGCCTCAAACGCGGGGCCGTCGGGCGGCGCCACGGCCGGCGGGTCGCCGTCGTCCTCCCCGCCGCCGCCCGCCGCCCCGACCAGGGCCCGCTCGCGCCCGCGCTCGCCGATCAGCACCTCGAGCTGCTGCTGCCGCGCCGGCCGCTGCCGCCCCGCGCCGCCGGCGCCGCCCCCGCCGTCGTCGTCGTCGTCGTCGCCGTCCGTGCCCGCGCCCCCGGGCAGGGCCTCGGCGACCCTGTCGGCAAAGTAGCGCCGGAGCTCCCTCTCGCCCCACCCGGGCAAGAGGCGCACGTTGAACACGACCTCGCCCGCCTGCGGCAGCACGTTGTCGGCGACGCCCACAGCGACGCGCGTCGCGACAACAGTAGTCCGCACGAGCGCGGCGCCGCCCGCCGACGCCCGGGCCAGCGCGCGCGCCACGACCGGGCGCAGTGGGTGAAAGAAGCGGCACGCCAGCGGCAGCAGCAGGCGCAGGGCGGAGCGGTCGGCGTGCGGCGCCGCGCCCAGGAGCATGTCGGTCGTGGGCGGCCGCAGCTCGGCGGCGGGCGGGGTCGCGTCGACGGCGGCGAGCAGCCGACCCAGGGCGGCGCCGACGGTCAGGCCCGTGTCGCTTTTGCTGCTGCTGCTGCTGCTGCTGCTGCTGCTGCTGCTGCTGCTGCTGCTGCTGCTGCTGCTGCTGCTGCTGCTGCTGCACTTGCTGCTGCTGCTGCTGCTGCTGCTGCCGCTGCTGCTGCTGCTGCCACCCTGCGTCGAGGCCCCACGCCCCCAGGCCCGCCGCAGCCAGCGACGGAGGGCCCGCGAGAGGGGCGCGGCGGCGGAGGCGGCGCGGCGTGGGATCGGCGGCATCGACGCGTGCCCGCCCGCGGCGCGCGCCCTGGCCACCACGCGCGCCGCCCGCTTCTCGGCCGTGCCGACGAGCGCGACGGGGCGCGACACCAGCGGCGGCACGCCGTCGAGCATCACGCCCGCGCCCTCGTCCCACAGGGCGTGCAGCAAGCCGTCGGGTCCGGCGGGCTTGGCGCGCGCCAGGTGGGCGGCGATAAGCTGTGCGCCGCACGCCCCACCCACCTCCTCGTCGTGGCCGAGGGCGACAAAGACCGTGCGCTCCGGAAGCCAAGGGGCGACTCCTCGATGTCCCGGCGGCGGCGACAGCAGCGACTGCAGCACCTCGAGCAGCGCGACGGCGGGGCCCTTGACGTCGACCGCGCCCCGGCCCCAAACCTCTCCCCCGGCGACGGCGCCCGAAAAGGGCGGGTGCGTCCACGCCTCGGGCGCCGGCGCGGGCACCACGTCCAGGTGCGAGACCAGCAGGACGGGGCGGAGGGCCGCGTGCCGCGCGCCGCGGACCGTGATCAGCAAGGAGAGGCCGCCGCACCCGACCGCCTCGGCGGTGACGGCCGGCGGGGCGGGGGGGGCGCCGCCGCCCTCCGCGTTGTCGGCGCCGGCGCCGGTGGTCAGCCTCCTAAGCCAGGCCAAGCCAGGGCTACCGTTCGCGTCGGCGGCGGGGAAGACCGCCGGGTAGGAGCGGCGCAGGTGCGCGTGCAGCGCGCGCATCTGCGACGGATCGGCCAAGGCGCTCTCGTCGTCGTCGTCGGCGGCGTCGGTGTCGTTCTCCGTCGCCGTCGGCGGGACGCTCACGGTCTCGAACTGCAGCGCGCGGCTCAGGCGGGCGACGCTCGCCGCCACGTCGGTGCCGGGCCACAGCTCGGGCGGGAGGGGGGTGTATGTGATCGCGGCCGCGTGATTGGAAAGGAGGAGGAGGAGGGGCACGAGGAGGCGAACCATTGCGGTTTCGCGGGCGAGTCGCGGTTTGATTGAGTTGCGATTTACTGATGACGGATCATTGGTCTCTTGATGTGTTGAGTTCGAGTACCACACGCATGCGCCGAGGAGGGCGGACATGAACAGGACGACGACGCGAGCGCGCAGGATCCGATCGCGTTTGCGGGCGCGCGTGCGTCGTCGTCGCTCGCTCAAACGACGGCGAGTGCACGGCGTGATCCTCCTGTGCGCGCCCTCGGCCAGCTCCCGCACACACACACGCACCACCTGCTGCTCTCGTACGCGACCCACACACCTCCGCCCTGTTCTTTCAATCGCTCGTCCCCCGCGACTCACGCCAAAACACCTCCGCGAGAGGCGACACAGTCCCCGTCTTGCTCTCGTGCCCGCCCCTCTTTCCCCACCCACCCGCGAGCACATCATTTTTCAATCCATGGGCGCGGCCTCGGCGACGATAGGCGCCGCCCGCACGCCATCGTCCCGGCCCCTGGCCGACCCGCGCCCGTCCAAGCTCCGGGCGCTCCTCGGCCGCCGCCGCCCCCGGGCGACGATGGGAGCGACCGCCGCCGCCGCAGCAGCAGCACCAGCATCAGCAGCATCAGCAGCATCAGCGGCGCCCGCCCTCACAGGAGCACCAGCGACGCCCATCCCGACCGTCGCCACTCCGTCCCAGGCGGCCCTCGCCCTTGCCGGCGTCGACACGGTCCTGCTCGACCAGGACGGCGTGCTGTGGCGCGCCGACGAAGACGTGCCCGGCGCCGGCCGCGCGCTGGCGTCGCTCGCGCGCTCTGGGCGCCGCCTGTTCTTTGTGACGAACAACTCGACGCTCAGCCGCTCGGCGTACGCGGCCAAGCTGTCGAGGCGGCTGGGCATGAGCGTGGAGGCGGCGCAGGTCGTGTGCTCGGCGTGGTCGGCGGCCGAGTACCTGCGCGGCCAGGGGTTTGGCGGCGGCGGGGGGTCGGCGGCGGCGGCAGCAGACCAGGAGCAGCAGCAGCAGCAGCAGCGGGAGCAGGGGGAGTTGGGGGAGCAGCAGCAGCGGCCGCCCGACGGCGAGCAGGGGGGCGGGCGCACCAACAATTACCACCACAGCACCAACACCAACAGCAAAAACCGGGGCAAGAAGGTGCTGGCCATCGGCGAGGAGGGCCTGTTCGAGGAGCTGCGGCTCGCCGGCATCGAGGCGGTGCGCGGGCCCGTCTTTGCGGCACAAACGGCAACGACGACCGCGTCGCGCGCCCCCTCGCTGCCCCTAACGTCGCTCGACTGCCGCGCGTCCGACGTCGCCGCGTTCGAGGTCGACCCGGCGATCGGCGCCGTGCTCGTCGGGTGGAGCGCCTCCCAGTTTTCCTACGCGTGGGTGGCCTACGCGGCCGCGTGCCTCCGCGAAATCCCGGGGTGCGTCTTTGTGACCACAAACACGGACGCGGCCGACGCGCTGCCCGCGGGCCGGCTGCTTCCCGGGACCGGGATGATTGTGGCGGCGCTGCGCGGCTGCGCGGGCTGCGAGGCGCCCGTGGACGCGGGAAAAGGCGGGGCGTGGCTGCTGAAGGGGCTGCTGCCGCGCGCCGTGCCGGGTTACGACCCGGCGCGCACGGCCATGGTCGGGGACAGGCTAGACACCGACGTCGCCTTTGCCGTGGAAGGGGGCATGCGGGCGGCGTTCCTGACGCTGACGGGCGTGGCGACGCGCGCGCAGGCCGAGCGCGCCGGCGCGGACCGGAGGCCGACGCACATCTTGCCGTCGCTCGCTGATCTGGCGCTCGAGGACGACGACTAGGTCTTCCTTTTTTGGCCGTCATTTGGTCGTGTGATGTTTACCTCTCGCGAGACAACAAAGAACGCGCGCCGGCGGCGCCTCGTCCCTCGTCGCTTCTGGCAAATGGGAGAAAGAACGGGTGGCAGCGTGCGCGCGCGTTTGCCGACTGAAACAGCGAGACAAACAACCCTTCAGGACGCAGTCAGCGGCCTCGCCTCCGCCTCGGCAAGCAGCAGGCGGATGGCGTCCACCACGCGCGACGCCAGCGCCGCCGCGCCCGGCCCGGCCACGGCCGCCGCCGCCGTCCCCGCTCCTCCTCCGGCTCCCGCTCCCCCCCCAACCGCTCCCCCGCCGCCGACCGCCGCCGCCAGCAGCTCGTCCAGCGCCGCGCGCAGCTGCCGGATCAGCACGGCCGCGGCGGGCGCCACGCGCAGCCTCAGCCACCCGCCCACGACCACCGCAGCCTCGTCGTGCAGCACGAGCGGGGCGCCCCCGGCAAACAGGAGCAGGGCCGCCGCGGAGACGGCTGTGGTGTCGCGCAGGTAGACGCGCTGCGGCGCGGCCGGGCGCTCGCCGCGCTCGCCGCCGCGCTCGCCGCCGTTCCCGGCCGGCTGCCCGCCGCCGGCCTTCTCGAGGTAGACGAGCTGCGGGTGGCGCCACTGGTGGCGCGCGAGCGGGTGGTTGACCGAGCCCGGGTGCACGGCGACCGCCTCGCGCGCGGCGCCGGCGAGCCACGCCGGCCTGGACGTCGCGTCGCCGCCGCCGCCGCCGCCCATGCCGCTGCCCGACGCGCCGCCGCCCGCCGACGGCGCAAACACGGCGACGCGCGGCGCAAGCGCGGCCGCCAGCACGGCCTTCACCATCTCGGGCGCGGCGGCGAGGCGGTTGTGCGGGGCGGAGGGGTCGTCGGCCCACGAGACGGCCGCGTGCAGGTGGCTCAGGTGGGCGCCGCCCTGCCCGTCGTCGTCGTCGTCGCTGTCGTCGCTGTCGTCGCCCCCGTTCTCGCCGTCAACGCCGCCGTCGTCGCCGCGCGCGGCGCCGCGCCCTCTGCCGCCGCCGCCGCCGCCGCCGCCGCGTCCCCGGCTCCTCGCCGCGCCCCTCCCCCGTCCTCTCCCACCGCCGCGCCCGCCCGCCCCCGCCCTCTCCGGCGGCGGCTGCAGCAGCCGCACGTCCGCCAGCATCGCCGCGAACTGCTCGCGCAGCTCGGCGATGGCCTCCAGCGCCTGGGGGCTGAGCCGGTAGTGGCGCGCCGTGCGGGCGGCGCCGGCCTGCCCGCCTGCGCGCGCGGCGCAGCGCCACACGTCGAACGCGGCGACGAGGACCAGGTGGTCCGACTGCTGCCCCGCGGCGAGGTTGCGGAAGCCCGGGGGCAGGGACGCGGGCCAGTCGCCGCCCTTGGCGCCGGGCGCGGGCAGGGAGGACGAGGCGGCGGCCGCAGCGGCTGCGGCCGCCGGCGAGAGCGCCGGCGCGGCCAGAGCGCGGCGCGCGGCCTCGAGCTCCTGCTGCTCCTCGAACGCGGCGGCAAAGGGCGAGCGGTAGGACATGCCGGCGGCGATGGTCTGTTTTGTTATTTTGTGTTTGATTGGCGTTGTTGTGCCGGCGGTGGTGCGGGGGGGGGGAGGGCGCGTGGTGAGCGCGCTGCGGGCGGACAAAAAAAGGGGCTGCGCCACGCCCGCCCGACGGCCAGGGCCAAACCCCAAAACCGAAATAGAAAAACCACCACGAACCGACTTGACACACTCACCAGCGCCGGAGACAGGCACCCGAGGGCCGCGGCCAGGACCAGCAGCTTGCCCAGGCGCGGCTCCATCGGCAGCGCCGCCAGGTGCCTGCCCAGCGGCGTGAGCCGCTCGGCCAGCGCGCCCGCGCCGGCCGCCTGCTCGCGCCCCCCCGCTCCGCGTCCGCCACCAGCGGCCGCGCCCCCCGCCCCCAGCTCCAGCGCCCCCACCTCCACCAGCGACCCCAGCGCCGCCTCCACCGCCCGCGCGGGCGGCGGCTCGATCACCCCCCGCAAAAACGCGGCCGCCGGCGCCAGGCCCAGCAGGTGGATCTGCAGCACGAGCTCCTCGAGCGGCACGCGCGAGATCTCCGGCTGCCCGTACCGCCTAAGGCGCTCCGCCCGCGCCGAGGTGTACGTGCAGAAGCACTCGCCCGCCCGCACGCGCCCCGCCCTGCCCCTGCGCTGCTTGGCCGCCGCCGCTGACACCCAGTCCTCCACCAGCAGGGAGGCGTGGCGCTTCGGGTCGTGCCGGCGCTCCTTGTGGCGGCCGGTGTCGATGACGTAAACCACGTCCTCGATGGTCACGGAGGTCTCTGCGATGTTTGTGGCCAGCACGATCTTCCGGGGCCCGCCGCGCGGCGGCGACGCGAACGCCTGGCGCTGCTGCTGCGGGGACACGGACGAGTGGAGCGGCAGCACCCACCGCCCGCCATCGCCCTGCGCGCCCCCGCGCCCGCCGAACCGGCGCGAGCCGCGCAGGCGGTCGAGCAGCTGCCCGATCTCGGCCATTCCCGGCAGAAAGGCGAGCACGGCGCCGCCCGGCGGGCGCGTGGCGTCTACGTGGTGGATTAGCTCTTCTACGAGATCGAGATCGACGCACGCGCCCGCGCCCTCTTCCAGGCGGCACAGGGATGCGCGCACGTGCGCCGGGTAGCCGCCGTAGCGCTCGGGCTCGTAGTGGGCGTTGGGCGCCGCGCCGCCGGTCGCCGCCTCGAGCACCGCCTCGTCGTCGCCCATGCCGCGGCCCATGAGCGCCGCCGCCTTGGACGAGGCGCCGGCGCCCGCGCGCGCGGCCATGGCGGCGGCGCTGGCGGCCGCCGCGCGCGCGCGCCCGCCGCGCACGGCGGCGCGGGACTCGGGCGCGAGGCGGTAGCCCGTCTCGGCGTAGACGTCCTCGAGGTGGCGCACCTCCACGGGGAAGGTGCGGCCGCCGCAGGCGATGACAGGGACGGCGGCGGCGGCGGCGGAGGAGGAGCGGGCGGCGGCGGCGGAGGCGGCGGGGGCCGCAGGATAGGGAGGGGTCGGGGCGGTGGGGGGGAAGCCGGTCGGGGGGGCGAGATGGGCGGGCGGCGGCGACAGCGAGGGGCCGCCGATTCCGCCGCCGCCTGCTGCCGGAACGCCGGAGGGAAAGGGGGGGGGGAGCAAAGGGCGGAGCGGGACGGAGAGGCCGGCCAGCGCCGCCGCGCCGGCCGAGGCCGAGGCCGACGCGCGTTCCGCCGCCGTCGGCCCGCCGCCGCCGGCCGCCTCTGCAAAGTAGTCGGCGTACAGCTCGGCGTCGAGTGTCGCGCTCATCAGGACTACCTTGAGCGGCGGGGGCAAGGACACTCTGAAAGACCCGGCAGCCACCGCCCCAGCAGCCCCGACCCCGGTTCCTTGCCGCGCCGCCCCCGCCCCCGCCGCTCCCGCCGCCGCCGCCGCCGCGGCGACGCGCCGCCGCTCGGCGCGCCGGCCCGCCACCAGCCGCCGCAGCAGCGCCATCAAGAAGTCGCCCTGCAGCGTGCGCTCGTGCACCTCGTCGACGACCACGTGCGACACCCCCTCCAGTCCCCTGTCGCTGGCCATGCGGCGCAGCAGGATCCCCGTCGTGCAGAACAGCAGGCGCGTCTCGCGCGTGGCGGCGGCGTCCAGGCGCACGTGATACCCGACGAGCGAGCCGCGGCCGCCGGGCCCTTGCCTCTCGCCGCGCTCCTGTGAGACGCGCTCGGCGACGCTGACGGCGGCGATGCGGCGCGGCTGCGTGACGATGACGCGGGCGCGGGCGCCGCGGCCGCGGGCGATGGCGTCCTCGAGGAGGTACTGCGGGACCTGAGTGGTCTTGCCGCTGCCGGTCTCGCCGCCCACGACGGCCACGTCGGAGCCGGCGGCGCGGGCAAAGGCGCCGACGTCGCCGTTGCTGCCGCCGCCGTAACCGCCGGCCTCGCCGTCGCCGCCGTTGTCGCCACCGTCGTAATCGTCGTCGTCGTCGTCGTCGCGCAGGGCCTGCAGCACGCGGTCGCGGACCTGGAAGATGGGCAGGGCGGCGCGGCGGGCGGCCCAATCGCGCCCCTCGTCCGAGCCCCAGAAGGCGGCCTGGCTCTCGCGCAGGCGGGCCGAGAGCGCGGCCTCCTGCTGCGCGTGGCGCTCGGCCGCCGCCCTCGCGCGCGGGCTGGGGCCGCCGCCGCCGCTGCCTTGTTCTTGTTCTTGCGGGGCGGCGGCGGCCTCGAGCGCCGGGCGGCTGCCGCCCTCGCCCTCGTGCTTGCCGTGGCAATCGGGCGCGTCAAACTCGCCGCGCTCCGCGAGCGTCTCCCACCCGTCGGGCTCGTCCTCGTCCTCCTTGGCCGGCGCCGCCGCCGCCGCCATGGCCCGCCCGTCGCCGTCCTTCTCCGCCTCCCAACTCGCGGGCAGCTCTGCCGACGGCGGCGACGGCAGCGGCTTTGGCTGCGGCTGCCTCTCTGCATCATCCGAGGGCGGCGGCGGCGGCTCGGCGGCAGCCGCCTGGCCCCGTCCTCCCGCCGCCGCCCCCCCACCCTCGAGCCGCGGCCGCGGCTGCCGTCGCCCGAGCAGCAGCCGCAGGAACTCGGCGCGCCCCTCCTCGGCGCGCCGGCCCTCGCCCTCGTCGCGCGCCGCGCCCTCGCGCGACGCCCACCGCGCGACGAGCGCCGCATAAGGGTGCACGAGCTCCGCGGCCAGGTCGGCGGCGGCCGCGTCGCGGCGCGCCGCCTCCTCCTCGGGGGTCGGCGGGGCGGCGGCGGCGGCGGCGGCGGCGGCGGCCGAGGCGGCGGCCGAGGCGCCGCCCCCACACCGCGCGCCGCCCTTGTTGCCGCCGCCCCCGCCGCCGCCGCCGCCGGCCCCCTCCTCGTCGCCCGCCGCCCGCAGCAGCAGCAGGGACACGCGCAGCTCAAACAGCGCCCGCGTCGACGCCGCCTGCTGCGCCTCGTGGACGTCCGCCCAGGGGCCGTCGTCCTCGTCGCGCAGCTGCATCGCGCGCGCGGGGCCGACCGTCAGCCAGGCCGGGCGCTCGCCGCGCGCCGCCTTGGCGCGGGCGACCCTCAGCTCGGCCTGCGACGACGCCGGCGCCGCGCCGCCGCCGCCGCCGCCGCCTCCGCCGCCGCCGCCGCCGCCGCCGCACCCGGCCGCTGCCCCCGCACCCGCCGCCGGCGCGAGGACGACCTTGTAGCGCATGGGCGCGGTCTCTCCCGGCGCGGCGCTGGGGAGGCGCTCGAATCGCGGGGGGGCGAGGCCCAGGCGCTGGCACAGCTGCTGCAGAAGCGGCTTTGGGGCGACGCGCGGCTTTGGCGGCGGCGCCGGCCGGCCCTTCCTTTTTGCGGCGGCGGGCGGCGGCTGCTTCGGGCGCGGCGGCGGCCTGGGCTGTCCCGCCTTGCCCGGCGGACGCGCGGCCTCGAGCGCGGCGGCGGCGGCAGCCTCGGCCGCGGCGACGCCCCTGGGAGCCTTCGAAGGGGGCCCGTCGGCCATGGGGCCGTCGAACAGGGAAGGCGGCTGCCACTCGTCTTCGCCGCCGCCGCCGCCCGCTGGTTTGCTGCTGCCGCTGCCGCCGCCGCCGCCCACGGGCGCCTTGTCGTCGTCGTCCTTTTTGGCCGCCGCCCCGCCGTCCTCCCGACGAGGCTGCTGCTGCTGCGGGTCGGCGGGCGGGCCGCCGGCCCCGTCCCCGCGTCCCCTGCCGCCACGGCGGCGGCGGCCGCCCCTGCCGCCACCACGGCCGCCCGTGCCACCGCCGCCGCCCTCTGCGCCGCCGCCGCCGCCTCCGCCGCCGTCGCCGCCCGCGACGCCGCCCATGGCCAGCGCCTCGCCCTCCGACAGGCCCAGCAGCCCCATCTCGCGCCGCAGGGCCCCAATCAGCGCCCCGGCCTCGCGCTGCTTGGCCTTGTCGCGCGTCGACTTGGCCACGGCGGCCCACCCGCGCGCGCGGCAAAACTCGGCCGCAAGCGCCGCCAGCCGCTCCGGCGGCGGGAGCTTGCGACGCTCGCGCTCGCCCCTCCTGCGGGCCACCTCCCGCGGGTCGCCCCACAGCTCGAACGCGTCGATCGAGGAGGCCGGGGAGGTGCCGAGGCCGTCGCCGCTGTCGCCGGATCCGGAGCCGCCGCCGCTGCCGGCGTACTGCCGGAGGATCCAGGCCTTGGCCTCGTCGCGCCCCTCGCCGCCGCCGCCGCCGACGCCCCCGCTGCTGCTGCTGCTGCGGCTGCTGCTTTCGCGCGCGCTGCCGCTGCCGCTGTCGCTGCCGCTGTCGCTTACGCTGTCGCTTGCGCTGCCGCCGCCGCTGCCACCGGACCCATCGTCGCCACTTCCGGAAGAGCTGGCGCTGCCGTCTCGTCCGTCGTCGCTAAAGGCGGCTTGCTCTCCGGGCCGCAGGGCAGAGGCGCCAGCAGCGGCGGGGCGAGGCGGAGGGGCGCGCGCGGCGGCGACAACCCGGACGCCCGCGTGGGCGGCGTCGGACGGCGCGCCCGCCGCCGCGCCTCCGCCGCCGCCGCCCGTGGCCGCGAACCGCGCGGGCAGCTGCGGCGACGGCACGCGCAGGAGCAGCCAGTCGAGACACCCGTCCAGCAGCAGCGCCGAGGCCGGGCGCGCCGGCCGCGGCGGCGCCAGGCCGGCTGCGCCGCCGGCGGCCGGCGAGGGCCCCTGCGCGGACCGCCGCTCGCGCTCGGCCGCGACCGCGGCGTCCGCCGCCGCCGCCGCCGCGGCCATGGAACGCTCCACGTGCTCGACGCCGAAGCCGTACGCGACGAGGCGGTCGTACGCGTCCTCGAGGTCGGGCAGCGCCAGGTGCTGGAGCGCGGGCGAGGCGGCGGCGGCCTCGGCGGGAGACGGCGCCGCCAGCGCTGGGGCGTCGTCTCCTGCTGCTGCTGCTGCTGCTGCTGCTGCTGCTGCTGCTGCTGCTGCTGCTGCTGCTGCTGCTGCTGCTGCCGCTGCCGTTGTTGCTGCTGCGTTTGACGCCCCCGGCGCGCCGCCGCCGCCTGCTCCTCCGCGGGCGGCGCGGCCCTGCTGCTGCTGCTGGGCCGCCGCCAGCTCGAACAGCACCTCGCGGATGCGCGCCTCGCTGCCGGCCGTGAGCGTGACGACGCCGAGCGGCGCCGAGGGCGGCGCGCCGGCGCCGCCGCCGCCGCCGCCGCCGCCCGCCCGCCGGTGCTGGTGCTGGTGCTGCGGGTGGTGGCGCGGGCCCGCGACGACGGCGGGCCGCCGCGCCTTGCCCATGCTGCTGTTGTCGTTGTTTGCGGGCGTTGATCAGACGCTGATCGACGGTCGGAGGGGCGACATGTTCGCGCGACGAAAAGTGTAGGGCGGGAGAGTGAGAGGGGGGCTCCTCGTTCGGTGTTTCCCGGAGCTCTTTGTTTGTGTACAGAAAGCAAGCCAGTTACAGGGCTTTGATCGACCAGATGCCGTGGGCGAACAGCAGCGCTTTCGAAAGAGAGCGGCGGCGACGGCGACGCGATGCGACGCGCTCCGGGGAAGCGAAGGCGCGCTCGATCGGCGGCCGGCGGCCTCGCTCGACTCTCACTCTCGAACCGAAAAGAAAAAACATATATGAGCAAGGAAGGGGAAAACGCGTGGTTTTGTGAGTGTGTGTGTGTGATGAAAGCTTGGGTGTACGACTCTCTCAAAAAAAAGGAGCCCACGGGTCTCGCCCCCTCCCCCCCTTCACATCCCGCCCCTGACCTGCTCGAGCAAGCCCCCGAGCGGCAAGAACAGCGACGCGATCGGCCCCGCCGGCGCCCAGCCCGCCTGCTGCTGCTGCTGCTGCTCCTGCTGCGCCTGCCGCGGCCGCTCCTTCAGGTCGAGCAGCGACACGCCCGACACGCCGACGTCGGGAAGCAGCGCCGCGGGCAGGACGGGCTCCCCGCAAAAGGTGAAGGCGCCGCCGCCGCCGCCGCCGCCGGGCGCGCCCGTTCCCCCTACGCCGCCGTCGCCGCCGTCGACGCTGCTGCCGCTGCCGCTGACCGTGCCGTCCCACTCGGCCTGCAGGTTGGCCAGCGCCGCAAAGTGCACGTGGGCGGGCGCGGCGGCGCCGTTGGAGGCGGCGGCGGCGCCGGGGAGGGCCCCCCCGGCCGCCGCCGTCGCCGCCGCTGCCGCTGCCGTGCCGCCGCCCATCATGCCCCGCGCCCGCGCCCACTCTAGAAACAGCGACCGCGTCCCCTCGGGTGGCCCCCCAGCCTCGCCGGCCGGCGGCCCTGCGCCGCCCGCCTGCCGCAGCGCCGCCGAGATAATGGGGTCGATGCCCGTCGACAGGGCCGACAGCTGCAGCCGGAACACGTCGACGTTGGGCAGCGGCGCGTAGGGCACCGGCGACAGCCGCAGGCGGCGAGAGGGAGGCACGCGCACAAAGTCGGGATCCAGCAAGTCGACCGCGTCCACCAGCAGCTGCTGCAGCAGCAGGACGCGCGTCCACGCGTGCACCCCCGGCGCCCGCCCGCGCCACGAGGGGCCCGTGAGCAGGGCGGCCAGGTCGCGCTCCAGCGGGCGGAACCACGCGGCGAACTGCGGGTCGGAGCGCAGCCGGGCGACAAACTCGCTGTAGCTGAGGGTGTAGTGGCGCTCGGCGCCCATGGGCGTGGCGACCATGACGCTGCCGATGGCGCGCTGCAGGCCGCGCGAGATGCGCAGGGAGGGGCCCGCGGCGGCGGCGGCGGCGGCGGCGGCGGAGGCCGGGCTGGCGGCGCGGACGGGGGCCGTCGCGGCGGGGAGGAGGACGGCGGCGGCGGTGACGTTGCTGTTGCCGTTGCCGTTGCCGCCGCCGTTGCCGTTGCCGTTGGTGGTGGCTGGCTCACTTCTGGTCGCGCCGTTGCCGCTGCCGTTGCCGTTGCCGCTGCCGCTGCCGTTGCCGTTGCCGCTGCCGTTGCCGCTGCCGCTGCCGTAGCCATTGCCGGCCGCGTGCGCCGCCGCCATCGCCATCACCTCGGCCTCGTCCTCGGCGTCCGGCGACCGCGTGCGCATGGCGCCCCGCCGCGTGCGCGTGCGCGCGCCCGGGTGGTCCCGCCCGCCCGGGGGCTCGGCCAGCCACGCCTCGAGGGTCACGGGCGACGCGCACAGCGCGTACTTGACCCCCTCGAGCAGGGTCGCGAGCGTGTCGCCGCCGTGCGGCGACCCCAGCTGCAGGAAGGAGCGCTCGCGGGGCCCCTCGCGCCGCACAATCTCCAAAAAGCCGAGGAACTGGCTGAGCGTAAACATGGTGTACGTGACCTCCTCGAAGCAGACGGAGCTGGGGTCGGCGGCCCACTCGCCTGTCGTCGCGATTGTTTTTTTGGTGGTTTTGGAGAGGTGCTTGGTTGGTTTTGCGGCGGGGGATGAGAAAAGGGGCGGGGTCGCTGCGGCAGCGGGCGGCGGGATAGGGAACGCGGCCCCCGTCTCGCGTCTCTCGGAAAGCATGAAAAACAAAAACTGCAACCGCCAACATCCTCACCCGTCATCGTGGCCATGTGCCACAGACGCTGCTCCAGGTCGACGCTCGACTCGAGCAGCGGCCCGCGGTACCGCCCGATGATCGACTGCAGCTCGGCCTGCTGCGCCCGCGCGCTGCGCTCGTCCTCCAGCTGCCCCTGCAGCGCCGCGCGCCGCTGCTCCGTGGCCAGCGAGCCGTAGTAGTTGAGCGCCACGGAGGACAGGGCCACGAGCGCGGAGATCAGGGCGGCGGCCTCGGGCTTGAGCAGCGAGCCGATGCTGAAGAAGCCCTCGAAGAAGCCGACGCCCGGGGGCGCGGGCAGCGGGCGGCGGCGGAGGCGGCGGAGGCGGCAGGACTGGAGCGGGGGGCGGCGGCGGCGGCAAGGGGCGCCGAGGGCGAAGGAGGGGGAGGGGGAAGGGAGATCACGGGGCAGTCGCGGGCCTGGCGCGGCGGCCGCCGCTGCTGCGAAGGGGCTGCCAAAGGCGGCGGCGGCGGCGCGCGGCGGCCGGGGGCAAGACGGCCTGCCGCCGCCGACAGGGCGCGCCGCCGCCGACGACCCACGGGCGGCGCGCATCCCTCCTTTCCTTTCCTTTCCTTCTTGCGGACTTTGCCGACCAGAGGGCGCGCGCACGGCCGGAAAGCGCCGCCGAGCTCGGGCGCGATAGGTGTCGACCGCGCGGCTGCTCTCTCGATTGGCGCGGGGAGCGCGGACGCGCCTTGTGCGCGGCGCGCGTAACGCTCGGATCCCGTGCTGTTGGAGAGAGAGGAGGGGGTTGTCGTTGGTCGTGTGCGCGTTCAAGAGGGGGCGGCAGTTGGCGTGTCTGATCGTTGGAGCGTACGACGCGGATGTTTGCAGACGCGGGAGACTCTGCGGCGACGATGGAGGGGGAGGGGGCCTCTCAAGGGAGGAATGCGAGGATGCGGCGGCGCCGTTCGGCGAGAAAAAAATGAGGCACGCCGACGCGGCTCGGCTCGCATTCCTCGGACGCTCTCACCAACGCGACGCGACCAAATTTTGTTTCAAAGAGACCACTCTGGGCGAGATTCTTCTCTCCCTCGTCAAGCATAAATCAAAGCGTCTTCTGCGCCGCCTCTGCGATCGCCGCCGCGTCGCTGCTGCTGCCCGCCGGGCCCGCAGGCGGCGCCAGCACGGCAAATGGGTTTGGCGGCCGCGCCCCTCCCCCCGCGCCGCCGCCGCCGCTCGACCCGCCCGTCGCCAGCGGCGGCGGCGGCGGCGGCGGCGCCGGCGCCGGCGCCACGGGGGCCGGTGGCGGGGGCGGGGGCGGCGGCGGCGGAGGGGGGGGCGGCGGGGCCGCGGCCGCCGGCGCCAAGCCCGCCCCCGCCCCGACCGTCGCGCTCGTCATCACAGGCGGCGGCGGCGGCGGCGCGGCGGCCGCCGCCCCGCCATACGCGCCGCCGCCGCCCCCGTTGTACGCCCCCTGCTGCTGCTGCTGCTGCGGCGGCGGCGGCCGCTGCGCCACGGGATACCCCACGACGGGCGGCGCCCCCCCGGCTCCCGCCGGCTGCTGCTGCTGCGAGTAGTAGTCGCCGTACACGGGCGGCCGCGCGCCGCCGCCGCCCACGCCCCCCGCCGCGCCCGCGCCGCCGCCGATGGGCGCCATCTGAACGCCGCCCCCTCCTCCCCCTCCTCCGTAGGGCCCGCTGCCGACGTACGCGCCGCCGCCGCCGTACGCGCCGCCATAGTGGGCGTGGCTGCCGGCCGCCGCCCCCCCCGACCCCCCCCCCGCGGGCGTGTGCGCGGCGAGCGCATGTGCCCGCTGCGCGCGCAGGTGCTTGCCCACGCGCACGGCCAGCAGGGTGTTTGAGCCCAGGAGCGCGAGGAAGGCGAGCGCCGCCGCCCAGCACAGGCCCGCGACCGCGTTGCGCGCCGCCGCCTGCGGCACGCCCGCCGCGTTGGCCGCAGCCGCCGTGCCGCCGAGCGAGACGCCGGCCGCCGCCCACCACGCCGCCAGCAGCAAGTCAAACCCGGCCTCGACCATGCGGCCGCGCCCGCCGCAGTCGCGGCTGAGGCACTGGCCCAGCGACAGCACGAACGAGGCCAGCACGCTCGCGGCCGCGGTCGTGTAGGCGTACGAGCACGACGAGCCGCCGCCCGACCGCGACGAGCCGCCGCCGCCGCCGCCGCCCGACGAGGCCATCAGGCAGCTGTAGCTCAAGATGGTGTCCCCGCCGACCTGGCTGACGCCATAGTCCTCGAGGTTGTAGCGGATGAGGCCGATGATGGCGACGCTGGCGCCGAGGTGCGCCAGGGACAGGGCGACGTTGAGGTAGCCGAGGCGCTTGGCGAGGCGGAGGGTCTCGGGCGGGATGACGGACTGGGCGGAGGCCTGGGCGGAGGCGGAGGCGGCGCCGGGCACGTAGGTGGGCGGCGGCGGCGCGGCGCCGTAGGGGGGGGCTCCGTAGGGAGCGGGCGGCGGCGGCGGCGGCGGGAACTGGGCGCCGGCGTAGTTTCCGCCGCCGCCGTTGGGCGCGCCGCCGCCGCCGCCGCCGGCCCAGTTGCCAAACGTTGTGGCCATGGGGCTGTCGGTAGAGCTTCAGCTCGGGGGAGCTTGGCGCGGACGCGCGCGCGCACGTCTGCCGTGATCTCGGCGCGGGCGTGCGCGCGATTCTGCAAGAGAGAGAGAGAGGAAAGAGGGAGGAGGCAGTTGGGGGTTCTCCGTGCGTGATGCGCGCGCGCGCGCGGTCCAAGCGGTTTTGTGTGTGGCGCACGGGTCCGGGACGTTTGTTGCGCGCGCGCTAGGGGTGGGTGGACGAATCGTGGTGGTGCGCGGACAGAACAAGAGGAAGCGCGGAAGGGCGTGCCGGTCGCTCTCTTGCGCGGGGCAACTTGCCGACGGCGCGCCGCGCGCTCTTTCTCTCTCGCTCTCTCTCGCTGCCGGAATAAAGGGCAGCACTCGCCGCTGTGACAAGCACACACACACACACAGCGCGCTTCTCCGTGATCACCATCGCCACCCTCGGATTGGTTGCTCAAACGCATATGACAACGGCGACGCCGACGAACTGAACGTTCTCTTCACCCTCCCTGCCCCCAAAAAACTATCGAGACAGACGCCGAACTCGATCCCCGGCGACGACTGAAAATGGACATCCTGTACAAGGGCGGGGCGCTGCTCGCCGCCCAGCTGGAGGGCGCCGCGCGCCTGGCGCTGGCCGTGCCAGCGGCCGTTTTGTGGAACGCGGCGGCGTCGACGACGACGGGCGCGTCTCGCTCGCCGGCGTCGTCCTCGCCCGGCAGGAGCGCCGACGCCGCCGCGCCCTCGTCGGGCTCGCGCTGCCCCTTTAGCGGCCTGCTCGGCGGCGCCGCGACGTGCCCCGGAGCGCGTATGGCGGCGGCGGCGGCGACGGTGGCAGCAGCATCTGCGGGCCCGCGCTCCAAAGCAGAAACAGCTGCAGCAACAGCAACAGCAGCGGCAGCCGGAAGAGGCGGCCCCCCCGCGGCGGCCGCCGCCGTCCGCTGCTGGTGGGTCGAGGGTCGAGTCACGCACGTGCGCCGCCGCCCCGCCCGCCACGCCTTTGCGTACGACGTGCGCCTGGCGCTGGTCGACCTCGACGACCCGCCCGCGTGGTTTGCGGCCCAGCGGCGGCAGCAGGCGGGCGGCGACGGGTACCTCTCCGCCCGCGAGGCGCGCGCGGCGGCCGGCACGGCCGGCCGCGTGCTGCTGCTGACGCTTCCGGCGGCGGCCGGGTACGCGCAGAACCCCATCTCGGTCTACTACTGCTACGACGCCGTCGCCAAGGAGGGGCAGGGAGAGGAGGGGGCGGGAGAAGGGGGGGCAAAGGACGGCGGAGGGGGCCGCGCGCCGCCGCCGCCGTCGCCGGAGTCGCCGGCGCCGCCGCGATCGCGACCGCCCCAGCAGCAGCACCACCAGCAAAAGCAAGAGCAAAAGCAGCAGCCGCAGCGGCTCCGCCGCTGCATCGCCGAGGTGACCAACACGCCGTGGGGCGAGCGCGTGTCGTTCGTGTTCGACCCGCGCGGGGCCGCCGTGCCCAAGGCGCTGCACGTGTCGCCCTTCATGGACATGCGCAACGTTTGGCTGCTGCGCGCGACCGACCCGCTTGTTTGTCCCGGGGCGGCATCGGCGGCGGCGGCGGCGGCGGCGCCGCCGGCAGCGTCAGCGGCGGCCACGGAGGACGAGGCAGCGGCAGCGGGCGGGGCGGCGGGCGGCGGGAACAGCCACGACGCAAGCAGCACTGGCAGGGGCTCCCGCGTCGTCCTGTCGGTCTTGGTGGACCACCCGGAGCTCGGGCGCTACTTTGACGCGCAGTTTGTCGGGCGGGCGGTCGCCGCGGCCGAGGAGGAGCGTGGGGCGGCGGGCGGGGGCGCCGGCGCCGGCGGGCGGCGCGCCGGCGGCGACGGGCGCAGCGAGCGCGGCGGCCTGCGGATGCTGTGGCGGTACGGCTTCTTGCCGCAGAGGGTGGCGCTCTGGATCTACGTGCACGCCGTGCTGCTGGCGCTCAAAGGCGTGCGCGTGCAGCCCAAGCCCGCGGCGGCCACGTACGCGGCGCGCGCCCAGGCCGCGCTCGAGCGGATGGCGGCAGGGGGCGGCGGCGGCGGCAAGGCGGACGCGGGGGGGCGGCGAGCGGCGGGCAGGGCCGTGGTCGCGGGGGCGGCAGCAACAGGAGCAGCAGCAGCCGAGGGGAGCGCGCCGCCCATCCCGGGCGGGCCCGGCAGCGGCGCGGGATGGGCGGGGCGCGCGTTCGCGTGGCGTCCCGCGCCGTCGTGGCCGTGGTACTTGGACTGATTCTAAATCGGTTTTGTAGAGGAAACGCGTTCGCGCCAAGAAAGACAAGGGGAAAAAGCGTTGTGCGTGTGTGCGCCGCGGCGTCTCGCCCTTTGTTTTTCCGTTGATTCCCTTGGTTCGAAGAGCAGCTGGTTTTTATAACACGAGGCGTAGATCCGATACACGCAGGGAATAAGGGGGGGGTTCGCGATGGTCGTCGTCGACATGCCTCGAAAGGCGACGACGCGGTCTAATTGTGTAGCTGTCACCGAAAAAGGAGGGAAACGGCCGAGAGAAGGACGGCGCGCAAAATGAAGAAATCGGCATTTTGAATTGGGGGGTCTGACGCTCGCGTGATCGCGCGAACCCGTGATCACGCGCGAGTCTATCACCCGGCGACGCGCCGCTCGAGCTATTAGCTGATTCGTGTGTTATTCGAGGCTCTTGATTCGTGTGTGTGTTCCGTCGAACACACAAGAAGTCGAGTTGTGTGTGCGCCGTCGAAGGTTGGGGATTTTCCTCCTCAAGGCTTGTCGCCAAAGATCGAGTAGTCGTTGACGCCGCTGCCCGTGATCAGCACGACCAGGTATTGCCCCTTGGTCCCCTTGGGGTCGGGCTGCACGAGCACGGCCGTCCGCTGCGCTGCCGCGTCGGCCGTCATGTCTTTGGTCAGTCTGCTGAAGCCCGCGCGGATGGCGCCGTTGACGCCCGCGGCGGTCGACGTGGTCGCCATGAGCTTGACGGGCGCATTCGAGCGGGAGGGAAGGTTGTCGCATTTGCCCGCGGGGATCGTGCGCCAAGCCTTGGCTGTCGGGGGGCTCTTGGTCCAGCCCGCGTTCCGGATGCACTCGTAAAAGACGGGCGCGCCGCCCGCGCCCGACTGCGGCCGCCCCACGTGCACGTGCATCTGGTGCTGCGACCGCGCGTTGAGCGAGTTGATCATCGCGACGGGGAAGTTGGCGGCCTTGACGCCGGGCACCTTGCCGGCGATCAGGTCGCCGAGCGCGGTCGACCACAGGTCGTACGTGAGCTTGTCGGACGCGGGCTGTTTCCCGGCGATCGACTCGATGCCCTGGAGCGCCGCTGTCGGCAGGATCTTGGCGCGGTAGGTGGAGACCTGGCCGCCGTTGGTGCTGGTCGACGAGTAGACGTACTTCCCGAGGGGTTTCTTGGCGCGCTGCACGACGCCCGTCCAGAGGAAGCACGCGCGGCAGTCGGCGTTGCCGCCCGCGTCGCAGGGGCTTGACCAGGTCGTGACCAGGTCGTCGGTGCTGCCGGCGGGGCCCGGCTGGGCCTTGCAAGCTGCGGCGGCCGCGGGGAAGGTTGCGGCCGCCATCACGACCAGGCAGGCGAGGGCGGCGGCGGCGCGGGCCGACGAGGCGGCCGACGGTGCGTTGCCGCTGCGGCGCTTGGTGGCGGAGCGGGCCATGGTCGTCGCTACGGGTGCCCGGTTGTTGTTCCGTCCGGGGAAAGGGGCGTGTCGCTTGATGCTTTGGCGTCCCGGGTGACTTTTTGAGATTAGTTTCGTCGGAAGGAGAAAAAAAAGTGATTCTCTTTCTTTTGTTTGAGAAGTTGCCAAGTGGCGCGCGGGATGGATGGTGTTGCGTGATTGTTTAGTGAGTGGTTCGTTGTCCCTGTGTTCCCTCGGATGTCGATCCCTATTTATCGCGCCGCGTCGCGCGTTGGGCAGGACGAAGGCGAAACGAGACCTCGGAAGGTCTGGGGTCTCATCCCGCGCCGACCTGGTGGCGGCGGCGGCGACCAGGTCGGCTCTCACCGGTGGCCTCGGTTTTTGGCCCGCGTGCAAAAAATGAGCACCCTCTCCGTGTATAGGATGCCCCCCCCCCTTTTCAGCATCATCCATCAATCAATCACTCGGCGAACGTCGCCTCTCTCATGCCAATAACCGCAAACACAGCTCTCTTCTGTCGCCCCCCCCCCCCCCCCCCCCCCCCCCCCCCCCCCCCCCCCCCCCCCCCCCCCCCCCCCCCCCCCCCCC
>Ga0105053_10002149_pt1 | contig 31009 bp, 30 predicted proteins | sample BON01_FD_78093 | JGI IMG/M metagenome (GOLD analysis project Ga0105053, IMG submission 78093) | Freshwater microbial communities from Lake Bonney liftoff mats and glacier meltwater in Antarctica - BON-01 | ecosystem: Environmental > Aquatic > Freshwater > Ice > Glacier meltwater | place: Lake... | reverse complement strand
GGCAAAAAGCTACTTAAAATATGGTAAACACTAGCATTGCCGGTACTTCGGTCACCCGTCATCGGTCTTCCGGCCAGATAAGCAAATAAAAAGAGGTTACTGGCATCATTGCGGATAATCAGAAAAAACTACATCGTTTTGCCTACTTCTCTCCAAGTCACCAATTTCACATTGTTCTTTCTCAATAATTCTCTCGCTTTTTCACTTGTGAAGAAATCGTAATCTGCCTGTCTCCATGGCGCATGATAGGTGTCATGATCTTTTGTCACCGCATTCATTTCGTCATCATCAAAGGCCAAATGAATCAAAATTACATTCAGCCCAGAAGTTAGATTATTGAGAGAAGTTGTATAATAAGCCTCCATTCCAGCCTCGTAGTCTTTTGGCTCAGCCATAAATATCTGATCGACCACGGGGAATTTGTCCACATTTATTCCCGCGAATAGGGCTGAATTGGGCTTTACAATCCCCTCTACCATTTGTTGGTTGATCATTGCAGGGATTTTCAACTCTTGAGCAATCCTGAGATAAGAAGCCAAATACTCAGGGCGGCCATAGAAGATACAGCCCATGTGAGAATCAAGATGAGTTGGTGTGATTCCCATTTGATTAGCAGCTTTAATCTGTGCACGAATTTCTTTCTCCACTTCCTCAGGACTTGCATTCGCAGTCACTTGTTCACAATCCGGGTACATGTGACCTTTTTCATCTGCCAAACCAGGAACCGCCGTCTTGCCTGCTTCTGGTCCCCAGTTGAAATTCAGCCATTCATTAGTGAGTGTAATATGAATCCCGATATCCGCATCAGGCATTTCCTTTGCCATTTCCCCTACTTCCGCAGACCAACCCGTAGGAACCATCATGCTGGTGGAGGTGACGAGGCCTTTTTTCATGGCATCGAAAGTCGCTTTGGTCTGTGAGTGCGAGACGCCCACATCGTCGCCGTGAATGATTAGTAGCTTGGCGTCTTTGGCATAACCGAGCTTTTCGGCTAGGTTTTGAGAAAAAGTAACTGTTGGCAAAAAAGCCAGGAGCAATAGAAAGTAGCGTAGGTTTTTCATCTTAGGTGGTTGTTTCTCCTAAGATAAATAATCCAACCTATTCTCTGCTCTTATACTCTTTCGATTTGATTCGGTAAACCCAGAGATACGTGAAAAACCCAGTAAATACCTGAAGAATGGCAAAGTATAGCCAAGTGTTCGGTTCTTTTAGAGGCTCGAAATTGATGGTGTTATTATAATAGAGCTTCGAAATAACCAATGCTACCAAGGTTCCCGGAAGTACAATTGCCAACCAGAAATTGAAATATGAGCGATAAATAAAGGGAATTGGTTTTATAGAAGTCGGACGTTTTGATTGCTGTTTTTTCATAGTTGAATAGACGTTGCTTGCTGGTAATTCTATCAGGCTTCTTCTTTGAATTTTGCTGACTTCGGCTTGAATTCTTTAAAATATAGCCAAGTCCCCAATATCAATTGGAATAGCAAGATTCTTACATAGGTAGAAGGCAGTTGTAAAAAGTCAGCCCAAAGTGGCTCACTTTTGAAAAACTGGCTTGCAATTGTAATAATAATACTCCCTGGCAGTATAACTAGCAACCAAAAATTGAAAAATGAGCGGTAAACGAATGGTGTTTTCTTCTTTTCGTCGGAGATATTGTCTTCCTGTTTTTTCATAGTTAGAATTGCATATGCTTGCTCGAACTGGGATCAGGTATTGTCTTTAAATACCTTCGATCGAGATTTGAAATTCCAAAAGTACATCAAAGTTCCAAATACTAACTGGAAAGTGAGGAAACCAAGCCACAGCCCTGGACTTTTCAGTTGATCCAAAGTGAATGTTGTTTCATTAAATAGCTCCGAGGCTATCAACGTCAGCACTGACGTGGGCAGAATGAAAATGAAGTAAAAATGCACAAAAGAGCGATAGATAAAGGGGCGTTTCTTGTCATTCATGATTAGGATAAGTTAGCCTTTGGAATCTGCTCCGAGATGATGCTTTAGGTTAGGTCTGTACATGGAATAGTAGTCGATAAGCGTATAAAATACCAGAGAGAAAACGAAATACAGATAGAACTCACTGTTTGTTACAAAATCCCAAGAGATAGATCTATTGATTAAAAAATGGGTGCCTAAAGCAAAGAAAATAACTCCTGGCATAGTAAGTTTCCACCAATACTTGCTGTATGGCGTGAAGTTTTTAATAAATCGTTGTTTGGCTTTTTCTGGATCCATTACTCCTAATTTATTAATTCCTTCAAAATATCCGCTCCTATAGATTAGCTAAGCCATGAATCACCTGATTGAGATACATCAAATCTCCCAATTCATGATAGGCAGATAACACGATTCTGTTTACGCTTGGACTTTCGGCGGTTGGATAAGGAAAAGAAGAAGTGATAATACCTGCTTTTTCGAATTCGGTTACCCATGTATCGTCTGAGTAGACAAAAACCGGAAAATCCCGACTTCCATGAATTTGCGGAATGTTTGCTGTCTCCTGCGCAAAAATTCCGCAAGCATCTTCAAGCCATCTTTTTTTCTTCAAGTAGCGTTTCTCCATGTCCAAGAAAGTCTTCAGATGCGCTGGCGATCCTGGAGACGCTCCTCCGAAAAGTGGCGTTGCTTTGATTTTGTAGATTTGAGATTCTTGTCCCAGGATTATTCCAGCAGGCAAACCCAGCCCTTTTCCCAGAGATCCTGAAATCAGTAAGTTGATAGATGGATCAGCCCACAGTTTATAGGTACCATAGATGCTGTTTCCAAAAGCTCCGAAGGCATGACTGTCGTCGATCAAAAGACTGACCTCATGTTTTTTAGCGATTTCTTTCACCCAATCGTAGGTATGAATTTCACAGGAAAATGGATCTACTGCATTTCCAATTAAAAGGATTTTCCTTGGAGTAAGTTTTTCAGATTGTTCTAGACAATGCTTTTTCCATTGTGTAAAATTAAATTGGATAGCAGGAGTTAAATTATCTGGAACTATTGCCGAATGCGCATCTGGAGCGATCCACGTTTCAGTGGCCTCGTAATACATTGACTTCCAAGCTGCAATTCCTGCGAGATATCCAGAGCTCAGAACCGCAGCGGCTTCAGATCCCGCTTTTTTGGCAAACTGATTTTCGAAATCATCAAAAACCTCTAAACGGATATTATTGATTCTACTTTGTCCGTGATTCGCCCCAAACAGATAAAGATTATCGGTTAAGGATTTCAGAAATGTCTTGTCCTGCCCAATTCCCAGGTAGGAAGTTCCACTGAAATAGAGGCACTCTCTTTCTTCTATTTTGATAGTTCGTCCAATTCCAGACTTCAGGTAGTGATTTTTCAACATGGGGTTTTATTTGGCGAAAATTTGAGTTTCGTCTTGGAAAGATTTGAACTCCAGCGCATTTCCACATGGATCCAAAAAGAACATGGTGGCCTGCTCCCCTACTTCGCCTTGAAAACGGATATAGGGCTCGATCACGAACGCTATTCCATTAGCCTTCAATTTATCGGCTAATTCATGCCACTCGCCCCAAGGCAAAATTGCGCCGAAGTGACGAACCGGCACGTATTTTCCATCCACGGTATTGGTATGCGCCAAGGCTAATTCCTCAGGCTTGATATGTGCAGAAAGCTGATGTCCAAAGAAGTTGAAATCGATCCATTTATCGGTGCTTCTACCGATCTCACATCCAAGAAGATCTCCATAAAATGCACGTGTTTCTGCAATCTCCCGTATCGGGAAAGCTAGGTGGAAGGGTTTAAATTGGCTCATAATGTGTACTTTCGTTAACGGTTTTTCGGCTTCAATTTAGTTGATTATTCCCTAAAAATATGGAGAAAAGAAAATCGGTATCCTTGGTTTTGAGCAGCGGTGGAGCGCGGGGATTAGCGCATGTGGGCGTGATCGAGGAGCTAGAAAAGCGTGGCTATCACATTGCGGAAATCGCTGGTTGCTCTGCTGGAGCACTGGTTGGTGGAATGTATGCGGCAGGTAAAATGGATGAATTCAAGGATTGGATTTGTCATCTAGATAGACTTGATGTCTTTTCGTTGATGGATTTTACTTTTTCCAGCAGGGGATTTATCAAAGGGGAAAAAGTGTATAGTGCCTTAAAAAAAGTGGTTGAGGATTGCCAAATTGAAGATTTTGACATTCCTTTTTATTGCAATGCGGTGGATTATATCAGTGGTACGGAAGTGATTTTTCGAGAAGGAAGTTTGTATTCTGCCATTCGGGCATCGGGAAGTATCCCTACCGTTTTTCAACCGGCACGATATCACCACCAAGAGCTAGTGGATGGAGGAGTGCTAAATCCTGTTCCGCTTTCTCTATTGCAGCAAGCCGAAGAAAATATGATCGTAGTAGTAGGATTAAATGCGGGGGATTCTGAATTGGTTATTCCACCAAAAAAAGGAATTACTGGCAAAAGCTATCTATCCATGCCTGCCTGGGTAAGTGACTATCGCAGTAAAATGCGTCAGTATTTTCCTGAACAAATAAAAGAGGAAAAGCCAGCTTCGCTCAGTTCGATTAGCCTTATGACACGCTCGTTTGACTTGCTTCAAGATAGGTTCTCAGCCTTATTGATTGAAAAATTTCAGGTGGATGTCTCGGTTCAGGTGGCAAGAAATCAAGCTGGAACGTTGGAATTTCACCGAGCGGAAGAACTGATAGAAATAGGTAGGATAAAGGCTATTCAAGCTTTGGATAAATGGGAAAATGAAAATCTCTGAACTGAATAAATTCTTTGGCAATATCGATATCTATTTGCTCGATCAGATTTTGAAAGGCAGGTTCTCGACTGAAATGAAAATCCTGGATGCTGGCTGTGGAGAAGGAAGAAACGCTGTTTATTTTGTCAATGGAGGCTTTCAGGTCTTTGGGATTGATCAGAACGAGACGGCGATTCAATATTGTCGATTCATGGCAAAGAGCCTTGACAGGAGATATGATTCACATCGATTTCAAGTTGCTGGGTTGGAAGATATTCCATTCCATAAGGAGGCGTTCGACGCAGTCATCTGTTCGGCGGTGCTTCATTTTGCTAAAGATGAAAATAATTTTTGGTGCATGATGAATGAAATGGTGCGGGTGCTAAAGCCAGGTGGGATTTTATGGTTTAGAATGACAACTGGCTTTGGCGGAATTTTGGCAGAGAGTCATTCGTTGGGTGGAGGTAAATATTTGCTTCCTGATGGATCTGAACGTTTCTTATTAACTCAGGCTCATCTAGATAAATTGGAGGAAATGGGCTTGAAATTTCTGGAGCATCCCAAATCAGTGTTGGTACATGAGCAGCGCGCAATGGGGGTTTTTGTGATGGAGAAAATAGAATGAAGAATGAAGAATTTAAAATTGAGAATGTGCAAACATAGATTGGTGACTCGTCTCCGTTCGTGTCTCTTATGCTTCGCCCGCGTTCGTAGCTTACGAACGGGACTACTTTACCTTTTAACCACCAATTTTGTCTAACTAAATGAAATAAATTCAGAAATTTGCAGGAACTTATTCCTAGAGCTGATTACAGGACAACAGTGTTTTTAAATGGATTTACAATACGGATTAGAATTAGTTGGTACGTTGGTGTTTGCGATCTCTGGTGCACTGGCAATTCGTGAGCTTGAGCATGATATGTTTGGTGCTGGCTTCACGGGTTTTATCACTGCTATCGGAGGGGGCACGCTCAGAGATATTTTACTCGATAGTTACCCTCTGGTTTGGATCAACGATGTATATTTTCTGTACACGATTTTATTCGGAGTTTTGGCGGCTTTTACTTTTCCAAAATTCCTGAGCAAACTTCGTAGAACTTTCTTTCTTTTTGATACGCTTGGGATAGCATTTTTCACGGTACTTGGGGTGGAAAAAGCCCTCAGTCTCGGTATGAGGCCAGAGATTGCAGCTATAATGGGAATGTTCTCGGCTGTAATGGGCGGTGTGATCCGAGATACATTGACCAACCAAATGCCGATTCTTTTCAGGAAGGAAGTTTATGCTTCAGCCTGCTTGGCAGGAGCCATCGTTTATTTAATTCTCAATTCTTTCGAAATTTCAAGAGATCTCAATCTATTGATTTCCATTGCTGTGATTATTGCGATCCGAATGATTTCTATGAAGTATAAATTGAGTTTGCCGAAGTTGGATTGAAAAATTGTCACTTGAAAAAGTCAAGTTTCAAAGAGAGATCCTGTTTAGCTGATTCTTACCATATTTTGGGATAAGCGAAGGAACTTCCATCGCCTCCTTTCGTGTCTCACGAACGGTAAATAGTATTGTTTTGAATTTCATCAAATTATAGGGATTAGCCCAAAGCTCAATTTGGCAGACGTTGACCCAACATTCGAAAAATAGGTCCTTTTCACCACAGCATTGGGATGATTGACGGGACTTTTGACTTATAGTTTTGGTAGGCTTCGCCAAATTGTATCAATAGCTTTTTTTCCTCAAAATATATCCCAATAGGTAAATAAAGAAGTAGGCAACCGAGGTGAACTGCAGCTGTTACTGTCCCTGAAAAAAGTAAATACCCCAGAAAAATCAGTACCAATCCTGCATAAAGAGGATGGCGAATCTTTGAGTATAGACCTGTGGTTACCAGATCTTCCCCATCATTTTCCATTGGCTTGAGCCCAAAAAACCGTTTTAATGAATATTTTTTGCTTGATTTTGTAGCGATGATAGTCCCCAATCCTGCGAGCATATAGCCCAGATAATTGGTTATATCACCTTTAGGGAACATTATTGTCTTGGGAATCAGCAGCGCTTGGATCATGATACTGAGGAAAAGCAACAAAGAAAAAAGTGTGTATGCCAAGCGGTACCATTTGTTGGCATTTCCCAATTTTCCCTCCAGAATTCTTTTTAACTTGGATGCAGCCAGAATAGAATGAAGTATATAAAATACGATCCAGCTGACAGCTAGCAGCACATAATCCATAGGAGTATATTAAATTTCAGAGTAACTATAATTTTTATGAAAATCGGAATAATACGCGAAGGAAAAAACCCTCCTGACAAACGAGTTCCTTTTACGCCCGAGCAGCTCAAGGCTATTAAGGAAGATTATGCAGGTAAGCTCACTATTCAGGTACAATACAGTCCATTTCGTTCTTTCTCGGACGAGGAATTTCTCGATGCGGGAATAGCGGTAGTGGATGATTTGGCGGATTGTGATGTACTTTTCGGAGTGAAAGAAGTGCCGATCGATCAGCTAATTGAGGGGAAGACTTATTTTTTCTTTTCTCACACAATCAAAAAGCAAACGTATAATCGAAAATTGCTTCAGGCTGTTTTAGAGAAAAATATCCGACTGATAGACTATGAAGTTTTGAAGGGCGAGGACGGAAATCGAGTGGTTTCCTTTGGAAGATGGGCCGGAATAGTTGGGGCTTACAATGCGTTTTGGACGTATGGAAAGAAGACGGATCTTTTTGACCTAAAGCGCGCAAATGAGTGCGCAGACCTTAAAGAACTTCATAGCGAGCTTGCCAAGGTACAGCTGCCGCCGGTGAAAATTGTCCTGACTGGCTTGGGGCGTGTGGGCAATGGAGCAATGGAGATCTTGAAATCCTTGATGATTCGTGAAGTTTCGGTCCATGATTTCTTGCATTTGTATTTTGATGAGCCTGTTTATGTGAAGCTGAGTTCTGCGGATTATAATAGAAGGAAATCAGATGGAGGCTTTGATAAGCAAGAATTTTATACTTATCCTGAGCGATATGAAAGTCACTTTCAGAAATTTGCAGAAGCAGGAGAAATGATGATTTCTGGAGCTTACTGGGATCCAGATGCGCCACGGTTGTTTGAATTGAAGGCTATTGCAGCCGATGATTTCCAGCTTTCGGTGATTGCAGATGTGAGTTGTGATGTGGGGGGGGCTATTCCTACGACTATTTCTTCCTCTACGATCATCGATCCAGTATATGATGTAGATCGGCAAACGGGCAAAAAATTGCTTGCCTTTGGTAGTCAGACTAGTATTTCTGTGATGGCCATTGACAATTTGCCTTGTGAGCTTCCTAGAGAAGCGAGTCAGGGGTTTGGAATTCAATTGACCAAATGGGTAATTCCTGCGCTTTTGGAAGAAAACTCAGCACTCTTGGAGCGTGCTACTATTGCTCGTGACGGCGATCTGACTATTGAGTTTATATACCTTGCAGACTTTGTAAATCAACATGAATAACCTGAACAGATTTTTAGAATCCACACTTTTGAAACCTGCCATGACTGGGAAAGAGGTGGATTTACTAGTCAGAGATGCAATCGAGGAGCAGTTTGTAGGAGTCTGTGTCCCTCCTTTTTGGCTGAAAAAGGTAAGAAGAGATTTAGGGGAAGAAAATGTGCAGTTGGTGACTGTAATCGGGTTTCCCTTTGGTTATTCTGATACAGCCACGAAAGTGTTTGAAACTCGTGAAGCTATTCGGCAAGGTGCAGACGAATTGGATTTGGTCTGGTCCCAGACTGCTTATCACTCTGGGATGAACTGGCCAAAGATCGAAATTGCTCAAATCGCAAAGATTTGTCATGAAGAAGAACGCATCTTAAAAGTCATCATCGAAACAGCAAATCTGAATAAGCAGGAAATCGTCGAAGCTTGTCTGATCTGTCAGGATGCTGGAGTGGATTTTGTAAAAACATCCACTGGCTATGCTTCGGCTGGAGCCAGAGTTGAAGATATTCAGTTGATGCGAGAGACGTTGTCGTCTTCGGTGGGTATCAAAGCGAGTGGAGGCATCAAGACATTGGATTTCGCCATAGACCTTATTAGAGCTGGTGCGGATAGAATTGGAACCAGCTCTGCCAAAGCGTTGATGGATTCTTGGAGAAATTCTTAATCGTTGCTGAAATAAATTAGCAAAAAAGGAATGATGAAGAAGGTCAAAAGAATGTAAGCGAAGCCTAGAAATCTACTTTTAACTGATTTTTCACCCATATACAAAGCCAAGATTACAGGGATATTTCTCAAAGTAGGAAATGGTAGGAAAATCAGAGCGCCTATAAAATTGAACAGGAAGTGAACAATAGCTAGCGCTATGGCAGCCTCTGTCTTATAAATAGCTGCGATCCCTGCAGTAATCGTAGTTCCTATATTGGCTCCGATGATGAATGGGAAAGCCTTTTTTACAGATACTTTTTTTTTGGCGACTAAGGGAACTACCAAAGAGGTAGTCACGGTGCTGGATTGTACGGCGGCGGTGAAGAAAGTCCCGTAGAGAAACGCCATGTATGTATTCTTGAAAATTAGCTTGTTAATGTCTTGAAAATTATTGAGCACAAATGCTTTATAAACCGAAGTTGACAGGATTTTGATGGCTGCAAAAACCAGGAAGATCGAAAGAATCATTGTTAAGAATGGAATGTCTATGGTATTCGATATCCATTCTGAGATCGGTCTGGTAAATACTTTATTGTACATGATAGTCCCAGAGTAGGATTCGTCGGGTACGAATAAGTGTGCTATGGCGATAGAAATCTTCGATAAGAAGCCAAAATAAACTTCCAAGGGTAGCAAAATAATAACTGTGAAGATGTTGAAAATGTCATGGAGCATACCCGCTGAAAGTGCTCTTTTGAATTCTCCCCTATTCATAATATAAGAGAGAGAGACCAAAGTAGAAGTCAGCGTAGTTCCGATATTGGCTCCCATCACCATGGGTACGGCTTGCTCTAGGGTGAGGTGTCCAGATGCGACTACAGCCACTACACTGGCAGTAACAGTGGAACTGCTTTGTATAAGGGCAGTCATCAAAAGTCCAATGAAAAGACTGACAAAGGGATTTCGAGTAGCCTGAAGTATATTCTCCGCTATTTCATTGTTCAGATGGCTCATCGCCACAGTGAGCAAATCAATTGCGAAGATGAATAGCACAAGTGCCAAAAGCATCATCAGATAGCTTTTGGTCTTATTTACTTTGTCTTTTTCCAGCTCTAAGCTCTCCATTTACCAGATTCAGAATTTATCCCGTTTACTACTTTTATCTATAAATAAAGGATTTTTATAAGTAGGTGAAACTATCTGAGAATCCAAATTTTCTATAAAATATGGAACAAAATTTGAAAATTTTTTGCGAAAAACAAGGCAAAACTATCTTTTGAAACCGAAATAGTGGTTACTTAACAATTTCATAACATGTATAGAAGCAGATCTTCTTTAATTTTGCGGCACAGAACAAAAGTCGAATCATGGCCAAGAAAAAAATAGACCAAAATATTAATCAAGATAAGCTCTCAAAAGGCGCCTATTCTCTTTTCGATTTTACTAAGAAGGAGAAATCTTTTTTGATAGTGATCTGTGTACTAATCTCAATCGCTGCTATAATTACCCCCTACACGTATGCAGCCATGTGGTTTGGTTTTGCATTAGCCGCCTATTCTGCGATTGCAAATGATAGTATACAGACAATCGGAACTTTTATTGCCTCTAATCACAATAAGAAGTGGTATTGGTTATGGCTATTTATGGGATTGATTTTTGTCGGTACCGTTACCTACAGTTGGATTACATTTAATGGTGACGTGAGTTATCAGCGTTTGAGTGTACCTGGACTTGATAAGGCACCTACAAGCTTTGTTTTTCTTCAGCTGGCGGCTCCTATAGTGCTCCTCATTATGACTAGGTTGAGAATGCCAGTCTCTACTACTTTTCTTTTATTGAATGTCTTCACCTATAAAGCTGGCACTATAGTAAGTGTAATGTTTAAGAGTTTTGTGGGTTATCTTTTAGCTTTCTCTATTGCAATAGCGGTATGGTTTATTCTAGAACGATTTGTGAAGAATTACCTTAAAGGAAAGCCAGCTCCATATTGGATTTATTTGCAGTGGATCACTTCAGGTACACTATGGGCAGTATGGATCATGCAGGATGCTGCCAATATCGCGGTTTTCCTTCCTAGACAATTGGGTTTAGTGGAATTCATCGTCTATGCAGGTTTTGTGTTTATAGGCTTGGGCTTCCTATTTTATATGAAAGGTGATAAAATCCAAGGCATAGTCGATGAGAAAACGAGTGTGACGGATGTACGTGCAGCTACGATAGTTGATTTTGTTTATGCTATTATCCTATTCTACTTTAAGCTTTACAGCCATGTGCCGATGAGTACTACTTGGGTTTTTATAGGCTTATTGGGCGGTAGAGAAATAGCGATTGCACTTGGAAAGCACGCCAAGGCTGAAAAGAGAAATGCATGGTTATTCAGGGCATTTAAATTAGCGAGAAAAGATGTAGCTAAAGCATTTATAGGTTTAGTAGTATCTTTGATTCTTGCATTCATTATCAATGATGGTGTGAGAAATGAAATTATAGACTTTTTCTAGGCCATTTTGGAAATAGAACTTTACAGCCACGAGTACTTTATGAATGAAGCCCTGAAGCAAGCAAAAAATGCTTTCGAAGAGGGGGAAATTCCTGTGGGTGCGGTGATAGTTTCTAAGAATAGGATCATCGCTAAAGCGTACAATCAAACTGAGAAACTCAATGATGTGACCGCTCATGCAGAAATGCTGGCGATTACTTCTGCTGCCAATTACATGGGAGCAAAGTATTTGAATGATTGTAGGCTTTATGTCACGCTGGAGCCATGCGTCATGTGTGGAGGAGCACTTTTTTGGTCTCAGATCGGCGAAATTCACTATGGTGCGTCTGATCCCAAAAGAGGGTATCTGCAAAGCAATCCGGGAATCTTACATCCAAAAACAAGGATATTTTCAGGTAGCCTCGCTCAGGAATCTGAACGGCTTTTACTTGATTTTTTCCAAAAACTGAGAAAATAAAAGGAAATTGAATCCTTAAGAACCTTTTTCAAGCTGTCTTGGTTGCTAAGAAAGATTATTCGTATGATTTTCAATCAATCTTTTAACCTTAAAATTTTAGACAAAATGGCTTTTGAACTTCCAGCTTTACCATATGCCACTACGGCTTTGGAACCCAACATTGATGCAAAGACTATGGAAATACACCATGGCAAGCACCACAATGGATATGTAACTAATCTTAACAATGCAATCGCAGGAACCGACCTAGAAAGCAAATCTCTAGAAGAATTGCTTCAAGTAGCAGGATCTAACACAGCGGTAAGAAATAATGGTGGTGGTCACTACAACCACAGCCTTTTCTGGAAAATCATGTCACCAACTGGTGGTGGAGCGCCTACCGGAGATTTGGCTAATGCGATTAATTCCAAGTTTACTAATTTTGATGCGTTCAAAGAAGTTTTCAACAAAGCAGCAGCTACTAGATTTGGTTCTGGTTGGGCTTGGTTGATTTTGACAGCAGAAGGTTCGCTTGAAGTGGTATCTACCGCAAATCAGGACAATCCACTAATGGATGTAGCTGAGATCAAAGGAACTCCAATCATCGGACTTGATGTATGGGAACATGCTTACTACTTACATTATCAGAATTTGCGTCCTAGCTACATTGCAGCTTTCTGGAATGTGATCAATTGGGAGCAAGCAACTGCTAACTATGCAGAAGCGTTGAAAAAATAGGTTTCCTAAGAATATTTATTGGATCCCCGGACTAAAGTTCGGGGATTTTTTGTGTTCATAGCTGAAGTACTACTGTACGATTTCGAGACAGTTGATTTTTGCTATGAACTAGAAAGTGGCTCTAAGTGCTTTTTTGAGCAGATTTGAAACCTTGGCATTTCTTTTTCAATAGGTGGCAAAGAACGACACACAAAGTGCTATTGACATGAAGACAACCAACTTGCTTTTTTTAACATTTTTGACCTACCTCCTTGGGGTAAGTAATCTTGCCGCCAAAGAAATCAGCCAGATTTCAGGCAAAATCACTGACCAAAATGAGCAATCAGTGCCTTATGCAAATGTGGCATTGATAGATGCTACTAGCGGCAATCTCGTGGACGGAGCCGTATCTGACGAAAATGGAGTTTTCCTAATTGAATCGGCGAAAACAGCCAAGGTTAAATTGGTGATTTCGTCTATCGGTTTTGCGCAGTTTGAATCCAAGGTATTCGAATTAGTACCGGGATTAATTAAAGATTTTGGCACACTGGCTATCCAAGATGAAATGACGGGACTGGATGAGGTTACTGTGAAATCTTCTCGTCCTGAGATCATCATACAGCCTGATAAGACGGTCATCAACGTGGAAGGAACAGTGATGGCTGAAGGATCAAATGCCCTAGACGTGATCGGTAGATCTCCGGGAATCTATGTGGATCAGGATGGAATAATCAATTTGAACGGACGCACGGGAGTCACAGTGATGATCAATGATCGATTGACTTACATGAGTGCCACCGACCTAGCAAACTTCCTTCGAGCCATGCCTGCAGATAACATCAAGAGCATAGAAGTGATCAATAATCCATCTGCACGATTCGATGCAGAAGGATCTGCTAGAGTGATTAATATCAAGCTGAAGAAAAATACGGTGGATGGAATGTTTGGAAATATTCAGGCTGGAACATTATACAATGGGCAATGGCTGCCAAACACGGGAGTTTCGCTGAATGTGAAAAAAGGCAAATGGAGTACAAATGCCAATTTGAACTATAATCACTTTGGGAATTATAATGACTTAGAGATTAATAGAAATTTTGCATTGCCTGAGGGAGTTTCTAAGTTTAGCCAAGGCTCAAGAATTACTACGAGAAACAAGAACTTGTTTTTCAACGGAGCTGCCAATTACGAGATAAATGAGAATCAAAATATCGCATTGAATGTGCAAGCTTCGGATTCTAAAGATTCTGATGGCAACAAATCCTTGACAGATATTATCTCTCCAGGTCTATCAGATATCAGCTATTTGGATTCTAAAAATGATTCTAAAGGGACGGGAAATAGATTTTTTGCCAACCTTCATTACGATGCGAAGCTTGATACCTTAGGAACCAAAATCAGCTCGGATGTTGACTTTACCCGAATGAATTCTGACAGTGAGTCTCTGCTGACCAATAGGCATTGGGTAGGTGAAAATACATCGGAGGTAATGAACAGCAGGATTTTGACGCTGAATGATATGTACTATACTATCTTCACTGCAAAAGTTGATTTTGTAAAACCCGTAGGAAATGGAAATACCATTGAGACAGGGATAAAGGGAAGTTGGGTAAAGTCTGATAATAACCTAGACTTAAGCAAATCAAAAGAAGATGGGCCACTTGTACTTGACACGAGCAGCAACAGGTTTGTTTACAATGAAAATGTCCTCGCAGCATACATCTCATATAAAGGCAAGTTCTCCGAAAAATTTTCTTACCAAGTTGGTCTGAGAGGTGAGCATTCAGATATCAGAGGGAATTCGGTGACGCTGAATCAGGTGAATAACCAGAAGTATTTCAACCTATTTCCAAGCGCTTTTCTACAGCATAAAATCAGTGACAATTACCAGATCGTGTACAACATCAATCGTAGAATCACCAGACCTAATTATCGATTGCTGAATCCATTTGTGTACTACATCGATCCGCTGACTACTGAAACGGGCAATCCGAATTTGACGCCTCAGTATTCTAATAACTTTGAGATGAACCATGTGGTCAAAGGCATGTATCAATTCACGATTGGCTATAGCGAGACTGAGGATGCATTTATGCAAGTATTTGTACAGAATGAAGCAGATCGTACGACGACTACTTACACTGATAATTTTGACAAGACGCGAAATGCTAATTTCCGAGCAATCATCCCAGTAGATATCAATGAATGGTGGGCTACTTCCAATATGGTGCAGGTAAATTATAACCAATACAAATCACAGATTGGAGATGATTATCTGAACAATGCGAATACCTCATTTATGGTGCGTTCGCAGCATAACCTTACATTGCCAATGGGTTTTAAAGCTGAGATAATGGGGATTTATCTAGGACCACAGATTTGGGGACAAGGTGAGATCGAAGGATTTGGCTGGGTAGACGCAGGAGTGACAAAGTCAATATTGAAGGATAAAATCACACTCTCGGTGAATGGTACTGACATTTTTCGTACTCAGGTGATTAAAGCCAAAATCGACTTTGCGGATATTGACACAAACTTCCGACAGTATAGAAGCAATCAGGGAGTTAGATTCACGCTGAGATACAATTTTTCCAAGGGAGAAAGCTTCCGGGTGAAAAGTAACTCAGGAAGTTCAGAAGAGAGAAATAGATTGGATTAAGCAAAATCGCCTCCTCTAGATCAAGAGGAGGCGATTTATATTTTATATGTATATCCGCAATTGGACCAGTGATTTTATAAAAGCATTGTAGAACAAGCTGAATTCTAAGATTTAGCCCTTTTAAAATACCTCATTTTTATCTTTCAGCCTTTAAACCGAAGGGAATATGGCTACTGTGATCATCCGATTGCTATCGGATGCGGATGATCAGATATTTATTTACTGAAAATGGTATAGGAAGATCAAAACACCGGTAAAAGCTGGTTTCTTTTGACCTTTGATTTCGAGTTTTACGGCTACTTCAGCTTTCACAGTTCCTCTAAGGTTCGCCACATTTTTGAGTTTGGCAGCTAGGCGAACTTCACTATCCACAAGTACAGGATTAGCGAATTTCAGTGATTCAATGCCGTAATTAATCATCATTTTTAGATTCCTTACGTCCACGATTTGCTCCCACAGGTGCGGCACAATACTCAGGGTGAGGTACCCATGTGCGATGGTATTTCCAAATGCCCCTTCAACCTTTGCCCGCTCTGGATCTGTGTGAATCCACTGATGATCATGTGTAGCTTTTGCGAAAATATTAATCTGTTCCTGAGTAATATGGAAATATTCAGATGTGCCTAGGCTTTGTCCGTTGTGCTGCTCGAACTCTTCAAAACTACCAATGATTACAGGTGGCATGGATTATTTTATTTGTTAAAAAACCAAATTAGGGAAGTTTTGGTGGTAATAACAAGGGAAATAATAGGGATGGAGGTAGGAATATGGGTGCTCGTTGGCTAGTATTACTATGTATTAAAATCTTTTAAAGAGTAGTTAGTTTTAATAAAAAACCTATACTTTGTGAGCACTAATCTCTGATTCCTATATGCTTACATTGCTTCTAGCAACGCACTTATTTTTTGGTTTTTAAGTTCAAACTGATTCTATCTCTAAGAAGGATTCTCCGACTGTTTATTCTATTCTCTCTGAAAAAAGGGAGATAGAAATTACCACTACCTACGACGTGATAAATAAGGTAGAGCAAAATATCACGGTACTTTCTTCCGAAGGACTTTCACATGCCTATACCTCTATTTTTTACGACAAATTTAATGAAATCTCAAATTTTGAATTGGAAATAGTAGATCCAGTGACAGGTAAGACTATCGAAAAGGCAAAAATACGAGATATGTCAGATGCCTCGATCAATTCCAGTTCGAATATTTTTGACGATAACAGACATAAATATTATGAGGTACGGAGCGGCAAGTTCCCGATTCAGGTAATTAGTAGAATTGAGACTAGAGCTTCCACTAATTTTCATCTCAATGATTGGGTTCCGGTAAAGCGATACAATCAAAAGTTAAGCAAAGCTGTACTCACCGTAGTATATCCTCCTGAACTTGGCCTGAGGTACAAGGAAGTAAATCTGCAGGGAACTAGAGAGGAAAAGATACTTGATGGGAAAATGCAGATTATCTGGGCAGAAAAGAATTTGCCTGTGCAAACCGCAGGCTTGAAAAAGGAAGATGATCATCGGTTAATCTTAGCTCCAGTGGCACTTTCGATGGGAGAATATGTCGGAAAAATGGAGGATTGGTCAGGACTTGCTGCTTGGCAATATCAGCTAAATAGAGATAGAAATGTGCTTCCAGATGATTTTGTAGCTGAGATTAAGAATATGATAGTAGATGCTGAGAATGACTATGAAAAAATCGAAATTCTCTACGAATACCTTCAGAAAAACTACCGCTATGTGAGTATTCAGCTTGGGATAGGAGGATGGCAGACGATGGCTGCGGCAGATGTGGTGAAGTACGCCTACGGTGATTGCAAAGGGTTGACAAATCTCATGAAGTCAATGCTGGAAGCTGTGGGGATAGCATCTAACTACACACTAGTTCAAGCTGGGAAAAATGCGGAGAAAATTGAAAAAGATTTGCCTTCTAATCAATTCAACCACGTGATTTTGCAAGTACCCTTGCAAGATGGTAAAAGTCCGGTTTGGCTTGAATGCACCTCCAATTCCCTCCCTACAGGTTTCTTAGGAGATTTTACCAAGGATAGATATGTCCTGGTCACAAATGAGCGTGGAGGATATCTAACCAAAACACCTGCATACAATACAGCTGAATGGAATACTGCACATAGCAGTAATGAGATCAAAATTGATTTGAAGGGGAATGCAACTATATCCACTAAGATCAACGTTCAGGGTAATTTTGCGGAGGATCTGCAAAGCGTCAAACAATATTTGGATACACGTCAGCAGCGTGATTTTTTCAACAGCAACTCACCAGTTTCTGGTTTGATCATCCAAGAGTACGAATTGCAGATATCTCATGAGGATTCTCTCTTGAAAGCCGATGTCGCTTACGATGGTTTCATTCAGAAGTTTGTCCAAAACACTGCTAAGCGAATGATTCTTAAGCCATTCCTTGGGAAGGTTACCGATGAAATGCTAGCTAACAACTCACTCTATCAAATTGATGAATATCTGATTGAGCTTCCAGAAGTGATGGAGGCAGAGAATTTAGCAGAAAACGTGGTGCTCGAAGAAGAGGGTATTAAAATGACTTTAAGGACATCATTAGAAGGCAAAAACCTACGTGTGAAAAGAGAAATAAGACTATCACTTAGCGAGGATATCTCTGAGGAATCCAAAACTGAACTTATCAAACGAATTAATGCCATAGGCTCTTCTAACTTCTATTTCATCAAAAATACAGCTGCACTTAGACATGATTAAATCTCTACTAACTTTTATTTTTCTACTCCTTTCCACACTTACTTTTTCTCAAACTTATAAACTTGGAGAGTTTGATGAAAATGAAATTTCATTTACAGAAGTATCCTATGAGCCAGATGCTCCCGCAGTGATATTAGCATCTCAAGGGAATTCCAGGTTCTTGTCTGGAATGTTGGAGACTAGCCATTTTGTACGCTTAAAAGTACTTGCCGAAGCCGGGAAAGAGTATGCGGACATTCGTATTCGGTATTACGCTGGGGATCAAAACATGGAAGATATTCATGCTGTCAAAGCTCAGACCACAAACTTCGTTAATGGAAAGCGTAGCTTCGAAACTTTCTGAACGGGTGAACCTAAAAAAGAAGACTAATCCCTGATTACAGAAATCTATTAGTTACTCGTGAAAGCAAAATCAATCTGAAAGAGGAAAAGAAAGATCACAAAAAATCAGAACTTTTGAAGCGCATTAATTCCCTAAGAAACAAAACCTATTTCTTCACCAAATCAACTACTGCAAGCACGTATGAATAGCGCTTTTCTATCCTTCAGTCTTCTTTTTATTTCCTTTTCAGCTTTTACCCAAACAGCAAAACTGGGACAAGCCGATCAAACGGAAATTTATCTCACTGAGGTGCCTTTCGAACCAGATGCATCGGCGGTGATACTACTGACTCAGGGAGAGTCGAAGTTTTTTGGGAGTATTTTTGAGACCACTTATTTCGTTCGGATAAAAATTCTGGCCGAGGCAGGCAAGCAATATGCTGATGTTCGTATTCGCTACTACGTCGGGGATAGACGCTATGAAGAAATAAGTGGTCTGAAAGCTCAAACGGTGAATTATGAAAATGGTGTGAAAACAGAAGAGATCAAAGTAGAGAAAGAAGGTATTTTTGATGTTGCAGTGGATAATGGTTATCAGGAAATGCGCATCTCCTTTCCCAATGTTGAGGTAGGATCTATCATAGAATACACCTACAAGAAAACTGATAAGAACATCACATTTATAGATGGATGGACATTCCAGCAGAATATTCCGACACTTTTCAGCAAGTATCAAATTACGATGACGCCCTATCTACAATATAGGACAATAGGCCAGGGGAGTAACTATGTCAGCAAAGTAGAAAAGACAGATTCAAATGGGACGTATAGTTGGACTTTGAGGGATCAGTATTCTCTTAAAGGAGAGCCTTTTATGAGAAACTACAGAGACTATGTAGATCGCATCGAGTTCCAGCTTACCCAATATCAAGCGCGTTCTTCTACATCGGGAGTAGAATGGGAGAAGGTTATGAATACTTGGGAAGCTTTGGGTGACGATATGATTTCCAACTATTCTGATAAAGGCTTTTACCGAAGTAATCCAATTGAAAAGGAATCTTTAGCCATTGATTTGTCAGGAGCTACACAGAAAATAAAAGCTGAGAAGGCTTATTATTATCTCCGGGACAACTATGTGATTAAAGGAGAAGACTGGATTTATCCAAAGCAATCGCTCAATCAGCTGCTTAAAAGCAAAGTAGGTACACCGGTGGAATTGATGCTGACGCTTATGGGGATTCTTAAATCCGTGGGCATAACATGCGACCCAGTCCTGATAGGTAGCAAAGGCTACGGAAGAAGTGAACTAGTACAGTACCCTTTTCTCAACCAGTTTGATGAAATACTTCTTCTGACGGAGCTTGATGGCTCTCTTCAGTTCTTAGACCTCACAGACGTGCTGGCTCCTTTTGGCTATATAGATTTGGATAAGCATGTGGCTGGTGGTCTTTATTTGCAAAAGAAGGAAAGCAAACTAATTCCTATCGACATCAGACACAATTCCAATACCGTACATTTCAGTCAGGTGAGCCTGAACGAATCAGGGCAACTCTGGATGCAAAGTTCTTATAGAAATTATTTTTATAGAGGACTTGATCTAGCACATAGAGTAGCGATCATGGAAAAGAAAAATGAGGCTTTGGAGAAATTATTCAAAGAAGAAGATCATACTGTCTATGCCAACTTTAAAGTGGATAATGCGCTACAGGATAAAAACTTTTATACGTTGAAATACGAGGTTATTTTCCCTCAAACGGAAAATAGTGACTTGATTTCATTTTTGCCATTGAAGTTCTCGGCTTTTTCGGAAAACCCATTTTCAGAGGGATATCGCATATTTCCAGTTGATTTTGAATATGCTTTCACAGAGACATATAATACGAACGTCATGATTCCCGAAGGATATGAGATAGATGATTATCCACTTGAGGAAAGCTTTACTATTGATGGAGGCTATGTGACTTTTATGTATTCACCTACTATGATGGATAATATGTTGAAAATCACCGCTAGGCTTGAGGTGAAGATTCCTCTGATTCCAGCATATCAATATGAAAACCTCAAGTTTTTCATGGAAAGTGTGGCCTCTAAACTTTCTGAGCCTGTAATTTTGAAAAAGAAGTAAGGTGGTTTAATTGTAAGTATTTCTGTCTCTCCTTCGAGTTAATGTGCACTTGAATTAAAGATTTGATCATATTCTCAGATTATTCATAATTTTGGGTGTAGAAACTAAGTTACATGACAGCATACTTACACGGATTTATTCCCGAAGAGCAACAACGATTGATGGATCAGGCCGGAGTACTAGGGTCTCTTATTTATCCCCGTATAGATTTTACTGGGTGCAAAAAGCTACTTGAAATAGGATCCGGTGTAGGGGCGCAGACGGAGACGTTGTTGAGATTATTTCCTGATCTGGAGATTACCTGTGTGGATTATTCCCAGAGTCAACTAGACCGAGCAAAACAGAACCTGGCTTTTGCCGGAGATCGGGTGAGTTTTATATGTCAGGATGCAATGCAACTTGATTTGGACGATAAATTCGATTCGGTATTTATTTGCTGGGCTTTGGAGCATATTCCAGATGCCTACAGAGTTTTGGAAGCAATTAGACCCTATTTGTTGCCAAGTTCTAAACTCTGGTTTACCGAGGTTTTCAATTCCAGTTTTTATTTTAATCCACCGCTTCAAGGATTGAAGAACTACTACAGACATTACAACGATCTTCAAGTCTCATTGGGAGGCAATCCGGACATTGGTGCAAATCTTGGAAATCTGCTTTTACGAGCTGGCTACAACGAAATTGAGTTACATCACGGAGGGTTTCATCTTGATCAACGAAATCCTGAAGAACTTAGAACGATCACGCAGTATTGGAAGGGCTTGATGAAAAGTGCCGGTTCTGGTATGATCGATGCGGGATTGATTACTGCGGATGATATTTTGGACATGGAAAATGATCTTGACACCATCTCTAATGATGATAACGCTGTCTTTTTCTATCATTTTGTGCAGATAAGTGCTACAGTTTAATTTACTATTATGAAGCTTATTAAGAGGGTGTGGCGGTTTGTTTGGAAAACTGCTATGTGGTTTTTTATTATTTCAGTGGGGCTGACAGTGATCTATCGTTTTGTGCCAGTTCCGATTACACCCCTGATGGTAATTCGAGTTTTTGAGCAAGCTTTTGATTCAGAGAAGAAAGTGAGGCTTCGCAAAGACTGGGCGCCTATAAGTGAAATCTCAAAGAATGCCCCACAGGCTGTGTATGCTTCAGAAGATCAGAAGTTTTTGGATCATAATGGTTTTGATTTAGAGGCCATGGAAAAAGCATGGGAAAATAATAAGAAAGGTAAACGGATAAAAGGTGCAAGTACGATCACGCAGCAGACGGTGAAGAATGTCTTTTTATGGCCTTCAAGAAGTTATATCAGAAAAGGACTTGAAGCTTATTTCACTGTGTTGGTTGAGTTGATCTGGCCGAAGGAGCGCATTATGGAAGTCTATTTGAATGTGATCGAAATGGGTGATGGAGTGTATGGAATTGAAGCCGCTTCACAGGTATATTTCAACAAGCCTGCAGCCAAGCTTAATCGTAACCAAGCAGCCATGATTGCTGCTGTATTGCCAAACCCTAGACGATGGTCACCAGCCAAACCTACCTCCTATATCATTGGTCGTCAAGGCTGGATTTTGAGACAGATGAACAATCTTCCACAAACTGGCATGGGTATTTAGTCGTTGGATTTGCGCTGTTAAAATGGGATTATTTAGTGTTAAAGTTGAGGGAAACTATAAACGCTGTGTTTAGAGATTATTTGTTAAGCCTTTAAAAGACTCAAAAATTTGCACACAAAATTTTCTATTAGGTTCGGGCGATATCGGGCACTTTTCTACACTCCAATGCATAGCACTTATCGTAATATACCTGACTAGCAAATCGTTGTTTGGAGTGTCCATTTGAGGTTTAAAAAATGCAAGTATTTTTTATCCACATTTTTGATTATTTATCCACACTCATAAATATACTACTTCTAACCATCAGTAATTCAATTGTTTATGTATCATTCACTAAAGGTAATTTTGTGGATAAAGAAGGCTAACTTGAAAAATGTGGTGAAAAACAGTGGGTAAAAAAGTGGATAAAAGCCTTATCCAAATATTATTCTTAAATCGATTAATCTTGCTTCTGTTTGATAAGTCGTTTTCGGTATGCATTAAAGATTCTAGACTTAGAAACAAAGCCTAAATATTTGCCTTCTTCGATTACAGGTAGGTTCCAAGCTCCAGATAATTCAAATTTCTCCATAGCTTTTTGCATATTCTCAGTTGCCAATAGGATTTCTGGGGGACTGTGCATAAGTTCCTTAATTAGGACTACTTCCTGTTTTTCACGATCAAACATAATATCACGGATATCATCCAAGGTGACGATTCCTCGTAAAGCTTTATGTTCATCTACTACTGGGAAAATATTACGCTTTGATATTTTTACCAAACTGATCAAATCTTTTAGTTTTGAATCAGGGTGTATAGGAAGCAAATCCCGTTCGATGACATGGGTAATCGTGATGAGTTCAAGTAGCTCCTGGTCCTTGGATTCTGGTAGTTGTCTCCCTTTTTCCTTCAGTTGTATCATGTAGATACTGTCTTTCTGATAGGCCGTTTTAGTCACATAAGAGATAGCAGATACAAACATCAGGGGAATAAACAGTTCGTAACCGCCAGTGATTTCTGCTATCAAGAAAATAGCCGATAGTGGGGCATGCTGTGCGCCAGCCATTACACCGCACATAGCAACTAATGTGAAATGAGCTAGGGGAAGCGGAATAGTGAAATTAAAAAGATTGCTGGAATAGGCGAATAGGAAACCCAATATACCTCCTACATAGAGGGAAGGTGCAAAAATACCTCCGCTGCCTCCGGCACTAAGAGTGACCGCTGCAGCGATAGGCTTCACGAGGATAATAAAAACTAAGAAAATAATGATCAGATAGGGATTCTCAATTATTGAGAAGAAAGGACTCTTTTCGAGTAATTGACTTGAGTTCCCATCGATCAACGTATTCAGAGTGTCATAACCCTCACCATAAATTGGTGGCAGAAAAAACACCATAATACCCAAAATAGCTCCACCATAAACGATTCGTAGTGCTTGGCTGTCGAGGCTCTCCATGAGTGATTCTGTCTTTCTCACAGCTTGACTGAAATAGAGGGAAACTAAACCACATGTAATCCCCAAAAGCAGGTAATAAGGCATGTGTGAAGCCTGAAAGTTTTCAGTCAATTTGAAATTGAAAACGGAGTCTTTTCCAATAAGAATCATGGAAGTCAGAGAACCTGTCACACTTGCGATAAGAAGCGGAATAAAGCTTGCTGTGCTTATTTCCATCATGATCACCTCAATGGCGAAAATCACTCCGCCGATAGGAGCACCGAAAATGGAAGAAATTGCTGCGGCAGCACCGCAATCTATCAAAAGCGTACGCTTTTTTGCATTTAAATGCACTAGTGATCCCACATTTGAGCCGATAGCCGAGCCTGTCACCAGCATGGGAGCTTCCAAACCTACTGATCCGCCAAACCCAACAGTAATAGCTGAAGTGAACACGCGGCTATAAGTTTTCACCCTTTTGATGATACTTTGCTTTTTGGAAATCGTGAAAAGAATGTCAGGAACTCCGTGACCACCTACGTCTTTGAAAATGAATTTTCCTAAGAGATACGCTGCCGAAATGCCTATGAGGGGGTAAATAATGTAGAGAAAATTAGCGTATTGCTTATAGAAACCCTCCGTAAGAAAATGCTGTATGGCATGCACACCTTGTTTCAGAATTACCGCTGCAAGGCCAGAAAGTACTCCTATTATCCCGCTAAGAATTAGGATAAAGGTTTGGTTACTCATGTGTCTGAGCCGCCATATTAAGAGTTTGGTGATAAAGTCTTGTTTGGGCAAAATATCGCGTTAGCAGCGTGCTTTAAATTCTAATGTATAGATGTGGATGAATGAAATGGGTATAGCTTATTCTTGGGGTAATTCAGCATCCAGTGCTAAGGTACACTTCAAGATAAGATTGACCGCATTTACATAAAATTGCTGATCAAGATTTTCGAAGGAATCGCTCGGCTTATGATAATCAGGATGATCCTCTACCCCAAAATATATGTGCGGAACATTCGCGCTGAAGAAAGGGCCGTGGTCTGAAGATTGAGTCCAGTTATCTCGGCCTGTATTTGGCTCATCATGACCAAACAACAGTTTCGGGGTTGATCCCGCTGCTACGGTTTCCAAAATTGACTTTAAACTTGGATTGTAATAGGTGCCAGAAGCATAAAGTTCGCCTTTCTCATTTCTGGAAATCATATCCATATTGATATTTAAGACGATTTGCTCCATCGGGAAAGGGAAGTCCTTTACTAATGCTTTTGCTCCTTGTAAGCCCATTTCCTCGCCATCCAAAGCTGCGAATATCATAGAATGCTTAGGTCTGTTTTTCTTGAAATATTTTGCCAGTTCTATCAATGCTGCCGTACCCGAAGCATTGTCATCCGCGCCGTTATAGATGGAATCACCTTCCGAATTTGGTTTGCCAACGCCTACGTGGTCGTAATGCGCCGTAATTACTAGCAGTTTCTTCGATTCACTCCCAGCTACAAATCCTACTATATTTACTGCATCTTTATAGTTTTTGCTTTCTCTACGATTCTCAAAACTGAAGGACTGCTGAAAATCAGGATAGTGAGTTTCTAGCTCGATACTTTTGAATTGATCGAGAATAAAAGAGCGAGCTTCGATGTTGCCCTCACTTCCAGTTTTTCTGCCTTTCAACTCATCGGAGTACAAAAACCTACTATTTTCAAGTAGACTTTTGCTAGCAATAGTCTGACCGTTTGCTTGGAGGAATACCAGAAAGAATATACAACCTAGGGTGTTTTTGACTATGAGATGCATTAAGGAAAGTATTTTGCGTTATGTATATTGGTAAAATTAATAAGCTTAGTGGATCACACCTCCGAATTCATGAAATATAATATCTTACTTATTTTTATTCTTTTAGCAAATCTTCCCTTCGTTTTGGCTCAAGGCGCTTTGCCTCCGTCTTTTTTTGATGGCAAATCGGTGGTCTTAGTCTCTATCGATCCCGGTGCTAGACCTGAGATGACTTGGACCGAAGTGGCAGATAGCGTGCATAATTCACTGATACAGGCAGGGGCTGATCCTGTTGCGTATTTTGAGCTGGAGAAAGTAGCACTTTCTGAAGTGGTGCAAGCTGATTATGCGAAATCATTTCAGCAGCGGCTAGTGAAAAATGTTATTCTAGTCACACGCCAAAAGAATCAGATGAGTATCCACGTCGCAGCATTTTCAGGAGATGAAAATATTGTGCCTACTACAGCTTTATTTGGGGTGACAGGTGAAGACATTAGTGCGGCTACCAGTCAGTTTAAATTGATAGGACAGAATCAGCCTTCACATAATCTTTTGGTGTTAGATATACCTGAATTCCTTACTATAAACGCAACAGAAACTTCTTCAAGCCAGAAATTTATAGCGAAAAACCCTCTTAATCTAGACATGTTCAAATTGGGAATTACTATTGAAGGTTCATCAGCAGAGACGGGTTTGCTAAGCTATTTTAGATACGACATGTATGGCAAATCACCGGAAGCAATTCTGGCGGAGCAGGCTTCGCAGAAGGCTGGAATAGAACAGGTACTGAAGCAGGAATATCCGTATCAGATAGAGTGGCTTACAGAGGCCAAATCTGAGCAGGAATTGATTAGTGATAAAGTGCAATTTTTGTTAGTGAAAGTGGAGGGTAGAGAAGCTGATTTAATGAAAAGTATGGGGCTTGAGTCAAAGACTGACCCTTCGGCCTCACGTATTGTAGTCAAATATTATATTAAACTACTAGTGAGAGAGGAACTCTATATCGGGCCTGAATGGGATGCCGATCCGGATTGGAGGGTTGCGTTGGATAATTTTTTGAAGAACTTAAAAAAATAGACCTCTCGGATGAGAGGTCTATAGCTACTAATGAGATGGGTGACTCAAGCAACTTTTACTACACTTGATATCTAGAAGACGTTGAAATTATTCCGTCTCTTTTGGATAAATCAAGGTTTTCAAATTTCAATTATCCAATACTAATCAAATTTATCTCTGTTAGAAGATACTTCGGTAAAAAAATTACCTAAGTAAAATTCTTTAAAACAATTCTTTATTAAGAAAGGGAATTAATGCTAATATAATTGCCTGACTATAATAGGTTTCTCTTGTAATGATCCCATGTGTTAGAATTCCTACAGAACCTCCATTTTGCTTGGAGTTTTCTTGCGCGAAAAATTGGTCATCTGCGGCACCGAGCTCCATTCCCGACTGCACTAGCTTAGCTATTGCTTCAGGAAGGTAGAATGTCCCCGTTTTTGATTTGCCGTGAAGACCAGACTTGTTTTCGATATAGATCCAGGCAAATGCAAACATACCGTGTACGTCTTCTCCAATTCCACCCTCAATACCTACCCAATAATCTGCTTCGGGAAACGATCTTCTGGCGTTTATCACTCTATTTCTAGCTCCGAGGAAAGTCTCTTCATCGCCTTTTGGCTGATCAGATACGTGGGAAGCGGCAGTGATTCCATTTACGACAAATCCTCTGCTGAATGCTTCTGTAAATGCTGAATCGGTGCAGGCGATTTTAACAGGATTTTTACTGCCGACGATTACTAGGGGCTTTTCTGTAGGCTGAAAATTTTCTCTTTTTGGGAAATTCATAGAATAAAAAAACTTAGGTGGATTCCTAAGCCATGTTTGTGAAAATTTGATTTACGTCTTCATCTTCTTCCATCTTCTCGATCATCTTATGGATAATCTCTTCCTGCTCTTCATCTAGCTCGGTAAGTGTAGTTGGGAAACGCTGGAAATCTGCGCTGATTACATCTATATTTTTTTCTTCAAGTACTTTTTGCATGGTTCCGAAGTCTTCAAACTCGGTATAAACGAAGATCTCTCCGTCATTTTCATCGATATCAACTAAACCAAAATCAATTAATTCAAACTCCAGTTCTTCTAAGTCAAAGTCAGCTTTTGCGAATCGGAAAACGGCCTTTCTGTCAAACATAAAAACTACGGAGCCTGAAGTGCCTAAAGAGCCACCAGCTTTGGAAAAATAGCTTCTCACATTAGCAACAGTTCTGTTGATGTTGTCTGTGGAGGTTTCTATCACCACTGCGATTCCAAAAGGTCCGTATCCTTCGTAAACCACTTCTTCGTAGTCTTTCTCATCTTTATTTGATGCACGATGGATAGCGGCTTCAATTCTGTCTTTGGGCATTTGAGCACCCTTGGCATTCTGGATTATCGTACGAAGCCTGGGATTTGACGCTGGATCTGGACCTGCGGATTTCACCGCCATTACGATTTCTTTGCCTAGACGCGTAAAAACTTTGGACATTTTGTCCCAACGCTTGAATTTTCTCTCTTTTCTGAATTCAAATGCTCTTCCCATGATTATTAATATTAGGGTAGTAAAAGTAGCAATTCTTTTCGTTTAGGTTGAAAAATGAATAGTTTCAAGTAAAGAATTGGTAATTTCCTCTCAGAAATCTGCCCAAAATAGCTCGTATATCGTAAGCACTAAAAACACTTTTACAATGTCGGATTTTCTATCCCAATCCCTGCCAAATATTCCTAAATCGAATTTACCAAAAGTTGTCATCGTAGGAGCTGGCTTTGGTGGTCTTAAACTCGCCATGAAGCTAATGAATAAGCAGTTTCAGGTGATTTTATTGGACAAGCATAATTACCATCAGTTTCAACCATTATTTTATCAGGTAGCTACAGCTGGGCTAGAACCTAGTGCTATTTCATTTCCACTTAGAAAAATTTTTCATAGCAGTAAAAATGTCACTTTCCGAATGGCGCAAGTGGATCATTTTGATCCAGAAATGAAGCGAATCTACACAGATATGGGCTATTTGGATTATACTTATCTAGTGATGGCAATGGGTGCGGATACGAATTACTTTGGAAATAAAAACATAGAAGAGACTGCCTCTCCTATGAAAACCGTTTCTGAGGCACTTTATATTCGTAATAAGATAATTTCCAATTACGAGCGAGCAATCAACATTGAAAAAGTAGAGGATCGAAAATCGCTGATGAATGTAGTCATTGTGGGCGGTGGTCCTACTGGGGTGGAGTTAGCCGGAGCTATGGCAGACTTGAGAAACACGGTGCTTCCGAAGGATTATCCAGAGCTGAATTTTCAAAACATGAAGATAGTCCTGATTGAGGCAGGCCCTGATTTGCTTGCATCCATGTCGAATGAATCGAAAGCATATGCTTTAAAATATCTCCTAGAGCTTGGCGTAGATGTTATGTTAAAGACAATGGTGAAAGATTATAACGGGAATGAAGTAATCCTGGAAGATAAGGAGCCTATACAGACTCAAACATTACTTTGGGCTGCGGGAATTAAGCCGAATACGATAGGAGGCTTTTCTGACGATATGTACGCTCCAAATGGCAGAATCTTTGTCGATGATTTTTCGGAAGTCAAAGAATGTCCCGGTGTATATGCCTTGGGAGACATTAGCTTAATGGCCCAAGAAGCCTATCCAAAAGGTCATCCACAAGTTGCACAAGTTGCAATTCAGCAGGCTATATGCCTTGCACATAATCTTCACAAAATGGAAGCTGGGAAAGAGAAGAAGATTTTTAAATACAATGACCTGGGATCCATGGCTACCATAGGAAGAAAGCTTGCTGTGGTTGACTTGCCCTTCATTAAATTTCAGGGAATTCTCGCCTGGTTCACCTGGTTATTTGTCCACTTAATGGCTATTCTTGGAGTGAAAAATAAAGTGTTTATATTCCTCGATTGGTCATGGAACTACCTGAGCTTCGATCCAAGTCTCCGATTATTGATTAAGCCGAAAGCGGTGAGGCCAAGTGAGCAGAAATCACTGACAGAGGAGAGATAGACAATTTAGGTTTGTTAACAAAAACAATTTTAGATCAGATTAAACGGATCAGTCCAAGCTCTGTCTAATTCATGTAACTAAACACTAGAACGCATGAACAAATGGATTTTCGCTACAGGTTTGATGGTAATGATCAGCTTGAGCACAATTGCCCAGAGAAAAGGAGGAGAAAGACCAAGCGCAGAGGAAAGAGCCAAAAGAAATACAGAACGAATGGCTGAAGAACTTACCTTGACAGATGCTCAAAAGAAGCAGGTCTTAGACATTAATTTAGAATATGCCAAAAAGAATGAGGCTGAAATGGCTGAGAGAAGAGCAGAAATGGAAGCCCGTAAGGGAGAGATGGATTCAAAAAGAGGAGAACTGAAAGAGCAAGATGCTAAAATACAAGCAGTATTGACTGAAGAGCAAAGAGCTAAGTGGACTGAAATCAAAGCAGAGCGAATGGATGGCCGAAGAGGACGCAGACCAAATGCACAAATTGAAAAGGATCCCCGAAAAGGAAGAAAGTCAGGTGGTAAATAGAAACAGAAAGCCTTCCCGAATAAACGGGAAGGCTTTCTGTTTCTTATTCGGGGTTGTATTGATATCGAACAGGTTTCGTTTTTTTAACTAAAATTTTTCTTTCAACCCCCATTTTTAGCCACTCATCAAGTTGCTTGGAAGAAAGATCAAAGTCTGCCTATAGCTGCTCTTTGGTAAATGTTTGATCACCAATTTTTTCAGAAATTTTGTAGATAAAAAAATCATAAAAACTCCCACTCCTAAAATCAATTTTATTACCATTCGAACGAGACTTCAATGGGTTTTTTATCGGCTCAAAATATATTATTGGTTCACTCACTTGAGTAACCGTTTCTCTATTTGGTTCAGAAAAACTATTAAATAATGAACCTTGATTTACTTCAACTTTTGGGATTGGCTTGATAAGAAGCGAAATATCCAAAATTTGAGGAAGCCACTGTCCTCCTTTTTTTACTATTTCTTGATTTCCTTTTGCTGATTTTGAATCCTTAGGCTCGTTTACCCAAAGAGGAACCCATTTTTCCTTTAGGTTTTCCTCAGCTCCTGACCAGGTACCCCCCTTTGTTTCCGATTTAACTCCTATAGTTGCTTTTGACAGAATGTAAATCAGCTTATTTCTGGCCATTGCATTTCCTACATTAAAGCCAGCCTCTGGATTAAAAGGAGAAATAAGAACCAGCTTACTGTCTTGGATAAATTTTCTATAAATCCCATCAGTAGACTTTTTGATGAGACTTTCTGCCAAAACTCCCAAAGCAAACCCGTCCTGCTCTAAAATTCCAGTCATAGAATGTTCATCAATTCCCTTAGCCCCTCCTGACACTACCCCAAATCCTTACGAATGTATTTGACCTACAATTTCTCTAGTGGAAGAAATATCATCATCATCGATTTTTCTGGATCCAACTATTCCAATATAGTTTTGGGATAATAGATTTTTATCCCCAATTCCAAAAAGTATCGGAGGGACCTTGTTGCTCAAAGCACTTTTTATTGATTCTGGGTATTCTGGATCGCTTCGATTAATAACCCAAACTCCTGCCTTCATCCATTTTTCCAACTTGAGAGCCAGTGCCATTTTACGGTCTAGTAAATCAATGATTCGCTGCTTAGAAATTTTACTTTCAGGCCAAGTATGAAGGATGCTATCCAAATTACCTGTAAGTAATTCTTCAGGTGTCAATTTTTCAGTTTGCATCCATCTCACCACCTCATTCCACTCTCGAATATTCAAGGGTTTGGTTTCTCTATCCAAGTCTTTGGAGAGGTAGGAAGTAAGAAGTAATATAGCTTTGGTTCTTTCTGAAATCATACTTGAAATTAAG
>Ga0105053_10002144_pt1 | contig 31023 bp, 33 predicted proteins | sample BON01_FD_78093 | JGI IMG/M metagenome (GOLD analysis project Ga0105053, IMG submission 78093) | Freshwater microbial communities from Lake Bonney liftoff mats and glacier meltwater in Antarctica - BON-01 | ecosystem: Environmental > Aquatic > Freshwater > Ice > Glacier meltwater | place: Lake... | reverse complement strand
CGGCCTTGTCGCCGGGGCCTGCCTTGTCGTTTTGACGCGCGGCGCCGTGGCGCTTGATTGTCCGTCCGGCAGCCAGGCCGTGGAGATCATGGTCGAGAACCACTCGGGCGCGGCGGTTGCCGTGAACCTGCGTCAGGGGCGCTCGCAGGATGCCTGGTCGACGGTGGAGGCCGCGGACAGAGCATCGCAGGGCGTGGCGGTCTGCCTGCAGATGGTGCTTTCGGTGGCCTCGGCGGAGTACCGTGTCGATGGCGACGAGGGTGCAACCCTGTGCGAGGGCACCAGCATGATCGCGGGTGGAAAGACGCCGCTGCTGACGGTCGCTGCCGACGGCACCTGTGTTATGTCGACCGCTCCCTGAAGCGCCTTTCTGCTGCCGCGCTGGCTGCGGCGTCTGACCTGAAACCCTGCCTGCCCACCGCGGGACGCGGCGGCTACCGGAGTGATCCATGAGCAGTTGGCTACCCGTCTTTATTATCATCGCGGCTCTGCTGACGCTCGGCATCCTGTTCCTGGGGCTGGCCGGTTTCGTCAGGGGCGGCCAGTTCAACAGCAAATGGGGCAACAAGATCATGCAGGCCCGTGTCGGCATGCAGCTCATCGCCGTTCTGTTGCTGATGCTGATGTTCTTTTTGGCCGGAAGGGGCTGAAACCATGGTCAAGCTCGACAAGATCTACACCCGTGGCGGCGATGCCGGCGAAACCTCGCTGGGCGATGGCCGCCGCGTCGCCAAGCACGACCTGCGGGTCGTGGCCTATGGCACGGTCGACGAGGCCAATGCGGTCATCGGCATGGCGCGCCTCCACACTAGCGGCGCGGACGACAAGGTACTAGAGCGTATCCAGAACGATCTCTTCGATCTGGGCGCAGACCTCTGCACGCCCCATGACGGGCGCCACGCCAAGGGCGCGCTGCGGATCAGCGAGGAGCAGGTCAGGCGCCTGGAGGGCGAAATCGATGCGATGAACGCAGAAATCGCGCCGCTGACCTCCTTCATCCTGCCCGGCGGCAGTCCTGCTGCGGCCCATCTGCATCTGGCCCGCACCGTGATCCGGCGCGCCGAACGCATGATGACCGGCCTGGCCGAGGTCGAGGAGGTCAACCCCGAGGCGGTGAAGTACGCCAACCGGCTCTCCGACCACTTCTTCGTCATGGCCCGCCGCCTTAACGATAACGGCAAGGCCGACGTGCTCTGGACACCCGGCGCCAACCGCTGAGCCTCAAACCCTGAAGCTCGCGTTCAGCCGCCTACGCGCCTGCCCAGCATGCGCCGCAGGGTGCCATCGCGGTCGATCACCTGATGTTTGGCGGCGGCGAGCACATGGACGGCGATAACGCCGATCAGAATCCACGCGATCGTGCCGTGGCTTTCGCCGATGGTCTTGAGGATCTCCAGCTTCGTGGCGCCCTCGGCGACCAGGGTGAGGCCGAACAGGGGCAGGCCGTGGCCGCCGCCCAGCGAGATCATGATGCCGGTCAGCGGCATCAGCACCGTGGCCAGCAACAGCAGGCCGTGGACGGCATGGGCCGCGATGTGCTGCCAGCGCGGCATCGCGCTCAGCGCCACGGGAAAGCCGTTGCGCCAGCGCCACAGGATGCGCAGGGCGGCAAGGGCCAGAATGGTCACGCCGATGGATTTGTGGAGGTCCATCATCGTCCCCTTGTCGGGGCCGCGCTCCATGTCTTCGATGTAGAGCCCGAAGGCGAGCATGCCGATGATGGCTGCGGCAACCAGCCAATGCAGCCCGACGGTGACCGCCGAGAGCCGTTCCCTGGTGTCTTTCATGAAAGTCCCCTGACCGGTGGCGCCATGTCGTGGCCCCCGATGGGTGCCCCTGGCCGGATCGTCGACGCATTATGCACGGCACCCGGACCGGGCACCACAGGCCCAGGCGAGGACATTGTCGCGCTAATTGCTCAAATCTGTCGCAACCATGCCATTTTTGCCGCCATCCCGCGTTGACACGGGGTGAGCCGCCGCCCTAGTTTTCGCACCTGCGAAATGAACCGGCGCTCGCCGGTCTGCAACCAGATTTCCTGTCCACAGCAGTCTCCTGGAGACGGATTCGATGAAGGTCCTCGTCCCGGTCAAGCGTGTGATCGACTACAACGTCAAGGTTCGTGTCAAAGCGGACCAGTCGGGTGTCGATCTGGCCAACGTAAAGATGTCCATGAACCCCTTCGACGAGATCGCCGTCGAGGAAGCCGTGCGCCTCAAGGAGGCCGGCACGGCGACCGAAGTCGTGGCGATCTCGGTCGGCCCCGAGCAGAGCCAGGAAACCCTGCGCACGGCTCTGGCCATGGGTGCCGATCGTGCGATCCATGTCGTCCACGACGGCGAACTCGAGCCGCTCATGGTCGCCAAGATGCTGGCCAAGATCGTCTCCGAGGAAACGCCTGATCTGGTCGTCCTGGGCAAACAGGCGATCGACGACGACGCCAACCAGACCGGCCAGCTTCTCGCCGGCCTGCTGGGCTGGGGCCAGGGAACGTTCATTTCCAAGCTCAAGATCGATGGCAGCGCCATCAGCGTGACGCGTGAGGTCGACGGCGGTCTGGAGAAGGTCGGCCTGAAGCTGCCCGCGATCCTCACCGTGGACCTGCGCCTCAACGAGCCGCGTTACGCCTCGCTGCCCAACATCATGAAGGCGCGCAAGAAAGAGATCGCCAAGAAGACCCCGGCCGATCTGGGCGTCGACACGACGCCGCGCCTGAAGACCCTGAAGGTCGCCGAGCCGCCCAAGCGCCAGGGCGGCAAGAAGGTCGGCTCCGTCGCGGAGCTGGTGGACAAGCTGCACAACGAAGCGGGAGTCATCTGATATGGCGATCCTCGTCTATGCCGATCACAACAATCAGGAACTCTCGGCCGCGACCCTGAATGCGGTCACCGCGGCCGGCCAGATGGGCGGCGACGTCACCATCCTGGTCGTCGGCGACGGCTGCGATGCGGTGGCGGAAGCCGCTTCCAGGGTTCAGGGCGTGGTCAAGGTGCTGGTGGCCAAGGACGCCAGCCTCAAGGACCAGTTGGCCGAGAACGTCGCGCCGCTGATCGCCAAACTGGCCCCGGGTTACAGCCATGTCGTGGCGCCCGCGACCACGACCGGCAAGAACATCATGCCCCGCGCTGCCGCCCTGCTCGATACCCAGCAGGTCTCCGACATCACCGCGGTGGAATCGGCCGATACCTTCATCCGTCCGATCTATGCCGGCAAGGCGATGGCGACCGTGCAGTCGACCGACGCGATCAAGCTGATCACCGTGCGCACCACGACCTTTGCTCCGGCCGAAGCCGAGGGCGGTTCTGCCGCCATCGAGGCGGTCGAGGGCACGGGCGATGCCGGTCTCTCGACCTTCGAGGGTGCCGCACTCTCCGAGAACGAGCGGCCTGAGCTCACCACCGCCCGCGTCGTCATCTCCGGCGGCCGCGGCATGCAGTCGGGCGACAACTTCAAGATGCTTGAGGAAGTCGCCGACATCCTGGGCGCTGCGGTCGGCGCCAGCCGCGCGGCGGTCGATGCCGGTTACGTGCCCAACGACTACCAGGTCGGCCAGACCGGCAAGGTGGTCGCGCCCGAGCTTTACATCGCCGTCGGCATTTCCGGCGCGATCCAGCATCTGGCGGGCATGAAGGACAGCAAGGTCATCGCCTGCATCAACAAGGACGAAGAAGCCCCGATCTTCCAGATCGCCGACTTCGGTCTGGTTGCCGATCTTTTCGCGGCGGTTCCCGAGCTCAAGAGCGAACTCGAGAAGCAGGGCATCCAGGCGCGCTAGAACCAGCCCGGGCAACAGGCGCCCGGGCCAGACAAGGAAACTTCGATGGAGATTCGCTCGATCGGTGTCATCGGCGCCGGTGCCATGGGTACCGGCATCGCCCATGTCTGCGCACTGGCCGGATATGACGTCAAGCTGGTCGATATCGATCCCGACAGGGCGAAAAAGGGTATCGAGAAGATCGAGCGCAACATGGACCGCCAGGTCCGCCGCGCCCTGATCACCGAGGACGAGAAGGCCGACGGCCTTGCCCGCATCACCGTCGTCGCCGACTACGTCGCCATGAAAGACTGCGATGTCGTCATCGAGGCCGCGACCGAGAAGGAAGCGATCAAGAAGGAGATATTCGCCAAGCTGACGGAGACCCTGAAGCCCGAGGCGATCATCTGTTCGAACACCTCCTCGATCCCGATCACCCGCCTGGCGGCGGCGACCGACCGGCCCGAGAAGTTCATGGGCATGCACTTCATGAACCCGGTGCCGCTGATGAAGCTGGTCGAGCTGATCCGCGGCCTGGCGACCGACGCCGACACCTACGACACGATTCGCACGCTGTCGGAGACCCTGGGCAAGACCACGGCCTCTTCGGAAGATTTCCCGGCCTTCATCGTCAATCGCATCCTGCTGCCGATGATCAACGAGGCGGTCTATGCCCTCTACGAGGGCGTCGGCAATGTCGAGTCCATCGACACGGCGATGCGCCTTGGCGCCAACCACCCGATGGGCCCGCTGGAACTGGCCGATTTCATCGGTCTCGACATCTGCCTGTCGGTCATGCAGGTGCTCTACGACGGCCTGGCCGACAGCAAGTACCGGCCGTGCCCGCTGCTGGCCAAATACGTCGAGGCCGGCTGGCTGGGTCGCAAGTCCGGCAAGGGTTTCTACGACTACGCCGGCGACGAACCCGTCCCCACGCGCTGAGGCCCGCCTTCGGGCGGCAACCAATCGGACCCATTCGGCGTTCCAGATGGATCGCACGCCCGTCGTGCGGCCTGCCGGAGCGCGTTTATGGCCTTTGCCGCCCATCTCCTCGCCACGATCGCCATTGCGGCGACGCTGCTGCCATTGCTGCCGACCCGGTCACGCTGGCTGCGCAGCGGCGACTTTCCGCGCCTGCAGATCGCCATCGTGCTGCTTCTGGCGATCGCCGCCCTGATCGTGACGGGCCCGGCGACACGCGCCGGCATCATCCTGATGATCCTGTGCCTGATCTGCCTGGCGATCCAGGCGCGCTACATTCTGCCCTACACCCCCCTGGTCCGTGTCGAATCGGCCCGGGCGCGCAACTGCCCGGAGCATCGCCGCCTGCGCGTGATGATCGCCAATGTCCTGATGGACAACCGCAACGACACCGCCCTGCTGGCCGAGGTCGCCCGCCACGACCCGGATATCTTCTTTGCCGTGGAGACCGACCAGTGGTGGGTCGACCGCATTGCCACGCTCGAGGACCGGTTGCCCCATGTCGCCGCGCGCCCCCAGGACAACTACTACGGGATGGTCCTGCGCTCGAAGTTTCCCCTCTCCGAGGTGCGGTTCCGCACGCTGGTCCAGGAAGGGGTGCCCTCCCTGAAGGTCACCGTGCGGTTCCCCGATGGCCGGCCCTTCGTGTTCTACGGGGTGCATCCGCCGCCGCCGCCGCTGCAGGACACCGGTCCGCGTGACGCCGAACTGCTGATCGTGGGGCGCCAGGCCAGCCATGCCGGTCTGCCCGCCCTGGTCGCGGGCGATCTCAACGACGTCGGCTGGTCCTCGACCACCCGGCTGCTGCGGCGCACAACGACCATGCTCGATCCGCGCATCGGTCGGGGCATGTATGCGACCTTCAACGCCAACTCGCGCCTGATGCGCTGGCCGCTCGATCACATCTTCCACAGTCCCGAGTTCGGGCTGGTCGAACTCCACCGTGGCCGCCACATCGGCTCGGACCATCTGCCGATCGTGGCCGATCTCTGCCTGATGTCCGCACCCGGCGCCGATCACGATTCGATTGCCGAGCGGCCGGGGGACGGCGACGAGGTCGCCGAGACCATCCGTGACGGCCTCAACGGTGATCGCAGCGCGCCTGCCTTCCTGGAACGCCGCGCCGCAGCCGCCAGCCGGGTTCCTGAAGCGCTTCAGGGGCTCTAACATCCCCGGCAACAACCGGGAGTGCGGCAATGGCGAGGATGCAATGGACCGACGGGGCCAGGCGATGAGCGACGAGAGCCTGCTCTACCTCACCCGTGCCGATGTCGCCGGGCTGGGCATCACCACCCACGACATCATCGCCACCATCGAGGCACTGCTGCGCCAGGTGGCCGACGGCAAGGCCTGGAACACGCCCAAGGCGCAGATCCTGCCCGGCGACGGCCGCCTGTTCATGTCGATGCTGGCGGCAGGCAGCGCACCCTCGCTGATGGCGGTGAAGTCGCTCGGCATGAACCCCGCCAACCCGGCGAAGGGCCTGGAAACCATCGGCGCCCTCATCACCGTGTTCGACGGCGACACGGGCCTGCCACTGGGCATCATGGATGGCGACTGGATCACCGGCGTGCGCACAGCGGGGCTTTCGGCGACCGCAGCCCATCATCTGGGCCGCAAGGATGCCGGCACCATCGCCTTTGTTGGCTGCGGCCTGCAGGCGCGTTGTCATCTGGAAGCCTTCGGCCAGCTCTTCCCGCTCAAGCGGGTGCAGGTGCTGGGCCGAGGCGTCGCCAACCGGGACCGCCTGCTTGCCATGGCCCGCGACATGGGGCTGGAGGCCCAGGCCTGTGCCGATGGCGATGCCGTGCTCGAGGGCGCCGATCTGGTGGTCTCCTCGGTGCCGCATACCGGCGTGGCCGAGCCGTTCCTCGATCCCGATCGCCTGATCCCCGGCAGTTTCGTCGCCATGACCGATCTGACGCGGCCCTGGAAACGTGCGGGCCTTGCCCGGCTCGACCGCATCGTCATCGACGATCAAGTGCAGGAGCGCGCGATGGCCGATCCGACGATCCCGCAGGACATGATCTCAGGCGACCTCAAGGACCTGGCGACCGGTGCCATGCCGGGGCGGCGCGACGACAAGGAGCGGATCGCCTTTGCCTTCCGCGGCCTGGCCCTGGGTGACCTGGCCCTGGCGATCCTGTGTTACCAGCGCGCGCTTGCGGCCGGTGTCGGCCAAAGGCTGGACCGCTAGGCCCCGCCCGGCCGGGGATACCGCAGCAGGAACCAGATGAAACACGCAGCCTGGACCAGCGCCCAGCCGCCGAAGGCGACCAGATAGCCGGTGCCCGTGTAGCCGTCACCGGTATCGGGGAAGAGGTCGAGCACCAGTCCGGTCAGCACCTGCAGGGCAAAGGCCAGTGAAAAGACGAACAGCGCCAGCGAGGTGTTGACCCGCCCCGCCAGCGCCACGGGGAAACGCTGGGTCAGCCCGGCGTAGAAGAGTGTCGCGCCGCCGCCGAAAAAGGCAAAGGCGAAGGTCAGCACCCAGGGCGGCAGTGCCGCGCCGAAGGCGAGCAGGATCTGCACGCCGATGAACACGACAATGGCGGTACCCGCCACGGCGCCGACCGGGATGCCGCGACGGCCCAGCCGTTCGGTCAGGCCGCCCAGCAGGACGTAGCCGGTTGCGCCGCCGACGCCGCCGAGCAGCAGGGCGTCGGCTGCCGCGCCTGCATCCAGTCCCGCCATGTCGCGCAGCCAGGGGCCCAGCCACAGCGCCTGGATGGAGAGCCATGCCGCCTGTGCTGTCGCCAGCAGCGGTGCGATCGACCAGAACACCTGCGCGGTGAAGATCGCCTTCAGCCCGGCGAGCTGATCGGCGAAGGTGCGCGGTTCGCCCTCGACGTGTTTCTCCGGCACGACGAAGAAGATGACGATGGCGACGGCAACGCTGACCGCTCCCAGAATGTGGAAAACCTCGCGCCAGCCCATGAGGAAGGCCAGTTCCTGCACCGGCGTCGAGGCGGTGATCACGCCCAGGCTGCCGCAGGCCATGACCAGGCCGTTGACCAGCGGCAGGCGGCCCTTGTCGAACCACAGGGCAAAGGCCTTGAACGAGGCCAGCAGGCAGCCCGAGACGCCGACGCCGATCACGGCGCGGGCCAGGGCCAGCGAGAGGGTGTCGCCCCCCAGCGAGAACAGCAGGGCGCCCAGCGCGGTCACGGTCAGCAGCACGGTCTGCGTGCGGCGCGGTCCGTAGCGGTCGAGCGCCATGCCGAGCGGCAGCTGGACCATGGCAAACGCCAGGAAAAAAGCGCCGGTGATCAGGCCCAGCGACGAGGCGGAAATGCCCAGTTCCTCGCGCAGCATCGGTCCCAGCACCGCATTGACCGTGCGGAAGAGCTGGGACAGGAAATAGCCCAGCCCGAACGGCAGGAAGACCCTGGCGGCCAGGAAGACGAGGCTGGGTGGAGCGGCTGGCGGGCTGGCTGTGGTCACGGGACAACCGGGTACGGAAGGGAGCGATTATCTAGCGCCAATCGGCATGACTGTCGCCCTGCCTCTGGCGCACACGCTTGCGTCCGTTGCGCCCGCGCGGTAATGGCGCGCCATGAGCAAGCCCCAGAATGACAAGGGCGGTGCGGCCAATCCCCTCTGGGGTGGCCGTTTCGCCGAAGGACCCAGCGAGATCATGGAGCGCATCAACGCCTCCGTGAGCTTCGATTGCCGCCTGGCCGGACAGGATATCGCAGGGTCCAAGGCCCATGCGGACATGCTGGCGGCCTGCGGCATCATCAGCGATGCCGACAACACCGCGATCCAGCAGGGTCTCGACACCATCGCGGCCGAGATCGCGGCAGGTGAATTCGTCTTCGATCCGGCGCTCGAGGACGTTCACATGAACGTCGAAACGCGGCTGAAGGCGCTGATCGGCGAACCTGCCGGGCGTCTCCACACCGGGCGTTCGCGCAACGACCAGGTCGCCACCGACATGCGCCTGTGGCTGCGCGACACCATGGATGCCGTTGAGGGCGCCCTGCGCGATCTCCAGGCCGCGCTGATCGGCCAGGCCGAAGCCCACGCCGCCACCGTGATGCCGGGTTACACCCATCTGCAGCCGGCCCAGCCGGTCACCTTCGGCCATCACTTGCTGGCCTATGTCGAGATGTTCGGACGCGACCGCGGCCGCATCGCCGACGCCCGCGCCCGCGGCAACGAAAGCCCGCTGGGCAGCGCCGCGCTGGCCGGAACCTCGTTTCCCATCGACCGGGCGATGACGGCCAGGGCCCTGGGTTTCGACAGGCCCACGGCCAATTCCATGGATGGCGTCGCCGACCGCGACTTCGCCCTGGAGTTCCTCGGCGCGGCCACGATCATCGCCGTGCATCTCTCGCGTCTGGCCGAGGAACTGGTGCTCTGGACCAGCCCGCATTTCGGTTATGTCCGCCTGCCCGACAGCCTGACGACCGGCTCTTCGATCATGCCGCAGAAGCGCAATGCCGATGCCGCCGAACTGGTGCGCGGCAAGTCCGGCCGGGTGCTGGGCGCGCTGGTCTCGCTGGCGACCATGCTGAAGGGTCTGCCCATGACCTATGGCAAGGACATGCAGGAGGACAAGGAACCGGTCTTTGATGCCGCCGAATCGCTGATGCTGGCGCTGCCGGCCACGACCGCGATGATGGCCGGCCTGACGGTCGATGGTGCTGCCATGCGCCGCGCCACCGCCGCCGGATTTCTGACCGCGACCGATCTGGCCGACTGGCTGGTGCGCGCCCTGGGCCTGCCGTTCCGTGACGCCCACCATGTCACCGGCCGCATCGTCAAGCTGGCCGAGGACAAGGGCTGTGGTCTGGATGCCTTGTCACTGGAAGAGATGCAGGCGATCGAACCGCGCATCGACGAGGGCGTAATGGCCGTGCTGTCGGTCGATGCCTCGGTCGCCAGCCGCACCAGCCTGGGCGGCACCGCACCGGCCAATGTCGCCGCCGCAGCCGCGCAGGCCCGCCGGAGGTTTCTGTCATGACCCGCCGTTTCCTGCTCCTGGGCGCACTCGCCACCCTGCTTACCGCCTGTGGTCGCAAAGGCCCGCTCAAGCCGCCCAGCGACGACACCGAGGCGACCGAGGAGAAGGCGTCGTGAGCCCCTTTGGCTATCGCGACGGTTTCCTGCATGTCGAGAGCATGAGCCTGGTCGAGGCCGCCGACCGGGTCGGCACGCCGTTCTATTGTTACGCGGCGGGTGAACTCGAGCGGCGTTATCGGGCGCTGGCTCTGGCCATCGCGCCCGCCGGGGTCGAAATTGCCTTTGCCGTGAAGGCCAACAGCAACCTGGCGGTGATCGGCCTGTTCGCCGCCCTGGGTTCGGGCGCCGATGTCGTCTCGGAAGGCGAGCTGCGCCGCTGCCTGGCTGCCGGCGTGCCGCCCGAGCGCATCCTCTTCTCGGGCGTCGGCAAGACCTCGACCGAGATCGCCCATGCCATCGCCTGTGGCATCGGCCAGATCAACATCGAGTCCGAAACCGAGATCGATCTGGTCGCCTATGAGGCGCGCCGTGCCGGGCGCATCATGCCCGTCGCCCTGCGCGTCAATCCCGATGTCTCGGCCGGCGGCCACGAGAAGATCTCGACCGGTCGCAAGACCGACAAGTTCGGCATAGCCGCCGAACAGGCGCCGGCGGTTTATGGCCGCATGGCGGCCACGGAGGGCCTGGAAGCCGTCGGCATCGCCATGCACATCGGCTCGCAGATCCACGATGTCACAGCCTATGGCGCGGCCTTTACGCGCATGGCCGAGATCGCCGAGGGGCTGCGCGGCCAGGGCCTGCCCGTGCCGCGCATCGATCTGGGCGGTGGCCTGGGCGTGGCCTATGGCGCGGGCGAGATCGAGATGCCGCTGGAGGGTTACGGTCGCCTGCTGAGCGAACTGAAGGCGCGCACCGGCGCTGCTCTCACCATCGAACCGGGCCGCTGGCTGGTCGCCGATGCCGGCGTGCTGGTCAGCCGCGTCATCACCGTCAAGCTGGCGGGAAACCGCCGTTTCGTGGTGGTCGATGCGGCCATGAACGACCTCATCCGCCCGACGCTCTACGACGCCAACCATCCGGTTTGGCCGGTCGCGCAGGTCGCCGCTGAGGATTGCTATCCCGCCACCGTGGCCGGCCCGGTCTGCGAGTCCGGCGATATCCTGGCGGTCGACTGCCCGCTGCCCGACCTGGCGCCCGGCGACCTGATTGCCATCGGCAAGGCCGGCGCCTATGGCGCAGTCATGGCGTCGAGCTACAACAGCCGCCTGCTGGTGCCCGAGGCCATGGTCCGGGACGGCGCGCTGGAAATCGTGCGTCGGCGTCCCAGCTTCGACGAGGCCATGGCGCTCGACAGCCTGCCGGCCTGGCTGGCGCCCGCCGGCGCCGTCTGAGCCTGCTGCCGCGCGCGCAAGCGTGATCATCGGCCAAGGCGACAGGCGCGTACAAATCGGCTAGTTCTGATCTGTTGGAGCACCGCGATCGCACGATGGCGGGCCCGGGAGAGTAGTGCATGGCCGAGCCGGTTTCGCGCCAGGTCGCACCCCCGCCGGCGCTGGCCCGGCGGCTGGTGCTCGCCCGCCTGGCAATCTTCTGCGAGGACCTGCTGGTGCGCCTGTGGCGCGCCGGGGCGGTTGCCGCGGTGTTCCTCGGCCTCACCCTGCTCGGCTTCTGGCTGCTGCTGCCGGGCATTGTTCACGCCGCTCTGCTGGTGGCCTTTGCTGCCGTCTTCATCTGGCTCCTGGTGCGCGACCTTCGCGGTCTTGCCTGGCCGGCATCCGCTCCCGGTCTGCGCCGGCTGGAAATCGAGAGCGGTTTCGATCACCGGCCCCTGCTGGCGCTCGACGATGCCTTTGCCGGCGATCCCCGCGACGGCGACAGCCGCGCCCTGTTCGAGGCCCATCGCGTGCGGATGCGCCAGCGCCTGCGCGCCCTGCGGGTCGGCTGGCCCCATTCCCGCGTCGCCGGTGCCGACCGCTTCGCCTTGCGCACCCTGGCCGGGTTGGTGCTGGCAGCCGGCCTGATCGCGGGCTGGCAGGAGGCGCGCGCCAATCTGGTCGCTGCCGTCACCCCGGATTTCTCGCGCGGTCTGGTCGGTGCCGATCCGGTCGGTCAGCTCACGCTCTGGGTCACGCCTCCGGCCTACACCGGCATACCGCCGATCTGGCTCGATGCCGCCACGGCGGCCGAGGTCGACCGGCCGATCGCGATCCCCGCCGGTAGCGAACTGGTCGCGCAGGTTCGCGGCGGTCTGCAGGCGCCTGAAGTGGTCGTCGATGCCGATGTCACGCGGTTCGAGGATGCCGGTCCGGGCAGCTACCAGATCAGCACCAGCCTGAACGAGGGCAGCCGTCTGGCCATCAGCCAGTCCGGCCAGGAACTGGCCGCCTGGCCCATTACCGTGATCCCCGACGCGCTGCCATCAGTTGCCCTGTCCCAGCCGCCCGAGGAGACCCTGCGCACCGGCCTGCGCCTGGATGTCGAGGCCAGCGATGACTACGGCATCGATTCCATCGTCGGTGTCATTCACCTCATCGAACGCCCGGACGATCCGCCACTGCAACTGCTGGTGCCGATTGCCCATTCCGGCGTGACACAGACCACGGGTCCGTCCTTTTACAGCTTCATGGCCCACCCCTGGGCGGGCATGGATGTCACGCTCGAGCTGGTCGCGACCGACGTGTTCGGCCAGGAGGGCCACAGCGAAACGGTGACCTTCCAGATGCCGGAGCGTTTTTTCATGCACCCCGTCGCGCGCGAGATTGCCGACCGGCGCAAGGAACTGGTGCGTGATCCCTCGGCAGCGCCTGCGGTTGCCGGTGTGCTGGGGCATCTGGCGCAGGACCCCGCGGCCTTTCTCGACGACAGCTCCGTTTTTCTCGGCCTCAACATCGCCACGCACCGCCTGATGTCGGGCAGCCAGACGCCCGCCGACCGCCAGGATGTCGTCGATATGATGTGGGACATGGCAATCGAGGTTGAGGAAGGGCCGCTGGCCTTTGCCGAGCAGCGTGTCCAGGAGCTCCAGGAACGCCTGCTGGAAGCACTCTCGGAGGGCGCGGGCGACCAGGAACTCGAGCAATTGATCGACCAGCTTCGCCAGGCCATGGACGACTACATGCGGGCGCTTTCCAACCGTCTGCGCACCGACCCGGGCGAACTGTTCGACCCGACCGATGCGCTCAAGGCCATCGGCAGCCGGGAGCTGACCGATCTGGTCGAGCAGATCCGTGATCTGGTGCGCACGGGTTCGCTTGAACAGGCCCAGACCCTGCTCAACCGGCTTCAGGAAATCATGGAGAACATCTCCGTGGGCAATCTTTCCGACCTGACCGGTGCGATGTCGCCCGAGGCCACGGAAGTCCTGCAGACGATCCGCCAGTTGATGGGGGGGCAGCAGGAACTGCTCGACGAGACCTTCCGCCTGTTGCGCGAGGCCGATGACAGCAATCCCAAAAGCCAGGGGCAGTTCGCGACCCAGGAACAACTGCGCAGTGCCCTGGAGGACCTGATGGCGCGTATGGCGTCCTTCGGCTTTGGCGTCTCGCGCGAGTTCGACCGCGCCGAACGTTCGATGACCCGATCGGCGCGCCAGTTGGAAGCCGACCGGCCGGGCCAGGCGATCGATCACGAAACCGCGGCGGTCGATCAACTGCGCGCCGGGACCGACGAACTGATGCAGGAGTTGATCGAACAATCCGGGGAGGCAGGCGCCGACGCGGGCAAGAACTTCCTGGCCGCACCGCGCGATCCCATGGGCCGCAACATGGGCGGAGAGATCGGCGATCCCAATTCCCGGGTGCAGCTTCCCGAGAGCGGAGCGCTGATGCGCGCCCGAGAAATTCTCGACGAACTCTACAAGCGGGCGGGCGAGCAGGGCAGGACCGCCGACGAACAGCAGTACCTGCAACGCCTGCTGCGCCGTTTCTGAGCGCGACGATGGACCGTTCGCCGCTGGTGCGGCCAGCCCTGCCGACCGACCTCGGGGCCGTGGCCGCGATCTATAGTGAACACGTCCTCCATGGCACCGCCTCCTTCGAGATCGAACCGCCCGACCTGGCGGAAATCACCCGCCGCTATGAGGCCATCGTCGGCGCGGGCCTGCCCTATCTGGTGGCCGAGTGCGACGGCGCACTGGCCGGTTACGCCTATGCAAGCCTCTACCGGCCGCGCCCGGCCTACCGCTTCACGGTCGAGGATTCGGTCTATCTGGCGACTGGCATGCGGGGCAGGGGGATCGGCCGGGCATTGCTGGCGGCGTTGATCGAGGCATGCCGGGCCGCGGGAAAACAGCAGATGATTGCCATCATCGGCGATTCGGCCAACCGCGCCTCAATCGGGCTGCACGCCGCGCTGGGCTTCCGCCACGTCGGCACCCTGACCGATGTCGGCTTCAAGCACGGTCACTGGCTCGATTCGGTGGTGATGCAACTGGCGCTGGGCGATTCGGGTGATCCAATATTGTAGGGCTCTTCGCCGGGTGCGCAGGTCAAGTCCGCGAACGTGACGAAGACAGCCTCATCCTTGCCGGTGCGCGGCGGATCGGCATAGACGCCCTCGAACACCGCAGTGTCGCCTGGTGCCAGCCCATTGGCCGTTGTGCGCAGTGCCCATGCGGCAGTCGTGTTCTGGTCATCGCGAAGGAGGATGCGCAGTTCGGGCAGCAGGCGGTAGTCGCGCCCGACGTTCATCACCTTGCCGCTGATGATCAGCGAGGACGTACCGCCGACATCCTCGAGACGAAACGCCACGTCATGAAGCTGCAGCCCCTGGGAGCTGGGCGCGCCGACCAGACCGACCAGACCATAAAGCGACGCCGTCTGGGGCAGGTAGCGCATCACCTGGGTGCGTTGGAAATAGGCCCCGGCGCCGAGCGCGACCAGCAGCAAGAGCACCAGGACGAGCCCGCTGCGCCGTTTGCGCGGCGCCCGGGGCGGCTTCTCGTCGGGGGCCGAATCGGGGGTGACGACACGGGTGACGTCATAGGCTGGTGCGGCCTGGGCCGGTGATGCCGTTTCCGGCTTGGCTTCGGCCCTGCTTTCCTGGGGAACGAGACGCAACCCCGCGCGGGGCGTTTCCGCGCCGCTTTCGCGCTTGCCGGCGCGCGGCATGACGGCGCCGGGTTCCCAGCCCATTGGTGCCGCCGGTGCCGTTGGCGTCTCGTCGACCGGCACCGTGGCTTCGGACGATTCGGTCTCCGCCGTGTCGTCGGGCGGGATGTTCTCAGCAACCGTGGCCGTTGGGTCGGATTCGCTGACGGTCGCGTCCACGGATTCCTCGGGCAGCACCGGTTCTTCCTGGGCGAGAGACTCCTCGGCCGGTTCGTCGACCGCTCCAGCAGGTTCGTCCGTCAGGGCCGGCGGGGCCGATTCGTCCGGTAGCGCAAGGCTCACCTCAGGGGCGGCGGTCTGCGGGATCGCTGGTTCTTCGGGCTGCGGGGCGTGGGGCGGCGTCTGCGTGACCGGCTCTGCGGCCTCCGGGGCGTCCACAGGCGGCGCCAGCGGTGTCTGGAACCAGACATGGCGGCAGGAACTGCAGCGCAGCTTGCGGCCGTCGCTGCCCAGCGCGCCGTCGGGCACGCGGAACTGGGTCGCGCAGGCGGGGCAGGTGATGATCATCGGCTTGCGTGGCCTCGCTGGCCCTTGCTGCTATGCTCTGTTTAAGGCGGCGACAGGCGGGCTGGCAAGGTGCCGGCTCTTCTGGCCGTGTGAGCATGCGCAGCAAACGGGAATATGGGGTTGGTACGCTTCGAGAACGTCGGCCTCCGATATGGCAGCGGGCCCGAGGTGTTGCACGACATCGATCTCGTGCTTGACCCGGGATCCTATCACTTTCTGCTGGGACCCAGCGGCGCGGGCAAATCGTCGCTGCTGAGCCTGCTTTATCTGGCGCGCCGGCCGACGCGCGGCATGGTCTCGATGTTCGAGCGTGATGTCACCTCCGCCCCCCGCGACACACTGCCCGAACTGCGCCGCCGCATTGGCGTCGTGTTCCAGGATTACCATCTGCTCGACCACCTGACCGCTTTCGACAACGTCGCCCTGCCGCTGCGTGTCGCCGGTGTGCCGGCTCAGCGGATTCGCAGCGAGGTCATGGAATTGCTCGACTGGGTCGGTCTGGGCGACAAGATGGATGTCGAGCCGCCCTTCATGTCGGGCGGCGAGAAGCAGCGGGTCGCCGTGGCCCGCGCCGTGATCGGCCAGCCCGACCTGCTGCTGGCCGACGAACCGACCGGCAACCTGGATGCGGCCATGGCCGAACGTCTGATGCGCCTGTTTGAGCAGCTCAACCGCATGGGGACGACCCTGTTCATCGCGACCCACGACACAAGTCTGCCGCGCCGCTTCGCTCATCCCGTGCTGCGGCTGGAAAACGGCCACCTCATGGCAGATCGCTGATCATGGTCCTCCGTTTGCGCAATGGCGACGTGCCGCTGGCCTCCGACAGCTCGACACGTTTCGTTCCGTGGATCATCGGCACCATGGTGTTCCTGTCGGCGCTCGTGCTGGCCGTGGCCCTGGTACTCGAAAGCGCCATCGACCGCTGGCAGCTTGCCCACAGCGTCCAGCTCACCGTCGAGGTGCCGCCCTCGGCCGATCAGGCCGCGCTGGAGCGTGTGCTGGCGACCCTGCGGGCCGTGCCGGGCGTGGTCGAGGCTGCGCCGGTCGGCCAGCAGCGCATTGCCGAACTGCTGCAGCCCTGGATCGGCGACGACCTGGAACTGAGCAACCTTCCCCTGCCGGTGCTGATCGATGTCCGGCTGGCGACCCCCGGCGCCCTCGATATCGCGGCCATGCAGGCCATACTCGGCGAGGTCCAGGCCGGGGTCCGCGTCGATGACGGACGGCGCTGGCTGGAACCGGTGCGCGCGACGGCTTCGGCCCTGCAGGTGGTGTCCGGACTTGTTCTGGTGCTGATCGTGGCGGCCTCGATCATCACCGTGATCTTCATGACGCGTACCGGCCTTGCCGTGCATCGCGACACCATCGGCGTGCTCCATCAGGTCGGCGCGCGCGACAGCTTCGTGGCCGGCCAGTTCCAGCGCCATGCCTTCCGCCTGGCCTTGTGGGGCGGGGTGCCGGGCGCCCTGCTGGCGGCACTCTGCCTTGTGGTGATTGAGCGCCTTGCGGGCGGGCTGGATGCCCCCCTGCTGCCCGAACTGGCGCTGGGCGGGGGCGGCTGGATCGCCATTGCCGTGCTGCCGCTGGTCGCCGCGGTCATCTCGGTGGCCACGGCGCGCCTGACCGTGCTGGCAACCCTGGCGGGTCTGCCATGAGACGGAAGAAGCGTTCGGGCGGGCTGCGCCGCCTGCTGCATCTGGTGATCTTCCTGGGGTTGCTCTGGGCCGGCGGATTCGTCTGGTTCCTCGGCATGATCCCCGACACGGTCGACGACACGCAGAGCCATACCGACGCCATCGTCGTGCTGACCGGCGGCAGCGAGCGTCTGCCCGTCGGCCTGGAACTGCTGGCCGATCATCTGGGCGACCGTCTGTTCGTTTCGGGCGTTTACAGCGGAGTCGACGTCGCCACGATCCTCGATCTCAATACCCAGGCGCCCACGACCCTGGCCTGCTGCATCGACCTTGGCCACGATGCGCCCCATACCGTGGGCAATGCGCGCGAGACCGCGATCTGGATGGCCGCGGGCAAACGCCGGTCGTTGCGTCTGGTCACGGCCAACTATCACATGCCGCGCGCCCTGGTGCTGTTCCACCGGGTGATGCCCGACATCACCATCGTGCCGCACCCGGTGTTTCCCGAATCGGTGCGCATCAGCGCCTGGTGGCGCCATCCGCGCACGGTCGTGCTGCTGGCCGACGAATACACCAAGTATCTCATCAGCCTGATCTGGCCGCCGGCATGAGACTGCTGCGTTCGCTGCTGTTCGTCGTGCTGGCCGTGACCGCGATGATCGTTGCGGCGGTGGCCGGCCTGCCCCTGCTGCTGCTGCCCCGGCGGCATGCGGCGGCGCTGGCGCGCGGCTTTGCCGATTTTGTTGTCGGATTGCTGCGCCTCTTGTGCGGCGTCACGGTCGAGCTGCGCGGGCTGGAAAACCTGCAGGGCGGTCCGGTGCTGATCGCGGCCAAACACCAGTCGGCGCTGGAAACCTACGTCCTGTCCGCACGCCTGCCGCAGGCCAGCTTCGTTCTCAAGCGCGAGATCGTGCGGGTGCCCCTGGTCGGCTGGTTCATCGCGACACTTGAGCCCATCGCCGTCGACCGCGGGGCAGGGGCCAGCGCCCTGCGCAGCATGGTACGTGGCGCCAGGGCTGCTGTGGCGCAGGGCCGCAGCGTCGTGATCTTTCCCGAGGGTACCCGCACCCGGCCCGGCCAGCGGACGCCCTATCATCCCGGAGTCGCGGCGCTCTACGGCGAACTCGGCCTGCCCGTGGTGCCCATGGCGCTCGACACTGGCCATGTCTGGCCGCGCAGGAGCCTGATGAAATATTCCGGCCACGCGACGCTGTCCTTCCTCGAACCCATTCCGCCCGGAATGCCGCGCCGCGCCTTCCTTTCCCTGCTGGAGGAGCGCATCGAAGAGGGCTGCCGTGTGCTCGAAACGGAGCACGGGCGTTCCTGAAGTACGGGGATAACGGGTATCGAAAGGATTCTTTGTCAGGAACTTATGGGGAACGAATCTTCCGCTGGTTCATGCGTTGGCGTAAGATCACCCTTTCCTGACACGAACTGGAAGTTGTCGCCGTGACCGACGCCCCCACGCCCATCGCCCTGCAGATCTGGGACATGAAGTACCGCCTGAAGGCGGCTGACGGCACGCCGGTGGACAGCGATGTCGAGGCCTCCTGGCGTCGTGTCGCCCACGCGCTGGCCGCGGCCGAGCCCGAGGCGGAGCGTGATCGTCACGAGGAGGACTTCTACAAGGCGCTGGAAGGCTACCGTTACCTTCCGGCGGGGCGGATCCTTGCCGGGGCCGGCACGGAGCGCAATGTCACGCTCTTCAACTGTTTCGTCATGGGCACCATCCCTGACGACATGGGCGGCATCTTCGACCAGTTGAAGGAAGCCGCGCTGACCATGCAGGCCGGCGGCGGCATCGGTTACGATTTCTCGACGCTGCGGCCCAAGGGTGCGCGGGTGAAGGGGGTCGGCGCGGACGCCTCGGGCCCGCTCACCTTCATGGACGTCTGGGACGCCATGTGCCGCACGATCATGAGTGCGGGCCACCGGCGCGGCGCCATGATGGCGACCATGCGCTGCGACCATCCCGACATCGAGGCCTTCATCGAGGCCAAGCGTGACCCCGGCCGCCTGCGCATGTTCAATCTCTCGGTGCTTGTGACCGATGCCTTCATGGCGGCGGTGAAGTCGGACTATGCCTGGGAGCTGAAGTTCAACGGCGTCGTCTTCAAGACCATCGGTGCGCGCGAGCTGTGGGACACCATCATGCGCGCGACCTATGCCTTTGCCGAGCCGGGCGTGATTTTCATCGACCGCATCAACAAGCGGAACAACCTGCACTACGCCGAGACCATCTGCGCCACCAATCCCTGCGGCGAGCAGCCCCTGCCGCCTTACGGGGCCTGCCTGCTGGGTTCGATCAATCTGGCGCGTTTCATCGACCGTCCGTTCGAGGACGACGCCGCGCTGGACGAGGAAACCTTCGACCGCACCGTGAAGACCGCCATCCGCATGATGGACAACGTGGTCGATGTCTCGCGTTTCCCCCTGGAGGCCCAGCGCCACGAGGCCAGGGCCAAGCGCCGCATCGGTCTTGGCGTCACCGGCCTTGCCGATGCCCTGATCATGATGAAGGCGCGTTACGGCAGCCCGCGCGGTCTGGCGCTGACCGAAGCCTGGATGAAACGCCTGCAGCGTGTCGCCTATCTCGCCTCGACCGAACTGGCGCGCGAGAAGGGCGCCTTCCCGCTGTTCGAGAAGGAGGCCTATCTGGCCGGCGAATCGGTCGCCGAGTTGGACGCGGACGTGCGCGCGGCGATTGCCGAACACGGCATCCGCAATGCACTGGTTACCTCGATTGCGCCCACGGGCACGATCTCGCTCTTTGCCGACAACGTCAGCTCGGGTCTCGAGCCGGTGTTTGCCTTCGCCTACAACCGTAATGTGCTGATGCCCGATGGCAGCCGCCGCAGCGAGGAAGTCGCCGACTACGCCGTGCGCCTGTTCCGCCGCATGAAGGGCGAGGACGTGCCGCTGCCCGACTACTTCGTCGATGCCCAGACCCTGCACCCGCGTGATCACGTCCGGATGCAGGCCGCGGTGCAGAAGTACATCGACAGTTCGATCTCCAAGACCATCAACGTGCCCGAGGACATCGACTTCGAGGCCTTCAAGGACGTCTATCTCCAGGCCTACGAGCTGGGCTGCAAGGGCTGCACCACCTACCGGCCCAACGATGTCACCGGTGCCGTCTTGGAAGTGAAGTCCAAGGAGAGCATCGCCGAGCCGCCGCTGCCCTTCCCCGATCTGGCGGCCAAGCGCTCCGACGAGACCTTCGAGGCCGGCGGCGTCGTCTACATGACCCGCCCGCTCGACCGCCCGGAGGTGCTGCCCGGTTCGACCTACAAGCTGCGCTGGCCCGAATCCGATCACGCGATTTACCTCACGGTCAACGACGTGGTGCGCGACGGCCGCCGCCGGCCCTTCGAGATCTTCATCAACTCCAAGAACATGGACCACTACGCCTGGACCCTGGGCCTGACACGCATGATCTCGGCGGTCTTCCGCCGTGGCGGCGACGTCAGCTTCGTCGTCGAGGAGCTGAAGGCCGTGTTCGATCCGCGCGGCGGCCAGTGGGTCGACGGGCGTTATGTGCCCTCTCTGCTGGCGGCGATCGGCGAGATCATCGAGAAACACATGATCGACATCGGCTTCATGCGCTCCGAGGAGGCCGGCGGCAGCGTCGAGGTCCTGGCCCGCTCGCGCAGCGAATCGGGCGGGCGTGCCCCCGACCTCTGCCCGCGTTGCAGCCAGCCCAGCCTGATCCACCAGGAAGGCTGCAACCTCTGCACCTCCTGCGGCTTCTCCAAGTGCGCGTGACGGGCTGAGCCATGGCCGCCATGTGGATCATGGTGGCCGGTCCCTTCCGCGCCGGCGGCGTCGATGCCGAGACGCGGGCGAAAAACCTGGCGGCGCTTGGCGTCTGGGAAAGGGGCCATGTGCCCGTGATCGGCGTCAACATGGTGGTACCGATGATCGCGGCGGCCGGGCAGGACCGCTACGACGACCTCATGGCGCCGCTCTCGCTCGCCCTTGCCGAACGCTGCGATGCCGTTCTGCGCATCGGCGGTGCTTCCGGAGGCGCAGACAGGGAAGTCGAACTGATCCGTGCCAAGGGTGGAGGGGTCTATCGGAACCTTGCGGAGATCCCGCAGGCCTGAGGCTCAGGCCGCCCTGTCGTCGCGCTCCAGCAGGCGGCGCAGGGCTTCGGTCACCACGGCATTGAGGTTCGTGCCTTCGCGGCGAGCATAGAGCATGGCGCGGCGATGCAGTTCTCGGCCGGGCCGCACGTTGAAGCTGCCCTTCAGAGGTGTCTCGGGTTCGCGGCCCTGTTCGGCGCAGAGGGCGAGGTAATCCTCGACCGCTTCGTGGAACGCGCGCTTGAGGCCCTTTGCGTCGTCGCCTTCGTAGGTCACGAGGTCGCGGATGAAATCCAGCCTGCCGTGAAAGGTCTCGTCCTCGTCGCTGTAGAGAACCGAGCCCAGATAACCCCTGTATTCGAGCATGTCGCTCACAGCAGTGTCTCCTCTTCCAGAACCCGCCGAACCTCATCGATCACATACATCTTCACGATGTTGCCCGGATGGGGTTTGTGCAGGCTGATGGCGGGCGCGCTGTCATGCATGAAACGCCGACGCGAGCCGCCTGTCTTGCCGGTCGAAGCCTCGCTGTAACCCAGGGCCACAAGAAGACGCACCAGTTCATCCCAGGTGAAATCGCGCGGGCGCTGACGAAAGCGGGCAATCAACTTGTCCTTGCGGGTCATGCAATGGCCTCGCCGATCTGGTGGCAATGTCGCTCCTCACAATGCCAAATGCAACCAAAAACAGTTACACGTGCGCCCGAATCGCCCGCACGCGTTCCCGCAGGTCGATCAGGTGATGGTCGTTGATGCCCTCTTCGAGCAGGTGCGCGACGGTGTTTTCCAGATACTCCCAGCCGGGGCCGGAATTGCCGACGCCGTGGGCAAGGAGCAGGGCCGCGGTCTCGGGCGGCAGCTTGCCGGCGTACTGGATGTGGGTGCGGAAGCGCGGCACGTAGGTCAACACCGGCACCTGGCCCTGCGCCGTGCGCGCGCGGGTCCAGTGCTGGTGGTAGACGTCGGTGACGCGTTCGCGGGCGTCGAGATAGGCGATGACATCGGCGGCGTTTGCCGCAGCCACGCGATAGACCGCGCCGCGGCAGGAACCGCCGCGATCCAGCCCCAGCACCAGGCCGGGTTTCTCCGGCGTGCCGCGGTGGTAATGGCTGTAGACGCAGAAGGCGCGGTGGTAGCCGTGCACGGTTCCCGGGCGCCGCTCCAGGTGATCGAAACCCGCCCGCCACATCAACGAGCCGTAGCCGAAAACCCAGATGTCGCCATTGGGTTCGGTCACGGGGGTGGGATCGGCGCTGGTGTCGAGAATCATGGGGCCTCTGATTTAGGCAAGGCGGGCTCGCTCGGCAAGGGCTCTGCGCCATTCCGGCGGGCCAAAGGAGCCGCTATAAGGGCGCCATGCGTCGCACCATCATCATCGCCCTCTGCCTTGCCGCCTTCCTCGCCGCCGGCTGGACGGGCTACTGGTTTGTCATGGCGGGTCGTGCCGCCGACTGGATCGCGGTCTGGGCCCCGCCGGCGCCGGGCAAGGCCTGGCACGGCAGCTTCGAGGCATCCGAAGTCAGCGGCTTTCCCTTTTCCATGGACGTACGCCTTGCGAACCCGGAGGTCACCTGGGACAGCAGTTCCGGTGGTGCTGTCTGGCAGGGCGACTGGCTGATCGCTTCGTTCCGGCCCTGGAGCCTGTCGAACTTCGATATCAGCCTGCCGCCCGAGCAATACGTTTCGCTGGTCGAGGAAGGCCGACTGTACATGGCGGCGCTGGCCATGACCGCGGGCACCGCCCATGTCGCCATAGTGAACAACCGGGCCCAGGCGGTGCGGGCCGAGTTCACCGATCTGGTCGTCGACCTGGCCCAGAACCAGGCCCCGGTCACGGCCGACCGCCTGATGGTCGAGGTCGAGGCCCTGACCGACGAGATCGCCTGGGATATCGCCCTTCAGGTCGAAGGCGCCCGTTTCCATTCCCAGGTGCCCGAACCCTTCATCGGTGAGGTGCCGCTTCTGGTCGCCAACCTGACCCTGCGCGGCGACCTTCCCGAAGGCTCCCTGGAACAGCGCCTTGGTGCCTGGCGCGACAACGGCGGCGTGATCGACGTCCATGCGCTCAAGCTGGTCTGGCCACCGCTCGACATCGAGGGCGAGGGTTCGCTCTCGCTCGATCGCCAGATGCGCCCGCTCGGCGCCTTCACGGCCGATGTCGTGGGCTATCGCGAACTGGTTGAGGCCTTCGAGCAGATGGGCCGTCTGACGCGCAACCAGGCGATGATGGCCGGCGCCGGCATGGATGCCATCGCCCGCACGGATGAGCAGGGCAACAGGCGCCTGAACGTGCCGCTCTCCATGCAGGACGGTCACCTCTACGTCGGCCCCCTGATGCTGGGCGACCTGCCGCCGCTGCTGCCCGAGGGCGCTTCGGACTAGGGAGCATTCCCCTCTCCCCTTGTGGGAGAGGGCCAGGGTGAGGGGGCTAACGTGCGGTAGCGCGGAATGATTCGTCGAAGGCTCCCCCTCACCCAGCTTCGCCTAAGCACGACCATAGGCCGTGCCAAGGCTGCGCAACCCTCTCCCGCAAGGGGAGAGGGGAGTGCGTCAGAGCTGGCCGGCGTCGACGATGCTGCGGCGCACGTCGCGGGTGCGCGTGAAGAGGTCTTCCAGAACATCGGCCTCGCCCCAGCGGATGGCCCGCTGCAGGCGCGAAAGGTCCTCGCTGAAGCGGCCCAGCATTTCCAGCACCGCCTCGCGGTTGTTCATGAAGATGTCGCGCCACATGACGGGGTCGGAGGCGGCGATGCGGGTGAAATCGCGGAAGCCCGAGGCCGAATACTGGATCACTTCCTGGGAGGTGCTGGTCTCCAGGTCGAAGACCGTGCCGACGATGGTGTAGGCGATCAGATGGGGCAGGTGCGAGGTGATCGCCAGCACCTGATCGTGGTGCGAGGCATCCATGCGGTCGATCCGCGAACCGGCGCGTTGCCACAGTTCGGTGACCCTGGCGATGGCGGCCTCGTCGGTGCCGGGCTGGGGTGTGAGGATGCACCAGCGGCCCTCGAACAGGCTCTCGAAACCGGCTTCGGGCCCGGATTTTTCCGTGCCGGCGATGGGATGGCCGGGCACGAAGTGGACACCCTCGGGCAGGTGCGGCGCGACCGCGGCGATCACGGCCTGCTTGACCGAACCGACATCGCTGACGATCTGGCCGGGCTTGAGCACCGGCGCGATGGCCTCTGCGATGGCGCCATAGGTGCCGATGGGCGAGCAGATGACGATGAGGTCGGCATCCGTGGCCGCCTCGGCCGGGTCGGTGGTGACGTGATCGGCCAGGCCCAGCGCCATGGTGGCGTCGAGTGTCTCCTGGCGCCGCGCGCAGGCGACGATCCGGCGCGCCAGCCCGTCACGGCGGATGACGCGGGCCAGCGAACTGCCGATCAGGCCGATGCCGATGAAACAGACGGTGTCGAAAAGCGGCTTCTGGCTCATGGGGTGTCCATGAAGGCGCCAAGGCTTTCGACCAGCGCGGCCATCTCGTGTTCGACGCCGATGTTGATGCGCAGCCCGTCGGGGATGCCATAGGCGTTGAGGTTGCGCACGTAGATGCGCTGCTGCACCAGGTACTTCTCGGCTGCCTGGGCCTGTGCCGCGCCGCCGGGAAACTGCACCAGCACGAAGTTGACGACGCTGTCATGCACGGTCAGCCCCATGCCGCGCAGGCTCTGGGTCAGGCGCGGAATCCAGTGGGCGTTGTGCTCGCGCGCCCTGGTCACATGCTCCTCGTCGGCCAGGGCCGCCTCGGCGGCGGCCAGCGCCACGGCATTGACGTTGAAGGGCGCACGGATGCGGTTGAGCACACCGACCAGCTCGGCGGGACCATAGAGCCAGCCGACGCGCAGACCGGCCAGCGAATAGATCTTCGAGAAGGTCCGCGTCATCACCGTGTTGTCGGAATCGTGCACCAGTTCGGCGCCGTCGGTGTAGTCGTCGCGGTCGCAGAACTCGGCATAGGCCGCATCGATCACCAGCAGGACGTGGGCGGGCAGACCCTCGCGCAGGCGCCGGACTTCGCTGGCCGGAATGTAGGTGCCGGTCGGATTGTTCGGATTGGCCAGGAAGACGATCTTGGTGCGCTCGGTGACGGCGGCCAGCATGGCGTCGACATCGGTGCGGTAATCGCGCTCGGGCGCGGTCACGGGCGTGGCGCCCGCGGCGCGCGTGGCGATGGGATAAACGGCAAAGCCGTACTGGCTGTAGAGCACCTCGTCGCCGGGGCCGGCAAAGGCGCGCGGCAGCATCTCCAGCAGTTCGTCCGAGCCGCAGCCGCAGATCAGCCGGGCGGGATCGAGCCCCCAGCGTGTGCCCAGGGCCTCGCGCAGCGCGCTGGCGGAGCCGTCGGGATAACGCACCATGTTCTCGACCGCCTTGCGCCCGGCCTCGATTGCCTTGGGGCTTGGTCCCAGCGCCGACTCGTTGGACGAAAGCTTGATCACGGGGCGGCCGTCGTCGCTGCCGCTCTTGCCCGGCACATAGGGCGTGATGTCGAGAATTCCCGGGCGGGGGGTGGGCGCCGTCATGAGCGTCTCCGCTGGCTGGAATCCGGGCGATGGCGGCCGTTTGTCGGCCGTTGCGCTCCCGCACTCCTGTCGAAGGGTGGGTGCGACCTTGAAGTCATAAGGCAGGCGTTGCGGGATAGGCCCCCGGGGCGCCGCCCGTCAAGCCGTCGCTGGCCCGGGGGTGTGCCGCCAGATTGCCCTGTCGTCATCGCCAAAGCGCGTTAGACTCTCCACGCGCAGCCGGTTCCGGCAAAGAATTCGTTGACAGGCGGGGGACCCGACCCTAGGCAGATGGCCGCTCCGCCGAGACTGTTAGCCGTGTTTGCTGACCGCGACCACCCATCCATCGCTGCGGGGCGAGAAGACCATGTCGAAGGCGATGCCCGCCGTTCACGAAATCCAGGAAAGCCTGACCGGCCCGCGCGCCCTGCTCAATGGCGGCGCGCCCATGCAGCTGGAATCGGGCGCCATGCTGGGGCCCGTCACGGTTGCCTACCAGACCTGGGGCACACTCAACGAGCAGCGTTCCAATGTCGTCCTGGTCTGCCATGCCTTGACCGGCGACCAGTATGCCGTGGGCACCCATCCCATCACCGGCAAGCCGGGCTGGTGGGAAACCATGATCGGCCCGGGCAAGTCGATCGACACCAACCGTTTCTATGTGATCTGCACCAATTGCCTGGGCGGCTGCATGGGCACGACCGGGCCGGCGGCACTCAACCCGGAGACGGGCGAACCCTACGGGACCGCCTTTCCCGTCATCACGATCCGCGACATGGTCCAGGCCCAGGCAATGCTGCTCGACGAACTGGGTATCGGGACGGTGATGTGCGTCATCGGCGGGTCCATGGGCGCCATGCAGGTGCTCGACTGGGCCGCGTGTTTCCCTGATCGCGTCCGCAGCGCCGTGGCGCTGGCCGGCGCGGCGCGCCACAGCGCCCAGAACATCGCCTTCCACGAGGTCGGGCGCCAGGCGATCATGGCCGATCCCGACTGGTGCGGCGGATATTACTTCCGCGAGGGCAAACGCCCGGAATCGGGCCTGTCGGTGGCGCGCATGGCCGCCCACATCACCTATCTTTCTGAACCTGCGCTGTGGCGCAAGTTCGGCCGCGCCCTGCAGGACCGCTACACCAAGTCCTATGGTTTCGAGGCCGATTTCCAGGTCGAGAGCTACCTGCGTTACCAGGGCGCCAGCTTCGTCCAGCGCTTCGATGCCAACGCCTATCTCTACATCACGCGGGCCATGGACTATTTCGACATGGAGGCCGATTTCGACGGCGATCTGGCCAACGCCTTCCGCGATTGCAAGACGCGCTTCCTGCTGGTGAGTTTCACCAGCGACTGGCTGTTCCCTACCTCGGAAAGCAAGGAAGTGGTGCGCGCCATGAACCGCGCGGCCGCCAACGTCAGCTTTGTCGAGGTCGAGAGCGACAAGGGCCACGATGCCTTCCTGCTCGACGAACCCGACATGTTCGCCACGGTCGGCGGTTTCGTCGACAGCGTCGCGCGCGAACAGGGAGTGAGCCAATGAGCCTGCTGGGTGGATCACGCGGGCGTTTTGTCCTGGGCCCCAACGCCTATGGCCTGCGGCCCGATCTGGCGCTGGTCGCCAGCATGGTCGAGCCGGGCACGCGCCTGCTCGATGTCGGCTGCGGTGACGGCGCGCTGCTGGAATACCTGGTCAAGGAGAAGGGCTGCGACGGCCGTGGCATGGAGATCAGCCAGGCCGGCGTCAACGCCTGCGTCGCGCGCGGCCTTTCGGTCGTGCAGGGCGATGCCGATCGCCATCTGGCCGATTATCCCGACGACAGCTTCGACTACGTCCTGCTCAGCCAGACCCTGCAGGCCGTGCGCAGCCCGCGCGAGGTGCTGCTGCAGATGTTGCGTCTGGCCGATACCACGGTCGTCTCCTTCCTCAACTACGGCCATTGGGCGGCACGCTGGTCGATGGTCAGCCGCGGCCGCATGCCCCACACGCGGGCGCTGTCCACGCCCTGGTTCGAGACGCCCAACATCCACCCCTGCACGGTCAAGGACTTCATGGACCTGACGCGCATCCTGGGGTTGGGCACCGGGCGCGCCTACGGCCTGGCCAAGGAGCGCGAGGTCACGACCATCGCCCAGGGCTTCGAGGGCCAGTCGAACCTGTTTGCCGAACAGGCCGTCTTCGAGCTGTTCCGTCCCGAACTGCCCAAGGGCAAGAAGCGACGGTCCAACGCCTGATTCCTGTTGGAGTCAGTCCTCGGCGCGTGCCGAGGCGCCTGCCGCGAGCACCGCGCGTCGGCCGATCCGGCGGCGTACCCGCACCGGCAACCCGCCATACATCTGCTTGGTCGCTTCCATCATCACGACGCCCGGCAGGGGCAGGCCCCAACGCCGTCCCAGCCGCTCCCATGCCGTGGCCGCCCACAGGGATAGACCCCGCTGGCTGGGCGGCACGTAGAGTGCAAACTCGGTCGCCAGCGGCGTGAACATGCTGTCGCGCAGCAGTTGCTCGAGCTGGCGCTCGCTGAAGGGCTGGCCGAAACCGAAGGGCGTGTGGTCGGCGCGCGCCCAGATGCCGCGCCGGTTGGCCACGACCACGACGATGCGCCCGCCCGGGGCGGTGACGCGCCAGACCTCGCGCAGCATGGCGGCCTGCGACTGGCTGTGTTCCAGGGAGTGGATCAGCAGCACCCGGTCGACCGATTCGTCGGGCAGGGGGATGGCGTCCTCGTCGGCCAGGCAGACCTGGGCCGGGCCGCTGGCCGGCCAGCGGATGACGCCCTGGGCCGCCGGCGAAACGGAAAACACGCGCTCGGCCTCGTCCTGGAAGACCCGCAGGTAGGGCGTGGCGTAACCCAGCCCCATCACCCGCTGGCCCGCAACTTCCGGCCACAACGCCCGCACACGCGCCAGCAGCACGCGGCGGGCCACCTGGCCCAGGCGCGAGCGGTAGAAGGCGTTGAGGTCGGCGACGTCCTGGTACATCGGGTCCGTTTGCTGGTGGGCGGGTCGGGCAGTCTAGTCCGCTCCGGCCGGCGGCACGAGGCAGGCAAATTCCTGCTCATCTCTCGTGACGGCGCCGCGATCCGGTCCTAGAGTTGCCGCCACCCAAGAGGAGCCCGAAAGCACATGAAACTGCACTTCAGCCCGACCTCGCCCTTCGTGCGCAAGGTCATGGTCGCCGCCCACGAAAAGGGCCTGGCCGACCGCATCGAACTGACCTCACCCGAGACCATGACCACCGGCGAGCTGCGCGCCGACAATCCGCTGGAAAAGGTGCCCTGCCTGGTCGATGACGACGGCCGTGCGCTCTACGACAGCCACGTCATCGTCGACTATCTCGACAGCATCGGCAGCGGCCCGGCGCTGACGCCCGCTGAACCCAAGGCGCGGGTCGCGGTGTTGTTGCGCCATGCCCTGGCCGACGGCCTGATGGATTCTGCGGTTGCCGGTGTCGGCGAGATGCGCCGGCCCGAAGGCCTGTTGTGGCCCGACAACCTGAAGCGCCAGAAGGGCAAGGTGACGCGCGCGCTCGACGCCATGGAGGCCCAGGCCGATGCCATGGGCGACACGCTCGATCTGAGCACCCTCTCGGTCGGCTGCGCCCTGGGTTATGTCGATTTCCGCTATGGCGACCTGAACTGGCGCGAGGGTCGTCCGAAACTCGCGTCCTGGTACGAGGCCTTCGCCAAGCGCCCGTCCATGGCAAAGACAGCGCCGCCGCCGGCCTGAACCCGATGCACTACGACACCATTGCGGCCCGGCTCGATCGCCTGGGCCTGCTCGTGCGCGGCGGCTTCCATCCGGAAGCCGCCGACGGCGTGCCGGGCGCTCCCGCCGTGGTCGTGATGATCGGCAATGCCGGTCCGGCCATGTGGCCGGTGTTCATGGATCAACGCACCCCCGGTGCGGACGCGATGAACCGCTGGAGCCGCCAGAATATCGACGCCGTGGCGGCCGAACTGGGCGCAGTCGCGCTTTATCCCTTCGACGGGCCGCCCTGGTATCCCTTCCAGCGCTGGGCACAACGGGCCGAACCGGTGTTTCCCTCGCCCATCGGCATGCTGATCCATCCCGAGCATGGCCTCTGGCATGCCTATCGCGGGGCGCTGGCGTTCGACCGGGATGTCGCGGGTTTGCCCGAAGCCGGCGGAGTGGCCCGTCCCTGCGACAGTTGCGCCGACAAACCCTGCCTGACGACTTGCCCGGTCGGCGCCTTCGACGGCACGGCGTATGACGTGCCCGCCTGCGCCGGCCATCTGCGCCGCCCCGAGGGTGCCGATTGCCTGGATCTGGGTTGCCGCGCCCGCCGCGCCTGTCCCGTGGGCCGCGATGCCACCTACCTGCCGGCGCAGGCGGCCTTCCACATGGCAGCGTTTCTGGGTTCGCGTGAACCTTCCTAGAGCCTGATCGGTTCATGTCGTTTCGACATGAACCGTGAATCAGTCTCTCGCTCTAACTCTTGCGCCGCCGCAGGGAATCGCCCGAGGCGATGACGGCGCCGCCCACGATCAGGGCGCAGGCGGTCAGCACCGTGCCGTTTCCCGGGGCCATGGCGAGTGCGATCAGCAGCAGCGTCGAGAGCAGGGGGGCGCCGTAGGAGGCAACCCCCAGCAGGCGGATGTCGCCGCGCTTGACGCCGATGTCCCAGGTGACAAAGGCCAGCCCCACCGGACCGATGCCCAGGCCAATGACGGCCAGCCACTGGCCACCCTCCGGCCAGCGCGTGGCCTCGCCTGTGACGATGTGGGCGGCAAGTGCGAGCAGGGCGGTGGCGCCGCAGAACAGGCCGACGATATCGCTGGGCACCTGGCCGAACCTGCGCGATAGCACCGAATACCCCGACCAAGTCAGCGCGCAGCCCAGGGCGGCCGCATAGCCCAGGGCGTATTGCGCCTGGAAGCCATCGAAACGGCCGCCGGTCACCAGCAGGGCCGAACCGGCGAATCCGGCAATGCCGCCCAGGATGTGGAACCAGCGCACCCGCTCGCCCGGCAGCAGGCCCGAAAGCAGCACGATCAGCAGCGGCCAGAGGAAGGCGATCAGGCTCGCCTCGACCGTGGGGGCATGCTGGAGTGCGGTGAAGTAGAGGAAGTGATAGCCGAACAGCCCGCCGATCCCGAGCAGCCAGACCCGCAGGGGCTGGCGCGCCAGGGCGATCAGGCGAACGCCGCGCAGGAAACTCGATACCAGCAGCACCACGGTGCCGATGCCGAAGGTCAGCGCCATCAGCAGCAGGGGTGGGACCGCGCCTGCCGTGGCGGTCAGCGCGGCCAGGCCGCCCCACATCAGGATGGCGGTGCCGCCGATCAGGGTAGCCAGGGCACGGTTCACGTGTCGGCCCCGGCCCGCCCGGCGCGCGTGAACATGTCCTTGCTGCCCAGGAACGCGCCGCCGACGATCAGGATGCAGGCGGTCGCCACGGCGGTGGTGAGCTGGTCGGCGCCGATGGCGATCAGGATGAAGGCGGTCATCAGGGGCGTCAGGTAGG
>Ga0105053_10002139_pt1 | contig 31071 bp, 33 predicted proteins | sample BON01_FD_78093 | JGI IMG/M metagenome (GOLD analysis project Ga0105053, IMG submission 78093) | Freshwater microbial communities from Lake Bonney liftoff mats and glacier meltwater in Antarctica - BON-01 | ecosystem: Environmental > Aquatic > Freshwater > Ice > Glacier meltwater | place: Lake... | reverse complement strand
GGTTTTGGTGAAGCGAAGTATCACGAGCAGTTGATCAAGAATTACACGGAAATGATACCCAAAGTGGCAGATGCAGGATACAAAAACCTGATTTGCTTTTCTGGAAATAGAAGAGGAATGGACGATGAGACAGGTTTGAAAAACTGTGTGATCGGCCTGGAGAAAATCATTCCTTTGGCTGAAAAGCATGGAGTCATCATTCAAATGGAACTTCTCAATAGTAGAGTAAATCACAAAGATTATTTATGTGACAAATCTGCTTTTGGTGTGGAATTGTGTAGGCGATTGGGAAGTGAAAACTTCAAACTGCTTTATGATATCTATCATATGCAGATCGACGAAGGAGATCTAACCAGAAGTGTACAGGATAATCACCAATACTTTGGGCATTATCATACAGCTGGAAATCCAGGCAGAAATGAGTTGGACGATACGCAGGAGATTTACTATCCAGCGCTGATGAAAGCCATCCTAGCAACAGGCTACAAAGGCTATGTATCACATGAATTTATCCCAAAGTCTGAGGATAAAATGGAAGCACTGGCTCAGGGAGTTCAGATCTGTGACGTATAAATAAAAAGAAAACCTAAAATCCATATCTATGGCAAATGAATCTTATGACGCAATTGTAGTTGGGTCAGGAATAAGCGGCGGTTGGGCTGCAAAAGAACTAACGGAGAAGGGGCTGAAAGTATTGATGCTCGAAAGAGGGCCTGATGTAAAGCACATTAAGGATTATAAAAATGCCACAACTCCTCCATGGGAAGTTCCTCACAGAGGAAGAGATACGCAGCAGCAGCTCGCTGATCACCCAAATCTGAGAAGAGATTATGTGCTGAATGAGTTGAATCTAGACTGGTGGGCACATGAAGATGAGTCTCCTTATGTAGAAGAAAAACCATTTACATGGTTCAGAGGCTATCAAGTAGGAGGTCGTTCCCTGCTTTGGGGAAGACAGTCTTATAGATGGTCTGACCTTGATTTTGAAGGAAATGTAAAAGAAGATGTGGCAGTTGATTGGCCGATACGCTATAAGGATATTGCTCCTTGGTATTCTTATGTGGAGAAATTTATTGGAGTATCTGGGTCCAAAGATGGCTTAGATGTGCTTCCGGATGGTGAATTTATGCCTCCTATGCCCATGAACTGTGTAGAGGAAGATGGTGCTGCTAAAATCAAAGAGTATTACAAAGGAGCTAGAACTTGGACTATAGGCAGACCTGCAAACATTACTCAGCCACTTCCAGGAAGGCCAGGCTGTCAATACAGAAACAAATGCTCACTTGGATGTCCATTTGGTGGGTATTTCAGTACACAGGCATCAACTCTTCCTGCAGCAGAAGCCACGGGCAATCTTACGCTTCGTCCTTGGTCAATCGTTACAAAACTGATTTATGACAAAGATACCAAGAAAGCCACTGGCGTAGAGGTATTAGATGCCGAGACTAATCAGACGATAGAATACGATGCTAAAATTGTATTCCTATGTGCTTCGACTTTCAACTCCACAGCAATACTAATGCGTACTGCCACAGATGTGTGGCCAGGTGGATTGGGAAGTAGCTCCGGAGAACTTGGTCATAACGTGATGGACCATCACTTCAGATTGGGTGCACGTGGCACAATGGAGGGCTATGAAGATAAATATTACTTTGGGCGAAGACCAACTGGATTGTACATTCCCAGATTCCAAAATGTAAATGGGGATAAGCGAGATTACCTACGGGGATTTGGATACCAAGGTGGGGCCAGCAGGAGTGGATGGACTCGTGACGTAGCGGAATTGAACTTTGGTGCGCCGATGAAAAATGCACTCACCCAGCCAGGACCATGGTCTATGGGAGTTACAGCATTTGGAGAAATACTTCCTTATCATGAGAACACGATCAAGTTTAGTGATACGGTGAAAGATAAGTGGGGAATGGAAGCATTGGTGATGAACGCTGAGATCAAAGACAATGAAATGAAGATGCGGAAGGATATGATGTCTGACGCAGCGGAGATGCTGGAAGTAGCAGGATTCAAAAACATCAATGAGTACGATGCAGGATATACTTTCGGACAGGGTATTCACGAAATGGGAACAGCCAGAATGGGTAGAGATCCAAAAACTTCTGTTCTGAACGGAAATAACCAAGTTTGGGAAGCAAAAAACGTATTTGTTACAGATGGAGCATGTATGACATCAGCAGCAGCTGTGAACCCATCTCTTACGTACATGGCTTTGACCGCAAGAGCGGCTGCCTTTGCAGTAGACGAATTAAAAAAGCAAAATCTCTAATCGTAAAAGATAACACTATGACTATGAATAGAAGAGACGCTTTGAAAAGCGTCATGGTAATGATGGGAGGGACAATGATTGGCGCTACGTCGATCATGACAGGTTGTACTCCCGAAAACCAAATAGAAGGATTAGATTTTGATCCAGATGATGTTACATTCTTAGACGAATTAGGAGACACCATTATTCCTGAGACAGACACTCCTGGTGCGAAAGCTGTGGGAATCGGATCATTTATGGTAATGATGGTCAAAGATACCTATGACGGAGATAATCAAAAGGCATTTGTTGACGGTGTCAATAAGTTGAGAAAAGATTTCAAATCTGCAAACGGAAAAGATTTCGTGGGAGCACCTGCAGAAGAGAGATTGGCTTATTTGAATAAGATGAATGAGGAGTTTAAGGCCAGCGGAAAAGATAGAAATCCACAGGTAATAAACATGCTACGTGACTTAACTGTACTTGGCTATTTCTCTTCTGAAATTGGAGCAACCCAAGCATTGAATTATGTAGAAACTCCGGGGAGATTTGATCCTTGTATTCCATGGACTGAGTCTGACAAAGAATACGCTACTTAATAAAGACAACCTATATTAAAAGCCTGCCTCTAATCAGGGCAGGCTTACCTATTTATGAACAAACAAAGAAGAAAATTTCTCCAGATAGGAAGTATGCTCGGAGTAGGAGCTGCATTGTTTCCATTTGATATTGCTGCACGTTCCCTTGATATGGCTAAGCTTTCCAAATTTGGACTTCAGCTTTACTCTGTGAAGGAGGAGATGGCAAAGGATGCTTCCGGAACCATGCGCAAACTAGCTGGTTTTGGGTATAAGCAATTTGAAGGATTTGATGGAGGTAAAGGAGTCCTGTGGGGCATGCAGCCTTCGGAATGTAAGAGTCTATTAGGTGACATCGGAGTTGATTTTATTTCCTCCCATGCCAATGTGTTCAAAGATCTAGATGCACAAGCCGAGCAAGCTGCAGCAGTAGGTATGAAATACTTGATCTGTCCGTATATCGGAGCTCAAAAGTCCGTGGATGAATGGAAAAAAGTAGCAGATAGGTTTAACGATGCCGGAGAAACACTTAAGTCTCACGGGTTAAAGTTTGCCTATCATAATCACGATTACACTTTCAAAATGCTGGATGGCCAGTTGCCTCAGGATATTTTGATGGAAAATACGAATCCAGACTTGGTGGATTTCGAATTAGATATGTACTGGGTATTTGTGGCTGGATATGATCCGTTGGAGTACATCGCCAGATTTCCAGGCAGATTTAAGCTTTGTCATGTGAAGGACGCTGAAGCCGACGCAGGTAATGCCCACGATCGTGGAGTGCTCCTAGGTACTGGGGAGATGCCTTATGCCGAGATCATCAAGAGATCTAAGAAATACGGAATGGAGTATTTCGTAGTGGAGCAAGAGAGATTCGTAGGTACCACGCCTTTGGAAGCAGCAGCCAAGAATGCTGCTTATTTAAGAAAGCTGAAGGTTTGAATTAGCTAAGTGTCAGTTTATTTCTGAAAAGAAGTAAATACAACGCAAGTGCTAAAATGATCAACAAAGCCACTTCAAATTGAGACCAGATTTGTGATCGATTAATAATGATGTTGGCTTTGTTGATTAATTTCTCCCCCTCTTCCAGTTGAATTTTACTCAAGTTATCGAGGTCTTGCTGGGCTTTACTTATTTTTTGGTCGTACAGCTGTACTTGATTTAAATTAATTCCAGAGGAGTCCGAGTAAAGCATACTGTAGTTTTTCACCTGAAGGTCATCTTCTATGATTGCTCTGAAATCGGCTAAATATTGACCTTCCTTGTCTGTGAGATTAGTTCTCTCAAAATCGGCGACTATCCTTAGAATATCCTCTTCTCGATCAGCTATTTCATTTACTACTTTAGAATAGTCGAAGCTTATATCACAATGATCGACTAGTTTTTGGATTATGAATAAATTGTCTGAAATACTGAATATATATCTCTCAACCACCAGACGGTCATTGTACACTTCTTTGAACGTGCTGCTTATATTTCGGAATGCTTGACGTTCTATTATATTGCTTCCGTACATCAAGAGCATCAATAGACCAATGACTACGAGTGTCGTGATTTTTCTTTTTTTAAAAGTAGTGTTTTGCATGAATGATTAGTAAGGATTATGTCTTTTTTCAGTTTAGGAATATCTTTTAGACTTCCCAAATTATTGTTAAACTAAGTATCAAAGCATTTCGATAATACTTCCGATCTATTGTTACGAACTGTTTTATTATTAATGAGGTTTTTTGTCATACACTCTTATGTAGTCAATTTCCATTCGCTGCGGCCAAATGTCAGAGGCAACGCCTTCGACACCACCCCATCCACCACCAACGGCAATATTCAGAATTAAATGGAACGGCTGATCAAAAGGCCATTGTTTATAGTCATTTCCCGAGTTTGCAAAACTAAAGTAGCTATTCCCATCAATCAAAAAATCAATTTTTTCGGCTGTCCAGTTTATGGCGTATACATGGAATTCCGAGTTGAAATCTGTGACCATTTGAGAGCCGCCTTTTTGTGTTCTGATCGAGTGGTTGAATGCTTCTGTATGAACGGTTCCATGTACTTTTCCAGGATCGTAACCGACATGTTCCATAATATCAATTTCTCCATTTTTTGGCCATCCACCGTGAAGATTTTCCTCAGGAAGCATCCAGATCGCTGGCCAAGTTCCTCGCCCTTGGGGTAATTTTGCGTTGACCTCCAGGTAGCCATATTGCCAAGAGGCTTTTCCTTTTGTGAGTAGACGTGCAGAAGTGTATCCCTTGGGATGCGAAGCATCAGCGTGCGCTTCGATTATCAGTTTGCCATTTTCAACTCGGGCATTTTTAATGTCACTTTGTGAATAATATTCCAATTCCCCATTGCCCCAGCCATGATCTCCGACATCATAAGTCCAATTAGCAGGATCAGGCAAACCTTCTTCAGAAAACTCGTCTGACCAGACTAATCGTGCTTCTTGAGCGTATGAGCATAGATTTGAACATAATAGTAGGAGAAAAAAAGAGAGGATGGTCTTCATCTTGGGTTTGATTGGTATATGCTTTGCAAAATACTAGAAAGTTAATGTTTAAACTTAAACCACTAATATTATGTCAAGCAACTTAAAATTAAAAGGAAACTGGAACATCATGAAAGGTAAGCTCAAAGAAAAGTACGGAGAATTGACCGACGACGATTTGACTTATGTAGAAGGTAAAGAAGATCAGTTGCTGGGTAAAATTCAAAAGAGAACTGGTCAAGCTGAAGATTCCTTAAGAAAAGAGCTCTTTGAAGGCTAACTAAAAGTTAAGATAAACTGAAAAACGGCGTTAGCAGTTTTTTTTTATGCGTATTTTTCTGAAAGAGGATTAACGATGGTGGCCAGAGAGGCTTTCTCAGTGCCTACAGTTGTCCCGCTTCTGCAATAGCTGGACTTTGTTCATTCCTTCATAGCTGTTGGTGAGCTCACCGGGATTGAATGTTATTTATTTTTTACTATCCGCTTTTCTACTAGTAAGGGGTCAAAAGCATCAAAAGATTTGGTTAACTCACCGATTGAGGCCACTTCGGTCTCCCGATAGCTATATGGACGTCATCCCCGCCGGCAGTTCGGGCAGGTGTTTTCCAGCCAGTTAATCAAAGAAACTATGGCTACTTTCATAATTGCGGATAATCATGTGTTTATTCCTTTTTTTTTAAAAAGTATCAACCTAATCATTTTCACCAGATAGGCAGAATCATTTTGATTCTTTGTTTAAATTTAACCAAAGAAATAAACCCAAAAACAAATGGCATACTATCACAGACTGGGAACGATCCCGCCCAAAAGGCACACACAATTCCGTCAGCCAGATGGCAGTCTTTATAAAGAAGAGGTGGTGAGTTCCAAAGGCTTTTCAGGCATCTACTCCACACTTTATCATATCTATAATCCCAACGAAGTAAAATCCATAGGCAAGCCAGAGCCGTATTCGTGGAAGCCAGCTACAGAACATGGATTGAATCAGACGCACTTGAAAACTTCCGATGTGGAATTCACTGGGGAAGACTACCTCTCTGCGAGAAGAAATCTCATGATGAACTCTGATGTGATGATGGGGATTTGCTCTCCGCGTCAGCGTAAAATGGATTATTACTTTAAAAATGCCGATGGGGATGAATTGATCTATGTGCATGACGGAGAAGGTGTCATGTATTCCCAATTTGGTAAGCTGGAAGTGCACAAGGGAGATTACATCGTGATCCCTCGTACGACGATTTACCGCTTTGAATTTGAAGAAGAAGGGCCGCTTAGACTATTGATCATAGAATCTTCAGGAGCAATAGAGACAGTGAAGCGTTATAGAAATGAAGTAGGACAATTGTTGGAAAACTCACCTTATTGTGAGCGGGATATTCGTCCACCACACGAGCTTCATATCGAAAAAGAGAAAGTGGAATATCTCGTGCAGATCAAAAAACAGGGAATGCTTCATCAGTATTCTTATGGACACAGCCCGTTGGATATTGTAGGTTGGGATGGGTATTTGTATCCATATGCGCTTTCGATTTACGATTTCGAACCCATCACTGGTCGAATTCATCAGCCACCGCCAGTTCATCAGACGTTCCAGGCATGGGGTTTTGTGATTTGCTCCTTTGTACCAAGGCTATTTGATTACCATCCACTTTCTATTCCTGCGCCATACAATCATTCGAATATTGATTCGGATGAAGTCTTGTACTATGCTGAAGGGCAGTTTATGAGCAGGAAGGGGATAGATCGAGGATCGTTTACACTACATATGGGAGGTTTGCCACATGGACCACATCCCGGAACGGTGGAGAAATCTATAGGTGCCAAATCAACCGATGAATATGCCGTGATGTTGGACACATTCAAATCACTTCAGATTACGACCGATGCGCTTGAGTTCGTAGATAAGGATTATCCTATGAGCTGGACGGAGTAGGAGTTACTAATTACGACTTTACATTTACTGTCTTATTGAGAGAGTGGAGTTCATTATTTACCTGTAGGTGTAAATAAAATTTATTATTAAAAATAAGGTGTATCAGTCCGTGTGAAGTCAAAATATGGTGTCTCTGGCGAGAGGTTTGATAAATTCATCAACCGATATCCCAATTCTACAAGGCCTGAAAAACACCCCCTTTGACATGGTGAACTTTATTATTGTCCCAAAAATAAAGTAAAAAGGAAATGGTTTTTGTTATTGGTTTGCTTTTGTTTTTGGCTGGGATTCTTCTACTGAGAAATCAAAAAGTCAGTCATCAAAAAGAGGATTTTTTGCTGATAGGTTTCCAATTTAGGATTATGATATATACACTGATAGGTTCTGGGATTGTTCTCGTTATGCGGGAATTAGTACTGTTGTTTATTTAAAAAAAGTAGAACAAAAGCCAACCTCAATTTTGGAGGGTTCAACTGACGCTGGGCTCGTGACTAAATTTAAAAAAGCCTCAATCTTTACGGATTGAGGCTTTTATATTTTACTGTAGTAAATTTTAAAGGGAAACTGAATTCGAACTCACAGAAGTTGGCGATGGCGCTGCTTCGGTCTTCGGTCTTCTGTCATCGGTCTTCCATCCTGAAATTTTACTTCTTATCGGTGATTTCCAAGATTGGCTGACCAGTACTTCCATTAGGAAGTTTGATGTCAAGCATCATAGAAAGAGTAGGTGTGATGTCGGTGATCGTAACATAGCGGGAACTCTCTCCAGCTGGGACATTCCAACCGTAAAATAGGATTGGAACATTTGTATCATAAGAAAAGCCAGTGCCGTGAGATGTGCCAGTTGCGCCACCGGTTAGCCATCCTGGCTCTAGGATCATCAAAATATCACCTGAAGCTTTATGATTATATCCCATTTGAAGTAGCATTGATCTGCCTTCGGTAAATTCTCTTGTTCGCATCGCAGTACCCGTATACACTTCCTTAATACCATCAAATTTCAAAAGGAACTGAGCAATTTCATTTTCGAAATCTTCTTTGTTCATTTCTTTCTCCTGAATCAACTCATGGTTAAGGAAAAGCTGACCGTTCGAATTGTTTTTGATCCATTTTCCTGGACCATATTTAGAAGAGATGTAGCTAAGCAATTCGGTCATTACTGCACCTGTTCGAAGATTTCCGCCTGGTACTTTCTCGCTAATCATATGTGTAGCTACCTCAGCCACTGCGTGATCCGCAGATAGGAAAACCACATATTGGTCTTTACCATAGGTCTTGTCAAGGTAATTAAGAAGTCTCTCGATCTCTTGATCCAAACGTAGGTAAGTGTCCTCGATTTCCTTGGATTGTGGGCCAAATCTATGTCCTATATAATCTGGAGAAGAAAAGCTTAGAGCTAGGAAGTCCGTTTCTTCTCCCATTCCCATTTTTTCACCTTCGAGTGCAGCCAAAGCAAAATCCAGCGTCATCGAGTTGCCAAAAGGAGTGGAGGAAATCAGTCCAAATTCTCCATTTGTCTTTCTAAGTTCTTTCAGGTCATATGGAAAAGTAGGAGTGTCTTTTCCATTGAATTTCCCTTCAAAAGGATTGTCATCCACCATACTTGCGGTGTAAGTATTGATTGGGTAAAGTGTATTCCACGTCTGAGAAAGGTATGAGTCTGCAGATTTCTTTTTATTGAATTTATCTGCCCACTGAGGTAATTCCTCATGATAGTAAGAGGAAGTCATGAATTCTCCTGTGTTGGAATCAAACCAATAGGCGTCGCCCATGTGACCGGCTGGAAGACTAGCTCCACGATCTTTGATCGCTACGCCTACCACTTTGGATCGCATCTGGGTGGCGATTCGAAGCTCATCAGTGATGGTGGTAGTGAGTAAGTTTCGTGGGCTGATAAAGCCATTTTCGGCTGATCCAGCTATGTTAGTTACTGTAGTGTCTCCTGCGCAATAGATCATTTGATCTGTACTCTTCACGTACCAATCATTACCAATGATGCCGTGTGTGGCAGGAGTAGTGCCCGTATAAACTGATGCATGACCTGGTCCTGTGTAAGTCGGAATGTAATTGTAATGACCATTTTTCATCATGAAGCCATCCTTCATCATCCGCTTAAATCCACCGTCTGAATACCTGTCCGAGAAGCGATATAAATAGTCTTGGCGCATTTGATCGACGATGATACCAACGATAAGTTTTGGCTTGTCGGTTTTCGTCTGAGCTAGTATTGGGCCTGAGGCCAAAATAAAAAGCAAAAATATAATCCTGAATTTTCTCATGTTTTGATCTTTTTTGATTCTCAAAGATAGTGATATGCTCCAATCTGTAGATTAAGACTTTGTTAAATGGTCAAAAGCATTGACATTAGATATTTTAAATCAACTAAATCCCTATGAAAAAGACACTTTGGACTTTGCTTTTGCTTGTATTCTCGCTCACTGCTTTTTCTCAATCTTATTTTGAAGATGGACTTACCTCGGAATGGCATAGCCAAAGAAGGGATGAATTGAGAGAAATAATGCCTGCCAATTCCGTTGCAGTGTTTTTCAATAATCCTGTAAAAAACAGAACCAATGATGTCGATTTTATCTATCATCCAAACACAGATTTTTTCTATCTGACAGGTTTTCGTGAGCCTAATGCAGTGCTTGTTGTTTTTAGTGAAGAGCGTGAAGTCAATGGACAGTTGTCCGACGAACTGATTTTCCTACAGAATAGAGATCCACGGGCAGAAATGTGGGATGGTAAGCGATTGGGAACAGAAGGAATGATGAGTGAATTGGGCTTTGAGAAGGCCTTACTCAACTCTGACTTTGGTGATAAATCTGGCATCAACCTCAACGATTTTAATAAAATTTTGACATTTAGCCTCTCAGAGGCGATAGAAGAAAGTACCACGAATCAGCCTTTGATTCAAATGGTGAATCAGTTCAAGACTGCTACAGCTTATCCTGACAAACTCAACGAAATGAGTGCACAAGTATATAAATTGATTAAAAACTCGGATCTGGAGACGTCTGATCGAGTGGTTCAAATGCTGAAGCGATACAGTCGTCAGTATCCAGATATGATGGAGGATCCATTGATTAGTTCTTTTATGAATGCTGAATCTCCAGAGAAACGAATGGTGGTAAAGGAGGAAGTCCCCGAGCAAAAGCTGGATATATCTTCACTTGGGGATATGATGGCTGTGCTTCGTGAGGTGAAGACTCCAGAAGAAATCACCTTGCTAAAGAAGGCGGTGAAGATTTCAGCTGTAGGGCAAGTAGAGGTAATGAAAGCAGCAAAAGTTGGGATGACAGAGCGTGAAATTCAAGGGGTGCATGAGTTTATCTACAAACGATACGGAGCAGAAGATTTGGGCTATCCATCTATCGTGGGTGGAGGGAATAATGGTTGCATCCTTCATTACATCGAAAATGATAAGCGAGACTTGAATGAGCGATTATTGCTCATGGATCTAGGTGCAGAATGGAGAGGTTATACTGCAGATGTGACACGTACTATTCCGATTAGTGGCAAATTTAACGCAGAAGAAAAAGCTATCTATGAATTGGTCTATCAAGCACAGGAGGCTGGGATAGCACTTTCCAAACCTGGCGTAACCTTTCAGGAGATTGATGCCGCTGGTCGTACAATCATCGATGATGGACTTGCCAAACTTGGGATTATCAAAAAAGGGGAAAGTCACATGTATTTTCCACACGGGACTAGTCATCACATAGGCCTGGATGTACATGACAGAGGAACACGTGATGCACTTAAAAAAGGAGTTGTTTTTACTATCGAGCCGGGGATCTACATCCCAGCAGGATCAGATTGTGATCCAAAATGGTGGGGGATTGCCGTGCGAATCGAAGATGATATTTTGATCACTTCTGATGGAAATGTGAATCTCTCTGCAGATGCACCGAGAACTATCTTCGCTATTGAAGAGATGATGAGACACCCAAGTGTGCTAGAAGAGTGGGTGCTACCGGAGATCGATGAATAGAATCTATAAGTCTCCCGCAAAGACGCAGATTCGAATCAATAAAACTCTCGCAACGGCGCAACGCATGATTAACATTTGAGGTCTTTTTTGACCTCGACCGTTTTCTCATTGAAATTTTGCTTTGTAAGCTATAAAGTAGAATCTAAACTATAAAATAATGACTAGAGAAGATGAGATAGCTAAATTGACTTTGGATGCATCTTTCCACATTCACCGAGAGTTGGGTCCTGGATTACTAGCATCTGTCTATGAAACAGTGCTAAGTCATGACCTAAGAAAATTAGGACTTACGGTTCTAACTCAAGTTAATATTCCTCTCATCTGGGATCAAATAACTTTTGATCATGGATTTAGAGCTGAAATCATCATTGAAAGGCTGGCTACTCCTACTAAAAGTGAAATCTGTTGAGAAAATCGCTGCCGTGCACGCCAATCATCTACGGACCTATCTTAAGCTCACAAAATTAAAATTAGGACTTCTTCTTAATTTCAATCAAGAGTTGCTCAAAAATGGGATTAAGAGAGTGGTCAATGGATTATAATAGATAATGTAAACGTTGCGCCGTTGTGAGAAATAATAATGCGTCTTCGCTGGAGTTAATCTTTGCCGCGTCGCTGCGAGATTATTTTAGCGTGTTTAATTGGGTCTCAATCCTTCTTCTTCAGATCACCCCGCTTGATAGATCGAATAAACTGCCCCCAAGCGAATGGATCGAGGAGTCTAAGTGTTCTGGGACCATAGAGATCCTGATTTTGTATCGCCTGACCTTGTTGGAAATATCGGAAGTTTTCGTTTGCTGAAGCTGGCATGGATTCCGCCCAGCGAAGTAGCATCGCAGGACTCAAATTAGCTCTGGAGATAGACATTGGATCTACTACATTCAGCGCAATTACCGCCTGTTTGAATTCCTCTTCAGTAGGATAGGGCATTATCTCGATTTCTGCCAAAGCAATTTCATCCACTTGCATGGTGAGGATTAAGCTAATTCTATCACTCTCAATAGTTTCAGGAATTTTGAAGGTCTGTTTTTTCAAACCTATAAAGCTAAAGACAACAGAATCGCCTGCTAATACCGGCATTGAAAAGTAACCAAAACGACCCGAACTTGTACCTCTTCCCTTTTTTGGGACGTAGATGTTTACACCCGCAACAGCATCTGTGCTGTCAGCATTAAGGATAATACCGGAAAGTTGGATAACTTTTTTTTCTTGCACATCTTGAGCTTTCACTTCAATCGAAGAAAAAAATAATCCTATTAGGAAAACAAAGGTGGCACTAAGGAGTAATGAATTCTTCACAAATTAGAGGACTTTATGGAACGACAGATTTTGTTATTTCTGATGCGATATTACCCTAATTTCGGATGATTTTTCATTTTCCCCTCATAAACTCCGTTAAATCTTACAAATGCGGCTAAAAAACATCAGTTTAAACTACGGACTCAGAATCTTTAAAGCACTTTCTGAAGAGCCACGGGTTAGAATTTTCCACCTGTTGATGCTCAATAAAGAACTTTCTATTTCTGATTTTGAGCTAATTCTTGATTTTACTCAAACAAAAACCAGTAGACACCTTGTTTATTTAAAAAATGCAGGGCTGCTTGGAAGTAAGAGAGTCGATCAATGGGTGTTTTATTATATTCTTGAAGAATATCTTGAAATTATTCATCAGATTTTTAAATTTATCCAGAAAGACCCAAGTCTAATCAAGGATCAGGCGACCTTTGAAATCTTGAAATCTAATCGAGAACTTGCAATTAATAAAATTCATAATAATCAGTACCGACGCTAATTAACCTTGAAAACTTACCAGCACCTTTTCTTCGATCTTGATCACACACTTTGGGATTATGATCGCAATGTCCAAGAATCTCTTTCCGAACTGTTTCATCATTATAAACTTGAAGCGCTTGGAGTCTCATCACCCCAGCATTTTATTGATTCTTTTTATGCGGTGAATTTCAAACTTTGGTCTGCTTATGATAGAGGTGAGATGCAGAAAGAGGAATTGAGAACTACTCGTTTTCCAAGGATATTTGCCCATGCAGGCATAGTTGACGCAGTAATTCCTGAAGAATTTGAAGGAGATTTTATGCATCGCACGTCGGGTAAACCACATTTGTTTCCACATACCATAGAAATTCTTGACTATCTCAAACCCAAGTATAAACTCTATGTCATCACTAATGGATTTGACGAAAGTCAAGCTAGGAAAATGAATTCATCTGGCTTAAAAGACTACTTTGAGATAGTAATAACTTCTGAGACCACTGGTCATAAAAAGCCTGATCCAAGGATATTTCAATATGCATTGGAACAAGCTGGTGCAAGCAAAGAGAATAGCTTGATGATAGGTGACAATCCTATTTCTGACATCCAAGGCGCTCATGGTGCTGGTATAGATCAGGTCTATTTCAATCCCCTCGGTAAAGCAATCGACTCAGTGCCGACGTATACTATAATACATTTGAGAGAATTAGAAGATATACTTTAAGGTCTATCAGATTGTAATTCTTTGCCGATGTGCGTGTCTTCACTCACAGCTACTACATTACTTGCGAATATGTTTTCCATTCGTGAGACACGAACGGCGGCTAATTCTTTATTCGGTTTTTATCGATCGTGCCGTTGGCACTCTGAGGTTACTGTATCATTCGTGCACCCCGAATTTCGCTTCGCTGTATTCGGGGCTGCTATGTATCTTGCCGTTGGCAAGAGATTGAAATCTTCCGCTGAAAACGCTACAAGTTGATTTTAGGTTTTGTTGGATGAGAAATGCCAAAGGCATTTACAATAAAATTCCAGAATGCAATTCTGGGTTAGAGGGAATGTGAGTGCCAAAGGCACGATCAATAAGCTGGATTAACTTCCTAAATGGATAAAGAATACCAATTCATGTGACCTAACTAAACACAAAGGCAGGCACGAACTTCGGTTTTCCCGAACTAGAAGACATACTTTAGGGTTCTTTTACTTCAAATTCTTCAGCCAATACAACCTTCTGGTTATCTTTGGCAAAGAAGAAAATCCATAACCCAGATATTATGCTCAAAGGTTTTTTTAATGTCCCAGCTCCAGTAAATGAGCCAGTAAAAGTTTACGCTCCCGGAAGTCCCGAGAGAAAAGAATTGCAAGCAGCACTAAAAGAGGCTAGATCTCAGCAAGTCGATGTGCCAATGTATATTGGTTCGGATGAAGTCAGAACTGGTAATACCCATAAAATATCTCCTCCGCACGATCACCAGCATGTGTTGGGTCATTTCCACGAAGGGGATGCTTCCCACGTAGAGCAGGCGATCAATGCCGCTATGGGAGCAAAAGAAGCTTGGGAAAACTTAGCTTGGGAACAAAGAGCAGCCATTTTCTTAAAAGCAGCTGATCTTTTGGCTGGGCCATATCGTGCCAAAATCAATGCGGCAACCATGCTTGGTCAATCCAAGAATGCAATGCAGGCAGAGATCGATGCATCTTGCGAGTTTATAGATTTCTTGCGCTTCAATGTCCAATACATGACTGAAATCTATGCGCAACAGCCTCCGGTTTCAGGAGATGGCGTATGGAATAGATTGGAGCAGCGCCCTCTTGAAGGATTCGTGTTCGCATTGACTCCGTTCAACTTTACGGCAATTGCTGGAAACCTTCCTACTTCTGCTGCTATGATGGGGAATACCATCGTTTGGAAGCCAGCTTACACGCAGATTTATTCTGCAAATGTGCTGATGCAAGTATTCAAAGAAGCTGGAGTGCCGGATGGCGTGATCAACTTGATCTATGTAGATGGCCCAACGGCAGGAGATATTATTTTTAACCATCGTGATTTTGCAGGAATCCACTTTACAGGTTCTACAGGCGTATTCCAACATATTTGGAAAACTATCGGAACTAACATTCATCAGTACAAGTCTTATCCTAGAATCGTAGGTGAGACAGGTGGGAAAGACTTTGTGATCGCTCACAAATCTGCTATTCCTAAAGCCGTGGCAGTAGGACTTTCTCGGGGCGCTTTTGAGTTCCAAGGTCAAAAATGTTCTGCAGCTTCACGTGCTTATATCCCTTCCAATATTTGGGCTGAAGTAAAAGAAGGCTTAGTAGCTGACCTTGCTGATATGAAAATGGGTGTAACAGAAGATTTCACCAACTTCATCAATGCAGTGATTGACGAGAAGTCATTCGATAAAATCGCCAAATACATTGATAACGCGAAAGAAAACCCAGCGGTAGAAATCATTTCTGGAGGTAACTACGATAAGTCGAAAGGTTACTTCATCGAGCCAACTGTCATCGTGACACAAGATCCAATGTACACGACGATGTGCGAAGAGATCTTTGGACCTGTGTTGACGATCTATGTATATGATTCGGAGCGCTTTGAAGAGGCATTGGAGTTGGTCGATCAGACTTCTCCTTATGCCTTGACAGGAGCTATATTCTCTCAGGATCGTTATGCCGTTGAATTGGCTACCACTAAGCTGAGAAATGCGGCGGGTAATTTCTACATCAATGATAAGCCAACAGGAGCGGTAGTAGGGCAGCAGCCATTTGGTGGAGCGAGAGCTTCCGGTACGAATGACAAAGCGGGTTCTATGATCAATTTACTTCGTTGGGTGTCTCCACGTACGATCAAAGAGACATTTGTTTCTCCAGTAGATTACAAGTATCCCTTCTTGGGAGAAGACAAGTAAATGACCTGTATCGACCTTTAAGGTTCGCAGACTGACCTTTGAGTTGTCCCGAATGCCATCGGCTTCGGGATCTCCTCGAAGGTCTTTTTTCATTAATACTAAAAAAACTTTTAAAATCGTGTCTCAAAAGCTATTGGTAGGAGTCAAAGACCAATAGAAATAAAACCTTCGAGGTCAAAAAAAAGACCTCGTATGTTTCGATTAATTTAAACCTTCGAGGAGATTGTTCGCTACTTCGTTGCTTACCATGACTCCTCAAAGGTTTCTTAAATTAAGTAAGTGCTGCCCCATCTACTTGGATGACCTGGCCTGAGATGTAGCTACTCATTTCAGAACCTAGGAACACACACACATCAGCAACTTCTTCTGGCTTGCCACCACGCTTCATTGGGATTCCATCTCTCCATAATTGAACAGATTTCTCGTCAAGTGCATCAGTCATTTCAGTTTCGATGAATCCAGGCGCTACAGCATTAGATCGAATGTTTCTTGAACCTAGTTCTAAGGCTATCGACTTTGTGAAGCCAATTATTCCGGCTTTTGAAGCCGCATAGTTCGCTTGTCCAGGATTACCTTTTATTCCTACGATGGATGTGATATTGATGATCGAGCCAGCTTTAGCCTTCATCATTGTCCGTGATGCGGCCTTTACAGTATTAAAACAGGATTTCAAATTGGTGTTCATTACCTCGTCCCAAGATTCTTCTGTCATTCTCATGAGCAAGCCGTCGCGGGTGATTCCAGCATTATTTATCAAAACATCCAACCCGCCGAATTCTGCTACGACAGCGCCAACCAATTCTTCAGCGGCTATGAAGTCCGAAGCATCTGATCTATAGCCTTTGGCTTTGATGCCAAATTCTGCCAATTCAGTTTCTAGTGCCTGTCCTTTTTCCACACTCGACAAAAAAGTAAAAGCGACATTTGCGCCCTCTTGTGCATATTTGATAGCAATTGCTCTTCCGATGCCTTTAGATGCGCCGGTGATCAATACCGTTTTTCCTGAAAGTAATCCCATGGAGTTTAAAATTTTGTTTGGCCAAAAGTAGAAAAAAAGCTAAACCTTTTGAATCTAAAATTGATATCAGTTGTCTTTTGATTCTGTTTGTAGCTAATCATTGGTTAACTATTAATTATAAAGAATTTAATTTGACATTTTAGTTTATATGTAAAATTTTAATTGGAAATAGCTCCCTCTGATATCATAAATCAGGTTTTTCCTCTAATATTGAGAAGGAAACCAAATTTTTTTCTGAAGCCAAAAGGCCTATTTTTGCGTTATTCAATTCGTTCTAAAAAAGAAATAATAGATATGTCTTCGACCAAATTTGACGTGATAGTGCTGGGCAGTGGACCAGGTGGCTATGTAGCTGCTATTCGCGCTTCCCAGCTTGGCCTAAAAACTGCCGTAGTAGAAGCTACGGAATTGGGTGGTATTTGTCTTAACTGGGGTTGTATTCCCACCAAAGCTTTGTTGAAAAGTGCTCAGGTATTTGAGTACATCAATCATGCTGCCGACTATGGCATTACCGTTAAGGATGCCAGTGCTGATTTTACTGATATCGTCAAAAGAAGCCGAGGCGTAGCTGACGGAATGAGCAAGGGAGTGACTTTCCTTTTGAAGAAGAATAAAATCGAAGTGATCAAAGGTTGGGGTAAAATCCAGCCAGGTAAGAAAGTAGAAGTCACTGATAGCGCAGATAAAAAAACTGTTTATTCAGCAGATAATATCATCATCGCTACAGGAGCTCGTGCTAGGCAGTTGCCTTCGATGAAAATCGACGATAAAAAGATCATAGGGTATCGCAAAGCTATGACTTTGGATAAGATGCCAAAGAAAATGGTGGTTGTTGGTTCTGGAGCAATCGGAATTGAGTTCGCTTATTTTTATGCTACCATGGGTACAGAAGTGACTATAGTAGAATATTTGGATAGAATTGTGCCTGTTGAGGACGTTGAAGTTTCCAAGACTTTGGAGAAGCTTTACAAAAAAGCAGGGATGACTATCATGACTTCTTCTGAAGTAACTGCGGTAGACACGAAAGGAGCTGGTTGTAAAGTGACCGTGAAAACTGCCAAAGGCGAAGAGACTTTAGAATGTGATATCGTGCTTTCGGCTGCTGGTGTTGTTTCTAATCTTGAGAACTGCGGATTGGAAGATGTAGGGATTTTGGTAGATAAAGGCAAGATCAAAGTTGATGAGTTCTATAAGACAAACATGCCTGGCTATTATGCCATTGGTGATGTGATTCCTGGGCCGGCGTTGGCTCACGTAGCTTCTGCTGAGGGAATTATTTGTGTAGAGAAAATTGCTGGTCAGAATCCTGAACCTTTGGATTACGGAAATATCCCAGGCTGTACGTATTGCTCTCCTGAGATTGCCTCTGTGGGTATGACGGAAGCGAAGGCTAAAGAAGCTGGTTATGAGTTGAGAGTTGGCAAATTCCCATTCTCTGCATCAGGAAAAGCATCTGCTGCTGGCGCAAAAGACGGATTTGTAAAACTGATCTTCGATAAAAAATACGGTGAATTGCTTGGTGCACACCTGATCGGAGCGAACGTGACAGAGATGATCGCTGAGATTGTGGCAGTTCGTAAACTGGAGATCACAGGTCATGAATTGATCAAAACCGTGCATCCGCACCCAACGATGTCAGAAGCAATCATGGAGGCTGCGGCCGCTGCTTATGACGAGGTGATCCACCTTTAATATAAATATTTTGAAAATAAATGACGCAAGACCTAGAACAATTGGTCTTGTGTCATACTTTTAAAAAAGAAATTTTTCAAACCCCCAATTTTTGGAAGAAGTACAAATCATCGCCGGACTAAGGGCAAAAGACAGAAAGACCACAGAGTATTTGTACGACAAATACTCCAAAGCTCTGTTTGCGGTGATTTCCAGAATTGTATTCGACAAGGACATTGCAGAGGAGGTTTTTCATGATGCCTTTGTTAAAATAACTAAAAAAATAGATCGTTACGAAGAGTCAAAAGGTCGTCTATACACCTGGATGGCTAATATCTGTCGTAATTCGGCTATAGATAAGCTTCGCTCCAAAGAAATATCACAAGCCGGTAAGACCAACACAATAGATGACTTCGTATATGGAATGGAGAGCCAATCAGGCACCCAGGAACATATAGACGGGATCGGAGTGAAGGAACTGTTGATCGAACTTAATGAAGATCAAAAGTTCATTGTAGAGTATATCTATTTTAAAGGATATACACATTCTGAAGTATCGGAGGAATTTGATATTCCTCTCGGCACTGTCAAGTCTAGGGTGAGAGCGGCCATACAAGTGTTGAAAAAAAATGTAGCAAGAATCTAGTGGATATTCAATCATACATATCGTCAGGTAAACTGGAACTTTTCCTTTTGGGAGAGCTTACAGTGAGGGAGCGAGAGGAGGTCTTGGACTTTGCGAAGCGTTATCCTGAAATCCAACAGGAGTTGGAGGATCTTGAGGAGACTATGTTCGCCTTTGACACAATGACTGGTGTAGCACCAGCTCAAGAGGTGAAAAACAAAATTTTCTCTACGTTAGAAAGTGACTTTATCCTCAAACAAGCTCCAAAACCAACAGCAGCCAGAGCTGACACGAAAGTGGTGGCAATGAGCAGTGCTTGGAAGCCTTTTGCTATCGCAGCGTCTATCGCCGCTATCGTAGCTTCTGGAGCAGCGTTTTATTATGCTGATAAGTATCAGGAAAGAACTAATCAGTTTACGGCCTTACTTCAGGATCAAAGCGTAATGGCGGGTAGCCTGAATCAGGTGAAGCAGGAGTATGATAAAGTAGATGAGCAGCTGAATAAGTTTGTAGCAGGAGATTACAAGCGAGTGCAGATGAGAGGCGAAGGCTTTGAAATGCAAAAGGATGCTAAAGTCGATTTGATTTGGGATCCAAAAGCCCAGAATGTATTTATTGCGGTAAATAATCTAAATGACCTGAGCGATGAGTTCGATTATCAACTATGGGCAATCGGAGATGATGGTCCTGTAGGAATCGGTCTGGTGAATGAAGGAGAGAAACTGACTAGGCAGCAAATGGAGGCAGTGGCTCAAGCCGGCGCTTTCGCTATCACCATTGAGCCAAAAGGCGGTTCCAAAGCCCCTAATCTTGAGAAGTTGGTTGTGCTAGGGGAAGTCGGTTAGAAATTTAAAATTGAAAATGATATAATTTAAAATCGCCTGTTCTGAAAAGAGTAGGCTTTTTTCATTTTCAGGAAATAGAGGCATCTTTAAGCTCTCAATTTTCACCTATGGAACTCGAACTCTCAACACCCGCCTTACTTTTTTCGGCGATTACACTTTTGATGCTTGCCTTTACGAATCGCTTTCTGGCTATTGCCAGCTTAATCCGTGGATTGCACAAGAAGTATATGGAGGCACCGGACGAAGGTATTATTGTAGAGCAGATTCACAATTTGCGCCGCCGACTTACCCTCATCAAAAACATGCAACTATTCGGTGTTTTTAGCTTTTTATTATGCATCATTTGTATGTATTTGCTCTTCCGTGGCTACACGATGGCTGCAAATTGGGTTTTTGTGGGAAGCATGGCCTCGCTTTTGGTTTCGCTTGGAATATCGCTGGTCGAGATCCAGATTTCCACTAGAGCATTAAATCTAGAGCTCAAGGATATGGAGGAGATCTTCGAAAAACGCAGTAGCGGCCTTGATTTTATATTCAAAAAAGATTCGAAGAAAGATGAAGAATAAATTTTTGTGGATTACGTTTCTACTCTTAGTTTTTGATTCATGCAGCCAAAAACCAGTAGAGCAACAGGAAGTTCTAGCGGTTGAGTCTACGGTTGAAGAGAGTGGAAATCACATTCAACTTGCCAGGGTAGAAGACGCGAGAGAATTTTACACCTGGACTTCTGATCGTATTCCGATGGTTTCTGCGCATCGGGGCGGTTCATATCCTGGCTTTCCTGAGAATGCTATTGAGACCTTCGCCAACGTGGTGAATTACACGCCGACGATCATTGAGTTCGATGTAGCCATGACCAAAGACGGAGTTTTGGTGCTGATGCACGATGATAAACTGGACAGAACGACTTCGGGAAAAGGCTTAGTGACTGATGTAACTTATGCGGAGATTCAAGCTCTTTTTCTGAAAGATAAAGAAGGTACTATCACTGATTTCAAAGTGCCCACATTGGAGGAAGCTTTGATTTGGTCTAAGGGAAAAGCGCTGTTGACAGTGGATATCAAGCAGTCTGTTCCGTATGAAAAAATCATTGACGCAGTTCGAAGTACCAAATCAGAAGCACATGCAGCATTGATAAGTTATTCATTTCCAGCGGCTAAAAAACTCCATTCAATGGCTCCTGAGTTGATGCTCTCGGTTACGATCCGAAATATGGAAGAGATAGAACGCCTGGAGGAAACGGGAATTCCCTGGACTCGGGTGATTGCTTTCACGGGAGTAACTGAGCGTCCACAAGATTTTAACCAAGCATTACACCAAAAAGGTGTGTTTACTATTCTTGGGGTGCTGGGTAACTTGGATAAAAGTGCCATTGCCCGTGGAGATCAGTTGTATACTAGTTTTGTGCAAAAAGGCGCAGATATTTTGGCTACTGATCGGCCGATTGAGGCAGCAGCTGCTATCAAGACTTTGGCTCCATCAACCAGTTCTAAATCCAAGTATTTCAAAAAATGATAATTGACTTAAGAAGCGATACAGTTACCCGCCCGACGGCAGGTATGAAAGAAGCAATGTTCTCTGCAGCAGTAGGCGACGATGTATTCGGCGAGGATCCGACAGTAAATGCGTTGGAGGAGAAAGTGGCTAAACTCTTTGGGAAGGAAGCTGCTATTTTTTGCCCATCTGGGACTATGACCAATCAAATCGCAATCCGACTTCATACACGCATTCAGACGGAAGTTATTTGTCATAAATATTCTCATATCTACCTATACGAGGGTGGGGGAATCATGTCAAATTCCTTGGCTTCGGTGAAGTTACTTGATGGGGATTTGGGGAAAATCACTGCTGATCAAGTTAAAGCTGCGATCAACCCTGACGATGTGCATGCACCCGAGACTACCTTGGTTTCATTGGAAAATACGATGAACAAAGGTGGAGGAAGTATTTACACGCTGGATGAAGTCAAGCCAATCAAGGAAGTTTGCAAAGCAAATGGCTTGAAATTACACTTGGATGGGGCAAGACTGTTTAATGCATTGGCAGAAACCGGCGAAAATCCAGCTGATTGGGGGACTCAATTTGATACGATTTCTATTTGTTTGAGCAAAGGATTGGGTTGTCCCGTTGGTTCTTTACTTCTAGGTTCAAAGGGGGATATCAAGCGAGCCAGGAAAGTCAGAAAAGTATGGGGTGGAGGAATGCGTCAGGCTGGGTTTTTGGCGGCGGCAGGAGTTTATGCGCTTGATAATCATGTGCTAAGATTGAAAGAAGATCATGCACGTGCGCAAACGCTGGGAGAAATACTGTTGAAATTGTCTTTTGTATCTGATGTTTATCCTGTCACCACCAATATTGTGATAGCCAGATTGGAGGGTATGTCTCCCGAAAATTTCATGAAGAAGCTTTCCGATCAACAGATCAAATCCGTCAAATTCGGGCCAGATTTGGTTCGTTTTGTAACACATTTAGATTTTGATGATGAGCAGTTAGAGGAGTTTGGGAAGAGGATTGGGAGGATTTTTTAGCCATAGTGAGCGAGTAGGATTACGCAGAGGAGGTAGCTTTACTGGCTTGAGGTATTTATTTAGCTGAACTTTCTTTGGAGTTTCCTTCGCGGCTTTGCGATAAAGTTTTTTTTCAATTGGGAGTAAGCCGATAGTAGCGCAAATATTACTTTGGTATCTGACAGCAGCCTGCTAGTTAATTTAGGGTAATTCCAATCTCTGGGAAGAGCGATAAATCTTTACTTGGACCTTATGATCTGTGAGGATCCGCTTCAATGGACTGGCTAGAGTCATGGAGTATTATAAAGCGCTATGCGGATTTAGGTGCCGCTTTCTGATAGGTGTATTGACTCATTTTGATTCGACTCCTCGTAGTAAATAGGCGTATTCATAAAAATGAAAGGATATGGTGTCTCTGGGAAAAGTATTAGATGCTGTTAGGAATGTGCCTGAAGAGTTCTCTATAGATGATCTGATACATAAGCCGCTTTTACTAAATAAAATTGAAATAGGATTAGATGAATCCAAAAATGAAGAAACGTCGACCTCTGCTGAAGCGAAAAAAATGATCTAGGAATGGTAAAAGTAACATGGACAAAGCAGGCTTTCGATGCTAATTATCCAATTGGAGAATATTATTTGCCGCATTCACCCAAGTTTGCAAACAAAGTAACTGACCAGATTTCCTACAAGAAGATATAAATAGCTTCATATCCAGATGTAGTGAGCGTGATTCCAGAATTGTATATTGAAAGTGTCACTGAAATTATTTACAAGAAATTCCGGATTATATAGGTGGTTTTAGAAGAGGATTTATACCACATCATTGCAGTTTATAAAAGTTCAAAACCACTTTCTGAAATTTCACTAAACGGATATTTTCACTTTGACAGACTTTGTCATAAATTGTAAAAGGCCTTTACGACCCTTTCTTTTTTGTCTAGTATCTTGCAAGTCCTAAGTCTAAACATCAAATGAATAACACCCCTCTTGCAGAACGAATGCGACCAACCCGGTTGGAAAAATTGATCGGACAGGAGCATTTATCTTCTCCCAAATCGTTTTTATTTAAAGCCATCAAATCAGGAAATGTGCCTTCCTTGATTCTATGGGGACCCCCAGGTGTGGGAAAAACGACCATTGCCAATATCATAGCGAATGAAATTAAAGCACCTTTTTACACCCTGAGTGCGATTAGTTCTGGGGTAAAGGATATACGGGAAGTAATCGAAAAAGCGAAGTTCCAGCAGGGAGTCGTGCTTTTTATTGATGAGATCCACCGCTTTAATAAATCTCAGCAGGATGCGCTTTTAGGGGCTGTGGAAAAAGGAGTTATTCGATTGATAGGAGCTACCACGGAGAATCCTTCGTTTGAAGTTAATGCGGCTTTACTTTCTAGATGTCAGGTTTTTACGCTCAATTCACTGGGAAAATCTGAGCTTGAAGCCATGATCCATCAGGCGTTGGAGCAGGATATTGAATTGAAAAAAATCAAAGTAGAACTCAAAGAAACGGATGCACTGCTGAGAATTTCGGGAGGAGATGGGCGAAAACTTCTGAATCTTTTGGAAATAGTAATCGACGGAATCAATGAGGATCCTTGTGTGATCACTGATGAACTGGTGATGCAGATTGCACAGCAGAAAGTGGCACTTTACGATAAATCTGGGGAGCAGCATTACGATATTATTTCAGCTTTTATCAAATCAATCCGAGGTTCTGATCCGAATGCGGCGGTTTATTGGCTAGCCCGAATGATCGAAGGCGGAGAAGATGTGAAGTTTATCGCAAGGCGCTTGGTGATTTTGGCTTCAGAAGATATCGGTAATGCCAATCCGAACGCCTTGCTTCTTGCCACGAATTGTTTCGAGGCGGTCAAGATTATTGGGTATCCAGAGTCTAGAATTATCCTTTCCCAGTGTGTGACTTATTTAGCGAGTTCTCAGAAAAGCAACGCAGCTTACATGGCAATCAACCAGGCTCAGGCTTTGGTAAGAGAGAAAGGAGATCTTTCGGTTCCGCTTCATCTCCGCAATGCACCCACAAAACTGATGAAAGATCTGAACTATGGGAAAGCGTACAAGTATTCTCATGATTTCCCCGGGAATTTTGTTGCGCAGGAGTTTTTGCCCGATGAAATCAAAGGACTGAGATTATATGATCCCGGAGAAAATGCCCGTGAAAATGAGCTGAGAAGGTACCTTAGCTCGAAGTGGCAAGGGAAATATGGGTATTGATGAAAATTTAAAATTTTTCAATTTGAGAATAGCTAAGAATGAATACGAAAGCGTTGGAAGCTGTACCATTTAAGAACTTCTAAAACACAAACCTACAAACCCTATAAAAATAGTATAGAATTGTTTTTCTGAGTTAGATTTTTTATATATTTGTCACACTAACTATTGGTATGACACAAGAGCAATATTCTAAGTATTCATTTCTTCTGGACCGTACGGCTCGAAAGGTGAAGCAATATGCTCAGCAGCAGTTCAAATCAGGGGATTTTGATGTAACTGTTGATCAGTGGTTGGTGCTGAAGAACCTGTCTGAAAACGATGTGATCAGCCAGACGGAATTGGCGAATTTGGTTTTTAAAGATCATCCTACACTTACTCGTATTATAGATTTGCTTTGCAAAAAAGGATACGTAGAGCGCATGCCGCATCCTCAGGATAGGCGTAGTTTTCAGTTGCACCTGACTGAAACAGGTGTATCTAAAGTCATTTCTTTGAAACCGGAAATACATCACATTCGAGAGAAAGCTTGGGAAAATTTGAGTACCCATGATTTCGAAGAGTTCAAGCGAATTCTCAATACGATTTATCAAAATCTCAACGGAGAGTCTTTTGATCAATAATTAGTTAACTAAAAAAGGGAATTTTTAACCAAGGGGAAACCCCAAATTTTCATTCATCATGATCCATACAGACCTTTGTATTATCGGAGCCGGCCCAGTAGGCCTATTTGCAGTATTCGAAGCTGGTTTGCTGAAAATGCGCTGTCATCTCATCGATGCCCTGCCTCAGGTTGGAGGTCAGCTTACGGAGATTTATCCCCAAAAGCCTATCTATGATATTCCTGGTTACCCGGAAGTGAATGCGCAGGATTTGGTGAATAATCTAATGGAACAAGCGAAGCCATTTTCACCGACTTTCACGTTGGGTGAGCGCGTGGATCACTTGCATAAGCAGGAGGATGGATCGTTCATCGTGACGACTAGTGATAAGACTAAAGTTCATGCTCAGGTGATTGTCATCGCTGGTGGTTTGGGTTGTTTTGAGCCTAGAAAGCCCGTGGTGGAGAATTTGGAGCTTTTCGAAGGGAAAGGAATTACCTACATGGTGAAGAATCCTGAGACTTTCCGGGATAAGAATGTGATCCTTGCAGGTGGAGGAGATTCTGCCTTGGACTGGACCATATTCCTATCAAAAGTTGCTAAAAGAGTAACCTTAATACACAGAAATGAGACTTTCCGTGGGGCTCCTGACTCAGCTTCTAAAGTATTTGATTTGGCAAACCGAGGTAAAATTGACTTGATACTTTCTGCCAATTTGAAGGGAGTATCTGGAAACGGCGTGTTGGATACCGTGACTTTTTTAGACAAAACCAAAGCTGAAATCAAGATTGAAGCTGATTACCTGATTCCGCTATTCGGTTTGAGTCCAAAGCTTGGGCCGATTGCTGATTGGGGATTGAGCGTTGATAAAAATGCGATTGAAGTAGATACGCGTGATTACTCCACTGGAGTAGACAGAATCTATGCGATCGGGGATATCAATACCTATCCGGGCAAACTGAAATTGATCCTGTGTGGATTCCACGAAGCGGCGATTATGATGCATTCAGCTTTCAAATATGTCTATCCAGACCAAAAATTGAGCTTCAAATACACGACCGTTAATGGTGTGAATTCATTTTAATACTATTATTGCGGTATGGTTAATTTCACTGTAGAAGATCAAGAAGGAAATCGTCAAGATTGCGAAGCGCCAGATGATATGGGCTTCAACCTGATGGAAATCCTTAAAGCATACGAATATCCGATTTTGGCTACCTGCGGCGGCATGGCCTTATGCGGAACTTGCCACATAGAAATCCTAGAAGGCAAGGACGAATTAGGTGAAGCCACAGATCCTGAATTGGATCAATTGGAGAACCTGCCTGAGTATTTCCCTACTTCTCGTTTGGCTTGCCAGATCCGAATTGGAGAGGTCTTAGAAGGCTCAGTGATTAAACTTCGAGGAGAAGATCAGTAGCGATTACTGTCATATATTTTAAATAGGCCACTCAGAAATGGGTGGCTTTTTTTTTAAAACCGCAGGGGACGCAAAGTTTTTCGCAGAGAGGACAGTTGGAAAGATTCTAGATATAAAGTTGTCCTGCTTCTCCAGAGGCTGGGCTTCATAAAAAGACTAGCTTAAAAATCATTAAATTAAAGCTTTAATTGTTGGCTTTTATTATTTTAAAGAGATATGAAGTTTTTACTCACTTTACTTATTCTGGTTTTAGGTAATCAAGCGTTGGCCTGCTCGTGTTCATTTTCTAACCCTTCAGACAGATTTGTTTCAGCTGATTTCGTAGGTAGGATTAGGGTTGTGAAAATTTATCCCAATGAAGCAGATGATAAACCCTATAAAGCTGATGTGGAAATCGTGGAGCATTTCAAAGGCGACAAAATCAAATCAATATACATCGCTGGAAGAAGTGACGGAGGATTGGGGTTATCCTGTGATGTTTTTTATCCTGAAGGATCAGACTTATTGGTTTTTGCCAGAACTGATTCTGATGACAGGATTTCTTTTGGAATGTGCTCCTTTCCAATTGTTATTGAAAACAATCTTGATCAAAATCTGCGAGATTTAGAAATAGTACGAGTTTTGAGTAAGTATGAAAGAGTATTTACTGCAAATTATGATCCTATAATATCCTCAAATTTCTCTGAGTTTTTGGAAAGTAAAAAAGGGATTGAGCTAGAAGAACAATACGCACTTTTTGAAGTTTTGTTGGATGATCAGGTTAGTCCTTCGGAAGTGAATTTGATAAAAGGATTTGCAGATGAGATAGATTCAGAGATAATAGATGAGCTTCTAAAATCAACATGGGAGATAAGATTTCACAGGAAGGAGAACTCCGTTGAGGGGTCATTGAAAGTTATTGTCTCTGTCTATTTCTATCCAGCAGAAGGTGATTACAATAGCTTTGTCAGTACTTTTGCTTTGTAGAGAAATTGTATGTCTCTGTGTAATTCGTAGAATTTCAAGGAGTAACTTACTTACACCCTTAATACTTGCAACCAATGAAAAACCTCACATTCTTTTTCTTCTTCCTCCTCATCACCTCCTCCGCTTTTTGCCAGAACCCTCTCAATACAACCGAGGAGTCTCAGGAGATCATTAATCTAATCAATTCGTATTCGAAGGCTCGGGAAACCAAGGACACGGTGTTACTGAAAGAAATCCTTGTGAAGAATGTTGATCAGTTGGTGTCGTCTGGTGTTTGGCGGAAAGGAATAGCCGAGTCTGTAAAAGGAATGATGGAGAGTTCTGCCGAAAATCCTGGTGATCGCACGCTAAAAGTTGAGTCTATCCGATTTCTGAATCCAGATGCAGCAATTGTTGATGCGCGCTATGAGATAAAAAATAGCGATGCATCTATTCGAAAAATGTGGAGCACATTTGTCGTAGTGACGGAGAAAGAGCAATGGAAAATCTCTGCCATCAGAAATATGCTTCCAACTGGAAATTAGGTTCGATGACAGTCTAATTAGATCTTTTACTTTTTATAGGGAGAAAGCCACTTGGTGAATTGCGACGCTATGCGGGAAATAAGAATCCTGAGTCTAGCTGACTTTTACATGAGCAGCAATTATGATCCTATTTTTTGATTTAATTTCATTCTGAAATGTGTTTTAAAACATTATTTTGTCCAGAAAGTGCCAATCCTTAACCCTAATATTTATGAAGAGAAAATTATTAATCCTGCCGGCACTGCTTCTAGCCGGGATGACTTTTGCCCAAGACGTAGAACTTGATGCAATTGCAAAAATCAAAAAAGAAGGTTTAGAGAATTCTAAGGTAGAAGAGATTGCTTTTCAACTGATAGACAAAGCTGGTCCGAGGTTGAGTAATTCGGAAGGCTATGAGCGAGCAACGAAATATGCGGTGAAGCAACTCTCTGATTGGGGTTTAGAGAATTCCAAAACTGAGGCTTGGGGCGAGTTTGGACGTGGCTGGGAAATGGAGAAAAGCTATATCGCGATGACTGCGCCTTATTACATGCCTTTCATTGCCATTCCAAAAGCTTGGACAGAAAGTACCAAAGGGGAAGTTAGTGGTAAGGTGATTTTCCTTGAGATCAAAACTGATGAAGACTTTGCAAAATACAAGGGCAAACTTAAAGGGGCTATTGTTGCGATAAAGCCAACAGGTACGCAAGAGCCTACTTTTGAGGCAGATGCTGAGCGATATACAGCCGAGCAATTGCATGGTATGGAGCATCCATCGCCAAGAGCAGGAGGTGGGGCTAATTATACTCCGGAAATGATGGCCGAGTATAGGGCTGCCAGGGAATTGGGACAAAAGATTAATGAATTTATTGCAGCGGAAGGACCTGTTTTGATCATCAAGGGCGTGAATGGTCGCCATGGTACACTTTTCACCAGCAGCCCAAGAGGTTATATCAAAGATACACCAGAAGGTATTCCTGAATTGGAAACTGCTCCTGAAAACGTGAATTTGATGGCGCGTTTGAGTGAAAATGGTGTTGAAGTTGAAATAGAAGCAGAGGTTAAAACCCGCTACAGAAATGAGGATCTTCAGGGTTATAATGTGATAGCAGAGATTCCTGGTTCTGATCCCTCTTTGGAGTCAGAAATCGTAATGCTTGGTGGACACTTGGATTCTTGGCATGGAGCAAATGGAGCTACTGATAATGCAGCTGGTTGTATCGTAATGATGGAAGCCGTAAGGATTTTAAAGGCTACAGGCCTTCAGCCAAAAAGAACCGTTCGTATTGCGCTTTGGGGCGGAGAAGAACAAGGATTGCATGGCTCCAGAGGATATGTGAAAAACCATTTTGGTGATGCACAAACTAAGGAGATGAAGCCTGCGCATGAGAAAATGTCAGCTTATTACAATATTGATAATGGTACTGGAAGGATTCGTGGAATCTACCTTCAGGGGAATGTAGCGGTAGAGCCGATTTTCAATGAATGGTTTACACCACTGGATGATATTGTGGAGGATCGTACGATCACCATTAGCAACACTGGAGGAACGGATCATCAAAGTTTTGATGCGTTGAATCTGCCAGGTTTTCAGTTTATTCAGGATCCAATAGAATACCGTACGCGTACGCATCATACGAACATGGATACATTCGAGAGATTGGAGCTGGATGACTTGAAACAAATGGCAGTAGTCATCGCATCTTTTGTGTACAATACCGCACAACGAGACGAAATGCTTCCAAGAAAAGAATTGCCGAAAGTAGAGTAGTCATATGATTAATGCATCCCACAGCTAACGGTAGACTGAAGTGGACGGAATTTTAGAGTGGAGCGTTCTTTATATTGCTTTTATATCGTTACTGGCAGAAAAGCGGATATACATAAAAAATAATTAACCAAATGGAAATGGGTATAAAGCAATCCCAATCCGTTTCCATTTTGGTGAATTCTTGATTAATTGATGTTTTAGCCCTAGCCTTCAGCACTTATCTATTCCACTTACATTCAGATTTGATACTAATAACCCCTAACCTAAAAATCATATGAATTTCAAAAAATTATCAGTGCTGTGTCTTATGCTCTTGTTTGCTGGAATGACAGCCTATGCACAAAGTGACATTACAGGGAAATGGTCTGCTACTATTTCTGGGCCTCAAGGTGCGATGGATTTGATCTTTAACTATAAAGTGGATAAAGGTGTAGTCGCAGGAACAATCGGAAACGAAATGGGCGAAATTCCGTTGGAAAACGGTAAAATTGAAGGCAAAAAATTCAGCTATGACTTCTATTTTCAGGATATGAAAATTAAACACAACGGTGAGCAAATCTCTGAGGACGAAATAATGGTGAAGTCCGATAGAGGGGAAATCAAACTGACCCGCGTAAAGTACTAGTTATTAGTAATTTCCATGTGCCCTATTTTAGCAATCAAAATGCCAGAATAGGGCACTTTTTTGACCCTGAACTCAATATTATTTTGATGAAACCAACACATAAAGCTTTGATGAACTGGAGCGGAGGCAAAGATTCGGCCCTGACTCTTTACAAATTGCAGCAATCTCAAGCGTATGAAATTGCCTACTTGCTGACAAGTATCAGTCAGAAATATCAGCGCATTTCCATGCATGGCGTACGTGTAGCTCTGTTAGAAGCACAGGCAGAACGAATTGGTATTCCGTTGGTTAAAATGGAAATTCCAGATATGCCTTCGATGGAAGTATATGAGGAAACGATGCGAGAAACGCT
>Ga0105053_10002127_pt1 | contig 31155 bp, 16 predicted proteins | sample BON01_FD_78093 | JGI IMG/M metagenome (GOLD analysis project Ga0105053, IMG submission 78093) | Freshwater microbial communities from Lake Bonney liftoff mats and glacier meltwater in Antarctica - BON-01 | ecosystem: Environmental > Aquatic > Freshwater > Ice > Glacier meltwater | place: Lake... | reverse complement strand
TGTGATTGGTTGGATGAGTCTTTCGCCAGTTCTGTTGAGTGGAACAAACTTGGACGGTTTCCAGAACACACTCCACACCAATTTGACTATTGTAATGGGAACACTCACGATATTTATTGTAGGGTTCCTTTTGACTTATCTCTTTTCAAAACAAAAAACTAGCGTTGAATTATGAGTTATGTGATCGGTTTAGATTATGGGACAGATTCAGTTCGGGCAATTTTAGTGAATTGTGCTGATGGAGAAGTCGTAGAAAATTCAGTTTATACTTACCCAAGGTGGGCGAAAGGGCATTTTTGCGATCCCCAAAAGAATCAATTTAGACAGCACCCATTAGATCACCTGGAAGGTTTGCAGTTTACGGTATCTGAGGTGGTTAAGAATTCAGGAATTGACAAGAATTCCATCAAAGCAATTTGTGTTGATACAACGGGCTCTTCACCTATGCCTGTTGATGCAGCGGGGAAATCCTTGGCTTTGCTGCCTGAATTTCAGGATAATCCCAATGCAATGATGGTGCTTTGGAAGGATCATACGGCTATCAAGGAAGCAGCTGAAATTACTGGTTTAGCCAGAACGTGGGGAGGGGAAGACTTTACCAAATATTCTGGTGGGATTTATTCTTCAGAATGGTTTTGGTCCAAAATCCTTTCTGTCCATCGAAAAGATAAAGCAGTTGCACAGGCCGCATCGTCCTGGATGGAGCACTGTGATTATATAACGGGAGTCCTCACAGGTCAGCCCGTCAATGAACTGAAAAGGAGTCGATGCGCCGCAGGACACAAAGCCATGTGGCATCAAGACTGGAATGGATTGCCTTCAGTAGATTTTCTTTCTAAGCTAGACCTATCCTTAGCGGCTTTACGTGAAAATTTGTTTGTAAAAACTTATACCTCCAATGAGCCCGCTGGCCATATCAGCAAGGAATGGGCGGGAAAATTAGGACTTTCTGAGAACACCCTGATCGCTGTAGGAACGATAGATGCACATGCAGGCGCGGTGGGTGCTGGCATCACAGAAAATACGCTTGTAAAAGTAGTAGGCACCTCTACCTGTGATATGTTGGTAGCTTCAGATAAATCTCTGGGCAAGAGTCTCGTGAAGGGGATTTGCGGTCAAGTGGACGGCTCAATACTACCCGGTTTTCAAGGTTTGGAAGCAGGACAGGCTGGATTCGGAGACGTCTTAGCATGGTTTACTGGGTTGATATTGTCGCCATCTATTAAGCTATTAAACGCAAGTCAATTACTTGATTTGGAAACTAAACGTTCGTTGATAAAGGAGCTTAAGGATAAAATGATTGTTCAGTTATCTGAGGATGCCTCAGCTCTACCAGTAGAAGAAAGTAAAGTAGTTTCGCTGGACTGGATAAATGGCCGCCGCTCTCCTGATGTTGATGAATCACTTGAAGGTGCAATCATCGGGCTGAATATGGGAACTGCTCCTGCTCATATTTTTAGAAGTTTGGTTGAATCCCTATGCTTTGGCTCTAGAAGAATTATTGATCGATTTGAAGAGGAAGGGTTGCGAATCGAAGAAGTAATTGCGATTGGTGGTGTAGCCAATAAATCCACGTTGGTGATGCAAACTATGGCGGATATACTTGGCCGATCCATCAAAATCACAGCTTCTACACAAACTCCGGCTTTGGGAGCAGCCATATATGCGGCAGTTGCATGTGGAGAATTTCCGACGATGGAAGAAGCGATTAAAACGATGGAGCCTGGATTTGATCAGGCGTACGAACCAAATCTATCGAATAAGAAATTTTATGATAAAAAGTATCTAGTATATCAACAACTAGGTGAGGTGGAAGAGGAATTGAATAAGGGGAAATGAGTATCCCGCCACCAGGTAAGAAAGCTTAAACTGGCTTTGTAATTCCTCGGCTAGCTTTTTTATAGAGTTTCGAAGGTAGGGTGGTGTACTTCTTGAAGATGATCCGAGCCTTTAGACGTAAATCCGTATGCAGATGAACTTGCGTATAGAATTAAGTCGAGGAAGTTCGTTAGACAATGCAATCAATTTAGGACACCTGTTTGATTTTCTTGGATCTTACGTTTTGGAGGTTTTCAATTAGGTTTCCAAGTTGGAAAATGCGGTAAAAATACTTGCTGCCAAAGCATTAAATTCCATTCCTTCTGGGTTGACTAGGTCTTTATGAATCGTTGGTTCGATGTAAGTTGTTCCACTGGTTCTGCCATTCCATAATCGCTCAATTTTCCCAAGTCCTCCCACCACGAGCATTTCTCTCATCATTCTAAAGGAAGCGTTAAAGTCATCAAGTTGAATGGTTTTACTGGCTAATTTATCTTCCAAATCAATTCCAAGTCGCTGCGAAAGAAGCTCTTTACGAAGGGTTATCAAATCAGGACATTTGCCATGAACTCTATCATAGCCAGTGAATACCAAATCATTTGACCCATCGAAAGTCAAACCTCTTCGCCTAAATGAACTAGACCCGACCATTGCCCAAACATCATCTACTAGGACTGTTTGGCAACTGATATTACTAGGTCTCCCAGGGAATCCTACTGGATGAAATACTACGACCTGATTCCCTCCGGAAGACTGAAGAATATCGAAGCGTTCTTTAACTTCACTTTTAGCCCATTGATTATATGGTTTTGAGTAATCAGGATGTTTTGGTACGCATAAGACTATTTTTAACCCAGGACATTCGCTCAACCGGTTATTGATGGTTTGAATTAAATTCAAGGAATAGTTTTCATGATTCTCACCTTCGGTGAAATTATAACCTGGGGTCTCTATATATATAGACTTTCGGGCACTTTTGATCGCATTTTCCAATGCCCATTGGCTATCTCTTCTGCCATAAAATGAACTAGCCAGTTCTCTTTTCATTTCGTTGTATGAGCGCTCATTTTGACTTTCTGTCAATGGATCTCCATTCTTCAAACCGTTTAATGCATTTACCAAGAGTGTCCTTAGCTGGGTTAAACCATTGCCTATTAACCCTGGCAGGCTCGATGCAGTCAAATCCAAATCTTCAATTTTTTCATTTACAAAGTCTATTAATTCATCTAAAGTCGCCGGAATAGAATCAATTCCAGGTTCAATTAATGGTTTTAACAGCGCCAGTTCCGGAGTTTCGCAGAAAGGACTTATAGTCTGTAATAGTGATCCGGCAAAAAGTCCAGAAACCTCAGTTGCATCATCACCTGCATTTAATGCAGCTGGATTAGCAGGCTGAGCCCAGCGATCATCTCTGATGGAAGCAATTCGCTCATAAAAGGAAGTGCTTCGTCTGAATGCCATGCGACCGACATCGTATGCCAGTAGACCCTTGGTTTTTATACCAGTGCTTGCATTTTCCGCACCTCCGGGTGAGCCTGCACTCCCAAGATCTTGTTGTGCATTGTGCATACTTTTGTCCAGAATTCCACCGCTGATTACTCCATGCCAGATTTCTGTTTTTTTAGCCGCGGCAAGTATTTCTCTTCTAGCCATGGTGGGTTGCCGAGGAGCATCCCTTGGATCTACTTCACCTAAGTAAGCAAGGATGCTATTAAGTGTGGAAGTTGAACTTGAAAAATCAAAACTGCTGATTCCAGATTGTGTGAGACCTAGGATAGGTGATCGACAAATGCCTTTTTCTGAGATGCTTGCAAAGACATTGTCTGGCTTTTCAGCTGCCGCCGCAACCGTTGCTGGTTCCAAGACAATAGAAAGAGCCCCGAAAAGCCTTTTATTTTTTGGGTTTTGTCTGACAATCATCAAGTCAAAAATTAATTCTGGGTTGGTGGGTACCGTGATAGTTCCATCTGGTCTTTTCAAACCTAAGGGATCCTCCAAGTGTAGAATCACTTCTCCATTAAAGCTTCTTCCTGCCACAATGCTTAATGACGTAAAAGCACCTCCACCACCGCCATCACCTCTTTTTACGGTAGATTCTTCCACAAATTCTCTATTAAAAACCCGTACTGCGGCTCCGAGCGGAATACCACGTAAAGTCAATAAGACTTCAGTTGGTTGTGCTCCGGAGTCATCCGTGATGAAACTCGCAATACTACTATTTTCAACTTGGTTTTTGAAGTCAGCAGGATAAATTTCCTCGTCTGGAGTTGGAGTGATGGCTAGCGGTAATGTTGGGAAATTCGGCCATGCAGTAGCTGTAGGGTCTTGTGGTAACCTTAACTTAAGATCAAAGTTTGGTGTCGCTAGAATGCTTTCTTCAGGACTGTCACTAAAGATCTCTTGAAGCTGGGCTAAGATCTTATTACCATTACTCAGCGCTTCTATATGCTGATTTAATCTGATTTCTGGTTTGGGTTCTAGCTTGGTTCCATTAAATTCTTCATTCGCTGTTCCAGTAAGATAAGTCCTGAGATCTACTACCATAATGGTAAAAAAATCATGAATCCAGTTGGGAGTTGCCGATTCTTCAATCAACATTTTTGGAATTGCAACTTTGTCGAGCATCCTTCCATAGCATGTATTGGCCAGCAACAGTTTGTTAGCAATTTCAATCGGGAAATCTCCGCCTTCTTCGGTGGTGACTTCCTGCCGTTTCACTTCTCCTTGTAATTCGCTATCCGTTCCGCTAAAATCATCTAAAGTAAATAAGCCAACAGCGGGAGCTTTCTCAGATATACCAACTATTTTCCCGCCCAAATATGGGCTTCCATTAGACTGAATAAGACGGACAGTTTTACTTGCAGCCTGTAATGCTACAATTCCGGTTAATTGGTTATTCGGGCTCCCATCAATACTTAATGCTGGGTAAAAACCTAACAGTGCATTTACCATACTGGCGACATATAACGGGTGGATAATATGTCCTTGTTCATCATAAAAGCTCAATGAGCCAGACAAACCTATGTCTTCCCCTGCATAAATACTTCCATTGACCATATCAGTAGCCTCTCCTTCAGCAAAAACGAAGGCTGGGACTTGTCTGGTAATGATTCCATTAGCACGGAGAGGAGTGTGCTCATTTTCTGTTTCCGTTTTAAGCAGGAGTAATCGCCTTATTCTTAAAATAGCCTGAGGAAATAGTTGAATTAAAATCCCATTGCCGGTCACCATTGTACCGTCAGCTTTTTGAAGTGTATGTCTAATTGCATTTTCTCCAGAATCGGTGTTCCAGAGGAGACCCGCAAATGGAGACAACCAGTTCTCCGATGAATTTAAATTCAGCGAACCCTCATCAAAAATTACTCCAGAGTCATTGCTGCTGACATTTACCCATTTAGGTGTGGTCACAGGCATAGTCAGACCCAATCCTTCTAATCCTTTTTGTTGTAGGCTTTGCTTGGCAAGAGTTTCTATAACGGTCATATCAATGCAATTTCAACTTTTCAATTACTTAATTGGATTTCTGAAGCTCTGTTCAGAGGATCTGTTACTTTAACTACTATCTGCTCAATGCCAGCTCTAAGTACCAGACTAAATCGAGTCAATCCTGTACTCAAATTCGTCTTCTGATAACTTATTTTGGGAAAAGTATCCGCCTCTGCTTCACTTGAAGCAAGATTTAAAGAGGAAGTGCTCAAGGGAATTTCACCGGATGATATAGAAATAATTTTGGTTCTGGAACCATCCGCTTGAATTTCACTGACTTCAATTCTGGTAATCCCCAGACTGATTTTGTTCAATGGCGCTGATGTCTCTAACAGGTATAGTTGGCTGAAAGCATTTTGAGCTTTGCTTAATTCCACGATTTGCGGAGTGATCGTAGGAGGATACCAAGTGATTTGTGTAGTACTCGGAGTACTTTCACCACTATAAATACCCCGTGACATATCTTCACTTCCTACAGCAACTGCCTGATAGACCAAAGGTTTCCAACTTCTTTCGATTGCACTTTCCATCAATTTCTTACCTGAATACACCGTACCGTCGGGCATTCTCATTTCTGTTGATTGCCATCCGATATTATCTTCCAATATTAAAGGAAGCCCTTTCTGACCCACATCGTTATTCAGTGGTATTTTACGTACTCTGTAAAGCTGGTAGCCTATTGGTTCATCGCCCTCAGTTGTAAATGCTCTAATCTCTACACCTGCTAAGGTTGGATCAGCAGCATTTTTTAACGGATGAGTAATTAATTGCAGCATAGGTGTAGCCGGGGTAGAAATTCTGGGAACTGCAAAAAAAACGACATTACTTTTTCCACTTTCAATGTTTGCACTATTGATACTGCTGATGCTATATAATTGAAGTACCTCACTGCTTCCGGGAATTTCCAACTGGCATTTTCGTTCTCTCAGTGGATTCTTTGTTAATCGACTAAATGATTTTTGACATATCGCTATATTGTTGGCTTGTCCAAGAAGATCTCTGAGCTGGGTTGCTCTAGCTACCAAAGTTGCACTCATGGGAAGTAGGTGTCTTTCAGATTCACCGGGAAATTCCTCTTTCAGCTTTTTATTCAGCACCACACGGATTGCTGTTTCATGAGCCTCCCAAATATGATAGAATAATGCGCCAGTTGCAGAAGGCCATGTCAATGTGCCTCTGGCAATTTTGGTGGCGTCAGGAAGCGCTGTAAACTGAACAGTTGCGGGGAGGGTAGTGACCATAGGTGGCCGAGGGTCAGGCAGTTTAGTCTGATATCCCTTACTCCAATCGCTCCAATCATTCGCAGTAATACGCACTTTTTCCAATCCTCGCACATATGCTGCATAGGCTATTTCATAGGGGATTACTCCGGTAAAAGTCCCTTGAATATCTCTTATTATCAGCTTGTACTTTCTAAGGTTACTCGATGGACTGTTCTGACTTCCTATGGATGGATTTCCACTATCATCTACAGGAATAGATGACTCCATCAAGGAAATCTGCCCATGACTACTTGTTGGTGTTTGATTTATATTCGTTCCTGAAAACGTGATGTCTATTATTGGTGAGCTCAAATCCGTAGCTGATTTAGCGAATCCAGATGGGTTTGCTATGGGGGAATCGTCCTGACTTGCTGGAAAAAATTGACCTGAAAACTGAATTTTTCCTGGGGATCTATCTATCCAATCCCATGAAAATTCTATTTCTAGATTGCATGAAACAAGCGGTTCGACAGGGCTTAAACCAGAAGTATCTTCACCATTAGGTAGCGTAAGACGGATGGACATGACTGCTGGTTGCTGAGGATTAACGGCTCTGGCTTGGTGCAGACCTCTTGTCCATGATCCCCATCTTCCAAAAACGTCCCAGGGAATAATAAAATATTTGTGCTGCCTAGTTCCGTAGTCTGGTGTGGGTTCATCCGGAAAGGTTTGAAGAGGTTTATTCCGATCGGCTAGGTCAATATCATTTTCATGATTTTTTGGAACGGGAGCCAGAATAGAGAGATAGAAATCTTTATCGAAAGGCAGGGACTCATTTTTTGAAGTCGAGGTCGATGCAGCATAGCTGGAAACGATGGCATAGTTGGATGGGATCTGAGGTTTTTTCCATCTCAATTTCACAGATTCAGTGTATCCCAAATCTATAACTTCAGGTCTGTTGATTTGCAAACCAAGTATTTCGAGTTGCTCGACAGATGCCAGTGCTGGCATTTCGTCACCTAATGCGCAAAATTCAGCCTCTTTAGAAATAGTATCAAAAAACGGAAGCAGAATATTTTTTAAAGGTCTTATCACATAATTAGCTCCTATCATATAATCAACGCTCATATCCAAATAGCCACTGGGAAAAGTGCTCTTTTGTGCCGAGGCAAGATGCGTTGCACTTACGTTTGACCAGGGTAGATTCAGACCTGATTTTATATAATTTCTATCTAAGAAATCATACGTACCAAAACCTAATGCAAGTGACGCAGGATTTTCAGTGGCTGCGCTTAAAAGTGTCTGAGCCACTACTGGTATTAAAGCATTTGCAGTTGTTGTTGAACCTAACGTTCCTTTTTGGCTGATACCTGAAATAGTTGATTTGCTGAGATAGGCAGGCTGTCTCATTTTTCTATGCCCGGAGAAATCATCTGATTTTTCAAGACATGATTTGATACTACTTAATTGGCTTTCTGCACCGTTGGATAAATAGTTTAAGTATTCTTGTGGGTCTGGGAATTTCCAGGGAATGGTAGGGACTTGCGCATCCAATAAACTTAGTGAAGGAGGTTGCGTGAAGAAATGCTCTCCCATTAAAAGTCTTACCAAGGATGCTTCTTTCGCTTGGGTAAGTGCATGGGGAGTAAAACCTTGAGGGTCACCTTTGTATCCTTGTCCCGCAATTTCCCCGTCGCTGAATGGTAATCCAACCAGTTGAATCTTGCCCCAATCTGACGCATTTAATACAGAAAGTTGAGGGATTCCTACCAAACTAGTTAACACGCCATATCCTTTAAACAGGATGCCGTGCATAGAAGCAGTTTTAATGATGACTGTACCTGTTTTATTTAGTTTGTAAGTTTTAGCTTCAATAGGCAACCCGCCTTTCCCTAAAGGTGTAATCTCAACTTCCTGACCTGCGGTCAAGCTTAAGGAAATTGATAAGAGATAAATTTCTATATCAAAATTCAACGCTTTTAAGGCAATAATTGGGTTACTTGTCCCGCTGACGAGTGAAATTTTTGGCAGATCAGTATAATTTGCAATCCGGCGATAGACAGAGAATGGGCTCCTTGGGAAGCCAAATTCTGGATGCATACTCCACCTGAGTGCCACGGGGATTTGTTCAGGATTAAACTTAAGATTAATCAACAGCTCATGGTTTTTGGCCTTTTCCACGAAAGTCTTCATCAAACCCTGCTGAAATGCGTCAATCAGGGGAGCAAGTTGAAGTCTAAATGAAGAATGTGTCAGTCGCATAATGTTCTTTTTAAGGGTAAAAATCCGTGGCTACTTAATTTTCTTCCCACGGTGCATCTGGAAAGAGTGTTATTCGGCAGAGTTCCAATAGCTTCTCTGGTATATCGAAGAAGGCTAACTCGGGTTGCTGTATCATAAGCATTAGATCCTCCCCAGATGGAGCTATACTGGTATTTCTAAGGATAACCAGCGTACGCATTCCCGACGAAGTCCTTACGAAATGGCTGATTCTTGAGCCACTGGATTCGGCTTTTAGACGCATCGAGTCTATTTGCTCGTTTTCGTAGATTTTGAAATTTGGATCAATAATATTGTTCTGCTCATTTTTGACAGTTTTGGACTTAGCGATACTAGTAGTTTTCCATAGAGGCTCAGCACTGTCAATTAATAGTGCATAAGGAATAAAGTCTCCGGATGAACCGGTGACGGTCCACAGCAATGTTAGGTTAAAATGCTCTTGAGAATTTCCTGGACGTACCCCGGCGAGATTTAATAGCTGTTCCAGTTCACTGTCTTCTATAAGATAACATTCACCAGTTGAACTGCTGGGAATTGGAAGACCTGAAGGAACTGACTGTAGTGCTTTATGATTCACTTTCGCTCCTTGGAAATCATTAACTAGCCCTTCAAGATTTGCGTATTTGCTTGTCTTAAAGCTTCTTCTGAATAATGGTGTTTTTGATTGATCGTCTGGTGTAAAATCTTCAGGATCAAATTCAATATCCATGGTATAAGGCATCAGAGGCTTGAGCTCAAATGCGGGAGTGAACACAGAATTATTCGGGAAATTGACTCTACCAGTGCACGGTAAAAAACCTTGTTCAATAAGCCACTCTACAGCTTCACGATAGGGGTTTGTCACTCCGGCGGTAATATCTTCTAGAGTCGAAATTATTTCAGGGCTGTTAAAGACAGGTTTGCCATCTGCACCTCTGATTATTATTTTCAATTGTTTACCGTATCGCTCATACATTCTTAAAAATGCATTGTCGTTGAAAACAACTTTTACAGCATCTTGGAAAAAATGGAATTGCGTATCCATTTCTGGCGTAGTACCCAGCACGTATGGGGACAGTGGGAGAGGAGGGGTTAAATCAGTTGCAAAAGCAAAAGATTGGTTTTCGGAAGTTCTCTTTTTTTCTTCGAATGAATCCGTCACATTTTTCCTTGTTCTCACGATCGCAGTATAGTCCACCCGCATATTATAGTGGGTATTTGGCTTTAATAGAGGGATTGGCGTGTCATCATTTAAATATCCAGTCAATGTTGTTTGCTCGGTTTCTTGCCGTACAGTCAAGTCAGAATGATGGATGACTTCGGAAAGCTGAAGTATTTCCATTGCGCTTAAATAGAGTGCAGGAAATCCTGTTGGTCTTCCCAGAACCTTAATCTGAAGTTTTGCCATCCCCTCAGATTGAGGAGCAAACTTCACAGTAAACTTTTTACAAGGCTTAAATTGATCCATGTATAGAAAAGTAGCCACGTGAAGAATACTTGGTCTCCAAGGCAAACTGGTACTTAACCAATCAGCTGGCAGATCAGTCAGGGTATTTGAAATTGTTTGAATAGAAAGAGAATCAAATGCATATTCGAAAAGTATATTTTCTTCCTTATCAAGTTCCTGAATGACTATGTCAGAAGTGTTTTTTAGATGAATGGCTCCAAATAAAATAACTTCAGAACAGGCGCCAGTTTCAAAAACCATTCCTGAATCATTTGGGAAGTTTAGATTAAGCTCTTGCTCATTTCTAAAAAATGATTTTGCATAAATTTCTTTCTTCTCCCAGTCTTGATGTGAAAACCAAGGGAATTGTAACGCTCTTAAGCAGCGAGTGTCCTGTTCAATAGGATGTTGTTTGCTAACTTTGATTCTTGTGAAGCAAACTTCAAGTAATTCACCTGAAAAATTTTGTGAAGTTAACGTCACAAATGCTATCTCATTCCCATTTAAGGTAACCGCATCATTGGAGGATTTTGCTGTTCTTGGCTTATAAATTTGTTCGGTGATTACTTCACCTTTGGCGGAAAAAGCGGTGAATTTTAAACTTCTGCTTTTTATGTTTTTATCGGCGTTGATGCTGAATTTAATTAAGGCAGTTTCCACTGGTGCTTGGATAAAATCGATTCTTAAAGTTTGATTGAGTGGAACTCCAATTTTTGGAGGTAAGATTACCGGATCAATAGGTCTAATAACCACATCTTTGATGATTGATATTCTTTCGAACTTAAATGGGCTGTTTAGAATGACATTAGGTTTAATTGAGGTACCCGCAGTTGGTTTGATAATCTTAAAATCACTCGTGTTTTTGAGAATATTGAAATGACTGAATGTTGGCTTTATTAAATTCTTTGAAATTGTCACTTTAAGTTCCTTCTCAAAGGTAAAGCTGGTACTTGTTCTATTTATTTTGGGGAGTGGCGTTTTCACGCATTTTTTCTCTTTTGTAGTTGACGAGGGGCTCTGCAATTGGTCTATACCTATTATCTGTGCAGGATTAGTTGATTCAAACCCAAGCGCATCCAGCAGCATCTCATCCAGGCTCGCAGCTGTATTTCCTTCTTGATATACTTTTAATGTATTGTGAACAGGTTTAACTCTTATGGTGTCTTCAGGATCAGGTTTTGGTGTTCCTGACAGGGTCCATCCTGCCTGTGAAATACCTAAGGGCTGATCACAGAATGTATACAAAACTGAAGCAGGAGGTGCAGCCTGCTTACATGCATTTTGCCATCTGACCTCTACATTTTTCAGTAATTCTGAGCTCCTTTCTACAGCATGAGGAGCTGTAGCAGGCGTGCGACTGAATGTAGCCAGATCCACCGCAGTATCAGTTGGACTACTGTTGTTTGGTCGATCAAGTCTCCATACAGCAGGTGGCTTTGTTTCAGTAGAGCTGGAATAAGGAACACCACTTTCTAGAAGAGTGACTTTTTCCAAAATATATTCAACCTCTACCTCGTCACTTAACTGAATTTTGCCTCCTGTAGCACTGATTGTTCCTGGATTTGCAATAAAGGAGTCGGTCACGAATTCCTCTCCAATTTTTGGAGATGCATGAAATTGAATAACCGGTAGCGAATCTATCGGAACCCTAAGTAAATCTGCTGGGATTGTACCATCAGCTAAATCAAAAGCTGCCCCTAAGCTTGCATCTATAGGTTTGCTGCTGCCCTGACCACTTACCAGCACGGGGCTGAAACTCTGAAGATATACTCCACGAATGAGTTTTGGAGGCTCCACATCATATTCCTCATTGCCGATTTTTAATCCGATACAGGCTGATATTTCAAAAAAGAAAAAGCTAATACTTCCACATACTTCACCTTCAATATATGTTTTTAGACTATCGCTGTTAGGAACTTTACTTACTAAAATATTAAACTCTCCACGTGCGCTGATGCTCACTATCAATAAGCGAAGATGTCCCGTGAAATACATATTACCTACTAATAGGAACGGGGCGAAGCTGACTCCCAAGTGTGCACCTGCGGCTATTTTTAGATATATTCCTTTGCTCTCATTTCCAAAAATGATTGAAGCCTCTAGACCTATGGCTATTGCAATTCCATTCAGAACTTTATCCTGAAAAAATTCGGGAACTTTGGATCCATAATCAGCATATACCAACTGATTTCCTTGAAGCATGAGATATGCGCTACCTCGAACAATATCCAAAATTGTCGCTGAACAAGGTTGGGCAATTGTGCCTAAATATAGATGCCAATTACGTGGGTCATCCCACTTGAAGAATAATTCAATCGGTAAAGAAAGCTCTATGATCTCTTCAATACTGAAGTTGATCATCACTCCGAGTGTCAACTGCTTTCTGCCAAAATCTATATCCACAATACCGATAATACCCATCTGCAGCTCAGTAGCTGGTTTGGCTGGATTAGAAGGCAGAAGACTAACGATTTTGACTTTGACCATAATCAAAATCCTAGGCCCAGGAAGTTCTAGAACCAACATTCCCTGCATATTCACAAGAAAACCACCTTCTGCAGTTCCCATCAATACACCAATACCGAAGCTCCATCGATCAAAAGCCATTTCCCAAAGCTTAGGGCCTGCAGGAGCCATACCTGTCTGAGATGCAGATTCAGTTCGAAGTCGAGTAGGATCTCCACTAGCTTTGATGAGCCAGTTTAGTGCAGGGCCAACGGCTTTAGTTGGGTCGGCATCTGCTTCCAACCTTTTGTAATGCATGGCGAATAAGCCCATGAATCCGTAAATGCCCAATCCCGTAGCTCCAAGAATAATAGGAGTAGGGAATTCCACTCTTAATCCAATAAATACGCTGACAGCCTCTCTTTTACTTACCGGATCTATAATTGTTCCTAGACCGATATTGGCAGCAATCCTGATTTTAAGGCTTACTAACGTTAAGTCAAGACCGCCTTCTATTCCCTTGGAAGTAATAGAGGTTCCATCGGGCTGGATTATTTCTGTATCCAATATTTCCACAAAACCGTTTCCCACTAGCACTCCGGGGATATTTACCCGAACACCACTTGGAATTATTTGGGGAGGTCCCGTAGGGTCAAGAGGGATTTTTAATTTGAATTTGTCAACGGTAATAATTCCCAGATCGACCTTAATGGCAAAATCTATCTCCAAGGTGACTGGATTGAATCTAGCCAAACGAGCGCCTGCTATGTTGAATAAACTTCCCAATGGCTCAGGAAGCGAGAATAACGACGGATCGGAAAGATCCAAATCATAGCCTTTGCTGGCATCAAAAACAGGGCTGTAAGTCAATCCCTTGTAGGCAGGCGTGTCGGTGTAATTGAGGTTAAAACCGATCGCTTTATACCTAGCGCGTAAGGGAGGTGGTAATTCTGCACTTGAGCCAGGAATTCTGTCTAGACCTATTCCTAATTGTTCGCAGATAATGTCAAACTGCACTTCATAATCAAAAACTATCCCTAAATCAAGGCTTCGAAGCGGCTCCCCTGGTGCAGGGTTTACCCATCTAGTCCTAGCCTCACCTCCATGAAGAATTACTCTTCTGGTACGGAAAACGTTGAGTCCACCTATAGCAATCGGAACCGCAAGTGACGCTCCTAAACCAATCCATGCAGCACCATCCTCATTATCTTCTCCTACTGCTGTAGCTGAACTGTTGATGATAGGAGCAAAAAGTAGGAGAGCCCCGAAAATATTAAGTAGCCTATTGTCATTGTTAGCATTGTTCTCCAATGGTGGAATAATTCCATCCAAATCTCTTTCGTCGCTTTTTAGTAAAAAAGATAGTGAGGTTTCCTGTGTCGCTCGGTTATATTGATAGCCAAGTTTAAAATCTACTACGCCATCTTCGGGGTTGGGGGTGCCGTCTCGCAGTCTTGCATCAGCATCAGCGCCTGATTCTGAATGAATTTTTTCTTCTAGTTCTGTTTCAAGATCTATTTTTCCATACAACTCTAAGAGGCTTAATTCATTTCTTTCAAGTTTGATCCTTATGCCTAATTGTTTCAGGATATTTGGGATATCCCTTGGATCTTCTGGCGCATTGGGAGGAAGTTCTGCCGGGGTTTCCACTGCTGGTGTTTCTGGGATTTCTGGAGCCTCCGGTCTGTTTATAAGCGCTGAAATTTCCTGAGCAGGTATGGCAATAGTTGTAAGGGTTATTTTTACAGTTCTATTTTCCTGACTTGTTAGATCAGAGCTATTTGGAAGTGGAAGAGTGTGTCCATTAGAAGTTATAGCTGGAGAGATTCCAGGATAGATCACTGATAGAATGGAAGCCGCTACCTCATTTCTTCGATTGGATAGCCTTATGTCATACGCATTACTAGCTTGATCTTGGCTAGCATAACCTATTAAACTGATAGCGCTTACTTGATCCGAACCAGGCAATCCATTGCTTAATAGAGTCCTTACAGAACTACTGAATCCACCATCACTAGAATTAGAGGTATTAGTAGTGAAATCTACTGATCTGATATACTCCAGGACTTCTTCCGGTGTTTTGGGCTTATCAAACTGGAAATTTAGGCTTTGAACAGGTATAGGTCCCAAGGACTGATCAGCAAATTCAACGCTTACAGTTATATTAGTATCGTTCGGTGCGGGGATCACTACGTTTCTCTGATTTGAAAAAGTTTGGGAAACGGGAGATCCAGCTCGTACTCCCGTTAGCATTACCGTAAAATCACCCGTCCCAATAACTTCGAGATTGACAGTATTTCCCGAAGAGCGAAGGTTTATTCTCCTGTCTTCAGATTGGCCTGTGATTGCAAAATCCTCTAAAGGCTGGAGGACAATATCAGAAGGTGGACGATCCTCAGGTAATCCATCTTCTGGAGCACTCTCTTCATCAGCTTTTACCACCACTTGAATGTATTCAGAACTTCGTAGCGGACTTCCAGCTCCAGTAGATGAGTCAGTTACAAGAATAAAAATCTTTTGGTTACCCACTGAATTAAATACAGCTCTTCTGCTGCTACTATCCCAAATATCTGTTCCATCTGAATCCAATACCTGTGTGGTATAAGGCGGCATTCCCCCATGAATTTGCAAATGCATCACCGCCTCAGGTTTCAGTTCTACTCTTCCTGAAGGATTGCCGGATGGACGGGTAGAGATAGGGGGAGTGATTATTCCTCTTCTTATATCTCTAACTGGAGTTGCGCCATTATAAAAAGTAGGATTGGCAGTTAATATTCCAATTGTACTATTGAGATAGATATCAAGAGCAGCTTCGAGACTGACTTCTCCGTCAAAGGAAATCAACGCATCATTAACTCTGAAATTAAAGCCTACGCCCTGATCATTGTTAAAATAAAGTAATGCTTGACCTATATAAACCCCTTTCCAGGATTCATCTACACCAAAATGTTGCAGTACCTCGAGCGGAGTAGCCTCTTCACTAAAATCAAGAATGACCTGATCTACACTAAAAGCAATCAATTCATTAGCATAAACAGCTATGGCTGGATCCATACGAATCAACTCACCCATATTTAAATCTTGAGGGGCATCGAAACCTGCTACTCCCCAACTTTCTATTTCAAATTTCGGATTAAGATCATTAGCAAGATCTCCCTGAGAGTAGCTTAAGACCACTTTAGGTAAACGTATTTTTACCCGGTCACTGGACCTTTCGGGATCAATTCTTACCCTGTTATCTACAGGATCAATTACCCCAGGTTTCCAATCATCTCCTAAAGTAAAATTTAATATGTCCAGTAGAAGCTCTAACCTAAAACCAACAGCAGGGAAATCTGTGATGACTTCGGTTTCATCCATGTCTGCGTCTGGCAATGGTTTTAAATCATTGAGCAGGGATGAAACATTTGGTAATTTTCCTGCAGAACTTGGGTTTGATGCATCAAAATCATTTGCGGCAGTATCTATAAATTCAGCACCATTTCTTGGGACGACCATTCTAAAATGGATGCTGGGAGTGTCCCAACTAAAATTAGATCCGCTAGATGAACTCATGTTAGTGTTGCTTCCTAGGTGGTCTACTCCCAAGCTTGCTTTCCCACTATAGACAACTTCGTTCTCAGTGTAAAATGTCTCAATTTCATCAACTCCTATTATTGCTAAATAATCCTGAAGTTCTAATGGCAACTGGATTCCTGCTAAATATTGAGGAGTAATCAAATTGACTATACTTAGTTTAGTAGAAGCCATGAGTTAAAAATTTTTCGTCCAAAATAATTGCTTGATAAATCTGTAAAACACTCTTCTTATTTATTCAAATACCATTAAAATTCATGGAATGAACAATTCAAAAAGAAACAAAAAATATTTTTGTGTTCACATTATCAGCATTTTATAAATTTAATATTTACAGTCTACACATCAAAGTACTTTTTGCAAAGTATCTAATCGATTATTTGCAGTAATTGCTAAAATGAAAAGTAAATCTATTTTGATAAGTAAAATTATTTCTCATTTTGCTTTTATTTTTCAAAAATCCTTTTTCACAGCAACGGGAACAAAAGCATGTTTCACTCTGAATACATTGAATATTTATATCAGTCTTTCTGCCAGTAAAAATAAAAAAAATATAGAAGTGATGATCTATTAGAAAGCTGGGACGAAAATGCCTAATTCGGTATCCCGTCATCCCCGTCGGACATCCTCCCCCAGGAAATTAGCCCGAAAGGCTTTTCCATGTTTTTGTATGACTTCAAATTCGATGATCTATCGGCCATCGTTTACAATACTTGGCTCAAGAATAGGAGTCGTTATAAAATTGTCCCTGAGTTCTATGTAATCAATTTTGATGATCTCACTCGTAGTCACCGATGTAATCCATTGGCTCCTGAAACCATGCTGGATATCACGGATGCAGCTGAATCTGCACGGACTATATTGATGGGTTTGAATAGAGAGTGGATCAAGAAACAAGGGGACTTTTTCGTGGAATCACCTATCAATTTCCTGACCGCAATTATCTGGTTCCTGCGAAAATACAATGGGGGAGAGTTCTGCACTTTGCCCCATGTGATTGAATTGATGCAGGCTGATTACGATGAGTTGTTCACTGTTTTGCGAACTGAAAAAGACATTGATGTACTAATCAATCCCTTTGTCAATGCCTATCTAAAGGATGTAATGGAGCAATTGGAAGGGCAGATCGCTTCAGTAAAAATATCCATGGCCAGACTGTCCTAGTCGCAATTGTACTATGTGCTTTCAGGGAATGATTTTACGCTGGATAGTAATAATCCGGAGGAACCCAAACTGGTTTGTATGGGGAACAATCCCCAAAAAATCCAGATCTATGGAGCGGTATTATCACTCTATGTGAACCGATTGGTGAAGCTGGTCAACCAGAAAGGAAAGCTAAAAAGCAGTCTGATTTTCGATGAGTTTCCTACCATCTATTTGAACGGAATGGATAGTCTGATTGCTACTGCCCGGAGTAATAAAGTAGCCACAACTTTAGGCGTTCAAGACCTTAGTCAGCTTAGAAAGGATTACGGTCGGGAGCTTGCCGATGTGATCATGGGCATTGTTGGAAACATCGTTTCCGGACAGGTGAATGGAGATTCTGCTAGGCAATTATCTGACCGAATTGGGAGGATTATGCAGGACAGGCAGAGCCTTTCCATTAACAGTGGAGATACCTCTATCAGCAAGTCAAAGCAGTTGGAATCGGCAGTTCCTCCTTCCACTATTTCATCTCTTTCGTCCGGTGAATTTGTGGGGATGGTGGCGGATAATCCCGATTGTAAACTGACCTTAAAAGCTTTCCACTCAGAGATTATCAATGATCATAAGGCATTGAAAAAGGAACAGGATAACTACCAGCCAATCCCTGAAATTCGAAACCTGGACAATGCCATTGTACAACGAAACTACTTGCAGATCAAACAGGATGTGCAGGACATCATTCAGGCTGAAATGAGTAGGTTATTGAATGATCCTGCGAATAAGCATTTGGTGATAAAAAAAGAGGGATAGCAAAAAGATATCTCTCAAGTGAGTTATTTGTGATTATAGAGATTATGGTTTTAGAACCTTCCTCTCTACATCTAAAAACCCTAACTATCTGAAATATTGATAGTTAGGGTTTTTTATTTTTAATAAGTAGCGAAATCAGTAGCGAATTTGATTACTTTTACAATTCTTCCTTTTCCTCTATTTGGCAATTTCATCATTTTTTTTGAACGGATAGAAATAAGGATCTTTTATGATCGACCCCGTGTAGAGTAAGCAGGATATAGCTAAATATGATTTTGGTCGAGCTGATATCCTTAAATAGATTCAAATATGCTTTTAACGTATTTAGTAGAATGGAATACAGCATTTCTCAGGAATTTTGTTTCTGTTTAATTAATAAACCTTAATTCCCATATCACTTATTGTACTTTTGAGCATTTCCTTTATGGATTGGAAAATTTTAAAATTGAAAGATTAGGTGTGCAGAAGCGTGAAAGTGGTAAAGTTGGAAGGTGTTAGTACCGTACTTTATGTCAGACTGAGCGAAGTCGAAATCTCTACTCACTCCTCAAACTATCAACAGGATTCCTCACCGCTGCTTTTATCGCCTGCGAACTTACCGTAACCAAGGCGATAAGCATAGATATTGCCCCAGTGGCTACAAAGACCCACCATTCAATGCCAATCTTGTACTGATAATCCTGCAACCATTTGTCCATTATATACCAGGCAATAGGAATGGCGATGATGAATGCAATGCCCACCAGTTTTAGGAAGTCTTTGGAAAGCAGTATAGAAACACTTGCTGCGCTGGCTCCCAAGACTTTTCGCACCCCGATTTCCTTGATGCGGTTTGCAGCCATATAAGCCGATAGACCGAATAAACCGAGGCAAGAAATGACGATGGTCAGTACGGTGAACAACATGGACAGTCTGGCGGTACGCTTGGTATCGTCAAACTTCTTGGCATATGCTTCATCCACAAAATGATATTCAAAGGGAAAGTTTGGGTTATACTGCTCAAAAACACTTTGGACAGACGCCAGACTTTGGGAAACAGTCTGTTCGGGATTGAGGCGGATATGCAAGACGCTAAACCATGAAGAGGGTCCCATGACCATCAAGGGCTTGACTGGATCATAAGGAGACTCAAAAATAAAGTCTTTGATAACACCCACGACGGTGTATTTCTCATCGCCCCTGGATACAACCTGCCCAAGGGGATCGTCCAAGCTCATTCTTTTTACGGCTGTTTCATTTAATAAAGCTGCCATAGAATCACTTGGAAAACGGTGGATGTCGATGTCCCTTCCTGCTACCAATTCTGTGCCCATCACTTTCATAAAATCGGCATCCGTACTAAATTTTATGAAGGTAAGCTTGTAATCCTCCAGAGTGCTGCCCGGCCAGGAATAGCCCCAGCTGTTGCTATATTGTTCTGTAATGGGGCTCATGGATTTGGTGACCGCAAGGGACGAGCCGTTGTCGAGCAACGTCTGTTTGATGCTCTCATATCGTTTGTCCATGTCGCCCTGTATATTCGCGTAAATGAGGTTCTCTCTATTATAGCCCAGCTCCCTGTTTTGTGCATGGCTGATCTGACGCTGAATAATGATGGTGGAGACGATCAGCACGGTGGCAAAGCTGAACTGCAACACTACTAATACTTTACGGGGGTTGACCGCTGCATTTGCTGATCGAAAAGTACCCTTCAGTACCTTAACTGGACTGAATGAGGAAAGGAAAAAAGCTGGGTAGCTTCCCGCCAATAGACCCGTAAAAAGGATAAACCCGAGTAATTGTGCCCAAAAGACCAGGTCACCATAAGGCAGGAAAAGCTGTTTGTCCACTAGTGTGTTAAAGGACGGAAGGACAAGCTGGACAACCAGTAGTGCCACCAGTCCGGCAATGAACGTAATTAGTATGCTTTCTCCGATAAACTGGGCTACAAGCGATACCTTGCTCGCACCCACCACTTTTCTCAGTCCTACTTCCTTGGCTCGTTTTTCACTACGGGCAGTACTGAGGTTCATAAAGTTGATACAGGCGATTGCCAGGATAAAAATTGCGATGAAGGAAAACAAGCATACCGTGATGGCTCGCCCGGCCACCAACTGACCGTTTTCGCTTTTGCCGTATAGATGCACCTGTGACAGCGGATAGCTGAACACTTCCGTGCTGGATTCCCCATTGGTGTGCTCCTTGGTAATGTCTTTGACTTTTTGGTCCAATGATTCTTGCGATGCGTTTTCACTCAGTAAAACATAGGTATCCACCGAGTTATTTCCCCAGTCTTCATCGTCCCTACCCAATTTGGTCATATAAGACCACGGAAGAATATAATCGATCTGGAAGTAATCGGATTGGAAGCGGGTATTGTTGGGCAGGTTTTTCAATACTGCGGTAACTGTGAATATATCGGCACTATCAATTTTGACGGTCTGTCCTACTACGTTCTCTGTGCCGAAGAGCTTCCGTGCAAAGTCCTCCGTGACCACGATATTATAGGGATTATCCAGTACCGAAGAAGGGTTGCCTTGGAGCAAGGGGAAATCGAATACATCGAAAAATTCGGGATCGACAAAGACACCATTCTCATTCAGTTTTTTATTCCCTACAGTAATTAGGAAGTCGGTATAATTGGTTACTCTGACTGCTTCCTCGATTTCCGGATAGTCTTTTTCAAGCGTAGGAGCCAATATTTTGGGAGTACTGTTCCAAGCCCAAAGCCCGCCGCCGAACGTATCCCTGTTGTACATCATGTAGATCCGGTCGGACTTGGGGTGTTCCCGATCCATGCTTGTCTCGTTTTGTACCCACAGCAGAATCAGGATAGCCGATCCCATGCCGATGCCCAGCCCGGCAATGTTGAGGATGCTAAATGCCTTGCTTCTGGTAAGGTTCCTCCAAGCGATTTTAAAGTAGTTTTTGAGCATTTTTTGGTTCAGAAGTTGAAAAGTGGTAAGGTTTTAAAGTTTTCTAAATACTCACGTTTTTATTATTCTCTTGTCTTATATCTTAAGTCTCAAGTCTTGACTCTTGGTTCTAGACTCTTGATACTTATGTCTTGATACTACCTACCTTTTCCCACTTTTATGCTACTAAAAACACCCTTAAATCATACATAAATGGCATATATGTTAATTCGAAATTCTAAAGCTCGGACAGTTTTGTTCGCTGGTGGGCAATCCTATATTTATTATTAACAGGTAGTTATCCTCCATATTCCTATTTAACAAGTAACCGTCATTTATGTGGAAAGATCTCAAGGAGTTAAAACGTCTAGGATACGTCAGTTGATGTCCGTACTATTTACTCCCATGTCCCCATTGAGTTTCGTTGCCCTTAACTTGAGCGATGAGAATTTCTTCAAGAAATTACCTAAATGCTTTCTCGATGGGTAATATCTCTTTCTAAGGGCTTCCATTCTGTTCCAAAAACTCATCTTATAAATCAAAGTCTCAAAAAATAAGAATCCACCCTTTTATGAAACTTCTAAATCCTTATTTTTTATGATGGACAGTGTAATGCATAGAAGGAATGTGTTTTCTTACCAAAAAGGAAGGGGTAGACTGAATCCACCTTACAATAATATTATGATTTTGAGAAATTAGTTATTCCTGTTCAGCACACTGATCACTAGTTTCTTCACAGTTTCCATTTCTTCCGGCTTGCTGGAAGCAATGAACAAGGTTAAGCTGGCTAGTGCGTCATTGCTGATAATTGAAATCCCCTCCCTATTGTGAAGCAAATCATTTGATTGCAAAAAGAGAAGGAAGCATGCTGCTGCAATTCTTTTATTTCCGTCAACGAATCCGTGATTTTTGACAATCAGGTAAAGAAGGGTAGCTGCTTTTTCTTCAAGCGTAGGGTAGAAGTCCTCTTCACCAAAACCCTTGCTAATCTGTGCAACTGAGCTCTCAAAGCTTCTGTCTTTTTCCCTCCCAAATACACCGGATTCAAAATCTGATCTCATTGCTAAAATCACCTTTTTATAATCACTTAGTTCTGGATAGTTAGCTTGTCTCTTACTTAATCCTTTTTTATCCAGATTCTCATGATCATAATCGTCCAGTAATTCTAGCCCCTTTGCAAATTGGTTCAGCCAATCCAAGTTTTGATCCTGAGCTTTTTGCTCAATTGCACGGCTTAAAATTCGAATTCCATCTTTCAGGGTTTGGACTTCTTGTTGCTTCTGAGAAAGACGCCTCTCATTGATAGCGTAACCTTGGACAAGGAAGTCTTTGAGTCTTTGGGTTGCCCATTGACGGAATTGAGTGCCTTGTTGTGACTTGACACGATAGCCAACTGATATGATTACATCTAGATTATAAAATGCAACGGGCTTGTCTGAAGAGGCAATATGCATTTTTTGCATATTGCTTTTTTCATCCAGCTCACCTTCCTTAAAAATTTTTCTAATGTGTCTTGATATAACTGATTGATCTCGATGAAAGAGTTCAACGAGTTGCTCTTGAGAAAGCCATACTGTCTCTTGCTCAAACTTCACTTCAATTTGAGTCTGGCCATCATTACCCTGATATATTTCGATTAGATTTTCCATTAGTAACGTTCAATTTAAAATTCATTGATGAGTTTCCGACTTCTTATAAGTTGGCAGAATCAATTTTTTGGGATATTTCTTCAGATCTACATATGAAATCCAGGCAGTTAAGAGAGTTTGTCCCTCAATGCCTGCATATCAAAGCTTATTTTTGTATCCAGAATTTTGGCATAATGCTGCGTCTGTTTCAGCGATTTGTGTCCAAGCATTTTAGATACTGTTTCGATAAGGACCCCCATTACTTAAAGTGACAATCGCGTCAAAGGTATGAGGGGAAATATGAATGGTTGGCGTTTTATATATTTCGAAGACATCAGCGGTTTCTTGAGGTAGGCATTCATTTTTTGATTACTTAAGACAGGAAGTACATTATTACCATCTATACATAAAGGATGATTTTCATACTTTTTGACTAATTCAAGTGCTTTTGGAAGAAGAGGTAACCTCGTGGGGGAGTTGGTCTTTTGGCGAGGAGTGTTTATCCATAAATCTCCATCAATTCCAGTTGTTATCTGATGTTTGCTTAAGTTTTTTACATCCACATACGCAAGCCCTGTAAAGCAACTGAACAGGAAAATATCCCTTACGTGGTTGAGGCGGTCAGTTACAAAGGTTTTTTCGGAAATCTTCTGCATTTCCTGCCAGGTAAGGATAATTCGGTTGACTTCCTTCTTGACCATTCTAAATTGAGTGAATGGATTTCTTATCAACCATCCATTTTTCACGCAAATCAATACGATCTTTTTAAAATTGGTCAGGTATTTCAATGTTGTGTTATGATTACAATTTTTCACCGTCTTTAGCCAGAAGGAGAAAGAAGAAATAAAGTCATAATCCAAAAGCTAAATGTCCATATTTTCTTTTCCATATTTCCATTGGATAAAGGATAGCGTATGACCCATCGTGGTGTAGTAACGTTGAAGTGTAGTAACAGTATATTCTTTGTCCACCAAGGCTTTCACCTGATCATTGTGATCCTGAAAAATTTCAAGAATCATCCTTTTCTTTTACACACTTCCTAGCAAAAAGTGTCTTAGACTGAAGTGCTTTAAAGTAGCGAGTTTCAAGATAGGCATTTAGGTTTTTGCTATCCTGATGAGAGCCCTCAGCTTTTCCAGCGGCAGGATTCCAGCGTGAAGACTTCCACAATCTCTTGGTAGATAGTTCTTTAGAAACTCCATCTACAGTGATTCGAAGATAGACATACCTTTCTCCAATTTTTTTTGTTTTTGGATTGTTTCAAAAAGAAGAGCTACCAGAAGCTTTTTCTAGCATGATTTGGATAATTAAGTGGAAAAAGCTCAGAATACAAACTCTACATCACAAGACATTCACGTATTGGAAATGTTGAAATACTATACTATATAACTCTCCCAGTGCGTCTTTTTTTCTGACAGGTAAACTACACGAATGACGCACTAGGATTAGAGGCAATTGTGAGATTTTTAGGGGTTTTAGCAAAAAAAACCTGTAAAGAATTTCTTTACAGGTTTTTAAATGATATTGATTATTATTTGCTGATTTACAATTAAATAACTGAAAATCAGCATTTTCGCTATTCGCATTCCTCGATTTTTCAGTGATAATTTACTGATTTTTGCAATTTTCAAGGTGTTTTGATACTGAACCCTAGGCTTTTACCTAGGGTATTTGTGCACTCGGAAGGATTCGAACCCTCAACCCTCAGAGCCGAAATCTGATATTCTATCCAGTTGAACTACGAGTGCATGATGTATTGAGGATTGCTCCCCAATACATAGTATAAATTATGCTTCCAGTACAGCTTGTACTTTGTCAGCAGCTTCTTTCAACGTGATCGCTGAGAATACTTTTAATCCTGAATCATCAATGATTTTAGCTCCTTCAGCAGCGTTTGTTCCTTGAAGTCTTACGATAATCGGAACTCTGATGTCTCCGATAGTTTTGTAAGCTTCTACTACTCCACTAGCAATTCTGTCGCACCTTACGATACCACCGAATACGTTGATCAAGATAGCCTTTACATTAGGATCCTGAAGAATGATTCTGAAACCAGCCTCAACAGTAGTAGCATTTGCCCCGCCACCAATATCAAGGAAGTTAGCAGGCTCACCACCTACCAGTTTGATCATATCCATAGTGGCCATTGCAAGACCAGCGCCATTCACCATGCAACCTACGTTTCCGTCTAGTTTCACATAGTTTAAACCTGATTCGCCAGCTTCTACTTCCAAAGGATCTTCTTCAGCTACATCTCTCAATGCTGCCAATCCTTTTTGTCTGTATAACGCGTTGTCGTCGATGTTCACTTTAGCATCTACTGCCAAGATCTTATCATCAGACGTTTTCAATACTGGGTTGATTTCAAACTGAGAAGAGTCAGTTCCTACGTATGCATTGTAAAGAGCAGTGATAAACTTCACCATTTCCTTATGTGCATTTCCAGAAAGGCCAAGAGCAAAAGCAACTTTTCTAGTCTGGAAAGACTGCAGACCAACTTTTGGGTCGATCCACTCTTTCATGATTTTCTCAGGAGAGTTTTCTGCAACTTCCTCGATGTCCATTCCACCTTCGGTAGAAGCCATGATTACATTGCTACCTGTAGCTCTATCCAATAGGATAGACAGGTAATATTCTTTTGGCTCAGAAGCACCTGGATAATATACATCCTGAGCTACCAATACTTTATTTACTAATTTCCCTTCTGGGCCAGTTTGGTGAGTCACCAATGTGCCGCCAAGAATATTTTTGGCTTTTTCAGCTACATCTTCCAATTTCTTGGCAAGAACCACACCGTTAGAACCAGTTTCATTGACTTTGCCTTTTCCACGACCACCTGCGTGAATCTGAGCTTTGATTACAAACCAGCTAGTTCCAGTTTGCTCCTTCAACTTAACCGCTGCTTCATAAGCTGCTTCAGGTGTGTCGGCGACTATACCTTCCTGAATACGGACTCCGTAACCTTTTAATACTTCTTTAGCCTGATATTCGTGAATATTCATCCTTTGGAAATTTTTGCCCGAAGTTAAGTCCTAAGACTCGATAAATCAAACCTGCCTTTTCCCTTTTTTCAAGAAAAAAGCCGTTAATTCCCTGCTCGGATAGGCATTAGTCCTACTTTTGAACCAATAAAAAATGTTAGCATGCTGAAAGCCAATGGAATCCATAAATCTTATGGAAGCCTACAAGTATTAAAAGGTGTAGATCTAGAAATTTTAACTTCTGAAATTGTTTCCATAGTCGGTTCCTCAGGAGCTGGAAAAAGTACTTTACTTCATATTTTAGGGACTTTAGACCATCCAGATCAGGGGTACTTGGAGATGGATGGAAAAAAACTTCTTACGCTAAAAGGGGAGGAGCTGGCGAAATTCAGAAATGATCGAATTGGCTTTATTTTTCAATTTCATAATCTTCTGCCAGAATTCACTGCCCAGGAAAACATTATGATTCCGGGACTAATCGGTCAGACTTCAGTGGATAAACTAACCAAGAAATCCGGGGAACTGGCGGAATTGCTTGGGATCTCGCATCGACTGGATCATAAGCCATCCACGCTTTCTGGAGGAGAGCAACAAAGAGTCGCCGTGGCAAGAGCTTTGATCAACAGTCCAGCTGTCGTTTTTGCAGATGAGCCAAGTGGTAACCTGGATACTCAAAATGCCAAAGGACTTCATGAGTTGTTTTTTACGCTTCGCAAAGAACTTGGACAAGCATTCGTCATCGTTACACACAATGAAGAGTTAGCAGCAATGGCAGATCGTAAGATTGTAATGCAGGATGGGTTGATTCTTTGAGAATAAATGCCCGATGCCTGATGACGGATGTTTGAATCGCCAGTTGTGAGCGAATCCTAGGTTGCTTTAAACATTCGTAACTACACGATTGTAGAAGAGAGATTGGGGATTTGGTGACACCTTCTTAATTAAAAAAAACGCGTCATTAAATATAATTGCACCTTTGCGCCCTACCGGGAGAAGAAATATTCTTTCTGATTTGTAGAATTTATTGACTTTAGAAGATAAAAACCGCTGAGGGCAAAAAAAGACCTCAACCGTTAAAAACGTTGCGCCGGCGCGCCGTGGCGAGTATATCCCTTATTTCTGCAGACTCTTCAACATACTTGAAATGTGTTTTTTCGACTCAAACATATCAGAAAAGACAGCTGCGATCTTATGATCCTTATCGATCAAATAGGTGATTCGTTTAGGCATTTTGATTATAGGAATAAGTGCGTCGAAGGACTTGCAGACTTCCCCACTTGGATCGGAAAGCAAATCAAAAGGAAGCCTATGTTCTTTTTTGAATCGCTCGTGAGTAGTGATCGTATCTTTACTAATACCAAAAACAGGGATGTCCAAATCCCTAAATGCTTCAAATTGATCTCTGAATTCACAGGCTTCTGCAGTGCATCCTTTCGTGAAGTCTTTAGGATAAAAATAAAGTATAAATGCTTTTCCATTGAGATCCTTGGATGAATCGACTGTTTTGGCTCCTGTGGATTTCAGAATAAATTGCGGTGCTGTACTTCCTGTTTTTAATGACATAAACTGTAGAACCAAAGAAGGAAAGATTGGTTCGACAGAGAGATGAGATTTTGTGAATTATTTTTGAACCATTACCCTCATAAATACCTTAGAAAAGCATCACTCTGAAAAGCTATTATTTTGAAGATTAACAGTGTCCAGTCCATGCTTTTATCTGGAATATTTTTCGCTCTGATGAATGTCTCAGTCAAGTACATTCCGCATATTCCCGCCATAGAAATCATAGTTTTTAGATCTATTTTCTCATTGGTGTTCAGTTACCTGGTTTTGAAAAAGCAAAAGGTGAATGTCTTTGGGAACAACAAGAAATGGCTGATTATTCGTGGAGTGGTAGGTTCTATAGGGTTGATTTCCTTCTTCTACACACTTCAAAATATCCCACTGGCAAGTGCTGTTACCATCCAATATTTGTCTCCTATCTTCACAACAGTTTTTGGTATTTTCCTCTTGAAGGAAAAAGTAAAGCCTATTCAATTCTTATTCTTTGTTATTTCGTTTGCAGGGGTTATCGTGATTCAGGGTGTTGATGCTAGGGTAGATACATTCTGGGCAGCAGTAGGAATTATATCAGCGATCTTCTCAGGATTGGCCTATAATGTCATTCGCAAGCTGAAGAATACGGAGCATCCGTTGGTGATCATTTTCTATTTCCCACTGGTGACCTTGCCTTTTGCACTAATCGTCTCAGCGTTTGGCTGGGTGAATCCTGTAGGGTGGGATTGGGCAATATTACTTTTCATCGGTATTTGTACCCAGACCGCACAGTATTTCTTAACGATTGCCTACCAAAATGCAAATGTCTCCAAGGTTTCCAGTCTTACCTATATTGGGATCGTTTACGCCTTGATATTTGGCTTCTTCTTCTTCGGCGAGACGTTCAATGCCCTGGTTTATGTGGGAATGGGACTTGTTTTTCTAGGGGTTTTACTGAATATGCGGTTGAAGCAAGTTTCGTAAATGAATTGGACAGGAATGTAAAGCGGGTTATTTTTGAATTAAGCTAAATAGAAACAATGAAAATCACGAAAGACCTATATCAAGGTTCCCTGGCACTTCTCACAGATTTTTATCAGCTGACCATGGCTTATGCTTATTGGAAGTCAGGCAAAGCTGAGCAGGAAGCGGTATTTAACCTTTTCTTTCGAAAGAATCCATTTCACGGTGGATTTACCATTGCGGCTGGACTGGATTATATAGTAGATTACTGCAATAGCCTCAAGTTTAGCGAAGAAGATTTGAGTTATCTGGCTACGATGACAGGCAAGGATGGTAAGACTCTGTTTGAAAGCGGCTTTTTGGATTATCTCAGGGAAATGAAATTCAGCTGTGATATAGACGCAGTGGAAGAAGGAACGGTAGTTTTTCCAAATACGCCTTTGGTGCGTGTGAAAGGCCCATTACTTCAATGCCAATTGCTGGAAACGCCATTTTTGAATATCATAAACTTTCAAAGCTTGATCGCAACTAAGGCTGCACGAATCAATTTGGCAGCTCAGGGTGAGCCAGTATTGGAATTTGGATTACGCCGTGCTCAGGGAATTGACGGTGGTTTGGCGGCTTCGAGAGCAGCGTACATTGGAGGTTGCACTTCTACGAGTAACGTGATGGCTGGAAAACTCTTTGGGATACCCGTGTCGGGTACGCATGCGCATAGCTGGATTATGTCTTTCGAAACTGAGTTGGAAGCTTTCGAAGCTTATGCTGATGCTTTCCCTGATCAATCTATTTTTCTTGTCGATACCTATGACACTGTGAATGGAATCAAGAATGCCATCAAAGTTGGAAATGCTTTGCGTAGCAAGGGAAAAGAAATGGTCGGTATCAGAATCGACTCTGGTGACTTAGCCTATTTCAGTAATGTGGCGAGAGAGATGCTGGATGAAGCTGGTTTTCCGGATGCTAAAATTGTTGCTTCAAATGATCTGGACGAAAGTATCATCACTTCTCTGAAAGGACAAGAGGCATCTATTAATGTATGGGGAGTAGGGACTAAATTGGTGACGGCATTTGACCAGCCTGCACTCGGCGGCGTGTATAAACTATCTGCCATCCGAGATGAAAATGGCGCTTGGATTCCGAAAGTCAAGCTTTCTCAGCAATCCGTGAAAATCAACATTCCTGGATTGCACACCATAAAGCGCTTTTTCTCCAAGGGAAAAGCTATTGCAGATATGATCTATCTGGAGTCACAAAAACTGAATCCACAGGCTGCTTTAATTATTGATCCGAATGATCCTACAAAGCGAAAGCGAATGATGCCCGCTTATTATCAGGAGGAAATACTATTAAAGCCCATATTTAATAAAGGAAAGCTGATCTACAAACTGCCCACAATCAGTGAGATCAGAGATAGAGTTCAGAATCAGTTGAACTCCCTTGATAAGACGCATAAACGATTGGTGAATCCGCATTTGTATCCAATCGGTTTGGAAGAAAATCTGCATCAATTGCGAATGGAATTGGTATTGAAAGCAAAACAAGTTGATAATGGCAATGAATCTGAAAAATAGCGTATTACTGATTGTTGATGTACAAAATGACTTTTTGCCAGGAGGTGCTTTAGAGGTTAATCATGGAGATGAAGTTGTTTCGATCATCAATGCATTACAGGAGAAATTTGATTTTATAGTCGCTACACAGGATTTTCATCCAGCAAATCATGGAAGTTTTGCGGCAAATCATGCAGGTAAAAGTGTGGGAGAAATGATTGAGTTAAATGGATTATCGCAAATTCTCTGGCCTGTTCACTGCGTGCAGGGGTCTGAAGGTGCAGAGTTTCATAAAGAATTAAATCCAACCAAGTGGAAGGCTATTTTCCAAAAAGGCAAAAATCCAGCAGTTGATTCTTACTCGGGTTTCTTTGACAATGCCAGAAGAGGAGATACTGGACTTGGGGACTTCCTTCAAAATGAAGGGATAATGAATGTATTTGTGACAGGGCTTGCCCAGGATTATTGTGTGAAATTCACTGTGTTGGATTCAGTCAGTTTGGGATTCAAAACATTTCTGATTACGGATGCTACTAAAGCAGTGAATCTTAGTCCTGAGGATGGAGAAAAAGCGTTGGTAGAAATGAAAGATGCAGGAGTGATATGTATTGAAAGTGCAGCTATACTAGATTAATTATGTTTGAATATAATGTAGAGAAACATTACCCTAAGGAGACAGAAAGCAGAGTTCTGATCAGATTTCAGGATTGTGATCCACTCCGACACCTGAACAACGCAAAGTACTTCGATTATTTTTTCAATGCGCGGGAAGATCAAGTACCGAAGCTTTATGGTGTGGAGATGATGGATTTCGTCAAAAAATATCAGGCGGTCTGGGTGATTTACAATCACAATATTTCCTATGTGAAGCCTGCGATGGTGGGCGAGTGGGTGCGAGTTAAGAGTAGAATCATTTGGCACAACCACAATACAATCGTTGTGGAATATTACATGACTGATGATAGTGAGACACAACTGAAAACGCTACTTTGGTCAACGATGCGCTATGTGAAACTAGCCGATGGTAAATCCACAGAACATACGGGAGCAGTGAGTGATTTTGTCAAAGCAACTTCGATGAATATGGATATCTCTGGTATTGTGGTGAAAGATCGGGTGAAATCACTGGGTCAAGAGCTTAAAAATCATTGATATAAATCAAGTTTATGTATCTCAGCGAACAAGACCTGTACATGTGCGTACAGGTTTTTATTTTTTTATTTAGTTGATTTCAGGCACTTAAAATTTTCTGAAAATAAATTTTTACTGATAGGTATAATACCCTGTAACCCGCAATTTTTCCAAATCAGTACTAAACTGTTCGGGGGCAATACAAAATCAAGGCAAAGCGATCATTTTTAGAACAGGTTTGGTTAAGGAATCAGCCTATAGGCTGATTCCTTAACCAAAC
>Ga0105053_10002124_pt1 | contig 31160 bp, 27 predicted proteins | sample BON01_FD_78093 | JGI IMG/M metagenome (GOLD analysis project Ga0105053, IMG submission 78093) | Freshwater microbial communities from Lake Bonney liftoff mats and glacier meltwater in Antarctica - BON-01 | ecosystem: Environmental > Aquatic > Freshwater > Ice > Glacier meltwater | place: Lake... | reverse complement strand
TATATCCACTTTTGATTTTAATTACCACAAGGCACATAAAGCAAATGCCGCACGCTTCCCGAAGGGAAACGTGCGGCGGTTGAAGCCATTTACCGATACTTAATGTCGGGCCATGAATAAAGCAGGTAAATGGTTGCTGGGGCTGGTCCAGCGAAAGTCGGGAGTGTTGCGGGACAACGATGGCTGTCGTGTGGGACACCCGCACCACTCCGTTATTTCCGGCTCAAACTTCTGGTAAGGCTAGCAGTTACCAGTTGCGCTCCGGGAAAATTAAAAGAGCTCGGCACCCATTTAATCACTTAATTAGTGCAAAGTCAACCTGCATTAACCTGAGTATGCTCTTTTATCCAACTACTCACAATTCTCGCCACATCTTTTGCATCAGTGGCTTCATCCATAAGTTTTGTTCTCAACTCTTTTGCACCATCAAAACCCTCAACATATGCCTTATAGTGTTTTTTCATTATTGCAAAGTTTTTGTGTGAAAGATACTTATCAAAAAGTTGTGCATGCTCAACAGCAGCGTTGAGACGCTGCTCGATTGAAATATCTTTATCTCTATCAATCCCCTCATTAAAGATCCATGGATTACCAAAAATAGCGCGCCCAATCATAACACCATCGACTCCTGAATCCTTTGCTTTTGCATGAGCGTCTTCAAGTGATGTGACATCTCCGTTTCCAAAAATGAGAGTCTTGCTACCGAGTTCGTCACGGATTTCTACGGCGCGCCGAAGGCGCGCCCAGTTCGCAGGCACCTTCGACATCTCCTTTCTTGTTCGTGCGTGAATCGTCACTACTGCAGGCTCTTCTTTCAAGAGCGCAGGCAACCACTCTTCCAAATCATCTTTTGTATATCCGAGTCGAGTTTTCACCGTTATTGGCAAGCCTGGGGCCCCACGCTTTGCTGCCCGAATAATATCAGCCGCCAAGAGTGGATGCTTAATAAGCATTGAACCGGCTTTTTGCTTTTCAATCGACTTATCAGGACACCCCATATTAATATCAATTCCATCAAAACCCAGCTCGAGACAGAGAGCTGCCGCCCCTTCCATATACTCTGGCTTTCCTGAAAAAAGCTGAGCAACAATCGGTCGCTCGTTTTCTTCGTATAATAAATCCTTCATTAGCTTTGCTTTACCTTCAGGAGTTGCGCGCATCAAACCATCAGCCGCGACAAACTCAGTCCACATTACATCAGGTCGACCATACTTGGCAAACATCTGACGAAAAGCAACGTCCGTTACATCAGCCATCGGTGCGAGCACAATAATTGGCTCAGTCCCCTTTTCTTTTTTAATTTTTTCCCAGAAGTTCATAGTGAAAATAATCATCCTTAGTTAGGAAATATACCTTATTATTCTTGTATCACAAGGTCGGGCAAAAATTCAACATTTTTCTCAATATATGAAATGATAGCTCGCGCATCAGCTGTCGTATCATCTGCGCGTAAAAGTATCACTGCTACAGTTCTCTCATCTCCCTCGAAAGGTACATCGAAAAGCGTAATTAAAGTTTTTTGTGCTTCATCAGTAAATCCATTCTTTCCTCCGTTATGCCATGGATGATCTTTGAAACGAGAATTGCTTCTCCACACATGCCCCGAATCACTATATGAGGATAGTTGCGTCATATCAAAAATAAACCGTTTATGTCTATCTACATATTGCACCATTCGAAATAAGTCTTCCGCTGTTGAAATATTATCATACGAAAGACCACTCGGATCATCATATCCAGTATGTAGCATTCCAATAGCCTGTGCTCGTTCATTCATCCGCTTCATAAATTCAGTTCTTCCATAAAATTCTGCAAGAACTTCTGAAGCATCATTACTCGACTCTAAAAGAAGTGGATACAAAAGTGTTCCAGTTATAATACTTTCTCCAATAGACAAATCACCCTGTGCTCCATATGTTCCGTATGCACTACGACTCACCGTAGTTGTGCGATATTGATTAATCACATCCAGAGAAATCAAAGCGGTCATTAACTTTGTTATTGATGCAATAGGCATAACTTCTCGCGCATCTTTCTCAAAAATAATTGCTCCGGAATCGACATCAGCTACAATATATGCATCTGAACTTATACCACTCAATCCTCGTCCTTTATCCAAATACACCCCTTGTGTAAATGGAGGCGTGTCCGCTACCACAATCACCTTTGTGCCGATGTCAGCAAAATCATACAATCGTTTTGCATCAACATCGGACATACGAATACATCCGCCGGAATACCCTTCGGGCACTGGCGTTCCATCCGTCTCATAGGGCCACCCATGAATAAAGTAGTTTCCAAAAAATTGCATACTATACGGCATCCACACCTCACCGATAGTTGAGAAGTGGTTTTCTTTTTTTGAATTAATAGTATACATTCCTGCTGGAGTTTGCCATGCGGTTCCGGGACGCCCCTTTGAAAGCAAGGGGTATATTTCGGTGAGCACTCCGCTCTCATATGTATATGCCAGCATACCCGAAAGATCTGCGACAATCACTCTTCCTTCATTTGGGATTCTCAGAGTTTCTGTTGCAATTCCATTGATAGTTCGTAGTGGAATATTTTGGACACTACTATTTGTATCATCGAGTATTTCTCCTTCTAGTCCAGCTTCGTGCGTAGCACCGCTCACTTGCCCTTCTTGTGCGGCATCTATATTTTCTCCAGCAAAGAATGCAACGAATGGAACTTCTCCGCGAGAAAACGCAAGGTAGGCCTCTCGACTTCCTTCAAAAAACAAAACACTCGCGGTAATTCCGCAAATAATTGCAAGCAAGCTTATAGAAATGTAATTAAAATACTTCTTCATTTGGCGGTAGTATAGCAAATATAGCAAATTCGACTAATTTTTTCTCATCGGAGAAATCGAGAGTAGAAATTCGCCCTCACCTTGTGATGAGCTAAATGTAATTGTATCTCCTGGGTGTACTTTCTCAGCGATAATCTTTTCAGCAATTTCAGATTCAATAGTGTCTGCAATTGCACGTTGCATCTCTCTGGCACCGAACTTATTTGACGACCCTTTACTCACTACATACGCGAGAAGGAATGGATTAATTTCTAAATCAATTCCCTGTTGCTTGAGCCTATCTCTTAATGCATATACTTGCAGACGTGCAATGTCTCTCAAATCATTTTCTTTGAGAGTACTGTAAACAACAATATTATCAAAGCGATTCAAAAGTTCTGGTTTGAAAATACGATTATCAATAATATAATCCACGAGCTTTGCTCGCTTATCTTCTGCAGTAAGATTTTTTGTTGCTTCGCTCCACAGTTCACTTCCTACGTTTGATGTTGCTATCACTACGACATTTCTTGCTGAGATAGACTCACCTCGTGTATCAGTGAATATTCCCTCGTCGAGAATTTGCAGGAAAAGATTATGGACATCACTATGAGCTTTTTCAAACTCGTCTAAAAGGAGCACGCCGTATTGCCGTTCACGCAGTGCGCTCGCAAGCAGACCAACTTCGCCCCCAGTACTTCCAATAAGTTTCTGTAAACCATCTAGTCCTGAAAATTCCGTCATATCAAAACGAATAAGGTTTTCCTTACCACCAAAGAAAATATCAGCGAGTGCTTTTGCGGTTTCAGTCTTTCCAACTCCTGTTGGGCCAGCAAAAAGAAATGTTCCCATTGGTCGCTTTGTCCGACTCACCCCAGCATTGACTCGCCGAAGCGTTTTAGCGATTGAAGTAATTGCGGGTTGCTGACCCACAACTCTGTCATGCAATTTTTCTTCAAGACTAAGGAGTGTCTCTTTATGCTTCTTACTATGTACACCTTGTGGAATATGAGTCTTTATCTCAACTACTCGAAGCACATCTTCTTTTTTAATAAGTTTTTTACCTTGCGACCTGATTTCAGGAATAATCTCATGAATAATGTCGAGCGCTTTATCAGCAAGAACTGCCTCTCCGAAATATCGTTGGGCGCTTTGCACAACAGCAATCAAGCTTGGGTAACTAAAGAGAACGCCGTATTTTGTTTCGAGTGCATATACTTCATTTTGCAAAAGTATTAGCGTTCGTTCTTCATCAAGTGCGTGCGCCACAACTTTTTCAAAAAAGCGTGTAATCAAAACTTCAGACTCAAGCGTTCGGTGATACCCTTTCGTGTCTGAAAGAGCGACGATTGAAACATTTGAGTTAAGATACGGCTCCATAATCGAAACGACATCAATTCCTTTTGTGTGTGCTCGCTCAACAAACGATGCGAGATGCTGAATAACAAGAATAATATTTCCTGCAGATTGAGCCTCATTAAGAAGTGCTTGAAATTCTTGTACAAATAAATCTCCAGCTGACTCAAGGAACGATGTTCCATGCATAATGAAAATTCTCTTATCTTCAAAATACGGGTGACTTACTCCACGAGCAATATGAGACGCCATTGTTCGGATAATATCCACGCCAGTCAGACCATCATCACTAATGATAATAGCATTGGCTTCTCGACTTTTCATAAGCACTTGTTCAATTGCAATAACATCATCAGAGAAAAGCCTATCTATTTTTGTATCAGTCAGTGGTGCGAGATGTGTATCAACAAGATTTGCATGTCGCTCAAGTATAGGGACTTGGCCGTAGGACCAATTTTTTCCAAGGCTTGGAATAGTACTGAGCTGTGTACGACTCCACCACCGTTGCGAGTTTCGCATAAGATACATATTGGATGATACCCAATCAATCGCACCGCGAAACATCTCCTCTCCAATACCTCTCTCGAAAAGAAAATATGCAAAGTCCTTATCATGCTTCATAAGAGAGAAGCCAAAATCAGCCAATGTAACCCTATCTCTAGGTGTCATATCAGTGAGTACAAAGTCATTTGATGTCATCGTCTTTTTTCTTGCTTTGAGAAATGATTTCACTTCAGATTCTGAAAGACCACACCGATACATAACGTACTTACCAATCGGAAGAGTGAGAAATGAAACAGTGAGGTCGTCGTGATGCGTTAAAATTTGTGCAACTTCAAAGTACATTTCATGGTCGTGAAAATAATATGAATAGTACATTCCTTCAAGGAGATGCATAAAAATCCACAAAGAAAAGCTTATAAAGAATATTCCCGCAAAAAACTCTTTGTCGACAACATATCCAATCGGAACAATGATATGAGACAATCCTACAATAGTGAAGAGCGCTATAAGGAGCAGGGCAAGACGTATCCACTTTCGTAGTGAATATGGAAGAAACAAATCGAATGCAATCGCTGGGTAAAATGCTTCTGCTTTTTCTTTGAGTGCGCTTATTGTCATATCACTACTTCATTAAGATCAAACTGTCCATTAAATATTATGGCAAGAATTCCCGTGATAAAAAGAAAAACCATGAGCGGCGGAATAAGAAACCACGCGATGAAAAAAAGTAGTCCAATTATAAGAAACAATACATAAACGAACGCACCAACAAGGAAAGTAACTGAGCGAATTATTGTTCCAATAATTCGCATGAGAATATTAATAAATAGTGAGCCGAGAATATCACCGAGTCCTCGCCTGCGATCATACCTTTCTCGTAACCGTTGCCACGGCATAAACATTGTCCTGAGCAAAATCTTGAATGAGAAAAAAGATTTTATAAACCAAAGAATATTTGTAAATGTTTGCCACAAATCAGCAACTCCGTGCGAGTAGTGCCAAGCAATATAGTGAAATGGGAGTGTCAAAACCTTCATATGCCATAAGTATATCACTTATTACTGATTTTGGACTGTTGATTGTTCAGCATCTTCGGTAGTCTCAACTTCTTGGATTACTTGGATTTCTTCGATTTCATTTGATTTCTCTGGCTCTACTGATTTATCCTCTTTCTTTTTAAAATAGACCCTGTCTTCGAAGCGAACATCAACATATTGGTATTCTTGAAGCACTTGCGCAATCTCGCTCATTTTTGCAAAAGATGTTTCGAGTGCTTCTATTTGGATAGACAGTGATCGTTTTGCCATAAATCGGACAAATGAATCTCTCGAGTAATACAGATCGATAGTTGCATCGGGTGACACAACAATATACTCAAATGGGTTTATATTTTCTTGAGCGTATAGGATTATTACCTCTTTGAGAAAAGAGAATACCTCATCATTCAAAATAGTACTCTTTGATGAATCATCCGGATATGATATTTCTTCTGAAGCTGTTGCGTCTGCGAGTAATAATGTGGGGTTTTTAACAATGATTGGAATTTTTCCTTTTGCTTGCAATTCGAGCGTGTACTCTGAAAACAGCTCACCGCTTTCGTCAATAACCTGACACTTCTCTAAAATGTAATCTTGCTCAGTACAGATTGCTGCATATGGAAGCTTTTCTGCAACAGTGACAGTCACAGTATTTTTTTCAATTGTTATCTCTACCGTGTCGAGTGCTGGGTTTGATTCTAAAATTGAATTTTCAGTTTTTGATTTTGGAAACGTAAGTGGTGTTTGATTTGAAATCAAAAGAAGCTGGGTATCATCGAGCTGTAAATTAATAGCTTTTTTAATTTGGTTCTGATCAATTGTTTCAACACCTTCTATAACAACCTCATTAATTCGAAAAGTTTCTAGGCGAGTTATTGTGGTGATAGCGACAATAATGAGCATAGGCAGAATTGCGGCGAGCCACAAGAGGCGCCTTCGGCGCCTCTTTGCTTCTTTTGACGCTTTTTTAGATCTAAACTTTTTCATGTGTACCTATATAGTACTACATTGATACGCTTTTTCGCCCTGTATAACTAAAGACTCTCTCTTCCGCCAAGATATGGTCGCAATGCTTCCGGGACTTTGATAGTTCCATCGGCTTGTTGATGATTCTCAATAAATGGTACGAGGAGTCGTGGAGTTGCAACAGCGGTATTGTTGAGTGAATGCGCGAATCGTCGCTTTCCTTCTTTATCAGTATATTTAATATTGAGTCGTCGTGTTTGGAAATCGTGAAAATACGATGCTGAGTGAGTTTCTCGATACATCTCTTGTGAAGGCACCCACGCTTCGATATCAAACTTCTTTACTTGCCCAAGTCCAAGGTCTCCTCCACACACATTAATCACATGATATGGAATTTCGAGTTTTTGCATAATCTCCTCTGCATTTGCAGTGAGTTCTTCGTGAAGCTTCACAGTTTGTTCATGACTTGCTTCACACAAAATAACTTGCTCGACTTTCATAAACTCATGCACGCGAATAAGTCCTTTTGTATCTTTTCCATGACTTCCCGCCTCTCGACGAAAACATGGGGACAGGGCTGCCATTTTCAATGGCAGCTTCGCCGTATCCACAATCTCATCTGCATAATAATTCATCGCTGCAACTTCACCGGTTCCTGCAAGATACATATCGTCTTGTGTCTTGTAGAGATCTTCCTCACCTTGCGGAAGATACCCTGTTCCGTAAAGTGTTTCTTTTCTTACAAGTGAAGGAACAATCATTGCTTCAAATCCTTTCTTACTCAAAAGGTCGAGTGCGAATTGCCAGAGCGCGACGTCCAGGAGCGCGGCCTCATTTTTAAGAATGTATCCTCGAAAACCAGCAATCTTTGTTCCACGCTCAAAATCAACCATGTTTCTATCTTTCATAATTTCATCATGACTCTTTGGAGTAAAATCGAAAGTTGGCTTTTCTCCCCATGTTCGCATCTCGACATTTTCAGTATCATCTTTTCCTTCAGGAACTGACATGTCTGGAATATTTGGAACTTGTAACATCAAAGCTCGCCACTCCTTCATGACTTCTTTCAATTTTTCCTCTTCGTCTTCTACAGTCTTTTTAAGAGTCTGCATTTCTTCAATCATGCGAGCGCGCTCCTCGGGACTGGCTTGTGAGATTGCATCTCCGGCAGCATTTTGCTTTGCCTTCACCTCTTCTACAATCTGCAGAAGTGATCGTCGTTTTTCATCTACTGCCAAAAGCTCATTCACGTCAAAGGATATATGCTTTTTCTTGGCACCTAGTTCAATCAAATCTTTGTGTTCTCGTATGAATCCAATGTCTAACATATATTTCCTTTAATTTAATAAGTATTTCCTTACACACACCTCACTCCTTCTTCACACTTTTTATATAAAAACATCATAGCAGAAATGCTACTCTGAGCAAAATGAGTAATATGCAAGAAAGCCCAGAAGAACCAGATCTCAACCAGAACATAGACGATAATACGTTGGATACTTCAAGTATTAAAGAAGTTCAGAAAAGTGACTTTCCTGGATATCTTAAGAATATTTATAAACCTCCTCCAAAATTATTCTTTCGAGGGAGTATCCCTGTCGCTGAAAAATACATTACGATTGTCGGACCTCGCAAACCAAGCAATTATGCAAAACAAGTTTGTCGAGATATTGTCGAGTCGCTTCGTGATTATCCAATATGCATAGTTTCAGGACTAGCGTATGGCATCGATGCGGTCGCTCACGCGACCGCCATTGAATGCAACATTTCCTGCATCGCATTCCCAGGCTCTGGTATTGAGGATTTAGTTCTCTACCCTCAATACAATTTTGACCTCGCGCAATCAATTCTCGAACATGGCGGCGCACTTATGTGCCAGTGGCCGACCTCCACGCGCGCCGCCCCATGGACCTTTCCCTCTCGCAATCGTCTCATGGCAGGAATTGCAGACGCAGTCATCATCATAGAAGCCAGCGACAAATCTGGAACTCTCATTACCGCACGCTATGCACTCGACGAAGGTCGCGATGTGTTCGTGGTGCCAGCCGACATCACACGCCTCGAAGCCTACGGCTCAAACTCTCTCATACAGATGGGCGCACACCCAATCATATCTGTTGATAACATTCCCGAGCTTTTAGGATTATATTATCCAGAGTTAGACGCGATTGAAGTTGTGAGTAATGTCCAAGAAAATACTATTCTCAAAAACCTACAGAGTGAAATGACTTCAACTCAAATATCAGAGGCAACAAACTTATCAATATCCAAAATTATTTCAGAATTACAGGAACTCGAGATACAAGGATTGATAGAACGTGCTGGACCATATTGGCGAAGGAAATAAAAAACGCTACATATTTCAACCTTATTATTTGCCTCTTCGCACAATATATAGTACAAGTGTTGTATGTCACAAAACTACACACTGCTCATCGTAGAGTCTCCAGCGAAAGCAAAGACCATCGAAAAATATCTCAAAGACCTTGGAAACTATAAAGTTACCGCGTCTGTTGGGCATGTGCGAGACCTCCCAAAGAGTAGCAAAAATGCAATCGACATTGAGAAAGACTTCCTTCCCCACTACGAAATCTCTGCCGGAAAAAGAGAAATCATCAGTCGAATCAAAAAGCTTGCATCAAGTGCTGACGAAGTACTTCTAGCGATGGACCCCGACCGTGAAGGTGAAGCAATCGCTTGGCACATTGCCGAGGTTCTTAAACTCAAAAAACCAAAGCGAGTAACATTTAATGAAATCACAAAGGAAGCGATTCAGTACGCTGTGCAGCATCCCCGAACTATTGATACGAACCTGCGCGAAGCGCAGGAAGCTCGTCGCGTGCTCGATAGACTTGTAGGCTACGACCTCTCAGGTCTTATTTGGAAAAAAGTTCGCTACGGGCTTTCAGCTGGACGAGTACAATCTCCAGCACTTCGTATCATCATGGAGCGAGAACGAGAAATTCGTGCTTTTAATCCTGAAACATTCTGGGTACTCCGTGCAAATGTTGGCGCAAAAGATATCAAAGAATTTATCACCACCTGTAAAAACGAACCTCGTGACGTCAAAGAAGTCGAGCGAATTCTTTCTCATGGAAACAGCACTCCGTGGCATGTAGAAGACGTCAAAGAAACTGACGCAAGACGATCTCCCAAAGCACCTTTCACTACTTCGACACTACAGCAAACTGCAAGTTCGCGCCTTGGCTATTCTCCAAAGCAAACAATGGGGATTGCGCAAAAACTCTACGAAGCCGGGCTCATCACCTATATGCGAACAGATAGCACGAACCTTTCTTCTCAGGCAATCGCCGGAGCGACAAAAACGATTACCGCAATGTTCGGAAAAGAATTTGTACAAGTTCGTACTTATGCAAAAAAAAGTAAAAATGCCCAAGAAGCTCATGAAGCTATCCGACCTTCAACATTGAGTAAAAAATCAGCGGGTGCAACTGCTGATCAAAAGAAGCTGTACGAGCTTATCTGGGCACGAACTATCACCAGTCAAATGATTGACGCAAAAATCAAACGGTCAACTGTGCTTGCAAACACAACTGACGACGCACTGCCGAGCTTCAAGATAATTGGCTCACGCGTCATGAACGAAGGGTGGCTCAAAGCTGATCCGGCATCGCGCGGTGAAGATACCGAGGTGCCTCATGTCGCCAAAGGCGACTCTCTCAAGCTCAACGAACTGACGAGCGAAGAGAAACAAACCACACCTCCTCCTCGCTACTCAGAAGCAGGTCTCATTAAAGAACTCGAAAAAAGAGGTATCGGTCGACCTTCAACATATGCAAGCATCATCAGTACAATTATCGAACGAGGATATGTAAACAAAGAACAGCGCTCACTTATTCCAACTGACACAGGAGATGTTGTTTCAACCTTCCTCGAAAAAAACTTCGAACAATATATCAGTGACTCCTTCACTGCTGAAATGGAAAATAAACTTGATGAAGTAGCATCGGGCGACAGAGGTTATGCAAAAACTCTAAAAGATTTTTATACCCCCTTCAAAAAAGACGTCGACGCAAAAGAAGATATTGAAAAACTCACCACTATCGAAAAAGCCGACTCACAATTTAAATGTCCAAAATGTAAATCAGGAATGGATGTAAAGCTTGGAAAGAATGGAAAGTTTTTGAGCTGTAACAAATACCCAGATTGTGATGGCGCCATGACAATCGACGGAAAAGAAATTGGAAACGAAAAACCAATCGGAATGCACCCAGATAGTGGTAAACCTATTTTTGCGTTAAACGGAAAGTTTGGTCCTTATGTTCAGGAAGGTGAAGTAATTCCAAAAGAAAAAAAGGTAAAAGGCGCAAAGAAAAAGGTAGGCAAGAAGATAGTCGGCAAAAATACTACTGATGGTGAAGCGACGACCAAGGTTGTAAAGCCAGAAGCTCTCGAAAAACCGCGACGAGCAAGTATTCCCACAGGAATGAATGCTGAAAACATCACCCTCGAAGAAGCTGTGCACCTCCTGATTCTCCCTCGAACTCTCGGTGAGCACCCAGAGACTGGCAAGGAAGTTATGGCGAATGTTGGACGATTTGGACCGTATGTTGGACATGATGGAGATTTTCGCTCTATTAAAAAAGGTACACCCAATCCTTACGAGATAACACTCAAGCAAGCGCTCGAACTCCTCAATCAACCAAAGCAACCGCCTCGAGGTGCTGAAATTATTAAGGTTATAGGAAAACACCCACGAACCAAAAAAGAAGTTGTTCTGTACAAAAGTAAAACGGGACTCTTTCTCAAAAAAGGACTACGCCGAATATATTTACCCGAATCGACTGACGTGGCGAAACTCGAAATTGCAGAAGCACTCGAACTTCTAAAACAATAAAATAAAAGACATCCCCAGAAGCAAATTCATTAAGTAAGCTTCGCTCGGACGTCTTTTATTTTATTATTTCAGTCTAGTTTTTAGATTTCAAACTGCTTTACTGAATAGAGGTCTTCTTCGTCTTCTTCGTCTTCTTCAATTCCGTACGATGGAGTTTGAATGAGATCTGGTTCAAGCGACTCTTCTGGTTTCGAGTATTCAGGTTTTGCCTGCATGTCGTCAGTATTTGGATTAAAATCATTTTCCTCAAATTCTTCTGGAGTATTCTGATTGACTGGATATTCAAACGAAACTATTTCTTCCTCCTCACTCACGTCTTCACTCTCAACAATTCCTCCAATAGCAGCTGCGATTCCACCCACTTGTTTAATATGAATATCTATTTGTTCATCTGCAGTATGCGGTACATATTCTGACTCAAAATCAGGTTTTTGTTGCTCCTGATTATTAGTTGGCAAATTTTGTTTATCTTGACTACCTTGTATTTCTTGCTCACGTATCGGTGCCACCACACCAACCTCAGCAGGCAGATTTCCATCCTGTCGTGCCTTCAATAGCGCAATAATTGATCGCATATCTTCAGTTGAAAAGAAATCAATTTCGATTTTTCCTCCTGTTCCGCTCTTTTCAATATGAACTCTCGTTCCTAACCTCTGACTCACTTGTTCTTCAAGCTCTACAATCTCGGGGTCAATCATCTTTTCTTTCTTGCGAATCTTGTCATATGCGATTCGACGCGCAACCTTTTCTGCATCTCGAACGGTAAACTTCTTTATTAAAATTTCTTTGAAAAGTACAGCTTGCTCTTCTGGTCGGTCTCCTAGCATGAGAAGTGGTCGCGCATGCCCTTCTGATATCTTTCTGTCTACGATTGCTTGCAACATTTCCTCAGGAAGCCCAAGTAGTCGCATACTATTTGAAACATACTCTCGACTCTTTCCTACTTTTTTTGCAACATCGGCATGTGTCATACCGAACTCATCTACCAATTGACGAAATGCTTTTGCACGATCGATTGGATTAAGGTCTTCTCGTTGGAGGTTTTCGATGATGGCAATCTCGAGTTTTACCTTGTCGCTTTCTTCGGTGGCACGAATGAGAACGGGAATTTCACGAAGCCCTGCTTTTTTTGAAGCGCGCAGTCTTCGCTCTCCTGCAATGAGCTCGTATTCAGTCGCCATATTACCATTTTCATGATAGATCTCTTTTCGAGTTACCACGAGTGGTTGTAGCACTCCATACATCCGAATAGAGTCAGCGAGGCTCTCGAGATGTGCCTCATCAAACTCCCTACGAGGTTGAAATGGGTTTGGTTTTATCTTCTCTACCTCTACAAAAAAAATGGCGTTGTCGCGAAATTGTGAATTCATAAAAGTATTGTAGCACGCATGCCTCAGTGTAGAAATCCACAGGCTGTTGATTTTTCGTCTACAAAACATTACACTATAACAACTTGCCGGAGTGGCGGAATGGTAGACGCGCACGACTCAAAATCGTGTACCTTCGGGTGTGAGAGTTCGAGTCTCTCCTTCGGCACATGAATTGGTTTTTACCTTTTTTTAAAAAACTTCATATGAAAAATATCAACAAGGTCTTTAAAAGGAAGCCTGTGGTTTTTGTAGTTTGTGGACCCACCGCAACTGGTAAAAGTAATCGCGCAGTTGAGATAGCTCTTGGACTCAAACATGGCGGAGAAGTAGTCTCTGCTGATTCACGTCAGGTTTATAGAGGAATGGACTTGGGAAGTGGAAAAATTACTCAAAAAGAAATGAGAGGAGTTCCCCATCACCTCCTCGATATTGCCGATCCACGAAATACTAATACTAGTACTGAGATGTACAACGTCTCTCAATATAAAAAAGATGCCGAGCGTGTAATCGAAGATATTATTACACGAGGTAAAACTCCAATCATTTGCGGAGGTACCGGATACTATATTGACGCCCTTTTATACAATACAAACTTTCCTGAAGTTCGTCCAAACGAAACGCTTCGCAAAGTGCTTGCAAAAAAAACCCTCAATGAACTTCAAGTCATACTGCAAGGAAAAGATTTTGAACGATTCGAATCAGTTGATATTCAGAATAAGGTCCGACTCATTCGAGCGATTGAAATAATTGAATCACTAGGCAAAGTTCCGACAGTGAAACGCACATTGCGAAAGGATTGGACTATACAAATAGAGTATATCGACAAAGACGATGATGTATTGAAAAACAGAATTGCAAAGAGAGTGCATGCGAGAATTGAAGAAGGCATGATTGAGGAGGTCGAGCGTTTACACGCCGAAGGCGTGAGCTATGAACGTCTCGAACAATTTGGTCTTGAATATAAATACATCGCGCTCTATTTACAAGAAAAAATCTCGCGAAACGAGATGACTGAGCAACTAATCATTGCAATTAATCAGTATGCAAAAAGACAGCGAACTTGGTTTAAAAAACATCTTCCAAAATAAACATGCTTGACGTAGATGCGGGCCCACCCCGACTCGAACGGGGAACGACGGTTTTGGAGACCGTTGTTTTACCATTGAAACTATAGGCCCGATTGGAAAAGTATATCAGAAAAATAAAAATAAAGTAAATAAAAACGAGAGGCTTCCTGAATGAGTTTGCCCCTCGTTTTTATTTACTTTATTTCTTCGTTTCCTTCCAGATAGTTCGCTTTTTGAGCGTACTATTAAACTTTTTAAGTTCAAGCTTTCGCTCAACACCCTTTCGGTTTTTGCGAGTATGCATTATTTGACCAGTTTCTTGGCACTTAATTTTTACGAGATTATCTTGAGACATATATATTCTTTATTTGTGATTAGAACAATACACGATAAAAGCATCTCAATCAACTTGACATAATGATATTATGTGATAAAATACCAATATACATCCTAAATCAAACTTATGGAAAAAAGAAACATCATTATAAAAATACTATTTGCCCTCGGAATTATTGCCATTGTTTTACTGGTAGTCTTCGGAATTCTCAAAGTTGTTCCAAAGATTGTAAGCTCCCTAGCCTCAGCCGGCTCTGCACTTGGAAATAAAAGCTTTAACCAAGAGTCTATCAATATAAACACAAGCGTAGATGAACTTGAGTCCGGAGATGAATTCACTCTTTCATTCGAACACATTAATCCTTCTACCAAAGATGGTGTGTACGCACTTATATATGAATGCCAGGATGCAACATCATTACAAGTTATAGGAGTAAATAACGTAAATCAGACTCTTATCTGCAACAGACCATTCACACTTAGTAGTGAACCTATTGCGATTGAGATGGTTGCCTTCCTCGCCAATGCAAATAACATCAATGATGCAAAAATTATAGTTACTTTTACTCCCACTGGAGAAAAAACACCTACTGTCAGAGGTGAGAAAATAGTTACTATTCAAAATTCAAATAATATCAAAGAGGGAGATCTTGCTACTGGATCAGTTACAATTACGACAGACTATCAATCACTCAACAATCGAAAACAAGAAGAAGATTCTAACATGAATGAATCTCCAACCCCTCCAACAAATACAGGTAATACAAATCAAAACCCACCCAGAACAATAGGGGGAGGTTCAACAACTCCAATATACCGAGCGCCAGCTGATCTCGCAATTAGTAATATGCGATCAAACGGAACCCGAGTACAATTTACCATTTCAAATATTGGTGGACGTGCAACTGGAGTGTGGTCATTCAACTACACACTTCCAACAAATCCTGTGGCACTTGAAAACTCAGGTTCACAAGTTTCACTTAACCCAGGTGAAGCCCTAGGATTTACTCTTGATATCGCAGATACTCGAGGATTTACCTCTGGACTTATTTCGATCTTTGCAGATCCATACAATCAGGTAACAGAATCAACACTTGTAAACAACAATAGTTCAACAATCATCTCATTCTCAAACAATGGCAATGGAGGTAATACGGGAGGTAACCGAAACTTCAATCCTAACGATGATGCTGATCTCGTGATCACTCGTGCTGAGGCTGGATATATTTCAGGAAATCGATTTATTGGTGACGATACAATTGATGAAGATGATGATGGCGCAGTTCAGTTCACTGTACGGAATGAAGGCGGAGAAAATACAGGAACATGGAGATTTAAAATTGACCTGCCAACATCCGATAACGAAACATTTCGTTCAGGGCGACAAAGAAGCCTTGCTCCTGGTGCATCAATTACATTCACCGTAGAATTTGATAACCTCGAGCGTGGAAACAATCAAGATATTGATATCGAAATTGACTCAGATGATGATGTTGACGAAGAGAATGAACGGAACAATAGGAGAAATCTAGAGATAGATATCAGATAAATAATACAAAAAGAAAAACCAGAAGCAAATTTATTAGTTTAGCTTCTGGTTTTTCTTTTTGTATTATTCTATCTACACGTCAAGATTAGCGAGCTTTGCGTTTGAGGTAATGAAAGCTTTTCGCGCTGGCACATCGGTTCCCATAAGCATATCAAATACCTTGTCTGCTTCCATCACATCCTCAATAGTTACTTGTTTGAGAACTCGATTATTTCGATCCATGGTGGTTTCCTTGAGCTCATCAGCATTCATCTCTCCAAGTCCCTTGTATCGCTGCACATGCATTTTTTGAGCTCCTTTCTTTGTCACAGCCTCTTCGGCTCCGTCGGCACCATCTTCGGCGTCGTCATCGGCGTCTGAGTTATTATCATCATCAAGATCATCATTGTTGTCTCCAAGCATTTTTACTTTATCTTCTTCAGAATAAAGATACGTTACTGTCTTCCCTTGCTTGATTTTATATAGTGGCGATTGCGCAATATAAATATGTCCCCCTTCGATAAGCGGTCGGAAGTATCGATAAAAAAGCGTCAACAAGAGAGTGTTGATGTGAGCTCCATCGACATCGGCGTCGGTTGCGATAATCACTTTTCCGTATCGGAGTTTTTCAATATCAAATGTATCTCCAATAGCGGTTCCGAGTGCAATCACAAGGTTTTTGATTTGTTCAGACCCAAGCATCCGATCGAGTCGTGCTCGCTCAACGTTGAGGATTTTTCCTCGCAGTGGTAGCACGGCCTGAGTTCGACGATCTCGTCCACTCTTTGCAGTACCACCCGCAGAGTCACCCTCCACAATAAATAGCTCAGCTTCCTCTCTATTCTTCACCTGACAGTCCGCAAGCTTTCCTGGAAGCGTCATTCCTTCAAGAGCTCCCTTTCGTAGCACTGAGTCCTTTGCGGCTTTTGCAGCCTTTCGAGCTTTAACTGCGATTATAACTTTTCCAATAATAGATTTTGCATCGTCTGGATTTTCTTCGAGGAATTCCTGAAGAGCTTCTCCAAAAACACTCTCAACAGCGCCTCGCGCTTCGGTCGATCCGAGCTTTGCCTTTGTCTGTCCCTCGAACTGAATCTCTGGCATCTTTACAGAAATAACAGCAGTGATTCCCTCGAGTACGTCATCTCCCGTGAAGCTATCATCTTTTTCCTTGAGAATATTATTTTTCTTTCCGTACGTATTAAGACTTCGCGTGAGTGCGGTTTTAAAGCCTGTGACATGTGTCCCCCCTTCTGGGTTATAAATGTTGTTTGCAAAAGCAGTTAGTCGAGGGGAAATGTCGTTTACGTATTGAAATGCCACTTCGACAGTCACATCATCTACTTCCTTTTCAATATAAAAAATATTTTTATGTATTGGTTTTTGGAACTGATTATTAAATATTACAAGCGAATGGAGTCCTCCTTCAAAATAGAAACTTTGAGACGGAACATTGAGGTTCAGGTCTTCAAGCCAGTACTCATCTTTGAGATCCTTCTCTTCTGCAAGTCGCGCATCAATAATAACAATACGAAGACCCTTTACGAGATATGCTTGCTGCCGTAAGGTGCTTACTACTCTTTTGAAATCAAATTTTATTTCCTTAAAGATCTCAATATCAGCATCGAACGCAATAATAGTTCCATTGTTTTTAGTTGTTCCAGTTTTTTTAACATCTCCTTGCTTCTTACCAATCTTGAATGACTGTTTGTATACAGATCCGTCTTTATGAATTTCTGCAAACATGTCAGTCGAAAGCGCATTCACCACAGAAGCACCCACCCCATGGAGTCCTCCGGAAACCTTATATCCACTATTTTCACCCCCGAATTTTCCTCCGGCGTGGAGTGTTGTCAGAATAGTTTCAAGAGCTGAGACCTTGGTTTTTGGGTGTTTATCGACTGGAATACCTCGCCCGTTATCGGCTACACGAATTCGTCCATTAGGAAGAAGTACGACTTCAATTCTGTCAGCATAGCCTCCCATAGCTTCGTCACGAGAGTTATCGAAAATTTCCCAGATAAGGTGATGAAGTCCATCAGGACCTGTGGTACCAATATACATTCCCGGTCGCTTTCGTACCGGATCGAGCCCTTCAAGAACTGTAATATCTGATGCGCTGTATGAATTAGGATCTTTTTTTGTTGCCATAAGTAGATATAGTATACCAAAAATTTTAGTTGTGAGAAAGCAATAAAAAGCCTCAAAACCCTTTACTTTTTCTTATAATATGTTTTGATATTCACTGGTCATAAACATGCATCAAAAAAAACCACATACAATCTCCAGTACTCAAAAAACTTTCCAATCTCGACCTTCATATTTTCTTTTTCATATTCACGCGTGTCAGGATCATGTACATAGAGATGTGTAATATTACCGTATTTTGACTGACCACTCGCAATTACACTCTCGGCTTTTTCATACCCAACAATTAAAACATTATGCAGCGACTTATTCGTCGCAAAACCTTCTTTCACTGAAATGAGCACGGGCATGCCTGCATCAATTGAATTTGCAATCTTTTTGAGACCAGCTTTTTGAAATCTACTCTCGTGAACACTAGGCTGATATGAATTATCTTCTAGATTAATTGCGACAGTTCGAAATTCTTGTGAATACGCAAGGAGTCCATGATTGCGCGCGAGCAGCGCGAGCGCGTTGTGAGTCCACTTACCATCTATCTGACCCTTTACAAAAATAGCCTCGTCAATAAGGTTATCGATATCAACCCAAACTTTTATAGATGCGAGTGTCATCGCAACACAAACAACACCACATGCATGTGATTGCCAATCTTCACGTTTAATATCGCGAAATTGTGAGTAGTATGGAATATCTAAAATTTTTGTAGACATATGATTGATTTTGTATTGCACTTCTTGTGCACACCTAACGCACCTCCCACTTTGTATCTCGAGCTATCGTATTATAGATTATATTCATGATTTCAAGAGCCTCTTCATCAGAAAGTGTTTTCTCATCAGATTGAAATACCATTCGATATGCAAAAGAAGTCTTCATTACTCCATCCACCTCCTTACTAAATTCATCAAAGAGGCGAAGCTTTACAAGAAGCGAACCTGCATTATCTCGCAAGAACTTTTCGATAGCACTTTTTGAAGTATCACCATCAACCCACAGTGCGATATCACGCGCAATAAAAGGATACGGCGATGGACTCACATATCTCATTTTAAGAGGTGCTTCTGGCAGCATTGGATACCTATCGCTCTCGATTTTTTTTGTATAAAGCATAGACAAGTCGCATTCAACTATTTCGTCTTGATCCTTAATATCAACTTCGAATAATACTCCGGTCGCTGCTTCGACTTTTTCAATCACTTCTTTGAGAAGCATGCTTGCTGTCGGCTTCTTTCTTCCTTTTCCTTTTCGAATTGCGATTGCAAGATGTGGTGTCTCCATTCTATTATTGTATACATGTCCGATTTCGAAAATCATTACATCATGAATTCCAACAAGGTCAGCATTGTAATCATTAAGTGTGAGCGCATCCGAAAGACCTTTTTCTAGATCTATTCGTAAAAAAGATTTATCTTTTGCAAAAGGTTTAGCGACCTCAAGATCACCTTTCTTTACAAAAGCATACGTAAAAACTTCTGAGAAACCACTCTCAGCAAGAATCTTTTTAAGAAAAGTATTCCAGTAAAATTCTGGATTTATTTTTGCAGCAAAATCGACTTTACACGGAACATCAGCGATATTTTCATATCCATAAAGTCGCGCAATCTCTTCAATTACATCTTCTTTGCGTCGCAAATCGATTCGCTCGTGAGGAATCGTAATAACATAGCGATCTTCGGATGATTTAATGATTCGTCGATAGCCAACAACCGCCTCTCCAAATCGTGAGCTATCTGTAATATTTTCTTGCACAACCCCCTTATTATCTGCCTCTGTTGCATGGATTAATTCCCCACCACCAACATAAACTCCAAGATGATCGACTCCTTCTGGAAACTTTGTTCCTGAAATAAATTCTACACTTTTATATGATGCATCACGATGAATAGTAACTCCTTTTGTTGCTGCTACATTTGAAAAAATAAGATCTCCCACCTCTAGTGCATCTTTTGCAACCGCCTCTCCCCAAGCATACTGATCTACCACCATTCGCGGAATAGAGATTCCCGCGTTCACCGCGGCAAACGCAACAAGAGATGAACAATCGAAAACATTCGGCGAATCATTCAAGACACTCGCACCATACTTATATGATTTCCCGATAGCCTCCTTAATTGTTTGTATAAAAATATCTTTTGGCTGTACGATAGAATATCCTAATTCTAATCGAATCAAAAAATCTTCAACTTGTTTTGCGTCTAGCTCGACTCCCAGCCGACTATTAATTTCTGAGAGCGAAACTCCTACTCGATAAGCCTTTGTCTTTTTTGGATAAATGTCTGCGGCTGTAGTGATAGCAGTGCTTCCTGTATTATATTTTGTGATAAGCTCAATCGCTCGTGACATTGCACCGGAAATAAATCGAGGAGTGATTTCATTTTCAAAACGCTTTGAGGAGTCAGTTCGAATTCCCGTCATCTTCACAGCGTTTCGCACAGATACACCGTCAAAGTTTGCAGCTTCAAGCACAATGGACGTTGTTTCCTTTGTTACCTCTGCTTTATTACCACCCTTTACTCCAGCAATACCAAGTACACCCGAGTTATCTGCAATAACTGCAATTTCGGGATTGAGTACAACATCTTTTTTGTCGAGTGTTGTGATGGTCTCAGATTCTTTTGCCTGCCGCACAACAATATCGCCATCAAGCTTTTCAGTATCATAGGCATGCATCGGTTGACCAAGTTCATACATCACAAAGTTAGTCACATCAACAATAAAGTTTATGCTTCGCTCTCCAATTGCGGCGAGTGCATCAACAAGTTCTTTCGGGCTTTCCTGTGTATTGTTGATTCCATTAATTTGCACAGTCGCAATTCGTTTGCACATCGGTGCTTCTATTTTTGTTTCCATTAAAGTACCGCTGCTCGTATCACCCGTATCTGCTATTTTTTTTGAATCTACTTGCTCTTTCACTTCCTTAAAGAACGATGGTTGCACGGGAGATACAAAAGTGAGTCCTGCAATGAGCGCGATTTCTTTTGCAATACCGTAGTGAGACAAGCAATCGTGTGCACGATTATTAAGCACATCAACATCAATGGTCGCATCAGTGTCACTCACAACGACCTCTTCAATTTCAAATGCATGCGTAGTCAAAAGCTTCCCAATCTCTTCTGGAGATGGAAGTGTTTCTTTTATATACTTTTGTAGCCAATTGTAGGAAACTTTCATAAATAAATTTTGGAGATGAATTAAAATCGTACTTAAAACTGTGATACAAGACGAAGATCTCCATTATATAAGGAGCGCACATCATCTATTCCGTACTTAATCATTGCAATACGATCGATTCCGAGACCAAATGCGAATCCGCTGTACTGTTCGGGATGAATCTTTCCTGCTTCGAGTACTTTTGGATGCACCATCCCTGCTCCGAGAATTTCTATCCAACCATTAAACTTACATGATGCGCACCCCTTACCCACGCAACGTGAACACTGCATATCAATCTCAACTCCTGGCTCCACAAAAGCAAAGTACCCAGGTCGAAGACGCATTACCACATCATCTCCGAATATTTTTTTCATACATTCATTAAGTGTATATTTGAGGTGCGCAAGAGAAATATCCTTTCCGACAACGAGTCCTTCGAGTTGATGGAATTGTGTTTCATGAGTTCTATCGGTTGCTTCATTTCGAAAAACTTTTCCTGGAGCGATAATCTTGCATGGAGCGCCATGCTCTTTCATGTATCGTACTTGGATTGCAGATGTGTGAGTTCGTAAAAGCTTCCCTGACATGTTTTTGAGCCAAAAAGTATCCTGCATATCTCGTGCTGGGTGATGTGCTGGGATATTAAGTGCATCGAAGTTGTGATATTCATCTTCAATCTCAGATCCAGTTGCAACTTCAAAACCCATCTGTGAAAAAATATCCACGCACTGCTGGTAGATATGTGTAATCGGATGAATGTGTCCTTTTTTGATTACTGTTTCTTCTTCAGATTTCATGTATAAGCATTATAGCTAAGGAGCGTCATATAGCAACCACACCCGTAGGGACCATTGACACTTTCATAAAACAATAGTAGTTTCACAGTATATGTTCCGCACAAAAATAGATATGAATTTCACTAATAGTGAAGAGTTGCATATTCTTAAGAAAATAACCATGCTTCTTAGCAAAGCCCGTGAGGCATGGCTTAGCTCAACTGAGAAAGACGTACCCTTTAATTGTCATTCTGTTGCGAGAGCACTTGTAAATTATCTTCAGAATGAATGTATTGCACTCAGTGTTACAGACGGACTTAAATTGGGTTTCGGAATAGATGAAGATCGAAATCCGACAGGAATTAAAAAACTTCCTCACTCATGGATTGTCTTACGGAATAGAAACGGAAATATTATTGATCCGTACCCAAATGGAATAATCTCGCTGAGCCCTTTACTGATTCTAATGTCTGGTCAATTCTCTCCCTATGGAGGAAAGCCGACGCAATGTTGTCGGCTATTTTTATACGCCAGTATTTAATATAACCCTTGTAAATAAAGGCTTATTATGGTATTATTTTTTCAATGCTTGCAACAGAACTACTGATGTACATCTTCCTTTTTGCGACACTTTTCTTTCAAGTGTTTATTTTGCTTACTTTTCTTGATACAAGAAAAGATCTTTTCAAGAAGAAGGATTTCAAGCTTTCAAAGTTTCCAAGCGTCACTATCATGGTTCCGTGCTTTAACGAGGAGCGCACCGTTGCAGGAACAATTGATTCGCTTCTCGCACTCGATTATCCAAAAGACAAACTCTCGATTATGGCAATTGATGACGGGAGCACAGACAGTACACCCGAAGTTCTCAAACAATTTAATAATAATCCTCAAGTTACAGTTTATGTGAAAGAAAACGGAGGTAAGCATACCGCGCTCAACTTTGGTCTTGAGAAAATCGAGAGTGATCTCGTAGGATGCCTCGATGCAGACTCGTTTGTAAAAGAAGATGCACTCAAAATAGTGGTTTCATATTTTATGTCAGACAAGGAAATTGATGCTGTTACACCATCAATTATCATTCGTGAACCAAAATCAATTATTCAAAGAGTACAACGAGCTGAATACTATGGGAGTATTTTTTTACGAAAGATGCTCTCGTACCTTGGGGCGATTTATGTAACGCCCGGCCCTTTCTCTATCTTTAAAAGAGATGTATTTACGAGTCTTGGAAACTACCATCATGCATACAACACTGAAGATTTTGAGCTCGCTCTTCGTATGCATAGCAATAATATGAAGATTGTGAATGCTCATGAGGCACACGTAACAACCGTTGGACCCTATTCTGCACGCGCACTTCACAAACAGCGCCTTCGCTGGACATTTGGATTCCTCAAAAACATTATTGATTATAAGCATCTTTTTAGTGCACGCAAAGGAGCACTTGGAGCAATCGTACTCCCTAGTGGAATCATCGCTCTTTTTACTATCGTCTTTTTTGTATCGGTTAGCCTCTACAATATAGCTATTCTGAGTATCAATAAAATACTTGCTCTTCAAGCCATAAACTGGAGGCTCTCAGGTTCATCATTTTCTTTTGACCTTTTTTACCTTAATACCGATGCGTCACTTATCATTGGGATAGTGCTCGTATTTATGACCATTCTTGCTTTTACTTATGGAAGAAAAATGGTCGAACAAAAAGACCTTCTTACTGGAGAATTCATCCTCTTTGCAGTACTCTATGTTTTTGTGGCACCGCTCTGGATCATTCACTCTTTTTATAACCTTATCCTTGCAAAATCGACCAAGTGGCGATAATGTTATACATAATAATTAATATATATGAACAACTATAATTACGATTGGAAAAAATACTTAACTGCACTACTTATTACGGCGTTTATTTTTGTAACAAGTGTTGCTATTAGCAATCATTTTTCTAACCAAAAAATAGAATCGCTTCGGCTCATTGGGGACTCTATTTCAATCGATATTCTCTCATCTGATACTCAATTTGACCTTCTTGAGTCGAGCTCATGTGAAGCAGTAGATAACTCTACTTTCAGCAAAGAACTTAATGCTCTCGGGGAACGCGTCGCATTTGCAGAAAAGCAGCGGACAAACACAGAGGAGGTTCAGCTCCTTAAAAAGCAATACACTCTCCTCCTTATCAAAGACTATATTTTGATGAAAAAAATTAGTGCACGTTGTGAAGTAGAACCAATCTTCGTTCTCTACTTCTATTCAAACCTTGAAGACTGTGCTGATTGCACGCGACAGGGGCATGTACTGACATATTTACGACAAAAATACCCACAGCTACGCGTCTATGCATTTGATTACCACCTTGACCTCCCTGCGCTAAGCACACTGCTATCAATCAGTGGAATTACAACTGCCGATATTCTTCCAGTACTTATTATTGAAGATCAGCAATATAAAGGGTTCATGGAACTTGAAGACCTCGAGACCCTCCCTCTTTTTATAGAGCTTCAGGTTCAAAAAGAAGCCGAAGAGGCAGATAAAAAAGCTGAGGAAGAAACAGCAAAGAATAAGAAAAATAATAAAAATCTAGAAAAGACTGCAGTTGAAGAGTAGTTCAAATCTCTCTTATCTGCATACAAAAAATGACACATGTTCACTTACTGAATCTGCATGTGTCATTTTGTTTTACAAACTCTTATTATGGAGCCACTTGTCAGACTCGAACTGACGACCTGCCGTTTACAAAACGGCTGCTCTACCAACTGAGCTAAAGTGGCGATAGAAGGTTTCGATATTATAGCCAAACCCTCTTGAAAAGTAAAGTCTTCATTTATCAGTTTATATTTTCGTGAGCTTTTCCTAGGAACGCTCATTGAGGATTCTATCCCTCTCTTTCCTAAGCTCTTGAAGCATTTCGTTGGGCTCACCCCCATCTTGCATTTTCTTTGCGGTAAGTATGATATTTCGCCGCACAAAACGAACAATGTACTGCAGACCTATGTATATCTTTTTTAAAATAACTAAGAGAAATAATTTACTCTTATGTGAAATTTGATGTTTGTACACACCTCTGTTTGCATGTGTATAATAGTAAGTTTTTTCTAAAAGCTTTACCACCCTTCTATCCGCACGTGCTCTTATTTTTTGATACCAAGCAAGAGAACCATTTGATGATTGTGCGGAGAGCAAGAAAAGTGCACCAATCGTGATGCACATCATTCCTGCAATAATTGTAAATATAAGTGTCATGACTAGATCGCAAAGCGCTCGAATCGTGTGATTTCTACTCGTTCTCCGAATTTCTGAGTTGCTTGATCGAGTACACCCTTGATGGTAAGGTCTGGGTTTTTAACGAATGTTTGGTCAAGAAGAATTGCCTCTGGTTCTGTTCCTTCTGGAGCTCCTTCCGATTTAATAGCAGTTGGTGCCATGGCTGCGATATGCATTGCAACGTCGTTCGCCATTTTTAGGAATTCATCGTTTTTTGAAACAAAGTCCGTTTCGCACATAATCTCTACAAGAGTTCCTACAGACCCAGCAGCATGGATGTATGAGGCTACAGTACCCGCTCCAAGTTCCCTGTCAGACTTTTTTGAAGCTGCTAGCGCTGATTGCTCCTTGAGGATTGCACGAGCCTTGTCCATATCTCCTTGCGATTCTTCGAGTGCCTGCTTACACTTCATCACAGAAACATTAGTTTCGTCTCGTAGTGCTTTAATTTGATCTGTTGTAATATCCATATGGTTAAATAGTTACTTGTGTAAAATTACTACGCAAAAAGGCTATGCTTTTGCGGTATTCGGTGCTGATGCACTTGCCTTTTCTGCTACACCTTTTTTATATGCAGCTACTAGCTGTTGTACGGAGTACGTAATACTTGAGATTGAAGAATCGTTTGTTGCGATTGGATATGCAATTGATGAGATATCACAATCACTTCCTGCAATACCAATAACTGGAATACCTTCCTGGATAGCTTCTCGGACAGCAATATCTTCTCGCATAGTATCTACTACAACGAGAGCTGCTGGTCGCCGCTTCATTTCTTCAAGACCACCGAATCGCTTTTCAAGCTTTTCAATTTCTCTGTCAATCATTAGTCGTTCTCGCTTTGTATATCCAGCAAGAAGTCCTTTTGTTTTCTTTTCAGTAAGTTCATTCAAACGCTCAATTCGTTTTCGAATCTCCTCAAAGTTAGTAAGTGTTCCTCCGATCCATCGTCCTGCAACGAATGGCATTTCTAATGATTCTGCTGCTTCTTTTATTGGTCGTAGTGATTCCATCTTTCCACCAACAAAAAGAACCATCTTACCCTCCTTTCCTAAATTAGATATAAATGTTTTCGCTTCTTCTATAAGCCCATACACCTTTTCGAGATCGAATATTTCTACTCCGTCTTTTGCCCCGAAAATATATGGAGAGACTGAAGGATGACGTCGCGATTTACTATAACCATAGTGTGCGCCAACTTCAAACATCTCTTTTACTGCTTCTTTGTTTATTTTTTCTGTCATAATTTGTGTGAACGAAGTCTACCAATAAAACAGTGTTTTTGCAAGGCATGCACCAGTATATATCTCTCGTTCAAGATAGTAGTCATTTATTTATAATTATTCAGTTTCTTCGTCTTGAATATTTCCCAAGACTGCGACGGAGTCAAGAATGTCTCCAATATCGCCCGAAAGCACTCCTTCCATATTGTGCCATGACTCTTGAATTCGATGATCAGTAATTCTATTCTGTGGGAAGTTATATGTTCGTATTTTTTCAGACCTACCAGCTGTTCCCACTTGTGATTTTCGTGTGTCAGCATATTTTGCATCTTCTTCTTCTCGCTTTTTTTCTTCGAGCTTCGCCATCAAAATACTCATTGCTTTTTCTCGGTTTTTGAGCTGACTCCTCTCTGCAGTTGAACGCGCATCCATTCCTGTCGGGGTGTGAATAATACGCACAGCGGTTTCTACTTTGTTTACATTCTGTCCTCCTGCCCCTCCTGAACGAGAAAATTCCATTTCAAATTCAGCGGGGTCGATTTCAATACTTGTTTTCTTTCGTAGAGGCAGCACTGCAATTGAAGCCGTAGAAGTGTGTATTCGTCCTGCTTTTTCAGTAGAAGGAATTCTCTGTACTCGATGAACCCCAGTTTCAAATCGAAGTTTTTTATAAACTCCTTTTCCACGAACCTGAAATGACGCCTCCTTATATCCTCCTGCGGCACTTTGTGAGTCGTTAATAGGTACAAATGTCCATCCTGCTTTTTCAGAAAATCGTTGGTACATTTCAGCGAGCTGGTATGCAAAAAGCGACGCCTCATCCCCTCCCGCTCCTGCACGAACTTCAAGGATAATTTCATTAGGAAACTCTTCTTCCTCTTCATCTCCCTTACAAATTGCTTCCATCTGCTTCCAAAGATCTTCTTGCTGTTTTTTAAGAGCTCTTTTTTCCTCGGCAACAAGAGTCTGCATATCCTCTCCCGCTTCCATAGATTCAAGTTCATCGATTTCACCAGCAAGTCGCTCCCATTCCTGTGCGTAATACTGGGTCTTTTGACTTTCTTTAAATTGTTCGAGAGTATACTGCTTCATATTGATGCTGTATTAATTGATGACGTAATAGAAAAAGCACATAAAGTGCTTCGTCTCGTATGTACAAGCTATTTTTTAGCTGCGGCTTGACGTTGTCGAAATCGATCAACTCGTCCTGCCATATCGAGTACTTTTTCAGTACCAGTATAAAACGGATGGCATGCTGCGCAAATCTCAATATTAATTTCTTTTCTCGTTGAAAGGACATCATATGATGCTCCGCATACACAAGCTGCTTTTACTGAATTAGTCTCTGGGTGAATTTCTTTTTTCATAGTCAGTAGATAATAACATTATTTATAAAAAATTCAAGTACTTTCGTTCAAATACCATAATCAAGACTTTTGTTTAATATACAAAGATTGATTTATTAAATAAGACCTTATATCACAAGAATAATATATGCTGCCACAATAGCAAGAACTGCAATAGCAAGCAACACCCATTGTGCCGTACTTTCGCTTTTTACTATCCCTTTCTTCATCAACCATTCAGTCATTTTTGCTTTTTTGAGCGCTGGATTATTTACGCCTTTAAATGCTGTATTTTGTTCTTCATCAAATGTAAGTTTCATATGTATATTGTATTACTTTGTTATATAATTTCAAGCAACTTATTTATGTTCTATTACTATCTAGTTTTCTACATCATCCAGGAATTCAATTTGCGTCTGGAAGTTTGCAGTATGTCCCATTACTTGATCTCCATAAAATGCATTTGCTGGAAGGCTCCAGCTTCCACCTGCATAATATTTGAGAGCTGCTGTTCGCTCTGCAGTAAATCCTCCAGACGATGCACCCAAGTCTTTTACATACAGTGCTGTTGCAGTAAATGCGTGGCGTGGATTCCATGGATTGGGCAATGCTACGCCGAGAGCTGCAGCAATTTTTGCTTCATAGCTCTTCCATGTTGCCGGAATAAATTGTGAAGGTCCCATAGCTCCTCCCCATGTTGATGCATTAAGTGGGCATGAGAGCGGGGTATCAAGTGGATCTCTTCCAAGCTTTTTTGCAATCTCCAAGAAAATTGTCTGATCATCCCGCCATGAGTTATCGTTTGGACCAGGCATAATATTGTAGTATTTCTTACTATCAGGATCGCTTGCTCGGTTACAAGTCCCCACATTTTGACCAAGGTTTGATTCTTGCTTAAGAATAGCAAGAATGAATGCTGGGCGAACTCCTGTTGCTTTTCCTGCAACATTGGCATATTCGAGAGCCTGACCAAATGAAATACCTGATGCATCTCTGAGCGAGAAGAGTGCATCTCGAATTGCTGCGGCTTGTCGTTCTTTTTCGGCAATTACTTGTTCGTAGCCTTTTGCAGTTTGTTTATTTATTGAAAGGAGTGATGATTTTTGAGTTTGTTTTTGCGCGACAGTTCGCTTTTCTGCTTCAATAGACTTTTTTGTATCTATCTCGGCAACTTGCTCTTTTTCGAGAAGCTCTCGTTCTGAAAGAACTTCGCCGCGCGCTTCACGAATAATTGCGAACGAACCATTTATTTCTCTTTTAATTGATCCGAAATCATCAATATCGATAAAAAAGTCCGACAGTTGTTCACCTGCAAAGAAGAATTCTGGTAGTGAGAAGTCGTCAATATAATTTGTTTTTCGCATGAGGTCTGCGAGCGATTCTTTGTTTTTTTCAATCTTAGATTCAAGCTCTGCGACGGTTTTTTGTCGCTCTACAATACCCCCTTCAAGGGTTGAAATTCTAAGGTTTTTTTCCTTGATGTTAAGTTCTGCTCTGCGAATCTCTCCTGTAAGAATATTGACGTCTCGCTCGAGCGACGCTCCTGCAGTTCTTGTGGTAGTAAGGGTTTTCTGTACTTCAGCTTTTTCTTTTTCGATACGCTCTAGCTCAGCCCGAAGTTCATTTTCTCTTTGCTGAATCACCTTTGGATCAGTAGGATCAACCTGAGCGTTTGCAACATGCACAAAAGGACTTAGAACAAAACTAAGTGCAATACTTGGTACTACAAAATACGTAAAAATATATTTCTTTTTCATAGTGCTCATTATAGCACCCACTCTCTGAAATTGTAACGCTGGACAACATCACTATCTTCTCGAGAAATACAATAGAAAAAAACCACAAGGCATTTTAGTGCATTAGCCTGTGGTTTTTCGTACTATATTTATTAGAGATTATTTATCTGACTTTTCAGCTCCCTCTCCCTCTTCAGTCTGCTTTCCTTTTTCCTCAACTTTAACAGCTTCTGGATCAAATGCTTCAGATAATTCTTCTGGCTCTTCTTCTTGAGGTTGCGAGACAGCTGCAACCACTTCTTCTCCATCAGTTACGAGTTCTACTCCTTCTGAAAGAGGAAGGTCTTTTACGAGAATCTTACTATCAAAATCAGTAAGAGTTGTCACATCAACAACAATGTTGTGGGGAAGGTTTCTCGGAAGTGACTCAACTTCAATTTCATACATAACTTTTACGAGTACTGCACCGAGATTTTTCTCCGCTGGAGAAAGTCCTTCGAATACAAGCGGTACTGAGACTTCGATTTTCTTGCCTCGCTCAACAACATAGAAATCAACATGGATAATATTGTCTGATACTGGATCAAATTGCACTTCGTGAATAAGAACATCATGTGAGTCTGTCCCATCGTGTAACTCAACAAGTGTTGATTCACCCGCTTCTTTAAATGCTTTTTCCATGGCATTATATGGAATTGCTACTGATATTGGTTCTTGTTTTGGCCCATAAAGAATTGCAGGAACATTTCCCTCTGCTCGAACCTCGGCAGCTGTAGTTTTTCCATCTCTTTTACTTGCTTGTAGTTTTGTCATAATACGGGTCATTATACACGGATTTTTAGTATTGGCAACGATTATATCATCGTATTATTCCGTTGCAATATGATCCTCGAGATATTTGAATGTTCCATTTACTTTCTTTCCTGGATTAAACATATTGTGTGGATCGAAAATCTCTTTAACTTCTTGAAAAATTCCGTAAATCTTCTTTCCAAACATTTTCTCTACGTATGGAGTTCTGATAATTCCATCATTATGCTCCGCAGTAATAGTCCCCTTATATTCGAGTACGAGATTGTAGACTTTATTTGAAACCTCAATTATTTTTGCCCGCTCTTCTGGAAGATCGAGTCGCATAAGCGGAATAATATGAATATTCCCGTCTCCTGCGTGCCCAGCAATGTTTACTGGAATATCATACTCCTCTAGGATGGCAATCACTTTTGGAAGCACGACCGGAAGATTGTCTGGGCTTACACAAATATCTTCGACAAATGGGGCTGTTTTTTTGTCTCCCACTTTTTTTCGAAGAAGATTAAAGCTCTCTCGTCGCATTATCCAATATTTCTCAGCATCTTTCTCGTCGGTAATAATTCGAGAAACAAGGTGGAGACTACAGAGCGCATCAACAACATCTTGTGCTTTTTTTTGAGCCAATGTTTCTGACTTCTCTCCAATCTCGCAGAGTATAATGAGCTTTGGTAATCCGAACAGTTTTATCGACATAATTGCCTCTGGCCAAAATCGAAATAGAAATACAAAGAAATTTTCGCCGACTCTTTTTGCAATCTGTGGCATGAACCTAATTCCGAGTTTAAGTGTCACATCATCAAATGTTTCGAGACTTTCGAGCTTGAGAGGTATCAAACGATTAACGATACTGGGAAGCTTTGACCAGTCTTTTAGGAAAAGTACGACGAGACGATT
>Ga0105053_10002121_pt1 | contig 31184 bp, 11 predicted proteins | sample BON01_FD_78093 | JGI IMG/M metagenome (GOLD analysis project Ga0105053, IMG submission 78093) | Freshwater microbial communities from Lake Bonney liftoff mats and glacier meltwater in Antarctica - BON-01 | ecosystem: Environmental > Aquatic > Freshwater > Ice > Glacier meltwater | place: Lake... | reverse complement strand
TGGGTGGGGGGGGGGGGTGTGGGTGGGGGGGAGGCAAGGCGCGGACGAGAACCCGGAAAACAGGGGTGGGTGGTCAAGTCAAGTCATGTCAAGTCAAGCGAGAGCGTCGAGAGGGTGTCAGTTTTCAAACTCGAACGGCGCGTCGTCGTCGTCCTCGCCGTCGGACGACGACGACGACGACGCGCGGCCGCCTCGCCCGCCGTCGTCGCCGTCGTCGTCGCGGTCGCGATCGCCGTCGTCTCCGCGCTCCTCGGCGGGCGACGGCTCCTGCTGCTGCGCCGCCCCCTCGGCGGGCGGGGCGGGGGCGGCGGCGGCCGAGGCGTGCTCGGGCAGAGGCGCCAGCGCGGCGGGCGCGGCCGCGGCCCACGAGGCGCCGCGGCTCGCCGGCGCGACGGCGCCGGCGCGCGGCGCCGGGCAGGGGCGGCGCGCCGGCGCGGCGACCCCCACGTGGGCCGTTGCCGCGTGCTGCGGCTCCTGCTCCCGCTGCTGCTGCTGCTCCCGCTGCTGCTGCTCCCGCTGCTGCTGCTGCTCCCGCTGCTGCTGCTCCCGCTGCTGCTGCTGCTGCTGCCCCTGCTGCTGCCCGCGGAAAAAGGCCGCGTGCTGCTCCTGCATGGCGGCGAGCGCCGACGCGGCCGTCGTGCCGGCGAGCGACGCCGACAGCGCGCGGGCCATCGGGTTGACGGCGGCCGAGCGCACGGGCGGGGAGACGCCCAGGAAGGTCTTCTTAGGGGTCTCGGCGACGGCGGGCTGTGTGGTGTCGTGGATTGGACGGCGGGTGGAAGAGAAGAAACACAGTGTGAGCTGGTTTTTTTTGGTTGTTGCGCCTCTCTCCCCCTGTTGAGGAGGATCCCAAGACGCGAGACGCTCTCTCCCTCTCCGCGTCGACGCCGGTTCGCCGGATCCGGGCACGCGGGCGCGCGCCGCTGCCGCATCTCACCTGCAAGAGCATCTCCAGCTCGCACGCGACGCTGTGCTTGGACTGCGTTTTCGTTTTTTGTTTTGGAAGGGGGGGGAGGGCGTGAGAGTCAAGAAAGGGGTCGAGGTTGTTGTTGGCGCGCCGCGCGCCGCGCTCATCAAGCCCCGGCGACCCACCATGTGCGACATTGTCGGCGTGCCCACCACCAACACGGGCGACGCTGTCCTCATCGCTGTGGGAGTCTTTCAAAGAAGGGAGGAGGGGGGGAAAACTTGATTCGAAACGTCCGTTCTCTTTTAACAAAGCGGTACCGGAATGAAAGAAGAGAGGGTGAGGGAGAGAGAGAGAGAGAGGAGATTCTGGTTGTGACGGGTCGAGTCTGTGGGGCGGGGCAGGAGTTGCTGCGGGCGCGAGTTGTTCTCGCGGCGGCCGGCGACGGCAGCCGGCGACGACGTTCGCACGGTCAGCGCAAGGGGCGCTCGCTCACTCGCTGCCATCTCTCTTTCCCAGATCTAAACAAGCATGAAGAGATGGCGCGAGAGCGCAGAGCGGGGGGGCCGGCGTGTATTGACGACGATCACAACGGATCCTGAAGAGATCAACACAAGAACAAACCTCCCTCACACGCGGAAGCGCTTGCGCAGCGCCGCCAGCCTCGTCGCCGTTGTTGCCGCCGCCGCCGCGCCCTGGCCGCCGCCGCCCGCCCCAACCGCCGCCGCCGCCGCCTCTGCCGCGTCCCATTTCCCGGCCAGGGCCGCGCGCGCCTTGGCGCCCGCGGAGCACATCATGGCGGTCGTGTCGAAGCGCGGCGTCTCGACGAGCGCCTCGAGCAGAGCCACGGCGCGCTCGGGAGGCACGGTCGCGTCGCCGTCGTCGGCGGCGGCGGCAGCAGAGGCGGCGGATGGGGCGCCCGAAGCAGCAGCGCCGGCGCCGGCATTGGCGCCGGCAGAGGCAGCGGCTGCGGCGACCACCGCCGACAGCAGCGCGCCGGACACACCCGCCAGCAAGGGCGGGGACAGCGCGGTGCGCAGCAGCGCGGCCAGCCTGGCCGGCGGCTCGATGCGCGCGAGGTACCGCGCCGCCAGCGCGGGGTCGCCCTCGACGGCGCGCCAGCCCGACTCGAAGGCGGCGGCCGTGGCCGGCGGCGGGCCGCCCGAGGCGGCGGCCGCGCCGCGCGCCAGCAGCGCGGCCGCGCGCACGGCGACGGGGGCCCGGGCGGCGGCGGCGGTGCGGTCGGCGTCGTCGGCGGTGGCGGTGGTGGTGGTGGTGTTGGTGGCGCGGGGCCCGCTGCTGCTGCCGGGGGCGCTGGGGGCGGCTGGGACGGCGGTCGCTGTTGTTGTTGTTGCGGCGGCGGCGGCGACCGCGGCGGCGGCGACCGCGGCGGCGGCGTGGGCTTTTTCCATCGTCGGCGGCAGCGGCGGCGGCGGCGGCGGCGGCACCGGCGGCGGGGCGGGCGCAGAGGGCGCCGCCGCTGCCTTGGCCTGCTTTTCCTTCTCGCCCGCCTTGCCGGTGTCGCCACCGACGACCTCCTCCACCGCGCGGCCCGCCGACACGGGCACCCGAACCCCACCACCCTCTGCCTCTTCCTCCTCCTCGTCCTCCTCCTCCCCGTTTGCCGCTCCCTCCAAAGCGGCCTCGGCCGCGCTCGCCGCCGCCGCCGCTGTCAAACCCTCCGCGGCCGCCGCCGCCTCCGCCGCCGCCGCCCGAAGCGCCCTCCGCCGCGCCTCGGCCGCCTCGGCGTTGGCCGGGTCCTCCCGCAGCGCCGCGTCAAAGTCCGCGGCCGCCTCGGCGTGCCTGCCCAGGGCCCGGCGCGCGCACCCCCGCCGGAAGAGCGCCTTTTGCGAGCGCGCGTCGCACACTAATGCTTCTGATGCCGCGCGCTCGGCGTCGGCCGGCCGCGCGAGCCGCAGCAGCGCCTGCGCGCGGTTGCAGTGCACGGCCGCGCGCAGCGCCGCGCGCGCGGCGGCGCCCGCGCCGCCCGCCCCCTGCGCCGCCTCCTCCTCCTCCGCGTCCAGGGCGCGGGCCGCGCGGTCGTAGCAGGTCGCGGCCGCCGCGTGGTCGCCGCGCCGGAAGAGCGCGTTCCCGCGCGCCTTCCAGCCCTCGGCGGTGGTCGGCGGGGCGGCGGTGGCGGCGGCGGATTTCGCGGGGGCGCCTGTTTTTTTGGTGTTCTGGGTGGCCGAGGGCCGGATGTCCGCGCTGAGGCCGCCGCCTGACTGCAGCAGCTGCTCAAGCGACAGGGCGCCCGCGCCGCCGCCGTCGTCGTTGCCGCCGCTGCCGCTCGCGCGCGCGCCGCCGCCGGCCCCCGACGCCGCGTGGTTCATCTTTTTCGTCCATGCGGCCACGTCCTTGAGCGCTGAGGCGGCCGCCTCGGCCTCGTGGCGCACGCGCATCTGCGCCTCCATGCTTGTGACGTGGCGCGCGGAGGGGCGGGCGCGTCACGCACACACAAGGAGTCGCGCGATCGCAGGAGCGGCAGAAGCCTTCTGGAGCTTTACGCCTCTCTGCTCTGTTTGGTGGTCGCGCGCTGCAGGAGTGATGAAGGCATGGATGAGCGCTGTCGAGTCGAGGTCGCGTAGTGGTTTATGAAGGCGACGATCTGGCAACGGCGCGTGCGCCGGCACAAGCGCGCCTCGTTCCGTCATTTCCGTCGACCGCTCCATCTCACGAAGTCCAATCGATCGGGTCGCCGCGCGAGGTGCAACGATGGAACAGGGCGGACCCTCATCGGCGCCCGCCGCGATGTCGCAGCATCGACGCGAGGTCTACGAGTCGGCCGCGCGCGTTCTCGCGTGGGAACTCCTGACGGCACTGGGCCCCAGCCCGCCTCTCGAGCGCCTGAGCATCGGCCTCGGCGTCGTCCAGGACGCAATACTCGCCATGGACCAATCCTACTGCCCCGGCGCATCGGCGCAAAATCTCGCGGCGGCCGCGGCGGCGGCGGCGGCCCGGATCGCGGGCGTGGCGGAGGCGACGACGACGGCGGCGGCGGCGGCGGCGACGGCGACGGCCCCTCCTCTTCCTCCTCTTCCTCCTCCTCCCCCCCTCTCCGTGTCGCTGTCCGCCGCCATCGCGGCCTACGAGGCCCGCTGGCGCGCCGCGGTCGTCCTGCCCACGCTCAAGCACCTGAGCGGCGGGTCCAAGGCCAGGCAATCGCCAGCCGACAAGGCCGCCGTCGCGGCCAAGGCCGTCGTCGCGCTGCTGGCCCGCGCGCGCAACCCCGCAAAACAGCCTGCCTTTGCGCAGTTTTTGCCCTCTGCGCTGCGCCCCGCGGCGACGCGCAGGGGGCAGCTCGACTGCGTGGGCGCGGCGACTGCCGTGCTGGCCGCGTGCCTGGCGGTCGCGCGGGCGGAGGAGGACGCGGCGGCGGGGGCGGGCGCGCCGCGGGCCGAGGGGGGAGCAGGAATCGCCGGGGCGCTCGCCGGGGCGCGCCTTGCGTTTTCGGACGACCACTCGTGGCTGGTGTTTGGGCGGCCCGCGGCCGCGGAAAAGCAAGGAGAGGGGGCCGGTGTTGGCGGCGAGGAACGAGAAGATGGGGCGGGCGGCGGCCCCGCCGCCGCCGACAGCCCCTGCAGCAGCTCTTCCTTGCTCGGTCCGGCCTGGTGCGACGGCGACGACGGCGGCGGCGAGTGTGAGAGCGGCGGCGGCGGCGAGTGCGAGAGCGGCGGCGGCGGCGGTGGCGGCGGCCCTGACGAGGGCGGCGCTGCCACAGGTCGCGCCGTTGACGCCGACGCCGACCCCAGGCACCGCAAGCGCCGCCGCCTGCACCGCCTGCTGCCGCCCCGCCGCCGCCTGCTCGGCCGCGGCTCGAGCCCGGGCGCGGCCGCGCGCGGGCTCGCGCCGCCGACGACGGACACCAGCCGCGACCGCCGCGGCCGCTTTGGGCGCCACGGCAGCGCTCCTTCTTCGGGCTTCCCGCCGCCCGTGGCCGCCGCCGTCGAGACCACGGACGCGCGCGTCCTGAAGGACGAGCAGGTGTGCGGGTGGCTGTACGCGGCGCCGCCGACCGGAGGCGCAGAGGAAAGAGGCCGAGGACGCCCGGGCGGGGGCGCGGCCGCGGGAAACGGCGGCGGCGACGGCAGCGGCGGCGCAAGAGGATTTTTTCCTCTGCCGGGCCTGGTGGCGTCGCTGGCTCAGATGCCGGGCATCCTGGCCGCCTGCCTCGCGCCCGACGAGGTGTGCCCGCCCCGGCCGCCGCGCGCGGCCGGCGGCGGACCGCCCGAGTCGGCGCCGCCCCGCCACAGCGAGGACGCGGCCGACGCCATGCGCGCCGCGCAGCTGCTGCTGCTGCGCCGACTCGTCCTACCGCTGATGCCGCCGGCCCTGGCGCGCGAGCTCGAGGCCGCCGGCGGGGGGCCGTTGGCGCCTCCCGCGTCGTCCTCCTTCTCCCCGCCGTCGGCCGCCGCCCCTGCCGCCGCCGCCCCCGCCGCCGCCGAGCCCGAGCCCCCCTTCTACTCGACCCTCTTTCGGTGGGGCCTCGCCGCCGAGGAGCTCGAGCTCGAGCGGCTCGCGCGCGCGGCCGACGGCCGCGACCCGGCGCGGCTGCGCGCGGCGCTCCGCCGCCCCGCGTCCTGGCCGCCGCCCCCCGCTGCTCAGGCCGCCGCCCCCGACGCAAGCGCCGCCGCCGCCGCCGCCGCCGCCGCCGCCGCCGCCGTCGAGCCGCCGCCGCCGCCCCCCTCCTCGCAGGCGCTCTATCGCCTGGCGCTGCGCCTCTCGGACGGCAGGCAGTGGCAGCCCGCCGCCGCCGCCCTCTTTGGCCGCCTGCAGCGCCTGCAGAGCGCCCTCTGCGGCTCCGAGGGGACTCAATTGCTCTGGGGCGGGGGCGCGGGCGCGGCGGACATAGCGGCGGCCGCGGCCGTCTCGCCACTGGCCGAGGCGCTGCTTGCCGACGCTCTCGCGGCCGTGCGGCCGGCCGCCGGCGTGCTGCGCCGCTACGCCGGCGGCGCGGCGGCGGCGGGCGGCGGGCGCAGGGCGGCCGTGCGCGACGCGCCGCTGATCGCGGGCGCGCGCGACGCGCTCGAGCAGCTTGCCGACGCCTTTCACGGGATGGGGGCGCTGCTCTCTTGTGCCGCCGCTGTTGCTGCAGCGGGGGCGGGCGAGGGGGGTTGCGCTGGCGGGGGCGGCTCTGTTAGTGCGGCGGCGGCGGCTGAGGCAGGCGAGGGGACGGGCGCGGACGCCGTCGCTCCCTCTCCGTGCGCTCCCTCTGAGCGGGCGGCCGCTGCTGACGCCGCCGCCGGCGCGCTGCTCCCGGCCGCCGCGCCCCTCTCGTTCTCGCAGCCGGCCTCGGCCCAAGAACGCATGCGGGCCGACCTGGAGGCGGCGATGGCGGCCGCTCGGGGAACGATCGCCCCCACAGCAGCAGCAGCAGCAGCAGCAGCAGCATCAGCGCCATCTCCTTCGCCTTGCTCGCTCCCAACGGCGGCGGCGGCGGCGCCCGAGGCCGGCGGCTCTGCGCCCCCGCAGCAGATCGGCCAGTCGCGCGCGTCCTGGCTCGTGCCCGCGCTCCTCCTCGCGGACGGCGCGCTGGGTTACTGGGGCGCCGCCTCGCCCGACGCCGACGCGGCCACCGTCGGCCACCTGCTGCACGCCTGCGCCGCCTTTTCGCCGGCGGCCGTGCGCGCCGCCGCCGAGGGCGCGCGGCCGCGGCTGCTGTCCGCGCGGCTGCGCGCCGCGGCGCCCGAGCTCGTGGCCGTGGCCGCGAGCGCCGGGGCCCCCGGGGCGGTGGCGGCGGCCAAGGCGGCGCTGCTGATGCCGCCGAGGCGGGCGGGGCGCGGGGCGGCGGCGGGGAAAGGGCGGGGAAAGTAGCTGCTTTTTTTACACACGTCGTCGTCGTCGACGATGGTTCTGTTATTATTTGTACAACGTGAGAACAAAGACAAGTCCCTCTCAGCCCCCGCCACCGGGCGGCGGCACGTCCCTCACCGACGATCGGCTCCCCGGCCGCCGGCTGCCGCCGCCGTCGCCGCCCTCGCCCGCTCCCCCAGGAGCGCCCGGCCCGACGCCCCCCGCTCCTCCCGCTCCCCCGGCGCCGCCGCCCGCCCCTTCCTCGCCGCCGCCGCCGTCGTCCGCCACCAGCGAGATCTTGAGGTCCTCGAACTGCCGCGTCCGGCTGGTCGTCAGCCCCGCCTGGAGCCGGCCGGGCGACAGCACCTGGAGCTTGCGCGCGGGCACGAACGAGGTGCCGGCCTCGGCGCTCGCCCAGTCGTCGGGCGACGAGGGCAGCGGCATCACGAAAGAGCTCGGGGGGGGTTGGGGCGCGGCCTCGTTGTTCGCGCGGCCGGACGCCGGCGACACTGGGTCGGGCACCTCGTAGTACTGCGCCAGGGGCAGGCGCATGATGTCCGACTCGTACACCCCCGCCGCCACCCACCCGCCGCTTGAGCCCGCGCGCGTGGGGCCGATGCCGGCGAGCAGGCCGGGCGAGCGGCCCGAGGCGGCGCCGGCGCCGGCGTCGGCGTACGAGGGGGTCGGGCGGCGGCCCACGAGGCCCATGACAAAGTTTAGGGCGGCGCTGATGGTGGCGCTGGCGAACCAGAAGGCGAGGCACACGGCGCAGAGCGGCAGCAGGCAGTCGACGGGCACGGCGGCGGGCAGGGCCGCGGCAGAGGCGACGGCGGCGGCGGCGGCGGCCGCGGGCGGCGGCGGCGGGCGCCGAGCGCGCTGGGCGCGTCGCAGCGGCGACGAGCGCCGCGGCACCAGGGCCGAGGCGGCCGAGGCGGCAGAGGCGTGGGGCGTCGACGAGCGGCGGGCGCGTCGCAGGGACGCCGGCGTCGGCGGCAGCGGCGACGAGCGCTTTGGCACCCGCGCAGTGAGGGCAGGAGAGACGCGCGCGCGCCCTGCGGCTGCGGCGGCGGCAGCCGCGGGTCGCGCGGCCATCGCTCGCGACGACGACGTCGTCGCCGTGAGCAGCATGTTTGGTCGATGCAGGGCGGCGGGCGAAGACTGCAAGGACTCGCTGGTTTTTCCTGTGTGGCTGCAGTCGATCGCGGCAGGGCCGTCGATGCGGGCAGCAATCCAGGAAGTGGTGGCTACTACTGCGGCTTGAGAAGCCTGCTGACGGGAGGCGCAGGGGCGTCGATCGATGGAAGTGGAGGGAGGAGAGCAAACGAGCGGAGGGGTTGTTCTGCGTGCGTGCGAGCGAGCGGGCGGCGCCGGCGGGGACTCATCGACGCATCTGCAGCGCCCGCGCCTTCCCTTTTTTGCAACAACGACACGTCCCGAGAGGCTTGCACTCTCACATCAAATCTCTTGCTCCACTCGATCATCGTCGACAAGCGACAGCACACATCCCAGCCGTCTCGCTTCAGGGGCCCTCTCTAGGCGCGCGCGAGGAGACATCATTTCTCCCGCGACCCGTCGTCGGGAGACGCGCGAGCTAGCTGCGCTCTCCCGCTCGTTGGGAGAGACGTTCAGAACACCCGCTGCGCACCGACAGCGGGACAAAAACACCGGGCCGACAGCGCGCCGGCAGAGCGCCCCTGCCCAAAAGGAGAGCTAGTTTGTCGGCGCCCCTCGTCAGCGGCAGTGGCAAGGCGAGCCGCTCGGCGCGCTCTCTTTTGCTGTGCCATCCCCCGCCCCCCCCCCTCCCCCCCCCCGACCCGGCCCCCGCGGCAACCAAGCGCCCAGTCCGAGGCGCGCGGAGCCGAGGAGCGCACCAGGCGTGCGTTCTTGCCGCCGGCCAGCCAGCGCTCGCCGATCCGACGCAATCAAAAAAAAACCCATAGAAAACCAACCCCGCCTCAAAAAAATGGCGGCGGCGGCCGAGGCGGAAATGGCGGCGGCCGACGACCCGGCCGCCGCCGGGGACCTTGGCTCGCCCGTCCTAGCCGTCGACCGCGCGGCCCTGGCGCGCAAGCTGCGCCGCGCCGACGCCTCGCAGGCGTGCGTCGAGCAGACGGCCGGCTACCTGCTGTTCCACGCCGGCGACGCCGAGGCCGTCGCCGACGAGTGGTGCCTCGCGCTGCTGTCGGCCGACGCGGGCGCCGAGCGCCGCCTCGCGCTCATCTACGTGTGCAACCACGCGCTGCAGGAGGCGCGGCGGGACGGGCGGCACGGATCCTCGCTGCGCGCTGCGTTCCGGCGCCGGCTGCCCGAGGCGCTGGCCGAGGCGGTGCGCGGGGCCAAGGCCGCGGCCGCGGGCGGGGACAAGGCGTCGGGGCGCCTGCTCCGCGGCCTGAGGCGGGTCCTGGCCGTGTGGGACGAGCGGCGCGTGTTTGGCGAGGGCGCACCGGCCATGCGGTCGCTGCGCGGGGTGCTGGGCGCGGGCGGGGGCGGGGGGGAGGCGGAGCTCGGCGGCGGGCCGGCGTCGGGCGCAGCGGGGCCGGCGAGCGGGGGCAGAGGCGCCGGCGCCGCTTGGGTCGACGGCGCTGGCGCGGGCGGCGGCGGCAGCGGCTGGCAGAGGGCCGGCTCGGGGGCCGCGGCAGCGGCGGCGGCAGAAGATAACGAGGAAGCGGGGGCGAGAGGCACGGCGTCGCCGTCGCCGTCGCCCGGGCCGCCACCGGCGCCGTCGCCGCCGCCGCCGCCGCTCTTGCCGCCGCCGCCGCTGCTCCGGCTGCTCGCCAAGGTCTCCGCGGCCGAGCGCGCGAGCGAGGGCGCGGGCGAGCGCGCCAAGGCGGCCGTCGCCTCGGCCGCCGCTGCCTTTGCGGCCGACCCGCACCAGCACCAGCACCAGCACCAGCACCAGCACCAGCAGCAGCGCGAGTCCCCCGAGCGCCGCGCCGCGCTGACGGCCGACGCCATGCGCGCCCACGCGCGCGCGCTCGAGGCCGAGATCGACGCGCGCCGGGCGGCCGCCTCTGCGCTGCGCGCCGAGCTCGACGGCGTCGAGGGAAGGGTCGGGCGCGCGCAGGGCGTGCTGTCGGCCGTCTTGCGGCAGATCGCAAACGCCGAGACGCACGCGCGGGCGCTCGCGGCCGAGCGCTGCCGGCGGCGCGGGAGCGGCAGCGGCGCCGGCGAGGACGGCGGCGCCGGCGGCGGCGACGACGACGCGGCGGTGCATGCGGCCGTCGCGGCGGCGGCGCTCGGCGGCCCGCTGCCGCTGCCGCCCCCGCCGCACGCGCCGCTGTTTGTGCCTAGTTTGATGCACGCACCGCCGCCGATGGGCGGCGCGCCGCCTCCGCCGGGGCCGGGCCCGCGGTACCTGCCGCCGCCGCCCCCACCGCCGCAGCCACAGCCGCCCGTGATGATGATGATGATGGCGCCGGGCGGACGAGGGGGAGGCGGAGGAGGAGGCGGCGGCTACTACCCCCCGCCTCCGCCTCCGCATTGAGTTGTGGAGACGACACTGTCGACGACAAACGACGTCTTTTGTCGAGTTGTCTCGAAATCGGGCACAAACAAACACAAACAAACAGACAAGCACAAACAAACAGAAAAGCACAAACAAACAGACAAGCACAAACAAACAGACAAGCACAAACAAACAGACAAGCACAAACAAAGAGTCGACGTTGCGCGCGCATCATCTGTGGTAACAAAACAGTCACGGAACAAAATGGTCTTACCATCTCCTTTGCTGCGCCATGGCCAGCAAGGAGAAGGACGAGGGAGGAGCGATCGGCGCTCGCGCTCACCTCCGCGCCCCCCCTCCTCCTCCCCCTCCCGCTCCGCCGCGCGACGCCTTTGCCCGCGCCCGCCGCCGCTCGGCCTCCTCCTCCCGCGCGTCCTCGTCGCGCCCGATGCGCGCCGCGCGCCTCTCCTCGGCCTGCACGCGCGAGAAGCCGCTCTCCATGTCGCGCAGGTCGACCGCGCGGTCGCGGGCGGCAAACTTGCGCCCGTCGTATCCGGTGACGGTGCGCAGCGCGCGGCGCCAGTCCTCGCCCTCTTCGTCCTCGCCCTCGCCGCCCTCTTCGCCCTCGCCCTCGCCGCCGCCGCCGCCGCCGCCGCTGCCCTCCTCGCCGCCCCCGTCGTCCTCGTCCCCGTCCAACTCGTCTCTCTCCTCGGCCGGCGGCGGGGTCGCCCTGCGGAGGGGGCGGCGCGGGTCGGACATGGCGGGCGGCGGGCGGGCGGCGGCGGCGGGGCGGGCGGCGGCGGCGTCGCCGCCGGCGGTCGTGCTGCTGCGGCGCGCGGCCTCGCGCTCGGTGCGGCGCCTGAGGATGATGGCGCGCTGGGCGGGGGGCAAGCGCGCGAGGAGCTCGGCATCGGTCGGGCTGGCGCCGCCGGGCGGGGGCGCGGCGTTGTGATGGTGGTGTCGGCCCCCCGCGGCGGCGGCGGCAGCGGCGGCGGGCCCCGTCTGCTTCTGCTGCTGCCGCTCCCGCTCCTCGCGCCGATCGCGCTCCTCCTCCCTCCGCTTCTTCTCCGCGCGCCGCGCCGCGACGTCCTCCTCGGCTCGCCGCCGCGCCACCTCGGCCGCCTCGCGCCCGGCGCCCCCTGCGTCCCCCATGAAGACGCCGAGGGCGGCCAGCCGGCGCCGCGCCGCCGCGGCGTCCGCCTCGGCCTCTGCCTCCCGGGCGCGGCGCTTGGCGGCGGCGTCTGGCGCCGCCCCTGCCTTGGCCTGTGCTTGTCGCCCTTGGGCGATGGCGGGGGTGCTCTTGGCGGGGCCCTTTCGCGGGCGCTTGGTGCCCGCAAGGGAGGCGACGGCGGTGGTTGTTGCCGCCGCCGTGGCGTGGTGGGGGACGGCGCGCTGGCCGGGCGACACCGCCGACGCCGAAGCCGCTTGCGCTGCCGCTTTCTGCTGCGCCGCCGCGTGCTGCTGCTGCTGCTGCTGCACGTAGGCCGGCGGCGGGCGCCTCTTCATGAAGGAGGCGAGGAGGCCGCCCCCTCCTTCTGAAGCGCCGCTCATGCCTCCTTCCGCGAAAGCGTTTGGTTTCCCAGTCGCGAAAGACAGTGCTGGAGTTCAGTGACGCGCCAAATACCACAGCGTGGTCGAGAGTGAGGGGTGTGTCTCTCCAAACTAGTGATGTGAAGGCCTCGCGCCGAGAGGAGAAGAGAGGAGAAGATATACCGGGCCGCGGCGCGGCGAGGCGCCTTTCCGCAGCGACTTCGGGTTCCGGCCGCCGCCGCCGTTCAAAACGGCAAAGAAAAACTTTGACTGTGTTTTTATTTCCCTACTTTTTCACCACGACCACCATGACCGAGCTTGCCACCGGACAAGGGTGGCATGTCACTTATGAGGACTACCTCGACACGTTCCTCACGGCCGACGACGCCTTCTTCTGGGGCGGCGACCTCGACTCGGCGCGGGCCCTGGTCGAGGCCGGTCTAAGAGGAGGAGCAGGAGGCGGCAGCAGAAGCAGCGGCGGCGGCGATAGCGCCAACAGCAGCAGCGGCAGTGCCCCATGTTGCTCACCTAGCCCAGGAGGCGGAGGAAGAGCGCTGTCCCGCCGCGCGTGGACCCTCGCGCGCCGCCGCGCCGCCGCGCTCCGCGTCGCGCGCCCGCCCCGCGCCCTCCTCCCACTTTCCGCGGGCGCCCCGCGCGGCGGCCGCTCGCCCCCTCGTCTGCTCCTCCTGTCGGACGCCTGCGCGCTGCCCGCGGACGAGTGCCCCCTTCTGCGGCTGCTGGCGCTGCGCGAGCGGGCCGTGCGCTCCGGCTCGCTGGCCGTCGTCGTCTTCCTGCGCGCGCGCAACCGCGCTGGGCAGGAGTGCTCGGCGTACGTCGACCTGGCCGCCAGGCTGCTCGAGGGGGGCGGCGGCGGCAACGACGGCATTGGGTTTGGCGACGAAGGGCGCGACGACGGCGACATCGACGGCGACGACGAAGACGAAGGGCTCGGGTCTGGTGGCGGCGGCGGCGGCAACGACGGCGGCAACGACGGCATTGGGTTTGACGACGAGGGACACGACGACGAGGAATGCTTCGGGTCTGGTGGCGGCAGCAACGACGACGACGACGACGAGGGGGAGCAGACGGCAGCAGAGGAATTAGAGGAAGAGGAGGAGGACGACGGCGACGAGGACGCGGCCGAGCGGCGCGCGGCGGCGGCCGACCGCCGGGCGCGCGACGCGGGCCGCGGCATGGCCGGCGTCTTTGCGCGCCTCCGGCCCTTGGTGCCGCTGCCGACGGACCTGTCCTACTACAACCACGCCACGCGCCGCGCGTTGGCCAACCCGACCGCGCAGTGGCAGGTGGCGCCGTCGTTCGGGGACGGCGGGGGGGAAGACGGGGGCGGCGGCGGCGGGGGCGGCCGGCTGCTGCTGCGCCATGTGCGCGACCGGCGCGTCCTGGACGTTGGGTGCGGGGAGGGGGGCGGCGGGACGTCGGCGCGCACGGTCGTCGACCTGTCGTCGGGCGGCGGCGGTGGCGGCGGCGCGCTCGCGGGGACGGCGGGCGGGAGCGGCGACGGCGGCGGCGGCGGCGTCAAGGGAGCGGGGCCCCTGCTGCTGAGCGAGCGCTCTTACTTGCTGCAGGCCGTCGTGTTCGACCACGTGCTGCGGCGGCGGTGAGAAGCGAGTCGAGAGGGTCGAGTTAGGGTCATTTCTGTTCCAAATCAGCGTGATGTCGCAGAAAAAAAAGCATTCCGACGAGCAAAAACAACTCCGTCTCTCTAATAAAACGACGCCGACGCGGCGGCGGCCGCGGCGTCGCGCGCCGCCGCCGCAAGGTCGCCCAGCCGCGAGGCATAGGCGCCGAGCTGCGCGGCCGCGGCCGCGTCGGCGCCGGCGCCCGGGCGGCGCGCCTGCTCGGCGCAGCGCGTGGCGAGCTCGGCCAAGCCGGAGGCGCGGCGGGCGCGGCCCGCGAGAGACGAGCTCATGAAGCCGCCGCCGCCGCCCATGCCCATGCCGCCGCCTCCGCCACCTCTGCCAGCCGCGGCCGTCGACGGGAGGCCGCCCTCGTCGAGCGCGCGGGCGCAGAGGGCCGCCACGGAGGACGCCATGCTGGAGCGCAGGGCCGCGCGGTCCGAGGGGTTGGCCGACATGGAGGCGATCTCGCGCGCGGTGGCGGAAGACGCGCCCGCCGCGCCGTCGGCGCCGCCGGCGCCGGCGCCGACGTCGTCGCCTCCCGCCCCGGCGGCCGAGGCAAACGGCGCGGCCGCGGCCGCCGCACCGCCCGGCGGCTGGTCGCGCGCGGCCATGCCGACGAGCGCCTCGTAGACGCTCTGCACGGCGGCCGAGCCGTCGCCGGCGCCGGAACCTCCCTGGGAGCAAGCGGCGAGCAGCGCGCGCGCGACGCGGGCAGGGTCGCCGGCCGCGGCCGCGCGGCCGCCGGCGCCGCCCACGCCGACGGCGGCGGACCAGGCGGCGGCCGCCGCCTTCGGCCAGAGGCCCGCCTTGATGGTCTCGAGGCGCAGCGCCACGTGCAGCAGCGGGAAGCTGCCGTCGTTGGGGTGGAAGCGCCCGCCCAGGGCCTCGACCCGAGCGCACGCCTCGTCCAGCCCGGCCGTCGCGGCCGCGACCGCCGCCTCGGCGTCGGGGTCGCCCCCGTCGCCGCCGCCGCCGCCGTCGCCCGCGTCGCCGCCGTCCCTCCCCCCGCCGCGCCGCTTCCGCCGGTCCCGGTTCTCGTCCTCCTCCTCCTCCTCCTGTCCCCCCGCGCCCCCGCGCCGGCGCCGCGCGCTCGCCGCCGCCGCCGCCGCCTCGTTGTACCCCGACCGCAGGTGCAGGTCCCACAGGCGCCGCACGTACTCGGCGGGCGCCTGCCCGCCGCCGCCCGCAAAGTCGCAGATCTCGAGGCACTGGTCCCAGGCGGCCAGCGGGTGCGCGTATGCGTTGTAGAGATCGGAAATCTCCCTCGGTCCCGCTCGGATCTCGGACAGCTGCGCCCCGAGCTGCGCGGCGCGGGCCTCGGCGGCGTCGCGCTCGGCGGCGCCGGCGTCGGAGCCGCGGGACGCGAGCGCGTCGGCGTCGCGCGCGGCGGCGGCGGCGGCGGCGGCGAGCCGGCGCTCGAGCGAGATCTGGATCTCGAGCGCGCGGCACGATCTGCCGAAGGCCGCGACGAGGCCCGCGTCGCCCGCGCTGCGGGCCTGCAGGACGGCGCTCTGGTAGCAAGCGAGCCGCTCGGACAGAGGGACGGCCGGCTCCTGGGCGGCGGCGAGCTGCCGCTGCTGCTGCTGCTGGTCGTCGTCGTCAACGCCGCCGTCGGCGCCGCCGCCGCCGCCGCCGCCGCCGCGCGCCCAGAACGAGGACGAGGAGGCCGATCCGCCGGGCGCGCGGCGCGTCGCCAGGGACACGTACACGGCGGCCGCGTCCAGGTAGCGCCCCCGCGCGGCGTGGCGGTGGCACAGCAGGTCCAGCAGGCGCACCTGGCGCGAGGTCAAAGGGCCGATGGCCGGGGCCGTGCCGGCCGCGAGCGCCGCCGCGCCGGCGGCGCGGTTGCCGCCGCCGCCGCCGCCGCCAAACGCCGACGGCGGCGCCAGCTCCAGCAGCCCTCCCTCGCGCGCCAGCAAGTCGTCCAGCCCTGGGGCCGGGTCGAGCGCCAAGAGGTCCGCGCTAGGGCCCGAGTCCGCCATGGCGCCGTACATCGCGTCGCGCAGGCGCGCGTCGCCCGCGCGCACGGCCGCGGCCACCACCATCTCCTTCGTCGCGGTCGCCCGCTCGCCGGCCGACAGCGCCGGCCCGGGCGGCGGCAGCGCCTGCCCCTGCGGAGGGGGCGGCCCCCGGGGGAGCGGCGCCCCGCTCGCCAGCGCGGACAGCACCTCGAGCGCCGGGGCGTACGCCCGGGCGCGCGCCGCGGCCGCCGCCGCCTCGGGCGCGCCCCCGGCCGCCGCCGCGCCGGGCGCCGTCGCCGCCGCCGCCGCCTGCAGCGCCGCCACGCGCGCGCAGAGCTCGGCGGCGCCGCCAAACTGGCCGAGCGCGCAGAGCCGCGGCAGCATGGGCGCGAGGTCGACGCACTGCGGCACGCGCAGCAGGCGCTCGACGGCCGCGGACGCCAGGGCGTCGCGCTCGCGCAGCAGGCCGGCGGCGGCGCCTCCAGCACCCCCCGCCGCCGCCGCCGCCGCGCCCGCCGCCGCCTCCTCCGCCCGCCGGAGCTGCGCCGCCGCGCGGTAGAAAACGCGGTCGCTCTCGCCAAAGTAGTCCGGCGCCGCCGCCTGGAGCGCCGCCGCCACCTCCTCCAGCCCCCCGCCCCCGCCGCCGTCCCCCGCTCCAGGGCCGTCCAGACGCTCGCCCACGAGCGCGGCGACCAGGGCGGCCGCCAGGCGCGCGCCGTCCGGGTCGACGGCCAGGTCGCGAAGCGTGGCGTGGCGGAGCATCCGGCGAGAGGGGGGGTCAAGCCTCGCGGCGAGCCGGTTTACGTTGTGCTCGGCGCACGCGCGCGCGAGCGCGAGGGCCTGGGCCGCGCGGGACACCAGGGAGGCGACGGCGAGGGTGCGGCGCTCCTCGGCGGCGTGGGCCGCGAGGGTGCGCTGGCGCTTGGCGGCGGGGCCGGCGGCCTCGGCGGCGGCGGCGGCGGCGGCGGCGGCGGCGGCGGCGGCGGCGGGGCTCGAGGCGTTTGCGGCGCCAAAAGGGGGGGCGAAGCCAAAGCCGCCTCCTCCCCCTGCGCCCGCGCCACCGCCCATCATCATCGAGCCCCCGCGGCCGTCGTCAAAGGCGCCGAGGAGGCCGCCGCCGGCGCCCCCGTAGTAGGCCGCCTGGCCGAAGCCGCCTGGGCCGGCGGCGCTAGCGGCTGCGGCGGCGGCGCTCGCGGCTGCGGCTGCGGCTGCGGCTGCGGCGGCTGTGGCTGTGGCGGCGGCGGCCGCGCCCGCGCGCATCCCATACCCCCGCGCGCGCCGGCGCTCGACAAAGTCGCCGATAAATGCGTGGAGGGCGCGCAGGCGCGACTCGAGCGCGGCCATGGCCTCGGGCTCGAGGCGCGACGAGTAGACGTAGACGCGCGAGCTGCTGCTGTTCCTGCCGCCGCCGCCGCCTCCGCCCACCGCCGCCGCCGCCGTCCCGACGAGGGCGGCGACCAGGCCGCGGCCGCGGCTCGCCCCCCCGCCGCTGCCGCTGCTCGGCGCGGCCCCCAGGCGCGCCCGCACGATGTGCTGCTCCCACGCGGGCGCCAGCAGGCGCGACACGTACAGGCACAGGCCCCGGTGCGTCGCCGACCACTCGGGCTCCGGGTCGGCCATCACGGGCTGGCCCATAAAGATGCCTTGGCCCGCGGCGGCCGGCGGCGCCCTCACCCCGCCGCCGCCGCCGCCGCCGCCGCGGCCGTCCTCGCCCGCCGCCGACGGCTCGCCCACGAGCGCCGGGTTGTCCAGCGCCGCGCGCGCCTCCTCCGCCACGGCCGGGGGCACGCCCCCGGCGCCCGACCCGCCCGCCAGGAACAGGCCCGGCCCGCCGCCACCCTGCCCGCCGTAGCCGCCGCCGCCGCCGCTCGCCGCCGCCAGCGCGACGCACATGGCGGCGGCCTCGGCGGCGCCGAACGCCTCAAAAAACGCGGCGACCTTGGAGGGGGATCGCTCCTCGAGCAGGGCGCGCAGGACGTCCACGGGGCGGCGCTTCTCGAGCTCGAGGGTGCCCGCGGTGGTGACGACAACGTAGCGCGGCGGGGGGCTGAAGAGCTGGGCGACGAGCTCGTCGGCGGCGATGGTGCCGCCGCCCGAGGACGCGCCGCCGCCGCCGCCGCCGCCGGCCGCGGCGGCGTCGTGCGCCGCGCTGGCCGCGGCCGCCGCCAGCAGCGCCGCGCCGCTGCCCGAGTCGGCCGCGCCGCAGGGCGCGGGCACGCAGCCGATGGCGGTCGCCTCGCCCGGGATCAGGGGCCCCAGCTCGCCGACGACCTCTCGCAGGCCGGCGTACGACGACGAGGGGCCGCCGCCGCCGCCGCCTCCGCCATAGGCGGCGGCGCCGTACGCGCCGCCCCCGCCATAGGCGCCGCCGCCGACGCCCCAGCCGCTGCCGCCGCCGCCGCCGAGCGCGCCAAAGCCCACGTTGACGCCGCCCGCCACGGGCGGCAGGGCCAGGTTGCGCGTCGCCGCCAGCAGCTGCGTCGCCCGCGCGCCGGGGCCCGCCGCCTCGGCCAGCAGGAGCGTGCCGGCGGCGTAGTGGCAGGCAGTAACCTCGAGGGCGCGGCCGCCCGCCGCCGCCGCCGCCGCCGCCGCCGCCACGTCGGCCGGCGGCGGGAGGCCCTCTGCTCCGAACCGGCTGCCGGGCGCGCCGGCGCCGGCGCCCGCCGAGGCCGAGGCCGCGGCCGAGGGAGCGGGGGCCTGGGGCAGGGCCGCGCGCGTCACGACGACCGCCAGGGTGTTGGGGCGCGGGTAGGACCCAGAGCCGCCGCCGCCGCCGCCGCCGCCGGGCGAGGCGCCGCCGCCGCCGCCGCCGCCGCCGCCGCCGCCGCCAGGAGACGCCCCCGCCGCCGCCAGCCGCCGGTCGTGGTGCGCCAGGTAGGCCCTGCGCCCGTCCGCCGTGACGCACAGGAGCTGGACGCGCGACGACTCGCTGGGGGGCACGGGGGCCATGTGCTGGATGGCGGCGCCGCGGCGCTCGGCCGCCGCCTGCGCGCCGCCGCCGCCGCCCGCGCTGCTGCCGCCGCCGCCAAAGCCGCCGCCGCCATAGCCGCCGCCGCCATAGCCGCCGCCGCCGCCGCTCCGGCCGTAAGCGGGTGCGCGGAACGCGGCCGCGCCGCCGGCCGTCGGCGCGCGCGCGGCCGCCAGCAAAAAGTCGCCGATCTCGCCCGCGCGGCGGGGGGGCGACGCGCGGCCGTCCGGGCCCAGGTCGTAGCAGGCGATGGCGCCGCCGCCCGACTGCACGTAGAGGACGTGGCGGGCGTCGTCGAGGGCGAGCCGCTCGACGGGCGCGGGACCACTCCCGCCGCCGCCGCTCCCGCCGCCGCCGCCGCCTCCGCCGCCGCCGCCCGCCCCGCCCCCGCTCGCCCCGCCACCCCCCGACGCCAGGAGCGAGGGCCAGAAGCTCGGCAGGTACGCGGCGAGCCCGGCCCCCGTGATGCGCCGCTTGGCGATGCGGGGGGCGCGCGACGAAAGCCAGCCGCCGACAAAGCCCCGGTCCGGGCCGCCGCCGCCGCCGCCGCCGCCGCCGAGGCCGCCCCGCCTCGCCTCGTCGGCAGACGCGTACGTGATCTCGTACAGGTGTCCGTCCGCGCCCCCCAGGAACACGCGCCCACTCGAGGGGCTGGTCGCGGCGCTCGTCATGATGACGTTGTCCGAGGGCAGGGAGTAGGCAGGCATCGGCTGCAGCGTCAGCTCTGCAAACGCGTCGTCGCCGCCGCCGCCGCCGAATTCGCCGCCGCCGAATTCGCCGCCGCCGCCGCCGCCGCCCCCATTGCCGCCGCCGCCGCCCGCCCGGGGCCCCACGCACACGCCCAGCAGCACGATCTCCACCGTCGTGCACACGACCAGGACGTGCCGGATCGCCTCCAGAAACACCCCGGCACGCGGGCGCGCCAGCGACACGGAGCAGATGGCCTGGTCCTCGCCCGAATACTCGATAGGGGGCTCGGCCGGGCGGTCGAACCGCCAGAGGAAGAGGCTGTCGTCGACGGTGGCCCACGCGCGGCGGAGCTCGGGGAACACGCCGCAGAAGCACATGGCCTGGCAGGTGCGGTACTTATCGCGGACGGCGGCGGGGAGCTCGGCGACCACGGGGGAGAGGGGGCGCAGGAGGGGCGGCCACTTTTTTTATTTTTTATTTTTGGTTGCGTTGTTTTCGGGTGAGCGAGCAGAGGGGGGGGGGGGGGGGGGGGGGTTTTTTTCCCGGGGGGGGGGGGGGGGGGGGGGGGGGGGGGGGGGGGGGGGGGGGGGGGGGGGGGGGGGGCGTTTTCCTCCCGGGGGGCTGGGAGAGCGGAGACAGAGGAGCCGGCGGAGCGCGGCGGGCGCACAGCGACAAGAAAACCAAACTACAACCTCCAAACGCACTCACCCCGGGCATGGGGAACGAGTACGTCTCCTCGCGCCGCGCGTTCTGCAGCAGGTCGAGCAGGTCGTGCGGGCGCGAGGCGTCCCGCACCACGCCGCGCACGTGCCGCCAGGCCGCCGCGACCTCCTCCTGCTGCCGCTCGGCGGACGAGGCGGCGCCGGCGCCGGGCAGCGGCGGCGGCGCGCCGTTTGCGCCGCCGACGGCGCCGGTGCCGGCCAGGGGCAGGTCGCTCTGCCACATGGGCGGCGGGGGGGACTGCATTGTCTGTTTCGTCTTGGTTGTGGCGTTTGATCAAAGGGAAACACCTCTCGCCGCGGACATGGAGGGACGGAACGCTGGTCTTTTTTTCCACGCCCGCACTCAAACCGCCGGGCCCTCGCAAGGATCGCTCCGAGCGCGTGCCGTTGATCTCTGCACCCTTGGCACCCTTGCACGCGCGAGACTCCGAGGGCGGGCGGGCGCCGCCCGACCTGCGATCGTTCCGCCGCCGCCGCCGACGATGATGGGCGTTCCGGCGGCGTCGATCGACGGAGACGGCAGCGCTTGTTGGCAGGGCGAGGATTGGGCGGCGGGTCGTGTGACGTTGGTTGGTGTTGTGTGATGTCCGAGAATGTCCGAACGAGAATGGTTTGTGTAGAGCTTTTGTTGGCGTGCTCAGAAGAGGTTGAACGTTAAGTTTTGAAATTTTCGGTTCCTCAAGTGCCTTTTCTCTTCGGGCCTCCTCCTCTCCTCCCACGCATTCCTTGTGCTTTTCTACCGCGCCCTCGATTCGCGCGTGAATGCCCACTTTCTCTTGCTCGCCGGTCCATGTGACTGTGCTGGGCGCGTGGCGGAAACTCCTCGCGATTCTCTCTGTCTCTCCCGAGACGCGCAAACGTTTCAAGGGAGATGGCGTCCGACCCGCTGTCTACCCGCGACCTGGGCTTTGGTTCGGCTGCCGAGCCTCTCGTCGTCGAGGATTCGCACTACGGCGGGGGGCACGGAGCAGCAGCAGCAGCAGCGGCAGGAGCGACGGCGGCAACGGCAGCAACGGCGACGGTGCCGCCGCCGCCAACACAGCAACAGCAGCAACAACAGCAGCAACAAGAGCAGCAGCACCAGCCGCCCTTGCCGTTAGGACCGGCGAGCATCCCGGCGCCCTTCCCCGCCGCCGCGCCACCACCGCCGCCGCCACTCGTCGTCGCCACCACCAACGGCCACAGCGGCGGCGCCCGCCCGCCGTCTTCCCCGCCGGCGACGCCGATGCCGGCGGCCCTTTCGCCCGGCGCCCGCCGCTTTGACGTGCGCGTGACCGAGCCGCGGCAGCAGATCGAGCCGTCCGCCCTGCTCCCCGGGGTGCTGATGGACTCGCACTACACGTCCTACCTGGTGCGGGCGCGGCAGCTGCAGCCGGGCGACGGAGCAGCAGCAGCGGCGGCAGCGGCAGCAGCAGGGGCAGCAGCGGCGGCGCCAGCTGCGGGAGGCGCCGGCGCCGTCTTTGAGGTGCGCCGACGCTTCAGCGACGTCGTCGCCCTCGCCAAGGTGCTGCTCCAGCTGCACCCGGGCTGCATCCTCCCCGCCCGGCCCGAGAAGGACGCGCTCGCGGGCCGGCGGGGCGCGCCGGCCTTTGTCGAGCGGCGGCGCGCCGAGTCCGAGGACTACCTCCGGCGGCTGTGCCTCCACCCGGTCGCCGGCGCCTCCGATGCCCTGCGCGTGTTCCTGACCACGCCCGGGGCCGTGTGCCTGCGCACGCACCCGGCGTGGCGCGCGATCAAGCCGCGCCGGCCCACGCGCGCCGAGGCCGCGGGCCGCTTCGTCGGGGCGCTGTCCTCGGCGGTGGCGCTGGGCGGCGCCGCCGCCGCGCCGTCGCCCGACGAGGCGGCCGCGCCGGCCTCCCGCTCGCGCGACCTCTACCGTCAGCTGCACGAGGGCGCGGCGTGGCTCAGGGGCGGCCTGCGGGACTACGCGCCCGAGGACGACGTCGAGCGCGCGCTCAAGCAGGCCGGGCAGCACGTGGCGGAGCAGCGCGCCAACCTCGAGGCGTGCGCGGCGCGCGGCCAGGCGCTGGCGGCGGCGCTGGCGGGCGCGGCCGACGCCCTGGGCGGGCTGGGCGCGGCGCTCGGGTCGCTGCAACGCCTCGAGTCGGCGTCGTTCGGGACGCCGTTTCTGCTCGAGAGGCGGCGAGCGGGCCGAGGGGAGGCGGGGGGCGTGGCGCGGGGGGGCGAGGCGCCGGGGGCAGCAGCGTCCGCGGCAGCAGCGTCCGCGGCGACGGCGACGGCGGGCGCCGACGCTGCCGCGGCCGCCGACGCCGCCGCCTCTCGCGCGATGTGCGCGGCCATCTCGCTCGCGGCCGCCGGCTGCCTCGCCGCGCGCGGCCCCTGCCAGAGCGCCGCCGCCGCCGTGCGCGAGGGCGCGCTGCCCCCTTTGCGCGCCCTCGCCTCGGACACGTCCGCCGCCACCGCCGCCTTTGCGCAGCGCGAGCGCGCGCGCCTCTCGGCCGCCACCCTGCGCCGCGACCTCGAGGCACGCCGCGCGGCCCTGGCCGCCGCGCAGGCCATACCGGCCTCGTCCGGCGGGGCGCAGCGGCGGCAGCGGCTCGGCGACGAGCTCGAGAGGGCCGAGGCGGCGCTCGCGAGCGCCGACGGGGCGTACGCGCGCGTGGCGGGGCAGAACAGCCGCGAGGTGCACGAGTACCGCCTGGGGCGCGCGCGCGGCCTGTCGCGGGTGCTGCTGCGGGTGGCCGGGGGGGAGGCGGAGGCCTGGGCGGCGATGGAGCGGGCGTGGCGGCCGGCGACGGCGCGCTGACAGGAGCTGGGGAGAAACAAAAGGGCGTCCGTCTCGTCTGTCTGCGTACCATCATCTTGCGCCACGAGAACCATTTACAGAGGGATAGAGCGGACGGATAGCGGGCAGAGGGGCGGCGTGTAGCAGGCGGTCACACGCACGCGGGAGACGGACGAGAAATAAGCAGGGGGCGGGGGAAAGGCGGCGGCGCTCGCACCGCGCGCACGCGCGGGAGCACAAAACGGAAAAACACACGACACGGGGGAAAATTAGTCGTCCGGGCTTTCGAGTCACCAGGCGATTGCAACGGGGAGACCCGGCGGACGCCGCCGCCTGTCTTTCTTCTCCGTCCTTTCTTCTCGGACGGTGTGTCAAAACAAAACTGCGGTCCTGTTTATATAGGTTTTGGGGGGTTGAGGCCTTTGGGAGCGGCAGGGTTACGGGGTGCATCGACAGAAGACGAGGAACAAACCGGGAAAAGAAAAAAGGCAAGCTTGTCAAAAAAGAGCGAGGCGAGGGCGGGGGAAGGGGGAAGGGGGGGGAAAAGGGGCAGCACGTCAAACTCTCGCGGATTTGGCGTTCTCGGGGGCGGCGCTGCGGGGCCGCTTCTGCGGCGGAGGGAGCAGGGGGGACTGGGACGCGGTGGGGGGCGCGGCCGCCCCGGCGGGCGGCGGCGCGGGCGCGTCGGCCTGCTGCTGCTGCCCCTGCTGGCCCGCGGCGGCCGCGATGCCGCTGCCGCTGCCGCCCGCGCCGCCGCTGCTGCCGGGGTGGGCGTGGTCGGGGCCCGGGGCGGCGGGGCGCGCCGCGCGGCCGTCGCGCAGACGTCGCTGCGCGGTCGGGTCCTTGCCGGCGCTGTCGCCGCGGCCGTGGCGGGAGAGGATGGCGGCCAGGCCCGCGTCGCCCTCCTGGCGCTGCTCCTGCTGCTGCTGCTGCTGCTGCTGCCCCTGCTGCGGCGACGCGGGAGGCAGCGGCAGGCCGTCGCGGCCGCGCTTGGCGGAGCCCGAGGAGACCCTTTGGGCCGAGCGCGGCGGCGGCGGCGGCGGCTGGGCCTGCCCGCCGCCGGGCGGGGCTGCGGCCGCCGCACCCGCTGACGCCGCCGGCGCCAGCGGCGCGGGGGGCGGCAGGAGCGCGAGCCGCCGCTGCTGCTGCTGCTGCTGCTGCTGCTGTTGCTGCTGCTGATGGTGGTGGTGCTGGTGGTGCTGTTGCTGCAGCAGCAGCTGCTGCTGCTGCTGCATCTCCTGCTGCTGCATCTGCATCTGCTGCTGCTCCTGCTCCCCCTGCCGCCGCTGCTGCTCCTCCAGCTGCCGGTGCAGCCGCGCCTCCTCGGCCATCTGCCGCCGCTCGAGCGCCTCGAGCCGGCGCTCGCGCTCGCGTGCCGCGCGCTCGCGCTCGGCCAGCGCGCGCAGCGACCGCTCCTGCGCGGCCGCGGCCGCCGCCGCCTGCATGAGCGTGGCCACGGCGAGCGCCGCCGGCTGCCCGACGTCGGCCACCAGGTCGGCGACCGTCACGGTGGTGGCGAGCAGCTCGCGGGCGACGGCGGCGTCGCAGGCCGCGCCCGCGGCGCCGCTGGCCACGAGCAGCACGGCGTCCGCCCAGGACCAGGTCGCGTTGGCGCCCGTGGCGGTGGCGCCGCTGCCCGTGCCGCCGCTGCCGGCCTCGGCCGTCGTGGCGCCGCCGCCGCCGCCGCCGCCGCCGGCCGCCGCGCCAGGAGGAGCCGCTGCGCCCTCGCCCTCGCCCGCGGCGGTCGCGGGGAGCGGCCGAGGGGGCTGCTGCTGCTGCTGCGACTGCGACACGTGCTGCAGCAGCGCCGCGCCCTGCCCCTGCATGAGGAAGGACGGCCGCTGCGGCTGCTGCTGCTGCTGCTGCTGCGCCATTCGGTCGTCGCCAGCGGCCTCCACTGCTGCTGCTGCGGCAGTCGCTGCCGCCGCGACACCGTCGCCGTCGCCGCCGCTCCCGTCGCCGTCGCCGTCGCCGCACCGCTGCTGCTGCTGCTGCTGCTGCTGCTGCTGCTGCTGCTGCTGCTGCAGCCCCTCCTCCTGCCGCGGTGGCGCGTGACCATGGTGGTGGTGGTGGTGGTGGTGGTGGTGCACGTCGCTCGGGTCGCCGCCCGAGCCGGCGGGGGCGGCGGCAGAGCCCATCGGCGCCGCCATGGCCGCTGCTGCCGTCGCGCCGCCGGGCGCCGCCGACGCGCCGGCCTGCTCTTGCTGGTGTTGGTGCTGGTGCTGGTGCATCATCGTCGGGCGCGGGCGCATGCCGCCTTGCTGCGGCGGCAGGGCCGCGCCGCCGCCGCCGAGCGCCGCCGCCGCGACGACCGTGGCAGCCCCTCCTCCTCCGCGCACAGGCGCCGACGAGCGCCAGAGGCCCGCCGGCACGGCGGCAGGGGACAGGCCGCGCCGGTCCTCGACACCCGGGCTGTTGCTGGCCTTGTGCACGGCCGGCGGGTAGGCCGCCGCCGCCGCGCCCCCGGGCCGCCCGCCGCCGCTGCCGCCGTGGGCCGCCGCCGCCGCCTCGCCGCCGCCGACGCCCCCGCCGCCCGAGCGGCCGCCGGCGAGCGGGGCGGGCGAGGGGCCAGAGGCCACGGCCAGCCTGCTGGACGGCGGCGCGGCGAGGGGGTCGGCCGGCCCGCGGTCCTCGCCCGCCCCGCCGTCTTCACCCTCGTCGTACCCCCCGGCCTCGTCGTCGCTGTCGGCGTCGCTGTCCTCCTCCCCGGCGACAAAGTGGGCGCCGGCCACCCGCCGGCGCTCGCGCCGCTCGCGCCGCAGCCGCCGCTGCTGCCGCTGCACGCCCGCGGCCACGGCGGCGGCGGCCGCGGCCTGACCCTGCGGGTCGCGCGGGGGGGCCTGCTGCTGCTGCTGCTGCTCGAGGAGGAGCTGGCGGTGCTGGGCCTCGAGCAGCTGGGCGTCGGGGTCCGTGTCGCCGCCCGCGCCACCGTCGGGCGCGGCGCCGGCAAAGGCGGCGGCGGCGGCGGCGCGCTGCTGCTGCTGCCCTTGCTGCCCTTGCTGCCCTTGCTGCTGCCGCGTCGGGTGGTGCGCCTGCCCCCCGCCACCGTCGCCGCACACCCCGCTCTGCTGCAGCGCCGGTGCGCCACCACCGAGGTTGCCGCTGCCGCCCGTGACGTGCCGTCCGGCCGTGGTGGTGGTGGCGGGCCCGCCGCTGCCGCCCAGGCCCCCACTCCCGTCGCCCGAGTCGTTGCCTCCGGAGGACCCTCCGGATCCGGCCCCGGCGGCGGCGGCGGCGGCGGCGCGCTTGTCCTTGGCGGCAAGGTTGGCCAGGAGCGCGACCGCGGCCGCGCTAATGCCGCCGCCACCCGCGCCGCCCGCGCCGCCGACGCCGCCCACGCCGCCGACGACGCCCGCGTCCTGGCCGCCCACGTGCAGGCGCAGGTCGACGCCCGCGGAGCCTGAGCGGACCGTCGCGCCCGCCTCGGCCACGAGCTTGGCGCCCGCGAGGGGCGCGGCGGCGAGCGGGGACGAGCCGGGGCCGTTGGCGATGTTGCCGCCGCCGCCGCCGCTGCCGCCAGACTCTTCCAGGAGAGCGGCCGCGCGGGCGAGGCAGCTATTGGTCGCCTTCTGGGGGCGGCGGTCGGCGCCCTGTGCCGAGGGGGGCGGCAGCGGGGAGGCGGCGTCGGCGCCTGTGCCGGGCGACGTGACCGGGCGCTTGGACGCCGGGGGGCGCGGCAGCGGGGGGGTGTCCTGCGCGCCGTCGGCCCCCGGCGGCGGCAGCATCGCCGCCGGCGCGCGGCCGCCGCCGCTGCCCGCCGCCAGCCCGGCCTCGCCGCCCTCCGCAGCAGCGCCCCCGGTGCCAGCCGCAGCAGCGGCGGCGTAGGCCACGACCGCCCCGCCGACCTCCTGCTCCTCGCGGGCGCGCTTGCCCAGCGGCGCCGCCGCCGCGACGGTCGCGGCGACGGCGGCGGCGGCGGCGAGGCCGGCCGCGCGGCTGTGGGCGTGCCACGCGCGCTCGAGCGCGTCGGCGGCCGCCAGCCCCTGCGGCGCGGCGCCCAGGCACACGCGGCAGCGGGCGAACAGCAGGGCGACGTCGGCGGCGAGGCTCTCGGGGGCGGCGTAGTTGCCAGCGTCGAGGGCGGCGGCGATGGCGTCCAGGCCGAGGAGCGGGGGGGCGGCGGCGGCCGCGGCGGCGGCAGCGCGCGCCGCCGCCTTGTTGTTGACGCTGCTGTTGTTGATATTGGCGTCGTTGTTGTCGTTGTTGGCGGCGGCGCCAGCGGGGCCGGCAGCGGCGGCGGCGGCGGCGGCAGCGGCCGGGTCGCTGCCAGGGGTGGTTGCCGGGGCGCAAATCGAGCGGGACTGCTGCCTCTGCTGCTGCCTCAGCTGCTGCTGCTGGCTGACGGACGAGTTGCGCGTGGCCTCGTCCGGCGGCGGCCCGGGCGCCGACCCGGCGAGGCCGTCGCTGCCGCCGCTGCTGGCGGCCGCGGCCACCGCGCGCTGCAGGCGCGCGGCGCCCGGGTGCCGCATCAGCAGGGCCAGCACGTGGCGCGCAGCGTTGATCCACGCAGGTCCGGACCCCAGGGTGCCGGACGAGTTGGTGGTGGCGACGGCGGCGGCGGCGGCAGTGGCCGCGGCCGCCGCAGCGCCTTCCTTGCGGCTGGCCTGCTGCTGCTGCTGCTGCTGCTGCTGCTGCTGCGAGGGCGAGAGCGCCCTGGCCCCCGGGGCGACGATCGCGGCGCCGACGCGGCGCGCGAGAGGGACGGGAGGCAGCGGTGGAGGAGGCATGCTGCCGGCCGCCGCGCCGGGCTGCTGCGGCTGCGGCGGCTGCTGCGGGCGCGCGGCGCCGTTGACGCCGGCCGTCCCCCGCGCGACCGGCCCGGCCGCGGCGCTGCCCAGCCACGGGGACGACGACACGTAATCGGCCGCGCCGCCGCCGTTGCGGGGGCCGTTGACGCCGCCACCGCGGCCAGCACCGCCGTTGGCGCCGCCGCCGTTGGCGCCGTTGACGCCGCCGCTGCCGCCGTTGGCCCCGCCGCTGCCTCCGTTGACGGCATCGGTCGTCTGCTGCTGCTGCTGCTGCCGCCCGCCGGTGCGCGGGCCCTGCGGCGGAGAGGGGTCCTGCTGCTGAGACTGCCTCTGCCCCTGCTGCTGCTGCTGCTGCTGCTGCTGCCCGCCCTCGCCGCCGCGCGCCAGGCGCTGCCCCTCCACCCGCAGCTGCTGCTCGCGGTCGCGGTGCCGCTGCAGCTGCCGCAGCACCTGCTGCTGCTGCTGCTGCTGCAGCTGCTGCTGCCAGTGCTGGCCCGCGGCCGCGTTGCCGCTGCCGCCCGTGCTCGCGGGGGCGCCGGCCGCGGCGGCCGCGGCGGCGGCAGCGGCGCCTGCAGGAGCGGCGGTCGCCGCCGCCCCCGCCGTCGCCGCCGCGCCGGCCGCGCCTTGCCGGCAGGCCGTCGCCGCCGCGGGCGCGTGTTTGCCGCCGTTGCCGTTGCCGTCGCCGTTGCCGCCGCGGCCGACGCGCGACACGTGCCCGCCCGCCGCCCTGCCCGCCGGCGGCGGGCGCGAGGACGCGACCGCGCCCTGCAGCGCGGCGAGCGTGTCGGCCGCCTCAACGCTCTGCGACCCCAGCTCCGAGATGAGCGAGCGCGAGCGCCCGTCGCCGCGCGGGCCCCCGCCCCCGCCGCCGCCGCCGCCGCCGCCGCCCTGCGCGCGCGGCGCGGTCGTCTGCGTGCGGGCGCCCGCGCCCTGCGACGCGTGCGGCGCCGTCCGCACCTGCCGCTGCAGCTGCGGGTCCGGCTCGCCGCCGCTGCTACCGTCGCCGCCGCCCGTGCCGGCGCCGGGCCCGACCGCCGGCACGGGCGTGTACCGGCGCCAGGCGTGATGCCGCCACTGCTGCTGCTGCGGCTGCTGCTGCTGCTGCTGCTGCTGAGAGGCGGCCCCGCCCCCGGCAGCGCCGGCGCCAAGGGCGGCGGCGGCGCCCGCCGCGCGGGGGGAGCCGACGCTCGTGGGGCCCTGGCGGCCGCCAGGGTGCGTCGTGGCGGCGGCGGCGGCGGCGGCGGCGGCCAGGACGGCGCCCTCGAACGAGGGCTGCCGCTGCTGCGAGGACGGGGACGGCAGCGCGGCGGCGCCCCCGCGGTACGTCCCCCTCGCGCCGCCGCCCCCTCCCCCTCCTCCTCCGGCCGCCGTCATCATCGGCGGGTCGCCGAGCGAGCCGCCCGCGGCCATGGTGGACGGGCCGACCATGGCGGCGACCGCGGCCGCGACTGCCGCGGCGGCGGCGGTCTGCCCGCCGCTGCCGCCGCTGCCGCCGCCGCCGCCGGCCGAGCCAGAGTGCCCTCCGAGCCCCAGGGCCGCGGCCGCGCCGGACGTGTCCAGCAGGCCGCGGCGCAGGGAACCGCTGCTCATGAGCAGCATGCTGTCGCAGAGGCCGGGCGGGGGCGACAGCGACGCGGCGCCCATGCCGAGCCCGCTGTGCCCGCCGCCGCCGCCGCCGTTGGCGCCGCCGACGACGCCGCCGCTGCCCGACCCCAGACCGGGCACGCCGACGAACAGCTGCGCGCGATGCTGCTGCTGGTGCCGCTGCTGCTGGAGGACGACGGCGGGGTCGGGGTGGCGGCGCCAGTCGGCGTCAAACTGGTGGGCGGCCCCCGCCGCCGCCGCCGCCGCCGCCGCCGCCGCCGCCGCCGCAGCTGCCGCCGCTGCCGCCGTCGCCGTCGCCGCCGCCGCCGCTGCCGCCGCCGCTGGGTAGGGCAGAGCAGGGGGCTTGCCGGCCTCGGCGGCGGCGGCGGCGGCGGCGGCGCCAGCCTGGGGACCTGGCAGGGGCGCGGCGCCCCCGCCAGCGCCGCCCGCCAGGTCGTCCTCGCTGGCGGTCACCGAGTAGTCGTCGTCGCGCTGGGCGCGCGCGCCGCGCCCATTTCGTGCTGCTGCTGCTGCTGCCGCTGCCGCTGCCGGCGACGCCCCCGCGCCCGCCGCGGCCGTCGCGGGGCCCGGGGGGACGCCGCGCCGATTCAAGTGGCGCCGGTCTTTGAACCACTTTTTCACGATCTCGCGCGGCAGGCCGGTCTGCTCGGCCAGGCGCGTGTAGTCATCGGGGGTCGGCTGGTGGTGCTCTGTGGTGTTTTTGGGTGGGTTTTTGGGTGGGTTTTTGGTGGGTTTTGCGACAGGGGGGCCATCAGCGGGTCGGCGGCGGCAGCGGCGTCAGCGAGCGAGCGGCGGCGAGCCCGTGCGTGGCGTTTGGCCGCCGGCGCGAGTTGCCCTTCCCCGAGCCTCACCGGTGTACGCCGTCTCCAGCAGGGCCACCTGCCAGGCCTCTTTCCGCAGGACCATCGTGCGGGCGTCGCCTGCTTTGTGGGGGCCGTCCGGCCACAGGAAGGGAGGCTCTTTGGGACGGGAGGAAAAGTGCTTTTCGCGGGCTCTGTTTTCCGACACACAGGAAAGGGTCCTTGAGAGGAAGGAGAGCGGGAAGAAAGACCAAGTTGACCCGACAAGAATGCCGCTCAGGCGGCCGTGCGCGATGCGCCGGGGCGGGCGCGCGCGGGCATCTGCCCCGTTGGTGCGCTCGCCGGGGCGCGGGTGGGGGGAAGGGTCCGGCTCTCGGGGGAACCCAGCGTGAAAAGCGTCCTCCCCGTTTTGAGACGCTTTTCACGACCCGGCCAAGAATCGAGAAATCGGCCGCGGGTTCCACCTGGCTGTGACGCTCTCCCACGAGTAGGTTGCCGAGGTGCGGCCGTACGGACGGTGAAGGCGCGAGGGACAAGTCAGAGGGCGTCGCGTTCTTCAGAGGTGGTGGGGGGAAGGAGCGCTGGCCGCGGGGGAGGTGGTTTTCAAAGACAAGAGGTGAAAGAGCGAGAGAGAGAGCGAGAAGCGAGAGAATGTGGGACGAGCTGCTGTGAATGGTGTGCTATTGGGGACACGGGCGGGTCGAAAGGGACGGGGGAAGGAGGAGAGGCGGGTCGTTCGTGGACCTGCCTTTTGAGTCAGAAGTCTGAGTCTGACATCGCCCTTCCTTTCTCTCGCTCACTCGACAGGATCGTCACCCATAGAAACACGCATCCGCTTATCCTGTCGGAAACGGATCGACCCGAGCGCGCGCGCCCGTTTCACGCCGCTCAAAAAGCAAAACAAAAACTGAATGCTACGGGCGAGGTGGCCACAAACGCGCAAAGCTGCTTCGAGTCCCCGATCGGGGATGCGGCCTGCCCTGCTCGCCGCCAAGACCGCCGCCGCCCGAAAGCACCACCACCCTCACCACCGCACCCCGCCGTTTGTCGCCAACAGCCCCGCGATGGGGCGCGGCGCGGCAGCGACGGCGGCACCGGGCGCCGGGGGAGGAGCGGCGGCGGCGGCGAGAGCCCCGCCGACCGCCCCCTCGCCCTCGTTCCCCGCCGTCGACGTGACCAGCGCCAACTTTGAGGGCGACGGCGGGGCTCTCGCCGCCCTCCTCGCCGCCCTCGAGTCCCCCCGCGCCGCCTTCTACGCCATCGACCTCGAGATGACGGGCCTGTTTTTAGGCGGCGGCGGCGGCGGCGGCGGCTACCTCGACGCGCCCGAGGACCGCTACGCCTCGCTGGCGGCCAGCAGCAGCGCCTTTGTGCCCAACCAGGTGGGCCTGTCGATCTTCGAGCGCGCGGACGGCGGCGAAACGCACCAGCACCAGCACCAGCCGCAGCCGCCGGGGTGGTCCGCCAAGACGTTCAACTTCTGGGTGTTCCCGGCCGCGCTGCCGCCGCTGCCAGACAGCGCCGGCGCCGCCGGCCGCCCGTCGGTCTTCTCGTGCGACGCGACGTCGCTGCGCTTCCTGGCCGACCACGGGTTCGACTTCAACCGCGTGGTGCGCGAGGGCCTGCCGATGA
>Ga0105053_10002117_pt1 | contig 31220 bp, 23 predicted proteins | sample BON01_FD_78093 | JGI IMG/M metagenome (GOLD analysis project Ga0105053, IMG submission 78093) | Freshwater microbial communities from Lake Bonney liftoff mats and glacier meltwater in Antarctica - BON-01 | ecosystem: Environmental > Aquatic > Freshwater > Ice > Glacier meltwater | place: Lake... | reverse complement strand
TTCATGAAGACACCTGAGAAAATATCACGGGTTCCGTTAATTTGTCATTCTGTGGCATTTCGTAACGGCTATTTATTATTGTTGATATGGGTGCCTCGTCGTCTGTGGTAAAACGAATACAACGTAAAGTCACTGCAGATAAAGTGACAAATGAAGCTGATGTATTGCCTGACATTTTAAAACCGAATAGCTTGACAGATGAAATTTTGAATTCCAAACCAGCAAGCTCGTTAGATTTAATACATGTTATTCCTGAAGGCACAGTAAAAAGTGTTCCTAAAACAACTGAGAGATTAGAGGATGAACAAGAAACCGAGAATATAGCTTCTGAAAAAGAAAGCGAAACCAGAAAAGCCGTTCCTCCAAACGTATCAAGTGGTCGACGATCATTTCCCAGAAAATCAAACTTAGCAGCTATCATTTCAGAGGTTAATGATACATCGATGGTTCAAACAGATGTTATTCCAAATCTCGATGATCCATTAATGCTTCAAAAAAATGTAACTTCAGAAACCAATGATGCATTAATTCTTCGAACAAATACAATTCCAGAAGTTGATGATGCATTAATAGTTCAAACAAATTTATTTCCGGAAGTTGATGATGCATTAATGGTTCAAACAAATGTGATTTCGGAAATGAATGATATATCAATGATTCAAACGAATACAAATCTCGGGATTGATCATAATTCAACATCGTGCAAACCAAATATTTCTGAATCAAGTTCTGAATTAATAGAGTCTGCAAAGAAACGATACGAGGACTGGTTTGGTCCAGTTAGGAATATGAATTTTGTTTATATGAGCGAAGGTAAAGTTCATGAAGTGCCGTATTGGGATTTAAACAAACTTTTAGACCCATTTGGAGCATTGAAGAACAAATCCAACTTGCCGAATAAGAAGAAAATAAGTCAAAAACGACCTGGGGGTAAACGCATAGCAGGGCGTCGTCTTTCACTATCAAAAAAATCAACGTCGAACAATAACTGTATTCCTAGACGTCCTCAATCAGCTGTGAAGAAATGTACCATCACAGAATTGTCATTTGAATTCGATCAATTTTTGCGTGACCGAATGCTAGAAAATTCACCGCCTGGAAATAGCGCTGAAACATCCCCAATAGTGTTGCCTCGTATTCCCCAATTTTCCTTCGATGATTATAACCGGTATAACCGAAACGAATAGATCTCTAAAAAGTTAAGGATTGGCAATTTGTATTCAAATTTCAATAGTTACGTAAAAGCCTAGCAGTCAGAATACCTCCTCCATTTTGAATTGATGCGGCCACATAACGAAACAATATCCGATGAACTTGGAGTTAAAATGGGTTGTTCTTGGGCTCGTCACTGTGCAGCTATTTAGTGGATACTGGCAAGGCGATCTTCCTGTTCCTCTGTATATACCACTAAAAAACTACTTCACCCAAACTATGTCGGAAAGTGAGTTTGAATTCTACTACAGCATGCTCTTCACTGGGTACAGTTTGCTTTCGATGTTTGTTTTGTTCGTGATTGGAAGATGGTGCGATAAATACACTGCAGCCCGAATTGCTTTAGTATTCAGTTTGCTAGAAGTCTTTGGAATGGGACTAATCACAATTGGTGTGTCTACTCATCAAATCCAACTGATGATTATCGGAAGAGCCGTTTTGGGTCTTGGAAACAAGGGTTTGTACGTTTGTATGAACGCCATTGTTGTTAAGTGGTTCGCCAATGGAGGTGTCGCTTTTGCACTTGCTCTAATCCAAAGCTTAGGTCTGATGGGAAGCGTTGTAAACAACTTCGTCTCGCTTGATTTGTATTATCGCACGAGCTCTATTGTTGTTCCGTTTTCTTTGGGTTTGTGCCTTGCAATATTAGATTTTATCGCAGCTATTGTTATCTGGCGACTTTCCGTGTCAAGTGCTATCACCGGAACTGCGTTGCTTCCTCAAGGTCAATCGGAGAGTCCGAAAGCAGATTCGTCTAAAGAATCTATAGTACAAGTGTTACGAGCATTTCCCAAGGCATTCTGGTTGATAAATCTTGTGTCGTTTTTTACTTACTGTCTATTTCCCGCTTTCAATAATATCTCCCAAGCGTTGCTTGTATACAGAGAATGTGGGGGGGACTGCTGCCAAGTTAATATAACAACTTGTGAATTAGAAACTGCAGCAATTTCGAAAGTTTCTGGGTTGCAGGGAATTCCCTATACCACATTTGCAATTTTGATTCCATTCGCTGGATGGCTGATTGACTTTAAAGGTCAAAATGGGCATGTTCTCTCTACGGGATGTGTACTCTTCGGCTTGGCCCAAGGATTGTTGATGACACAAGTGGAATCTATATATGCATTGGTACTTCAAGGAATTGCATTAACTTGCTTTGGTGCCTCGTTTTGGAGCAGCATCCCTCTTATCGTTGATGAATCCGTTCAAGGATTTGCATACAGCCTCAGTATATGGGTCCAATCTGTAGCTATGATGGTGTCTCCTCTAGCTGTTGCGTCGCTTGCTGTTAATTACCCGGGATACGATGCCGTAGGATTTTATCTGGTGGTCATTGGAGTTTTTTCTTTTGCTGTTTCACTGGTTCTTGGTTTTGTCGATCATCGCGATGGTCTTGGTCTCAACATCAGGAATTGGCGGCCTTTGGACCAATCTCGGATTCCGGGAAATGCAGAAGAAAGTTTAGCTGTGCCTCCTTTTCCAACTCTCTAAACTTGAATTTCTTTCCAATTTAAACACATCCAAGATCAATTGTTTTAAAAGGATAGAAGCCATAAATCTCTCATTAGTTAAGAACAAAATAAAAGCCCAATGACTATCGGTAAGGTTTCAGAAGGAGCAAAACGCTATGAGGAAGTTTCACAATGCACCTGATGTAATTTAATTGTATTTCTCAACTTGACAGCAAAATCAACTGCAAATGCCTTCCACAATGTAGCCACAAGTGCATTTATAGCTACTCAATACCTTCAACCTCTTCTTGCTGCATCTTTGAAATGATCTTGCTTTCATGTACTTCCAAAATGTTTGCAACAAAAACCTTTATTAAGAAAAGCAACTCATGAGACCCCAACCAGTAAAGCCCGGTCTTAACATCAACACATCTATCGCACATGATTTGAACGACACCAAGCAAGATATGCGAATTTCAATTCATTTTGCAAAGCCGAATTCTTTAAAGCACTACAAGTAGTGGATAAAAGCCCTCAAATGCTAATTTCTTAATAAACAAGAGAACCTTGTTGAAAGAAAAAGCCTGATGGCAATCCGTGAGGTAATCAGAAGCAAGAACATTATGTGGAATCACTGAATTCACACTATATTTCTCCTGATGGAATTTAATTGCATCCCTCGACTTGACAGCGATGTCGCCTGCAAACGCGTTCCATGAAGTAGCCACTAAAGTATTTTTAAATACTTTATACATTGATGTCCCTCTCTCTGTATCACCAAAATGATCTCGCATACCTACCAAAAATGTCTGCAATAGTATCCTCGTATCCGCCATCCAGCACCAATAATGAAAGGAATCAAAAAAAAATATGACCAGAACCTGTCGCAGTTCTTTTTAATCCCTGGTCCAATAAGATACCCGAAACAAAGAACCTAGTAGATAGTTTATATAAGATTGACACAATTCCTGTATTACAGAAACCTACAAAAATTAACAAACAAGAACCAGAGTGTATTTTACAGCCAAACATTATAAAATATACGGGGTCGGCTAATACACAATTTTAGTGATGTGCGCCCTAGTTTCACAATTAGTGCACACTCTTCATTCGTTTCAAGGGCATTGAAAAGAAACGATGGAAGATGACAAGGATTGGCGTTTCACTCAGTGGTTTCGAAAGATGCCAACTGAAAATTCTGGTCCTGAAGATGATGATCTGTCTGCCATAGCGTTTGACGAAACCGGTAAATACGTTGCTACAGGTGATCACAGTGGTCGTATCGTTGTCTTGGAAAACGAACAAGAAAAGAAAGACGAGAAGCTGCACTATAAATTTCACTGTGAGTTTCAAAGCCATTCAACTGAAATCGACTACGTTCGTTCAGTCAACATCGAGGCGCGTATCCAAGATATTAAGTTTTGTGCTCCCTCATGCGGGGCTCAATTCATGCTGACAACGAATGACAGATGCATTAAACTGTTTAAAGTTCAAGAAAAAGAGATCAAATATTCAACTGGATTCAACCTGAGTAAACCAAGTGCAGGTGGGAAACAGAAGCAGATACGGCATCTCAGGTTTCCCTTAGTTGAACCAGTTGACGCATGCCCGCAAGCCACGATGAGACGATTGTATCCTCGTGATATCCACAAATTCAATATTCATTCTCTTTCCGTTAATATTGATGGAAGTACATTCATGAGTGCTGACAATTTGGTCATCAATTTATGGGACATCAATAGAACTGATGAAATTTACAACATCGTGGATATTAAACCAGTGAACATGCAAACATTGACTGAAGTAATTACAACAGCATCGCTGGATCCTTGTAACTCACATGCCATGATTTACGCCACCAATAAAGGAGAAATTCGACTGAGTGATTTGCGTGTAAAGGCGTTATGCGATAAACCAACAAGATCTTTCTCGCCACCTCGACCTCCTTCTGTGAAAATTCGTTCAAGTATCAATAATAGCAAATCAGCCATCCAGGAGATACTTATGTCCATATCAGATGCAAAATTTTCAAATGGCGGACGACAAATTATTGGGAGGGATTATCTCACTGTGAAGATCTGGGATCTGGCCATGGACAAAGAGCCCGTTAGAGTGATCCCCGTTCAGGAATTCCTCCACCAAAAACTCCCTACGTTGTATGAGACAGCTTGCATCTTCGACTCGTTCGATCTCGCCGTGAGTCCCACCGGGGAAATTGCCACAGGAAGCTACGGCAACTATTTTCACATATTCGACATTAAGGAAAATTCGGATATACTAATGGAAGCATCAAAAGCATCAGTAGCCCGAGGCCCAATTGGAACATCCACATCAAAAAGTGCAAATCAGAAAAATAGTGATAAGAAACGAAGTTCCGTTTCAGCTCCTTTCATGAATTTATTCTGGAGTAGCTCGAGAAAGAATAATCGAATGTCTGAATCAAGCATTGGTAGTGATGGCGGTGTGACAAGCGCAATTGATGCTGACAACATCAACTTGAAACAGAAAGTGTTGAAGGCTGTTTGGCACCCTGAACAAGACGCCATCGCTGTCGCAGAAGGAAACAATATGTTTATATATGCAAAGTAGTTTTACCAATTAATTTTTTCCTGAATAATAATCATATTCAAAATCATTTGACCTGTCAGTATTATTAGGTTGGGAACAACGGATGTTTTTCCCAAAATTCATCAATCGGAGTTGCTGCAACGAGTTGGAGGTTATTATACAATACACGAATGAAGTAGTTGTTATCGGTATCATCAACCAATAATTCAAATGTAATTATTGAAGCATAGCCAGGCCAGCACTCCTCAAATGATGTCAACAAATACTTTTCTTTCCACATGCCAATAGCACAAATCAAAGGTAACACGGTGATATCATGACCGCTATACAATAAATACGGTTTTATCACGCTACCACAAGTCAAGTGTTGCTTGATTTTACTCAGCAAGCCTCCAGCCGCCAATTTACAAATCATTGGATCATGGTACCACCTCAAAAATCGTTTCGCCGTTATATTTAAAGTATGATCCTTGTGCTCTTGTAGGTTGTTTAGAATGGGCAAATTATGGGACTCTCTACAAATGAAATAATCACAAGAGTAAATCCACAGAAATTTATCTGGGAAGGAATTGTACAAAGGGATGTGATCCGTAAGCGCCTTCCGAGTAGCGGCAAATCGTTCCTCTTGGTCATTGAAGAACGAATCATTTCGAGATGCTGTCGCTACAGCTTTTTGAAGATTATCGTTTGCATCCCACGCATTGGCGATATCATCTGCATAATGAGGGACTTGAATTTCAACTTTCTTCCCAGAACCGAAGAAACCGTGTAGAAGGGATTGAGCGCTTTGCTGGGTGCGAGTGTAGTTAGTGGAGAAGACATCCACATCATCTTCATTGAAGTCGTACCGCTGCCGCAACTCCCGTCCTCTCTCTATTAATTGCTCCACTCCTTTCATAGTCAATTGGCCAAACACTGGATGTTCTGTTGGAATGGTCTTTCGTGATATCGGAAACCATGCATTCAACGGTTCTAGGAATTCCTCCGCTATTTCCGTCTTACTCTTCCAGACAGATTCTTCTTCCTCGTTGGAAAAGAAATTATGACTTGGACTTCGATCTCCATGGCGAAAAACGCTCACGCATCGCCGCACTCGAAGACCCATGTCTTTTGAAAGCATTGTCAATGGGGGGCTTTCCTAATAAAGGATGTCATAATTCTGACGACTTTCATGAGGAGCTATTGGCCCGACCCTATAAGATAATTTCATTTCGAACCACCCAACCGGTTAACGAACTATTTCATTAACAATTTAACATTCAATAATCATTAAAAGAAAAAACGGCTATGACAGATTATTGAATATTCCTTTACTAACGGATGCAATTCCAGTGAATACGGCAATGTTGGCTCTTAGAGAGTTCATATTTAAACCTCGAATTACAAAATAAGAAAGTTGATGCGACCGAAATTCAAAAGAGTTGCTCATAACATCATAGATTATGGATATCAGAAAAGCTACTTTCTCAACCGAATAGTGTAGCAACAGTTGCCTTTAATCTTTTGTGTCTTTTCCGGGTAAAAGCCCACCACGTCGTCGGCTTGCAACTCGAATAATTGATCTTTTCGGACGAGTTGAAGGGTCTTTCCATCTCGATATACGTCGAATCCGTTTGGAGAATGGCAAGTACAGAATAATGTTGGAACTTCGTTCTCGTCTACACGAAGACTAATGGTTGCATGTAATCGAGAAATGAATTCAGATTCTACAGATTTCGGGACAGGGCTCAGATCACATTTGCTGGATCTCCCATATCGAATGTCCTGGTAGGGAACTATTTCCATCGTAGTCTTGCCTTGAAATTCTAGAAAGTACCTCAGTCTGGAAGTTCTCAAAATACTACGAGATGATTTGGGCGATGGATCAATGGATTTTAATTTGCTTTCCATATCAGGGGATATCTCAGGTGTAGCGCTCGACGGGTTGTTTTTGATGCGCTTTGCATTGCTACTATTTGGAGTTGACATTTGTTGATGCGTTACCATCTTAGCCTCCCCTAATCGAGACGCCAACACACATATCTGCATGAATTCAAGCCACGAATTGGTATTATCCTTCAATTCCACTCCTTTTAAGATAATGGAGGACTTGAAACCCAGATTCTTGTCGTATTTCAACAAGTCACTTTGGGCAGCAACAAGATCCTTTTGGAACGTTTTGTCACTGGAAGGCAGTCCAAATAATTCGTCCATATCCGAAGCAAGAAATGGACTATTTATATTCTCAGCAAGGGCTTCCATCTTGCGCTTCGTTTGCCTGTCTTCAAATGGTAACCTGACTGTCAACATCTCCTCGAACAGTGACGATAGAACCACACGGAAACAATCATCGATCGTGTGGCATAATTCCGTTGCATGCTTACTCAATCCGGTTGCACTCATTTTCAACCGATAAAACAAAACTCTATATCTTAGCAACGCGTTCGCGTATGCAGGTGGGAATCTCTGCTGTCCAAAGGCTTCCACTTTAAAGATTTTGTTGTTACGTTCAGTCCCATTACAAATAGAGCTGGAAATAAAAGAAAAGCCAAGTGTCACTAATCGAAAACACACCAATTGATCATCAATAATTCCATCACTATAGATTAAACACGAAAATGATCGAATCACACTTTTACAGGCGTCTTGTAACATTTCTAAAGGATTTCGTAACACCGTCGGATGTGCTTCAAGTACCAGGTTTAAATACGCTTGTAAACTGGGAATAATTGAAAGCGTTTGACCTCTAAATCGATTTCCCATAAAACCACCCAATTTAGCTCTCTTCGCTTCGGCTTCCACAAAGTGCTTCTCTATTTTATTTCCAACCACTGTCTCCACGAATTCATCAAGTTCTTTTTGGTTTCGAAATTCAGAACCGTCTTTAGCAGCCTCAGTTCTCTCGCAGGCTTTGATGTATCGCTCTCGACATTCTCCAGAAGAAATTAACGAGTTTGATAAAAGGGCCTTTAGTAAAGGAACTATAAGGATGTTTCTCGCTGGTTCCACTTCCTTAAATTTGACCAAATAAGAGCAAAAATCGAGTGCATTAATCGCAATAGCAGTGTCGTTTTCACTACAACACATTACTTTGTCGCCTGATTTATCCCTTAACAACGCCTCCTTGAGTTTTGAAAGTGTGCGTAGAACCACACTACTATATCTTTGAACTAATTCGACTTCCTCTTCCCTTCTCAGATTCGCGTCGCAAGGGAGCTCTAGGGTACCAGGCAGACCTTCACTTATTTCAAACGATGGATTCTCCTTTTCAAACTTGTCTATGTAGGACTCGCGCAAGCGTTTCGTTTGAGACCCTGTAAAGAATCGGTCATGATCGAATTCAGTCATAATATAAAAACTTTCAACTCTAGTCACCTTGAATTGACTCGACTCAACGGAACAGCAATAGGTGATTTGCTGACGTTTCCTTTACGTCCTAGCCTCTACCTTTTTTTTACCTTAGGAGTGTCTCGTAGTCACTTTACGAAAATTTGTGGGGAAAAAATGTTACTCGTAGAACTCTAGTTACTGAAAATACTACTAAAAATTAACTTCATCGGTTTTTCAAAATTCGATGAGCAGGGTTCTTCAAGCAGTCGATGGGAATCTGCCTTCAGTGAAGAAAGCATCTGCCAAGAAACTGAATCACTTCTTATCGGTATTGGAACAATGTGGAATCCTATACAACCAACAACAGTTTCATCTGAGAGAAAGTACCTCTGCAACTGGAGCCCTTGTGGGGCTACGAAAGCAGCTGCATGCTTGTGGAGAAGTAACCAGAGACCAATTCGTGCAATCAGCGAGAGACTTTTTTGACGGAGACAAACTAAATGCTGGTCTTGTACCTTTAGAAGGATCGAGTGAAACAGTATTGAGACTCCTGACTCAAGTGATGGTCATACAAACGAAGGTAGTTGAGTTTTTGTTAGAGTGCGTGGTGGAACAATCATGCATTGATTCAGAGGATATCGAGCACGACACACCCCGAAAAATTTTGCAGCAACTTCATTTTTTGAATGTTATTGAGAATGGGGATGAGTTCGCCAAGCTACTTTTTGACTGTTTAGGTAACTTGTGCGATATGGGGCTTGAATCCAACAGGCTGCAGAGGGAGATAGTGGAATTGGTACCCCATGTATTAGAAGATGCTTAACATCCATATGCCGTTGAAGTGCTTCAAAGACTTTTGGAGTCACAGAGAGATTTGACAGTTCCACTTATTGAGTGTATTTCGAACTTGCGTATTTCAAATACTGTTTCAAAACAAGTCAGAAAAACTGTTCTCGGCATTTTACAATCTGCTCCTTTTGCGGATCTTCCAGTGGCGATTCGATACCTTGTTGAATCACAAGAATATGGAAACAATGGGGATATTCGCGAGTCTCGAAGGGAGGTTCTAGAAGACCTGAGGATTCGCTGCGGTCGCATCTCAGACGAGGACATTGTAGGATGTTCGGACGAAACAAGGAAAACGATGAGCAGCAGCGTCCCAGCTATCATCAATACATTGCATGCCAGCATGTCTCATCGTCCTGATATAGGAAGAGCTTATTTAGAAGGTATTGCTGCTTCTCCTAGATTATCGGTGATCGATTTTTGGTTCTTGATAGCAATGCAAAAGAGCAACCAGCATCTGAAACAAGTGGAGAGTGTGCTCGAATCTTGCGTGCTGAAAACCTATTCACTGGATCGATCAGTCGTTCGATCGGCGATTTCAAATCAATTTCAAATCATCGAATTTCTGTTTCCGCAGTTTCTCAAATTGGCCGGTTTTCTTGTCGGGGCCGAAGCAGCTCCGAGTTTTGGTGCTCCAAAAAACCTTCGACCACTTCAAAATCTTGGCACATACATGTATCACGAATTGTATTTCGAATTCAGGGATACCTATTTCAGACAGGAAATCATCTATGCATTGGTGATGCATGCGAATTCTGAAGCATCCTCCGAAGCCATGGCAGGACTCGAATGCCTTGAAGCACTCTTCAAAGGTGAAGAGCTTGTTCATGACGCCGAACCTTATGTTGAGCTTGTTAAGTCGTTGTCTCACAATCTTCACCTTCGAACCGATTTAAACTACACTAGAAAAGTCTTCACCGTTTTGAGCAACATTGTGATTTGTAGAAGCGACCCAGACCGATCAGGTGTCGGATGGTTTTTCATTCTGCTTCGAAAACTCATCACCAATCCATACGAAATGCAGAGAATCTCGGGAGTTATTGGGTCGGTTCAGTATTTGATTGTGAGTTCAAGCTTTGATGGAACGGATGATTCATGGCGCGAAGTTGTTACCATTGCCCTTGCCAGCAGCCGCTCTTCCCCGCCTGCTATGGCAGCGTTATGTTCAGAACTATCTGAAAACATGGGATCGTTGAATAAGCCAGTCGTGGAAGCCATAAGTGAAGTCATTGGAGAGGAATTCACAGTTCGATTTCTCGCATCCTACAATCCAGTACAGACCCTTGAGTCGCAGTTCCCCATATTCAATAACAAATTCAAAGTTGCAGCAAGATACTCGCTGAAAGATGCAGCACCTAAACCTCAAATAGTAAACTTGTTTCAAAATCTGGCTAAAGGTCATCTGGATCCTCGATTTAGAGAGCGCTTCGTGTACCTCGCCCAGATGTTCTCCTGTATTATTTCCAGCGAAGTGCATAGTGGAAATACTCTCACTCCAAAGTTGCTTTTTGAAATGGGTTTGCTGTTACCCGACCCTACAGAATTCAATTCAGTTTTTGAAACCGATTGGCAAGGCGGCGATGAAGACCTCCTGGAGAACTCTCGTTCGGCAATGTTCTTGAGTTTGTTTTACGGAGTTGAATGGATTCGTGAGCTACTGAATACGATGTGCCAGGACCATTTTTTACTTCACGATGAGGACCCAGAAAGAATGAAAACAGTGGTTTTTGCCAGATTCGAACATCTTCGTGAATTGGAAAGCCTGCTTGAAAAAGCAACTCTGTATGCGGCGAAGAATATCCACTTGGACTTGCTGTGTCTTCTTCCGAGTAGCAATAATAACGTCAAAGTTGTGCTTGGCATGAAAAAAGCTAGCAAGAAATCATCGAGCAGTAGCTCAAGTCTTAACACCCATGCATCTCGAAACAAAAGCAGTAAAGATGCGGTAGAAAGCTTGCGTCAGTATTTTCGACCATTGAAATCACACACGGTCAAACTTTTAACTTTGAAATCGACCCGAAATCACCCTTTTGTCGTTTTGAATGTTCTCCAAGCGGCATTAACGACGATCGATAGTGTTTTAGGCACTGGTAGTTCGAAATTGACTCAGCAAGCAGTGATTGACCTCATGGCGTTAATGAACGAGATCGCGCCGGAAATATTTGTACTGCTTAAGAAGTACTCCGCGTCGGATTCAGAAGATTCCTTGAAGGTTGTCGGGGCAGCTTGCCAAATGATTTTGAAATTGGTCGGTTCAAATATTCTGGTATACGAATTCAGAGAGGATCACCTGGTAGAGAAGTTTCTATGCTCTTTTTGCTCCAGAGATGATGATACAAATAGCAATTTGGAAGACGAAGACGCGATCGAAGTGATTCTGGTGACGTCGTTTTGCTTCTTTCAAAAACTCGCAAAAGAAATGACCGACTTGACGTGTCGATGTTACTTGGTTGATATACTGTCAGGTCTCGCTTCATTTCAAACCAAAGTGATCAAAATATTCGTGGAAGAACTTTACCCCCGAGTTGCTTCTGAGGCAGGTCGAATTCTAGCGTCTTTGTCTTCCTCACAAGATCTGTCGAAACCACTCATCAAGCGTTTATTGGTGTTGAATTTGAAACACGATGCAAGTCCGATCAAAGCGGCTCTTACTCTCGTGCAGGACATTGAAAAAATGGTACAAGACGACAACGAAACCTGTGAAGTGTTCCCGGTTGTAACGCGTCATTCCCTTCATTTCTTCTATGAGCCGATAATGACCATCACCATCAATCAATTGGAGAAGAATGTTGATTTTAAATCACATATTCAGAAGTCGAGAATTAAAAGAGTCGCTGGTAAAAAGCGCAAGAAAGATTCGTCGAGCGATACCACCCAAGGGTCAACCAAAAAAGTTTTTGAAACTCAGAGCGACGAAGAAACCTTGACGCAGAATAAGAAGTGGAAAGATAAACCAGTATCTGATAAAGTAGAATATGAAAAACAAGAATCGGATGAAGAAGAATCAGTTGAAGGTACGATGAAATCTCCAGTAGAGACTCTGAACGCTTGCGAGGACTTGTTGCGTATTGCCGATATTATGATTCACATAACTCGCCATTTGGACGATAAAAAGCAAATTGTACTAGCAGCTGTTAAACTGGGTCAATCGTTTGTGGATAAGTTTATGAAGCTGGCAAGCGCTTTTTTATTGCTGCAACTGAATGAACACGAGCAGACCGTGGCTACTATGTTGCAGAAGTTGAATTTGATGACCCGGCAAATGTGTTACATATGTGAATATGGAAAGAACAAGAAGGACAGTGCGTTGATGATGCATATCCCGAATGTCCGCAAGACCAGTGAAGCACTTGGTCTCAAATTGAGACAATTCTGCGACAAATCCAGCGGAACGTTCTTTCGGTTCGCCGTCGGGACACTTAAATCAAGGAATGTAGATGGTTCCATTGCAAACGAATAAGTCTTTTATCTTATTAATTATTAATATTTTTATTGAAATATCTAGTCAATAGAAACCATCAATCAGGCACTTGCTTCAAATACAAGAAACGAGGATCTTGTTGGAAGAAGGAGCTAGATTTACCTTTTATCCATTTCCTAAAACAACACCCAAATCAATTGTTTAAATTCCTAAAGTAGCAGATAGAATACATCAATCGCTAATTACTTCAAAACGAGAGAAGTGTCGTGCTCGATTCAGCGATTCTAGACCTTTTTTTAAAAACCGAATGGTACAAATTGCCTCTTGATGGCAGGTACGGCTGCTGAATTCAGCGCAGTTTTTCGCTGATTGGCTGATAACACACTCCGATATATTTTGATTGCACGCTCATTCATATCTTCAACGATGCTGGAAGAGGGATCTAATGCATGCGTTATGCCAGAACCGTCAAAGCGCGACGACAATGAGAGTGTTCCAGATGACAGTGTTAAAGCAGAGGTAGTTGTTCCATTGGAGCGAGAGAACTTGGGGTTTCCCTGGATTGATTGGAAGGTGTTGTGGATGTACGCTGGTCCTGGATGGCTCATGAGCTTGGCATATTTAGATCCTGGAAATTTGGAGGCTGATCTGCAAGACGGCGCGTACACGAATTACGCGCTATTGTGGGTGCTATTGCTGGCAACTTTGATGGGACTCGTGTTGCAAATACTGAGTGCGAAATTGGGCGTTGTAACTGGTTTGAGCCTTGCACAAGGCATCGTAAAGCACTATAACTGCTCAACTAGATATTTTTTGTGGATAATGACTGAGATCGCCATTATCGGCTCTGATATACAAGAAGTTTTAGGCAGTGCCATTGCATGGCAAATTCTCACAGGAATTCCTATTTGGGCAGGTGTATTGGTAACCTCGTTAGATACTTTCGTGTTCATGGGTCTACATCAACTCGGTATCCGATACCTGGAAGCGTTCATTCTTTCATTACTGCTCACAATGATCATCTGTTTCTGGGTTAATCTCTTCGAAGCCGCACCACCGGCAGGCGATGTGGTTCTTGGGATCGTCAACTTCACCAATATGCCTTCGTATGCCATTACTATTGCCGTGGGGACTGTAGGCGCGGTAATCATGCCTCACAATTTATACCTGCACTCGGGCCTTGTACGCTCCAGAATCATCAATAGAGAGAACCCTGAGCATGTTCGGCAAGCTAACAAGTACAACCGCATTGAATCTACTGCTTCAATCCTGATGTCATTTCTCATCAATCTAGCCGTTGTTGCGGTGTTTGCTGTTAACTTTTTCGATATCACATGCGCTGAATTTGATGCACCTGATGCTCCTTTCTGTAAAGTGCCTTATTTGACCACAGAAGAACAATGTGCTGACTTCCAATGGATTGCAGATACGTCAACCTGCTGCGGGAACATAGGTCTAGCCAGTGCTGGAACTGCGTTGTATTCTACCATGGGGAATGCAGGGCTATATATATGGGCTGTCGGTTTGCTAGCTGCAGGTCAGGCTTCTACTCTCACAACAAGTCTTGCAGGTCAGATCACCATGGAAGGTTTTCTGAATATTCGAATCTCACAATGGAAACGTATTGCTCTGACCAGATCCATTGCGCTTGTTCCATCGATTATCGTGGGGGTAGCTGCATCCACCTCCCCAAGACTCATGGATACGGTTAACAGTTCCTTGAATATATTACAAAGTATTCAATTACCATTTGCTCTGCTTCCAGTTTTGAGTCTAACAAGTAGAGTTGACTTTTTGGGGCGCTTTGCAAACGGTACCAAGACAAAAGTGATCTGTTGGTTGATGGCATTGTTCTTGGTTGGAATTAACTTTCAGGCTATTTTTAGTTTAGTTGAAGAGACAACTCTGGATTCTGTATGGTTCCTTTTTGGGGCATTTTTTACCATGTACTGTGCTGCGATTCTATACGTGATCTCTTATGATATTAATGAATTACGGGTGTTTCTTGGTACTAAATTATGCAAAAAATAGAATTCTTTCATTTCTTATTCTGCAGTTGTAGCCTTGTAGGTAATAAAAAATGTGGCTTTCAAGATAGATCCAAATACATTCAATTTGGCACGTGGCTTTTGCGACACGTTCCAAATGTATACTGTCGAGGCTTTCGTTTCCAAAAATGAGCGCGCTTCTATTATTTTATCGGTCCAAAATACATCATTAGATGCATTTGGACGGAATAACCATTTATACTATTGTATGGCGTTGAGTAATTACTACGGGGAAAAATAGATTTAGAGGATGCTTTTTCAAATTTCAAGTTCCAAAAGAGAAATTCAGCCACGAGACACTTCAGATAAAGACGGTTCGAGTACTATAGTAGTTGTTACGTAGTCTTAGTCTGCAACTTTCAAAGTTGACTCCAAAAGGTGTGCAGTCTAAGAATCATCTACCATAAACCATAATGCATCCTGTTTTTTTTCAAACCTTGAAATGCAATATTCTGATTTCACTTTCGAATAAGCATGTCCCTTTTTCGTCTCAGGACAGCAAATCCAAAACCCGATTGCTACCACAATGTATGAGAGTGTAGTGGATTCAGAGATAGTGATAGGTAGCCTGAAACGCAAATCAGAACCGGCGATCGAGCCTTCACCCTGTACTAAACGTCAGCAGATCGCCCATATTTTAGAACTTAGTCACGACTCCCTTATAGATAAAATTATGAACAGTAATTCGCCGGCTGGATCTCCACTTTCAGTCTTTTGGACCCCGCTTGCAATTTCTTCTCTTCCATTGCATGACGCTCCCCTATCATTGTATGTCGCTCCTAATGACAATGCCAAACCTCGTGTTCGACGTTCCTCCTACCGAGGAGTTATATGGGATAGAGGAAGCAAATGCTGGAGGGCGAAGCTCAGTGTAAACGGGAAGCTCCAACACGTTGGATTATTTGACGATGAATGGGAGGCTGCAGTAGCATGGGATCAAGCAGCACTTTTAATTAGAGGAACTAGAACCAGATTAAATTTTCCAGAGTTCGCACCTATTATTCATTTGACACAATTGAAAACAAAACGAACGAAGAACTAAAAAATAATGTATATACAATATCTAACTGGTTTCATTTTAATTTCGTTATATATCGAGAGCTCCAGGGACACTCAAAAAGACCTGTGCACTTATATCTTATTTAGCCTCTTTTTCAATGACAAAATCGATTACTCTAAAACAGTACAAGTAGCGGATATAAGCCGTCAATCGCTTAATTTTTAATAAACAAGATTATCTTGTTGAAAGAAACGAGCCTGATGACAATCCGTGAGGTAATCAGAAGCAGTGAAATCACTGAATTCACATTATATTTCTCCCGATGTAATTTAATTACATCCCTCGACTTGAGGACAATATCGCCTTCCATGAAGCAACCACTAAAGCATTTAAGAATACTCAATATACATTGACGTCCCTCTTTCTGCATCCCCAAAATGATCTCGCATACCTACCAAAAATCTCTGCAATAATATCTTGGTATCCATACCCCATCCAGCACCGATACCAATGATAAAAGGAATCAAAATAGGACCTTTCGAAAAATCTAGGTACCTGGCACCACTGTGCTTTCGCCTCATGCACAGGCCTAATTATTTGAGGGTTTCGAATAGACTATTTGAGGGTCCGCAACCATATCGGGACAATAAAAATAGGGGGATCTATCCGCATACTGAGCGTAGACCCTTTCTAATGGGGGACCTTCCTTTTCAATGGGGACCCTCCCCGCACTCACGGGAGGGTCCCCCATTCTCTTAAATGAGATTTTGGTTGAGGGACTTTTCCCTCAAATAAGAAAAAAACCTCAAATAAATAGGGTGGTGCTGGACTTGTGCTGTTGTGCAGGAAAAAAAAGAGTTCCCCACAAAAAATTCTGAATCTGAATTTCACAACGATGAATTTCAGCGAATTTAATCCATTTCGTTTATACAGAAAGTATCTTTTTGAATTGATCCACTTTTTCTGTTCATATTCACAACAAGTACTATGCTCCCTATATTTGCCTTAACGGCGGCGTTCATTTTGGGCTTTGCATCAAGAGTAGCTGCGTTTGACGGCCTCGACAAATATGTTGTGACAAAAGTAGAAGACATTACAGAGACGATTATGTCTCAGTATCTTTACACAGAAGGAATTCGTCCTCCGATGACAGACTACGAAATTGCTGCACTGCATGAATCCCAGTCCAAATACAACTACACCATGGTCGCCATCGAGTACCTCCTACAGTCTGCCGTGTTGGCGGATATTGAAATATTGCTAAAACTTGTTAGGGGTGATCCAGCATTTTGGGACAATGATGCAGTCGGGTACCAGCTTATAGCGATGAAAGCTTTGGTACGCCTGTGGAGTGGAGCTCATGCAGGTATGGTTCTGGACACCTTGACTCCGGGTGAAAAACAGGACAGCAGTAATCCTTGGAGATTTAAGTGGCGCGACAGAAACGATGATATGCGTGCATGGTTAAAAGATAAAAGAGGAAAACTCCTTGCTTCCATTGAAGGCAACTGGCCTCTTGAGATACCAGCATTGACATCTTTAAAGAATAGTCACGGGGTCGAGTATCCAATTGAAACCGCGGTTTCTAAAGGCAATGGCTTGAGTCTAAGAAAGCACATGTACAACTTTATATCTGATCATGTAGCTGATAATGACGTAATTAAAAACAGCCGGTTGTCGCTGATCGTTTCATTGGCTACTCTCGACTTGGATATCACCCATGTCCAGGTATCTGAATTGCCATGGTCGAAACCACTCGATGTATTGAGACAAATGTACTTTAGAATAAAATCCAAACATGGACTCCGAACCTTTCCAACGAGTGGATATTCAAAATTTGCAACACATATAGGGGCGATCGAGTATGCCGAAGAATTTGCAACAGAAATGCATTTATCGCAGCTGTGGCAAACAAGTGAAAAAGAGAAAAAGGCCCCTAGAACATTAACCAAGCTGAGAATCCTGCTTATAGGTATATCAGTAGCGCAATACAAGCGCTCCCTTGATGTCCCGATGAATTATATACAAAGCAGACTTCAATGGTACGACACCCGAATTTCTGCCGTTCTTCAGAAAATTAACAGCAAGATTCTTAGGGGAATGAAACCTGAAACTGGTTTGCACATACTTGATCTTGTTTCAACAATTGATAAAACAAACCCAGAGATTCAATTCTGGGGCCAAGAGCAGAAATTATTGTCCAAGGTGGAGAATGCAATTCGCATAGGAGCTCCTCTCACTTTACTGGATGACTTAATCACCACGTACTTTAAAACTGATTTATATCTAAACAGTGACACAAATGATTTGCAAAAACGTGCCAGGCTTACCATTCAGGTTGTAGAATCAGCTCGTCAGTGGGCACAAAGCGCATCTGATTTAACATATTTTCCGGTTTCTATGGGCAACAATTTCGTAGGAAGCAAGGTGGCAACTGTGTTTCAAGAAGACGAACAAAAGGGCAACTAGATTTGAATTTAAGAATTAAAAATAACTATTTTGAAAAAGTGCTTTCCAGTATGAGATTTGCTGCGACTTGAATTCCACTTGCTTCAGATTCAATTTTCCTGGCTACCAATTTAGATGCATTTGAAAATAAAGGATTATCGATCAATTGCTTGGTTGCTTCGGCGGCATGAATTACAAACTCGTCCACTCTTCGATCCACATGTACCGCGCAATTCATTTGTTGAAAAATATCTGCCCATAACGGTTGATCCGTCCATATCATAATAGGAATAATAAGAGAAGGTACACCAAACTCCAATACTCGAGCAGAGGTCCCCGCACCGCCATGATGAATCACCAACGAACATTTTGGGAAGATAAGCTCATGTGGAATCTCTTTCAAAATGAAAATATCCAAATTTGGAAAGTTATCACAAGTTTGCATCTCATCATTAATATACGGATCCACAATAACTACTTTATTGCAAGAAAGTTTTGCAATGGAAATAGACTCTAATAATTTTTCTATTAGACCAAAGTCTTTGGCTACTTCTGTCATGGACCCAAAATTGATGCATGCAGGTTTCGATTCACCAACGAAAGAATCGAGTTGACTATGCGAGTCTATGACATCTGACTCTAGAAACCAAAACCCTGTCACGAAGCAACTCACTGGATAATCTGCCGGTTTTGGAACAATGGAGGAAGAGAACGCGCATAAAGTAGGAGTATTCTGCATTTGGCGTATTCGTTTCCCTCCTCCTAATGGACCAATGCCCAGTTGTTTTCTAAACCCCTCTTCCGGATTATCACGTTTGCGCGATCCTGCAGCAGCCACAAATATCTTGAACCACGAGTGATACCACATCATTAAATTCAAAAATCCTATAGGAGAAGATGTTTTACCTGCAGGGGCGAAAGCTCGTGTCGGTGAATCCGGCGACAGCTTCACCAACCAGCAGGGAACATGAAGATGCTCGGCTATGTTCAAACCATAGCCACTAGTAACAGCAGTAGCAATGATTATATCGCATCCTTCACATGCGGCAAGCATATTATGTGCTATGGTGTCGTAGTGATGTGCAATCCCTTCCTGTAATTTGGTAACAACTTGAGAAACGTGTTCCGAATCTCGCCAAATTCGTTTGTTAGCAGCCTGGTTGAACGCCAAATCTTTCACACCAACTGATCTGAAGCCTAAACCGTATCGTTCCACCAGCTCTTTATAGCTATCCATCGTGCAAATCACAACTTGTACATGAGAATGTTTTTGCATTTCCAAAGCGAGTGCAATGAATGGCTGTACATCTCCTCGACTTCCCATCGTTAAAATGCTAATACGTAATTTCGAATCCTTCTTTTTGAAACTGTAAAGCCCGTCTATGCTGTTGTTCAACGGAACCTGAAACATGGAACTCGCATCACCTGCCCCGAACAAAACGAGGCAAATTTGAACACAAACCCAAATTAGAAATATAGTTAGCTCGTTGCATGCTACGATCATAGCACAAAATTTCATCCTAAATCTTTGAACCTTTCGCTGCCAAAAAAGTAGAATTCCCAAATTGAATGCAACCATGAGGACACACCCTACTGCTTTTATGGCATTACGAATATCATTCAAGTTACTGAAATAAATACTAGCTGTTGCAACGAAGCACATCATCTAGATCAAAATGATGTATCAGCTACTTTTCAACGTAGTGAACCAAAGGTGACTACTTACCTCTGCCATTACGAAAAGTGTATCGATGTTTCGAAGTTGGGGATCTAATAAAACAGATGACTTGCTTTTTAAGGACAGTAAATCAGAAAAAATGAAATAGCAAACAGCCGCATCTTTCAATTGAAGCATCATTGCTATATAAACAAACATCGATTCGTTTCGTCATCACACACATATGCGGTTCGGCCCCCACCACAAAATAATTTTAATTTGATTATTTCAAATGAGCTATGCCTAAAAGGTCATGTTGGAACGATTTAAATAATTGGCAAATATTCCGTTTTCGATGCTTGCCAGTTGCTTAGGAGAGCCTTCCTCAACTATTCGGCCGTCATCCATCACTAGCAACCTATCAACATGTCTGAAGTTTGAAAGTCGGTGGGCAATTGTGATAGTGGTCATAGTATTACCAGATTCCTCATACAGAGTTTGAATTGCTTCTTGGATTTGAAACTGACTCTCTTCATCCAATGCAGAGGTAGCTTCATCAAGCAGCAATATTCTTGGCTTGGTGAGTAAAGCTCTAGCAATGCACAGTCGTTGCTTCTCCCCCCCACTCAAGCGAGATCCGTCGCGCCCTATATCGGTGTGCCACTGATGCGGAAATCTTGCTTTATCAAAAAATAACTCATCACATGAAGCCAATTTCAAAGCTTTCTTCATTCGGAGTTCTAAATTCTCATCACAGGAATCAGAGATTCCGTATAAAAGGTTTTTCTTTACTGTGCGATATGGCAAATATACGTTTTGAGACACCACAGAAACACGTTTGCGAAGCCAGAGTGGATTATACGCTTCCAATTTCTTGCCGTTAATTTTGACACATCCAGATATAGGGTCGTAAAACCGGAGTAAAAGCGATATGATGGTTGATTTGCCGCATCCAGATTCCCCTAATATTCCCACTTTCTCCCCTTGAGATATTTCAAATGATACGCTTTTCAATATCTTGGTGTTTAATCTCGTTGGGTATGAAAACGATACGTGGTCAAATTCCAAAGTCCAATCCATTTGGGAGTCAAGAGGCATGTCAGCTAAAGGAGGATGGTCCACTCCGATTGTAGGTTTCGAATGCAACAAATCAAAGATCTTCTCAACTTCATCAAGATCGCCTCCATATCGACACAATTCTGCTACTGAGAAGTAAATGGATTCACCGATTGCAAAAGCACTCATTGAACTGCTTGCGAATGCTGCCAGATCAGCTGCTTGTATCTCTCCTCTCATAGCAATATATCCCCCATATGACAGTGTGAGGACATCAACGCCTCTTTCCAAGAACCCTTCCAATAGACTGAACAATGAATACAACTGGGATTCGTCATTTTTGGTTCGAAATTGGGCTTTTAAATGTTGAGAAAACATTGAAGTTTCGAGTGGCTCTCGAGCGAAACTCTTTAGGGTCTTCACAGCAGTTGGGTTTACTAGAGTAGTCCATATATCTTGCATGCCTTCAATCGCAACTGTGTGGTTGCTGCTTTTGATTGACTGCACCAACAGCTCTTGCAAACTATCCAGTTTTCTAGCAGCCATAAATCTCAACGGCAATACGATACACATCAAGAACGAAAGCTTCCGACTTTGAGAATACAAAACTGTACAAGTTGTCGTAAAGCAGGAAATAGATGTAATCAAATTCACAGGAAAATCAAACAACTTTCCTAAAGTATAATCAGCATTTCCGATTGTGGATCTCGTATCAAATAGATCAGATTTTTCGAAAAAGGCCAGGTCTTGCGATATAAACGCTCTGAATAGCTCCGTCTTAATTCCCAAAATAAAGTCATCAGTTCCAAGCGATTTTGCTTTAGTGGAAACGAAAAGCGCAAGTTGAGAGACAATTTCAGAATATATTAGCGATCGAATCACGCTTCGTACCGACTTGTTTCTTAGATTCCCCGTAGCTTTCTCATACAGGATTCGAATGAGCTCAGAAGAGTACTGGGTCTTGTATGACATCACCACACCATAAAATGCCGACAACATAGTAGCAGCAATCATAGCAGGAATTTGAGATTTCGCTCTTTCCAAAAGACTCATGGCTTTGAAGAACTGCGACGACAACCGTCTGTTCAGAATCGCGTGACACTTCGTGAGCGCAGGCGCCAGTATCAGAGTCAATGATTTGGTGTCCAGTCCATGCAAATGTGCATCGTGCAATAACCTAGGAGCCATATTCAAAGTGATATCAGACATTTCAGCTACTTTTTCTAGCGATAGGTAGATTTCAAGATCATGAACTAGTGCCATAGACGCAACTTTAAATGCATGCTTGACTGATTCACCGGTTTGTAAATCTCGCAAAGCTTCAAGAATCTCCTCAACATCAATTATATCTGAACTGCCAATGAGAATCTGTTCAGCCATATCAATCAACTCATGCAGTCGTTCTTCTTTCTGAGCCACCTCCTGCGCCATCCACAATTGGTCATCTACTTCCAGTTGGTCTCTTGTCGATGAAAACCGTGACATCGAAAGAGCGAGGAATGACAGTGCTACAAGCAGCTGGGGGCCATGTTTGTCTAGCAGGTCTTGCTTCGGCATCACCTGTTTTTTCGAAATTCCGCAACGTAGTAGACCCTCCTCTTTAGTATGAAAGTCTGTGATTTAGAACGAGTGACGTTTGTAACTTCTCCATCATATTGTGAAGGTGCAGAATGCCTTGCCCGCTCGCTTGCATTGTACCATTGCTTTGATTTACCTGTTTTAGTGGTGTATGCTTCGATATCAGCAGTTAAACCACTGGAATCATCACCCTTGGTGATTGGTGGACAGATTGAGTTGCGAATCATGCCTCACGATAGTTTTTTAGAGGCCGATACGGTTCATAATTGTACTCATACAGGCGTTGGTGCTTTAATTCAGGTGGATTCTCCTAGGAGATTTCTATTCAAACAGCAAAAACCGTTTATCTACTTGGACGCGGATTTGCTTTGTGTGTCAAACCCAATGAAAGCACTTCAACAAGTGTTAGATGAGTTAGTTTCCAATAAAGAACATTCTATTGCAGCTTGTCCGGCCTTTCGCGTAAAGAAAGGTCACTACGGGGGGGTCGAGAAAGGATTCAACGCAGGAGTGATCGTTTGTGCGTTTCCTCAATCATCCGACGCAAGTCTCATTGAAGCTCAAATAGCAAAATCGTTACTGGAAGGAAACACCGAAATGACAGAAGAGAGAATCCTTAGTCTTGTTTTCAAAGACCGTTGGTTGGCTTTAACTCCCGTGTTGAATTTGATAAAAAGGGTTTATAAATTTGCACCGTTGTTGTGGAATACAACTGCGTCTGATGCGGTATTTGTTCATTATATTGGGGCGAAACCATGGATTACTGATACATGCGTTAGGCATTCAATGGATTGGGATTCTCAAGGTTATGACACTCTTGAAGCATTATGGAAATCTGTTCAGTCAGATTCGTTCAAAAACGGACAGGAACTCAGCGTCGCATTTCAGCAAATCAAAGCGCCATTGTCACCATAGCTAAGAGACGATGTATTCATTCGAATTGATTTATATAATTTATTCAAATAGTCCTCTACTTTCAATGCGACTATTCATTCATTTGAATTGATTGAAATGGTCCCAATAATTCGAGCACGTGCTTTCGTGCTTCCGCCGGTTTACAAGTAATTATTTTTCCATCTTGTAACGTAATTTGATCTTTCGATGATGGGGCAATCAACACAGCTGAAAAATGTATCAACGAGTCAGATTTAAAGGAAAACGGAACAACCACCACGTGCATCTCGTCAAAAGCGTTTTTAAATTTTTCAAAAACTTGGTCATTTGGGGAAACGACTCCGACCCTAGGACATGACACAAAGGTAGGACTTACACCAGTGTAATGATCGGGATCAGGCATATCCACCCAATACCCGCATAGCGCGTGTTTTTCACTCCATTCACCACAATCGGTAATCACCACGGAGCCATCAGGTTCACCAGTGCAAGTTCCCATAGACTCGAGATCATTCAGCACTTCAAACCCTGCAACCACGCGTCCAAAGATGACGTGACGTCCGTTCAGCTGAGGAGCCGGACCCAATGTCATAAAAAACTGACTCGTATTGGAATTCTTTCCCGAGTTCCCCATGCTCTATTTAAACAAGTCAGAGCAAAATTCAAATGCTCAAAACAAAAACTTACAAGAATACCTCTTTGATTATGCTCTTTATCCAGACCTCGTCTCTCGTCCTTGAACTTCTTTTTGTCGAAGACGGACTGACCTCCGCTTCCATTTCCGAATTGAATATCACCTGATTGCAACACGAATCCAGGAACGATTCTGTGAACTTTGCAATTCTTATAAGTCAGAAATGGATCTTTCTCATTTCCGGCGCAAATGCGTATGAAGTTTTCGCAGGCTATAGGGCAATCAGATGGGAAAAGCTCCATCACAATTCGTTGTTGTCCTGATTTACTCAAAAAGATTTCTCCTTTGTTACAAAATTCATGGTCATTAGAATCTAAACATCTCGTTAATTTGTAGAAAACAGCGGAAGGCAGACGTACAGAAATTTTCAACTCTGCAAAGCTCACTGCCACCAAGTTTTCGAAAATCACTTTGTTCAAAAGAAGTTAGAAAGATTTGAAATCAAACATGTAGTAAAATCTTACTTTGATGAGAAATTATATCGAAGATTTGTCTTGAAAACAAATTCAGCAGCCAAGGACCGCTTGCGACGACGTTCATTGATGTCAATGTCAATATAAGCGAACATAATACATGTATTAGTGTGTTAGTACCCTGACTTCATTCTATTAACATCATATTGAAAGTATACAACTGTATGCATAAAAGTACTTGATTAAATAATCGAGTTTTGGCTTCAATTTTGAATAACATAACTTTAAGAATCTGTCTGCTACACGATTGAACCAATAAACATTGATGCTGAGAAAGAAAAAACTATTTTGTTTGTTGACTATGTCTTTCCTCGCTCCACAATACATTAACTTGACACACTACGCTTTCACTCCTCGCCTTCCCTTTTCTTGGGCTTACCCTTGTCCTTGTTGATGGTCCATTTATTGAAAGGAAAGCACCAGGGACAAAGATGATGAGGCAGATGTTTCTGATTACAAGCCGCACAAGAGACAAACGACTGCTTCAGCTGAGGCCATTTATGGGTCATACGCAAGCGCTTCACCCTATGAGTCGTTCTCCTCTTAGGCACAGCCATGAGTAGCCCGTCCCAAAGTTCATTCAGTTGCTCCAACGGCGAAAGTCTCGGCTCTTCACATGGTGCGTCCATTGCGAGCTGAAGGCCAGCAGAGGGGAATCGAACCCAAGACGAAATACTTCGCTCCACTTGTAACGCCCATCGAACGATCAACTCCTTCATTCTCTGTCACCACACACAACAATAACCTAGGGGGGCTTTCCTCGTCTTTTTTCACACTACTTTTTCGAAACACTCGCCAATTTCGGAAGAAGGGAACGATATCTTGTGGAACGAAGTGAGCTTGATGGTTATCCAAGAAAAAACCAGAATATATAATCTTCGTACCGATTTATGGTTGTGTAACTTCTGATGTCCCCGATAGCCAAAAATTCAAATTCAAAAATATTTGTGCTTAGATCTTTCCTGATACCGGTACAACTGTATGATGTAATTTTAATTCGCATACAGGTAATTCAATAAAGATTAAATAGGAATTTCAAAAGTATTACATAGTTAAAATCAACAAACAGCTCCAGAAACGCAGCAATTATCTGCGGTTGCTTGAATAAAAGTATCTTTCAAGTAGCACATCGCAAGTGCTTTCGAATAAACCCAAACCTTACATCTAGGGTCTCTGGTGCAAACCTCTCTGCATCTTCTAGCACTATCCACCTGCAAGTTAACGAAGTGTCTACCAGGTCTGTCTGCGTTGAATTGAAACTTGCGTTCTGCCTGACAAGGGGAACCTGAGAAATAACGATCATTCAAAGGCTGCCCCCCGCTATTAAAGTTCTGATAATTGTTTGCATAGCCGTTATTTTGATACATGTTGTTTTGATTGGGATTTTGATTGGCGTACACAGGGACGCGGGGAGTTGCAAATGCATCTTGGTTTCCAAATTGGGTACCAAATTGGTTGGAAGGTTGGGTATTTTGAACACTCTCGATCCTGTCGAATATATCATCATCTTCCAATCTTGGATTATGAATTTGGTTCATATCTCCTTGGTTCACGTTATTTTGGTTGGCATTTTGATTGGCATTTTGATTGTCATAACCTGGGAGACTGGGATTTTGGTTTCCAACTTGGTTCGTAAGCTGCAGATTTTCAACAGTTTCAATCTTGCTAAATATATCATCGTTTACTGCTTGTGCCTTATTCAAATTCGTGGTTTGAGAACGCAGCTGTTTTTGTAAGCTGGCTATTTGGTCTATTAATTGTTGAATTTTGGCCTCACACTCGTCTCCGACATTTTGGGGTTCTTCGAATACAAGTTGAATTTCTTCGCCACCTTCAAATGATTTCAATTTCTGCATTGATTTTTCAAGTTCCTTTTCAAGTAACTCATTGGCTTTTACTTGCAGTAAAGATTTGGCTTTCATGTTTTGAATGAACGAATTCGCTTTTTTAAGCTTTTCAATATACGTGGCATTCAATTTTGAAATAGCCATCGTTTCTATTGATTGGTCTTTAGCTCTATTTTCTCGAGATGCTGTTGATTCTTTTTTATATAACTTCAATTCTGTTTGCACTTTTGCAAATTCGCCAGAAATCTGCACCGCTTTCATTTTAAGTTTATCGAATTTGTTTTTAGATACAGTTCCGGTTATGGTTGCTTTTTCTAACTCTTCGTATTTGCTAGCATAGTCTTTCATGGACTCCCGGAGTTCTTGAAGCTCTTGATTTTGGATCTTGCAATTAAGACTTTGTAAGTAATCGCGGGAATAGACACCGACCAGATCTAGTCTCAAAAATCCAAACGGATGTATAAAGAAAACAGGCACGAAACTTAATAAAACAAGCACCAATAAAATACACCAAAGATTCGATCGGCCTTGATCCTTCGTCTTCATATGGAGTCGATAGAATAGTAGAACTGCGTCACAGTTGCATATTTCAAAGTACAAGTTTAAGCAACTCATGTAGAATAGCACCAACCACTACTGGAAGGCAAGCTCAAGTTATCTTATTAGAATGATGGACGAGTTTAGTTTGTAGGAATTTGATTGTCTCAGCAGTATTTGAGTTCTTTGAGCAGACTATTTGTTTGAAATGAGGGGAATTCAATTCAAAATTGATGGCGCTAAATAATCCATATGCGCATTTTCCAGGACTAAGTTTCTTTATCTATTAAATTTCGGATGGAGAAGATATAGGAAACTTGTTTTTATTGATTATTATGGTATTCCAATTGACGAGAAGAGTGTATAAGGCTGGTGTCGGTTGAACTCTTGGAACAAATTACGTTATTTAATTAAAGTTTATATTATACAGGGTTCACAAAACCTTAGGCGGATATGGGCAGAGCTATAACCGGATCTTTTAACAAACTTGTACACGTTCTTCCTTGAGAACAATCTGGTCGGCCCCGCTTCTCCCATTGATCAGCGGTCCATGTTCGAATTTGAATTGCATGAATAAGCCCAGACTTTAAATCTTCCGCCAGTGCATCATTAACGATTCTGTGTCTTTCCAAAATTGATTTGCCTTTAAAATCGTCGCTCACAACAATGGCAATAATTTCAATTCCAGCTGCATTTTGTGCTCTTCCATCCAGCACTCCCTGCTTGACATGACCATCGCTTACATCCGTTACATATACGACGTGGGATTGAATCAAACTGTTGCGAATTTGGTTCTCATAGCCATTACACTTATTATCAGGAGACATTACGAATTTAGTTCGTAACTTGCATTTGATAATCCAGGAAAAATTCAGGCGGCGGTTTTCTATCCTTTTCTAATAGTAGTCAGTCCCCCGCATTCTATCCATTGAGAATATTTACCACGAAGATTTTAGAGGATGGATAATGCAACAGTATTAGAAGCGAGTGGGTTTCCGTTTAACGGACCGGTGATTAGAGTGCTCACCACTGACTCTGTGAACGACGGGTTTCAAACTCTGGTCAAGAATGACATTCTTTCTGCCCCGGTGTACAACCCAGAAAGCAAAACCTATGTTGGATTCTTTGACATTTCGGATGCCCTCCAACTGATCTACTTGTCTGATTTCTTCTTCCATCTGGTCTGTGAAATGGCCCCAAAGGATGTTCTTAGAGGGAGTGCTTCTGAAATTCTGTCCACCCAAGAGCAACTTTTCATCGGTCAGATCTTTGAGGATCCTAACGACACGACGCTGAACAGACCAAAGTGGGCACCTGTCAAAGAGCATGATACTCTTCATCATGTACTGGAGTTGCTAGCTGATGGGTGCAGGCGTGTTCCAGTCATGAATGATCAGGGAGAAATATTGAAGATCGTGTCTCAATCTGCTGTTGTAGCGGCTCTAGAAAACCTTCTTGAAGCGCAAGAAAAAAGTAAAGTGCCAGTTAACGAAATCTTTAATAAATCGCTTCACGATTTGAATTTGGGATTGAAACCAGTCAAATGCCTGAGAGCAGACAGCAACACTGTCAAAGATGCCTTCGGTTTGATGACTGAGAACGGCATCAGTGCAGTTGGGATCACGGATGACGATGGGTCGCTCTTCACATGCATTACATCCAAGGACATACGAGCCTTCAGAGATGTAAAGAGCGCCATGATTCAACGCTTCCAGTCAGAAGGGATTACTTCAGGCAGTCTCAAGGTTTTGATGGAAATGAATCTCCGTGATTTCACAGCCTTTACCCGTCAATCGCTCCACGAGATTAACATATCCGCTATTTCGGTGGTGGTTAGAGAGACCACTACTCTCAGGACAGTTATTGCCAAACTGGCTAAGACCAAGAAGCATAGAGTGTTTATTGTTGATGAGAGAAGCCATCCGATCGGCGTCGTCTCTGTAAGTGACGTTGCTCAATTTCTCATCAGCCATAAGTTGATCTAAAGTTTCTTTTATTAATCATAAAACAGTTTAAAAAGGAACTATTTTGTGTCGAGGAACATAGATACGACCCTATTACGGAGGGATGTTTGAAGCATTGTAGTGTCAGTATCAGAGACCGTGGTACAAGTGCAAGAAGGTTGGGTGTCTGCAGTGATACGCGAGGTCCAACCTCTGGGTACGGGTGAATCAGGTACCTCCATTAAGACTCCTGTATCGGCCACATAAGGCTCATAGCAAGTGCCTTCCATTCCATTTGCAATACTGTTGTACATAAACATCTCTGCAGTCGCAGAAATGCCAGCTGGTTGCACGAACGAATCTTCCTTGTTTAAATACACATCGAGTCGACTGTTCGGTCGCGATCCTTCGTGTTCAATTGCCTTTTTTGTCACGCATTGAACAACAACCTGCAGTTCATCAGATAACGGCACCGCGTTGCCACTTGCAAAATTCGCCACTGAAGCTCGTTTTAATTGAAATGAGGCGAAATTTCTCTGGCGAATTTGACGGGAAGGATTCGCTGGCAGTCTAGCGACCAGGTTGCAATCTTCCACATCAGCTACAACGACACCGTTGAGAAGCACTTGGTTGATCCAGCACTTCGATGGATTATCCACGTTGCATATTTGCTTTACCGTTACAGCATCAGTTGTATTGCCACTTGATGTTGAAGTGCCGCTGGATGCGCGTTTGAATAGAACGATGTCAGAAGAACTAGTGACGTGTTTACCATAGGAGATGAACGAGCGAATATGGGGGTCTGCAACAGCTTTGCACTTGGCACTGCATGAGCACACTGGTACACTGTTGATAAAAGCCCCCCCGCAAATTCCGTTCTCGCACACGTTGTCGCCGCAGCATTCCGAAGACGACGAACACACGCCTGCACTTGCGATGCAATTCTCACAGGTACCAGTACCAAAGCCACTACTATCAGGCGAACATCCAAGAGTGGAGCAGCATTCCATAGTTGTAGTGTCAGTACCTCCTGAACAAGTCTTATTGCCCGAGGTTGCATCGATCGAACAGGTACCACTACCGCAACAGTCGTTGTCAACAGCACAATTCTTTCCATTAGGTCTGCATGTCTCGCATACATCGCCGGTAGAGTTGTAGCATTGTGTACAAGAGCTTTTGTCGCATTTTGCTGCCACTTGACAGTCAGCATCGTAGCCAAACCTAGTGCACACTTTCTCATTTGACCTTTTAACTCCGTCATCGCCCATTGGCGGTAAACAAAATCCCGTTGCAGCATAGTAATCTCGTTCCCAATGTGAAAATAAACTAGCTGTCTGATAAGCCGATGGAACATTACCATTCGTCTTGGTCATCTCAAATTGCAGTTGCCCGGGATACCTGACATCTTTATAGTTCATAGGTTTACTAGGCAATCGATAGCATCCGATTTTCAAGTTCACCATGCTAACACCGTCACCTCCAGGAACAGAAAAAGGGACTATTTTAGTTACTCCAACGAAATTAGATGGTGCGGCATCAAAACTGGTTTTGCAATCCTCCATGCTGAATATGATCGAACCCGATGACTTGACTTCAGATATCCAATGGCGGCGTGATTCTCCCCAAGCACCTGCGCATGTGACCTCAATTGCAATACCTGCTCTAGGTGAGTTGTACAAATTCAAGGAAGTTCCATCGCCACACTTGACAACAGAATGCACCCCGTTGAAGTTATTCATATGCGGATCACCAAATGAAACACAGGTGGAGTTGCAGCTGCATTGTTCAATTAGAGCTCCGAGTGAAGTCTGTACTAATAGCGCCAAGAGGAGGAGCACCACTGAAAAGGTCATTGTGATTATACCAAGAATTCTTGTATCCAATTGTAACGCTTATTCTAGTTTTACTAGGATTAACACTATCTACGATTTTTGCCAGCGTTTCACAAAAACCATCAAAACTGACAAAACGTCGTTTTATTGGTTTGAAAATCATTTTCAATACTGGTCACTCAACACGGATTGAAATTAAACCAGGGATGGAAAAATAAAAAAGAAAAGAAGGTTCTGTTTGAAGGAGGTTTACATTTGGCTTGTTGTAGTTCGAATCCTACACGCTATGCTCCTCATAACAGGACTATTCAGGTTCTTCGGCATTTCGCACGATATGCTAACTTGGTGGATTCTGTTGGTGAACGGGTGTACAATTGCAATTCTTCTGGTAACGGAAAATTCTTAGATG
>Ga0105053_10002116_pt1 | contig 31234 bp, 32 predicted proteins | sample BON01_FD_78093 | JGI IMG/M metagenome (GOLD analysis project Ga0105053, IMG submission 78093) | Freshwater microbial communities from Lake Bonney liftoff mats and glacier meltwater in Antarctica - BON-01 | ecosystem: Environmental > Aquatic > Freshwater > Ice > Glacier meltwater | place: Lake... | reverse complement strand
TGGCGCTGCCCTGCCAGGTGTCACCACCATCGAGCAGCATGGCGTGCGGTCGGCTGGCGCGCATCATTTTCACCAGCGTGGCCAGGTGCGCAAAACCGCCAACCTTGCCGTAGGTTTTGGCTGCCTGCTGAAAGTTGAGGTACGTGAAAGCATGTGCCTCGGGCGTGCCCGGGCGAATTTTGAAGTGCTTGAGCAAAGCCTCACCCACGATATGTGGCGGTTGGCCCAGCGCGGCAGCCACGCCGAGGTTGAAACTGGGCTCTCTAAAATGGATGGGCATCAGCTGCGCATGGCAGTCGGTGAAGTGCAGAAAGCTGACGTTGCCAAACGCGGGCAAGTCGTACATCTTCTGGCCAGCGCCCGGCTTTGCAGCCAGCACGTCTTTGTGGTTCAGGGCCATGCCACCGGCGCTGGCCACTGCCAGCACCTGCATAAATTCGCGACGGCTGAAGCTCATGAATATTCCTTTTCAATTGATTGCTGATGTTTGCAGCACATGATCACAACGCAATCAAGACACTGACCGGGCAGCACCTGCATTTCCTCGACTGCCAGATGAAAGCCGGCCGCGGCGAGGCCGGGCCGGCTTGTCAGAGCAGCAACCGCTGGCGCTCAGGCTTGTCCGCCAGCGCGCTCGCGCCGATCACTTGTTGGCAGGTGATGCCGGATCGAGCAACAGCGCCATCACATCCTTGATTTCGGCCTCGCCAAGAATGCCGTTGTGGCCAACACGCGGCATCTGTGAACAGGCGCTGTAGGCGCGCGCGTTCCACAGCTTGACCCAGGTGTACTCAACCACCCCCCTGGCAGCTGGGCTGTTGGGGTCGGTCACGCCACGCAGCTTGCCGTAGTTGTAAAGACTGGGGCCGATGGTGCCGTAGGAAATTTCTTCCTTGGTGATCTGGTGGCAGTTGTAGCAATTGCCACCATTGGCGGACTCAGCCTTGTCGCTCCACGTCAGGCCGCGACCACTCTGCGCCAGCTTTTCGCCGTTCTTCCAATCACCCAAGAACTTGCCGTCAGCTGGCCATTTAATGGTTTTGAGGTTAGCCGCTTGGATCATTTGAGCGGTTTTGTCATCCAGTGGCTGGCCGGCCACATCGGCCGCGCTACACAGCCGATTGGCGTCGTCTTGCTGCAAGCGCTCAAGGCTGGCCTGACCTTTGGCCTGGAACGAGCCTTGTGTTACTTGGCTGGTGATTTTGTCGTAATCGGCGCTCGAGGGGGACGACGCACAAGCCGCCAACATCAGCACCGCCACGGAAACTGATGTGATCTTGAGAAATTTTTTCATGGGTCTGTCTCCTGATCAGCGCTTGATAGCGGGCACGATGGACTCAGCACTTTTGCTGTTCACACCCATGTAAACAGCCAGGGCAATGGTGGCGTCGCTGCCAAACTTGGGCTCGGGGAAGCGCTGTTGGCGGTAGCAATCGTTCAAACGTTTTTGCATGGTCCAGAGCTGGCCGTTGGACACGCGATACGCTGGCCAAGCGGCAAAGCCGACACCGTCGCCCGGATTCTTGGTGAGGTTGGGCAGTTCCTGCAGACGAATGCGCTGGCCGTCCACGCCGTGGCAGGTGGAACACGCAAAGTCGTGCGGACCACTGCGCGCAAAGAACAGACGCTTGCCCACCTCGTACATGGTTTTTTCTTTCTCGTTCCCCTGAGGAAGCGCGAAGTCCATGCCCTTGGAAGCGGTCACTACATAGGTGGTTATCGCCACCATATTGGCGCTTTCGCCCTTGCCATAGTTGGCAGCAGCTTTGTACAGATCTTCCGCCTTATAGCCCTGCAGCGTCTCCATACAGGTGATCAGGCGCGACTCCAAATCTTGCACTCGGCCGGTGTCGGCAAAGTACCGCGGCAGTTCAACAAAAGCGCCCTTGAGGACGCCAGGACCCTTGCCAAAGTCGCATTTTTCCAGGGTTGCGTTTTTGGGGCCGCGGTTTTGCGTCCACAGCTTCTCGCCTTTCATTTCGAAAAGCTCGGCCGGGTTGCCGTCTTGCAGCATCTCGCGGTATTGCGCAATGCCGGTGGCGGTGGCGTCCTGAGCCAGGGCAGCGCCCATACCCACCAGCAGCGCAGCAGCCGCTAGCACCTGTCGTTGAACCATCGATTTTTTCATTTCAGTGTCTCCTGCTTATGTCAAAAAAAAAGACCAGCAACGTGAGTAGCTGGCCGTGTATCACACATCGCAATCAGGCGATGGTGACTTCGTCGGTACGGGAATCGCCCTTGTTGTCAACCCACTTCACAACCACCTTGTCGCCCTTTGCCGCGCCCTTGAATTTGAAGGAAAGAAACGGGTTTTGCGACACCGCGCCGGACCACATGGTTTTCAGAACAGACTTGCCGTTGTGGGTGGCCTCCACGTCTTGAATGAAGTGCGCGGGAATCAGAGCGCCGGATGCGTCTTTGCGGATACCGGTCTCCATGATGTGGGCCATGAGCACGCGGACGGTGGTTTCATCGCCGGCAAGGGCGGCACGGATGCGCATCGGATCAGCCATGATGGACTCCTAAAAATATAAAGTTTGGTGGGAAAGGAAGCGCTGATGTGGGAGGCCGGTCAGCCGCCGCAACCGCCCAGGGTGACCTTGGTTTCTTTGATGGCTGAGAACAGCTTGCCATCGGCCTTGACCACAGCGATCACATTGGTGCTCTGACCCATCTTGACGCGGGTCTGTACATCAGGCGCGGTACCGTCCGGGATCATGAATACGGCCGCGAGTGGCGTGGGATTTTTCTCGATGATGATGAAGATCTCTGTTGTGTTGGGCATCTTCGAAACCACACCCACGGGGACGACCGCGCCGTTCTCGGCAATGTCGGGCGACACCACCGTGATCTGGTCGCTTGCGGCTGCGTTGCCACCGATGGCCTTGAGCGCATCGTCGAGCGTTTTCACCGAGAAGCCGGAGCGGTCCACAGCAGCTTGCGCCTGACTCTGGGTAATCAGGCCCAGCGACACAAGGGTGGCGAAAGCGCCTGTGACCTTGAGGGCGGAACGGCGGGTATTTTTCATGTCGATCTCCTAAAAATGGGTGAGGAAAGTTTATTTGTCTGGAGCGCCTGCGAGCACCCACACCGCGAGCAACGTCAGCTCATCGTCTTCGAGGTTCGGCTGGGCCGGCATAGACACCGGACCGCGTATACCAGAGCCACCGGATTTGACGCGCGCAGCCACTTTGTCCAGCGCATCGGGTTGGCCCTGGTGCTTGGCGGCCACGGTTTTGTAGGAAGGGTCGACCATCTTCCGGTCTGCCGCGTGGCAAGCCAGGCTGGTGCTTTTGGTAGCCAGTACCTTGGCCGCAGCCGCATCAAAAGCCTGGGCAGCGCCTGCGCTCGATGAGGCGACAGCGGCAAGCGCGATGAATATAGACAACATTTGCATAGCTTACGGTCTCCTGGGGATGGATCGGTTGGGGTTAACGAGCAGCGTTGCTGGCAATCTCACAACGCACCGGCAGCAATCCACCGAGCCATCGTCTTCGCATCGACATCGCTGAGCTGCGGTTGCGCAGGCATCGGCATGTTTCCAAAGACGCCCACTCCGCCGCCTTTGATCTTGCTCAGCAAATAGACTTCTAAATCGGGGCGGCCCTTGTGTTTGGCCACAACCTCGTTAAAGCCAGGACCGACAATTTTGCTTTTCATGCCGTGGCAGGCCAGGCAAGCATTGGCACTGAGCAAGCCCTTCACATCGGCTGAGCCGCCCGTAGCGGCTGCCACCACCACCACCGACTTGACCAACGCCACCGAGCCGACCGGCCCCTTGGGCGGCGGCTGCATGGTGTCGGCGCCGCGCACCGGCCCGATGATGCGGTTTTGTTCGGCAATGTTGCCATGGGCATCGCGAGCGAAGTCCGGCAGCGAGCTGTGAATGGTCTCATTCACCTCACAGTTCTTCATGCACGCCACGTTTTTCACGTCGCCCTTGCCTTCGGTACGCCACAGCGGTTCGTAAAACACCATGCCGTTGCGGTTGGGCATGCGTTGCTGCACCTCCGCGATGTTTTTGTCCGAGAGCGTGAAGTCGGCCGGCACGATGTCAGCCAGATTCAGCAAATAGGCGGTGACCGCGAAAACCTCATCAGCACTCAGCGACTTTGGTGCGTTCCACGGCATGGCGCGGTTGATGTAATCCCACAAAGTGGAGAGCGTGGCCACTTTCATTACCGTGGTTCGCTGCGGTGCAATGCTCTTGCCCTCCAACAGACCCCGCACGCGGCCGGTCTTGATATCGTCGGCGGTGGTGCCACCGATGATGGGCGTGAACACCTCGTTGGACTCACCAAAAATGCCGTGGCAAGACGTACATTGCGCCTCCCACACAGCAGCCCCCCGATCAACCGAGCCCGCGCCCTTGGGCAGGCCCTTGAAGTCGGGCCGCACATCGATGTCCCAGGCCTTGACCTCGGCTGGCGTCGCATCACGACCCATGCTTTGCCACGGCTTGACTTGCGCAAAAGCAGAGAACGCCACGCAAGCCAAGGCAAGCACCGCAACCCGACGTACCTGGCTCAGCAGGCCGTGGCTCTGGCTCTGCCGAGCAACAGACAATGTCCCCTGGAATGTCCCCTGGCGGGAATCGCCAGCAGAACGGACAGCGGGGATTTTTGTGTTGTGAACTGGGAAGTTCATATCAATACACCTGCACGTTGGAGACTTCGCCGTTTTCCGACAACAGCCAGCTTTGAATCGCGTTCTGGTGGTAAACCGAGCGGGTGCCCCGCAGGGCACGTAACTGGTTGATCTGGGGTTGCACATAGCCGGTGCTGTCAATCGCGCGGCTTTGCAAAATGGCAGGTTTGCCGTCCCACACCCAATCGATATTGAAGCGGGTCATCGCCTTGGGCAGCACCGTGCCATCGATGCGCGCGATGCGCCAGTTGCGCCCGCCGTCGGTGCTCACATCCACTCGCTTGATGGGCCCACGGCCGGACCAAGCCAGCCCCGTCACGTTGTAGTAACCCATGTCCAAAAGCGTCTGGCCGCCCGAAGGCGTGGTGATCACACTTTTGCATTCCTGAACGCTGGTGAACTGGCGATGCAAGCCGTCGGGCATGAGATCCATGTAGTGCACCGCCTCGTCTTTGGTGGCGTACTTCTGATCGCCCACCTCAATGCGGCGCAGGTATTTCACCCAGCTCACGCCTTGCACGCCGGGTACCACAAGCCGCAACGGGTAGCCGTTTTCGGGCCGCAGCATCTCGCCGTTCATGCCCCAGGCCACGATGCAGTCGTCCATCGCGCGATCCATCGCGATGGTGCGCGTCATCGAAGAGCCATCGGCGCCTTCGGCAAGGATGTACTTACCGAGCTTCTTGTCTGCGCCACACATCTCAAGCAAAGTGGAGAGCAGCACGCCGGTAAATTCCGAGCAGCTCACCATGCCGTGTGTGTACTGCACGGTGGGCACCGCCACGTTGCCCCACTCGGTCGCGGTGTTGGCGCCGCACTCGATGAAGTGAATACGAGAAACGCTGGGCAGACGCATCAAATCGTCCATGGTGAAGACGCGCTGGCGCTTGACAAGGCCGTTGATCATCAGGCGGTGATTGGACGGATCGATGTCCCACCAGCCCTGGTGGTGCCGCTCGAAATGCAGGCCACTGGGCGTGAGCATGCCAAACAGGCCTTGCAGCGGTGTGAAGCTCACCGACGCCTGGTTCACCCGGGTCAGTCCTGGGCTTTGGCGGCGCTGCAGGTTGGCTTCCCACTTGCTTGGCTTGCCGTAGCCGTCGGTCGCCACCGACTGACCGAGGCCTGTTGTGTGCTCGGGCAGCTTGAGGATCGCGTCTTCACCATCAGCGGCAAGCGCTTTGCTGACCGCACCGGCCGAAGTCACCACACCGGCGCCCATAGCCAACGCCGCCCCCATAAAGCGGCGTCGCGCCTTGCGTGCGTTTTCAAGTTTGTCGGCGCTCAGAAAATTCTCTGGCGCTGGCAGGACGCGCCCGATCACCTCACGCATAGCTTGGGACACTGGCTTCTTCCTTTGTGCTGACGGGAAAACATCCGGCAGATGGGTTGGCAGATTCGCGATTGGCGAGGCAGCGAAAACAAGCTGCACAGGCGCCTGGGCTTCAGCAAGCTGGTCGAAAAAGCGTTCGGTCGCATCAGAGACCTTTTGGGTGGGGCCAGAAAAACGGTGCCTCGGCCAACCGACAAGCACAACAGCCTGTTTGGAGCCTATAACTATATGATTGATCGCCTATATATAGGCTGGTAGAAACCCTTGTGTCGCGGCTGTGTGACGTGCCATGCACCACGGCCCAGGCAGTCGGCTGTCGCCAATTCACAGACGCTTCTCTGCATTCCGCGAAAAGCCCCTGGGCCACAGCCTAACCCGCTGGGGTATTTACCATTCAGTGCAGCAAATCAGCGCTTCTGATATTTTCAATTGGTCTGTGCAGAATTGCGGGTGGAGCAGCGCAAGACGTCTCTGCTGCCGTTTTTATTCAGTACCGTTTTACCCGCCAATATGAAGGCAAACATGATCAACAAATTGAAATGGCTGGCAGCCAGCGCTTTGTGCGTTGGGACCGTGGGAGCCCAGGCTGAGGTCAGCCAGGTTCGCCTCTGGGCTGCGGCTTGCGCCACCTGTCACAGCACCGGCGGCCATGCCCAGGAGGGCAACGAGTCGCTGGCGGGTAAAGACAAAGACGAGATGTTCCAGAAGTTGATGGACTACAAATCCGGGCGCAAACCCGCCACGCTGATGCACCAGCTCACCGCCGGTTATTCCGACGAGCAATTGCTGCAAATCTCTGCCTATTTCTCCGCTCAGAAAAAGTGAGGAATGACCCCATGCAACGTCGTCAATTTGTACAAACCGTTGGGGCTGGTTCGGCCGTAGCGGGTTTGGGTCTCATGAGCGGCTGCGCCACCTCGGGCCGTGCCAGCGGTGCCAAGGTGGTGGTGGTGGGCGGGGGCTACGGTGGCGCCACCGCCGCCAAGTACCTGCGCCTGTTCTCCGATGAACGCATTCAGGTCACGCTGGTTGAACCCAACGCCAATTTCGTCTCCTGCCCCATGTCCAACCTGGTGGTCGGTGGGTACAAGAAAATGGCCGACATCACCATGCCTTACACCAACCTCGAAAAACGCCACGGCGTGAAGGTGGTGCGCGACATGGCGGCCAGCATCGATCCTGAGAAGCGCACGGTCAAGCTGGCCAGCGGCGGCGAGCTCCCGTACGACCGGCTGATCGTCTCGCCCGGCATCGAATTCATGTGGGACACCCTGCCCGGCATGGCCAAGGCGGGTGCCAGAGACAAGGTGTTGCACGCCTGGAAAGCCGGCCCGCAAACGTTGGCGCTTCGCCAGCAGTTGGAGGCCATGCCCGATGGCGGCGTCTATGCGCTGACCATCCCGCTAGCGCCCTACCGCTGCCCGCCCGGCCCGTACGAGCGCGCCTGCATGGTCGCGAGCTACTTCAAGACCGCCAAGCCCAAGAGCAAGGTGATGATCTTCGATGCCAACGACGACATCCAGTCGAAAAAAGGCCTGTTCATGAAGGCATGGAAGGACCACTACGACGGCATGATCGAGTACCGACCCTCGCACCGGGTGATCGATGTGGACGCCGCGACCAACACCCTGAAGTTTGACTTCAACGACGATTTCAAGGCCACGGTGCTCAATGTGGTGCCCAACATGCGAGCCGGCGATATCGCACGCAACACCCAACTCACCACCGCCAACGACCGCTGGTGCGAGGTGGACTTCCTTACCTTCGAATCGAAGGCGGTGAGGTACATCCACGTGCTCGGCGACGCGATCCAAGTTGCGCCCGCTATGCCCAAGTCGGCCCACATGGCCAACCAGCACGGCAAGAACTGCGCGGCTGCGGTGGTGGCCTTGCTCACAGGCCAAGACTTGCAAGCGCTGCCGATCTATGCGAACACCTGCTACAGCTTCGTGACGGCCAACGAGGCCGTTCACGTCGCCAGCGTGCACCGCTACGACGCCGTGAAGAAGACCATGCTCCCTGTGCCCGGCTCGGGTGGTGTGTCCAAGGCAGCAAGCCACCTGGAAGGCCACTACGCGTTGGGCTGGGCGCGCAACATTTGGGCCGATACATTGGCCTGACCCTGTGCGCCGCCTTCGGTCTCATCCCCGTTCAAGGGTGAGGCAAGCAGCCCGGCAAAGCCGGTTCTGCGGCTGCTGCCGGAGCGAAGACATTCCACGCAACCGGTTGTGTTCCAACACGGCATTCACCTGGTTGAAGACCACGAAGTTCCCACTCCCATCGCTGCATTTTGTTGGCATTGCAGTGCTTTTTCTCGGCGCCTTGTCAGCCTTTGCACAGACCGATCAGGCGCGGGCGAAAAAAATCGCGGGTGGCTCGTGTTTTCTCGGTCATGGTGAGCAAGGAGAGTGCGCCAGTGAGGTGTATCCCCGGTTGGCTGGGCAGGATGCCGAGTACGTGGCCAAGCAGCTGGCGGCGTTTCAGAGCGGGCAGCGCAAAAGCTCGACCATGGCGCCCATGGTGGCCAAGCTGAAACCCGACGAGATGCTGGCGCTGGGCTCGCACCACGAGCAGATGTCGCTGCCGCGCAAAGAGGCCAAAGACCCGCAACTCGCCGCCATGGGGCGTTGCGCTCATCACAACGGCAACAAGCTCAGCGGCGTGCCTGCCTGTGCCAGCTGTCACGGCGCGGTGGCCGAGGGCTAGGCCAAGCAGCCGCGCCTGGCCACGCAATTTTCGGGCTAGGTGAACAACCAGCTCAAATTGTTCAACAAGCGAGAGCGCACCAGCGACAACGCGGCGATGCACAGCATCGCCAGCAACACGACCGAGCTGGAAATGGCGGCGGTAGCGGCGTACGTGAGCAGCAAGTAGGCGGTGACCAGCGGCAAGACAAAGGAGCGCTCTTTCGGGCGCTTTTCTTTTTGTCGGCAGCCAAGGTGTTGCGGTTCAGCCCCGGCGCAGGGCGCTTCGCTTGCGCTCCATCAGCCGCCAGATGAACGGCGTGAAAATCAGCTGCATCGCCAGCTCCATTTTGCCGCCTGGCACCACGATGGTGTTGGCGCGGCTCATCAAGGAGCCGCTGATCATACTGAGCAGGTACGGGAAATCGATGCCCTTGGGTTGGGCGAAGCGGATCACCACCATGCTCTCGTCGGCGGTGGGCACGTCGCGCGCCACAAACGGGTTGCTGGTGTCCACGATGGGCACGCGTTGGAAGTTCACATGGGTGTACTGGAACTGCGGCGTGATGTGGTTCACGTAATCGGGCATGCGCCGCAAAATGGTGTCGGTCACCGCCTCGGTGCTGTAGCCGCGCATGTGCTTGTCACGGTAGAGCTTCTGGATCCATTCCAGGTTGATCACCGGCACCACGCCGATCAACAAATCGGGGTATTGCGCCATGTTGTGCTCTGGCGTCACCACCGCGCCGTGCAGGCCCTCGTAAAACAACAAATCGGTGCCCTCGGGCAATGGCACCCAGGGGGTGAACGTACCTGGCGCTTGGCTGTGTGGCGCGGCCTCTTGCTCGTTGTGCAGGTAGAGGCGGCAGCTGCCGCTGCCGGTTTCGGCGTAGACCTTGAACAGGTTTTCAATCTCGCCGAACAGATTGGCATCGGCACCGAAGTGGCTGAAGTGTTTGTTGCCGGCTGCCTCCTCACGCTGCGCCTGCGCCTGCATGGCCTCGCGGTCGTAGCGGTGGTAGCTGTCGCCCTCGACCACAGCGGCGGTCACAGCCTCGCGACGAAAGATGGCCTGAAAGGTGCTGGTCACCGTGGAGGTGCCGGCGCCGCTGGAACCGGTGATGGCAACGATGGGATGGCGTTCGGACATGGGGTCTGGCGAAGGGAAGGAAACAGCGGCAACGGGCGCGCGCTGCTGGATGCGATTGGGAATGCAGCAGGGTCTGCGCGGGGCTCAGACGCGAAACAGCGAACGCGGTGTAAACAGCGGGCTGCCCCCGCTGGCAAGCGCTGTAGGCTCGCTGTGGTAGCGCTCGATGCGCTCCACTTCATGACGCGAGCCGAACACCAGACCGGTGCGCTGAGAGAGGCTGCCTGGCAGCTGCTGCAACACCGGCTCGCGCCCGGTGCTGGCGCGCCCACCCGCCTGCTCGATCAGCATGGCCAGCGGGTTGGCCTGGTGCAGCAAGCTGGGGCAGCCGAGCCGGCTGGCGTCTTCGGCGTCGCGTGGGCACAAAAACACGCCGCCTCGCATGAGGACGCGGTGTGCCTCGGCCACGGGGCTGGCGATCCAGCGGGTGCTGAAGTCTTTGCCGCGCGGGCCGCTTTTGCCGGCCAGACACTCGTCCACATAGCGCTTCACCGGCGCCTCCCAGAAGCGGGTGTTGGCGGCGTTGATGGCAAAGGTGCTGGCGTCAACCGGGATGCGGATCTCAGGCTGGGTGAGCTTGAACTCGCCCAGGTTGGGGTCAAGGGTGAAGCCGTGAACACCTGCGCCCACGGACAGCACCAGCTGCGTCGCAGGCCCGTACAGCGCGTAGCCGGCGGCCACCTGCTGTGCGCCAGGCTGGAGAAAGTCTTCAGCGCTCAGCGCGCGGCTGCCGTCTGCCAGCGCCGGCGGCGCGCGCAACACCGAGAACACGCTGCCCAGCGCCGCGTTGAGGTCGGCTTGCTCGGCACCCTCCAGCGCGTCAAACACCAGCAGGTACTTGCCACGCGGGTGCGGCGCGGGGATAACGACCGGCTGGCTGACAGTGGCCGACGCCATGCCCGCCAGGTGGCCGCCCCAGTGGTTGGCATCGACAAAAATCGTGTGGCCCATGCATTCCTGGGCAGCGCCATCGCCAGCTTGCACGGGCAGGCATTTGGAAGCACCGGCGGGGCCGCTGATCAGAGCGCCAAATCCGGCTCCAAGCGGACCGCCCAGGGCACCGAACGCCACGCTGCGCGCCAGCGTTTTGCAGGCCAACGCTACATCAAGCACCAGGGCATTGAAGTCGCCGCTGGCCGTGGGGTAGCGGCGCCGCTCCTCAATCAGGAACTGGGTCAGCGTGGAGCGGCGGGCAAGCGGCATGGAAAGCGGTGTTGGGTTAACGGCGCTGAATCAACGCGCGCCCGGCAGCGGGCCGGCTCCATCAAGCCACCCGCGCAGCTGCGCCACCGTGATCCCCGAGAGATCGGGCAACACGCGCAAGGCGCCCTCGTAATTGGGTTCCACGCTGAATTCGGTGGGGGTGATCACCGTTTGCAAGCCAGCCGCCATGGCCGCACGCAGGCCATTGGGCGAGTCTTCAAACGCCAGGCACTGGGCGGCTGGCACCGCCATGTCGCTCAGCACCTGCAAATACACCTGCGGGTTGGGTTTTTTCACTGGCGAGGTCGAGCCGTCGCCCACCGCCACAAACATGTGGCGCCAGTCGTCGCCAATGGCCTTGCGCAGCAGCCCGGCCACATTGACCGGCGAGGTGGTGGTGGCGATCGCCAGCTGCAGACCCTCGGCGTGGGCGGCGTTGATCAGATCCAACACGCCAGCGCGCAGGTGCACGCGACCTTCGTTGACCGCGTTCTCGTAATAAGCGGTCTTGATTTCATGCAAGAGGTTGAGGGTGTCGTCCAGCGCACCGCCACCCAGGTCGGTCATGTCGGGATGGGTGGCGTGCCAAAAATGGCGCAGGCGTTCTTTGCCGCCTGAAATTTCGAGCAGGCGGGCGTAGTCGGCGTGGCTCCAGTGCCAGTCCAGATCCACCTGGGGGAAGGCGTTGTTGAACGCCTCCAGGTGCACGGCTTCGGTGTCGGCCAGGGTGCCGTCAACGTCGAATATCAGGGCTTTCAGCATGGGAACCTCTGGGTTGAAAATAGCGGGGAAAACAGCAGGGCGCAGCGGTGGCACTCGCGCGGCGCATCGCCGCCGCTTGGAACCATGGGGACCGATCCGAGTGCGCAGTGGTCTAGCCGATCGACGCCTGCGGCGCTTGCGCTCTGGCACCGTATCATGTTTTTTCTGGCTGGAAGATCCCACGAAAACCGAAAGTGAGTCACCCCGCAGGCACTTATCCAGCGCGCCCAATCGGGCATTGTCGCGGCTGGCATCGCCGTTCGCAACGCTGGGCCTGTTTGCTGGTTGCGGCAGCCCGGTGATCAACCCTGTCACCGGGGAAGCCGAGCGCTCGGTGATGGACGAGCGGGCCATGATCGCCAGCGGCAAAGAGGGCCAAGATCGGGTGCTGGTCGAATACGGCGTAATCGAAGACGCCAGACTGCGGGTCTATTTGAACCAGGTCGGTCAGGGGCTGGCCGCGCAATCGCACCGCGCCCACTTGAAATCACTTTCACTGTGCTCGACAGCCCGGGGATCAACGCGTTTGCGCTGCCCGGCGGCTGTCTCTGTGTCACCAGCGGCCGGCTGGACTGCATGGAGAGCAAGGCCGACATGGCCGGTGTGATCGGCCACAAAATTGGTCACGTCACCGCACGCCACGGCGCCCAGCGCCCAGCGCGCAACGCAGAGCCAAAACGCCGGCCTCGGCGTGCTGGCCGCCAGCCTGCTCGGCGCGGTGTTGGAAAGCCAGGGCATTGGCGGCGCGGCCGATGTCAGCGAGCACGTGGCGCAAGGCATGGCGACCGGCCACATCGCCAACCACAGCCGCGACCAGGAACTGCAGGCCGAGCCCCTGGGCGCCAAATACCTCGCGCGCAGCCGCTACAACCCGAGCAACATGGTCGACGTGATGCCAGCGCTGAAATCCCAGGACACCCACGCCGCCGACTTGGCCCGCGCCGCTGCCAAGCTGCGCCCAGTGGCGCTGACTGGCTCTCGTCGCACCCCGGCAACAAGCAGCGCTTGCAATCTACGCGCCAGAGCGCCGCCGGCTACCAGGGCCAATACGATGACGACGGCCGCGAGCGCTACCTGCAGGCCATTCAAGGCATGGCCTTTGGCGACGGCCCAAAGCAAGGCGTGGTGCGTGGTGCGTGGTGCGTGGTGCGTGGTGCGTGGTCAAATTTCTACCACCTGGGTCTGGGCATCGCCGTCACCGCCCAGCCCGGCTGGCGCATTCAGCACAGCCCCAGCGCGCTCAGCATCGTGAGCCGCGAGGCCGGTGCCGCGCTGCGCATGCTTGCCACGCCGTCCAAGGGCGGCAGCGACCACGAGGACATGTTGAAGAACAGCTTTGGCCCCGCCCAACGCCAGCTCACGCGCAGCAACCTCAACAGCTTGACCGCCACCCATTTCGCCGGCATGCGCCGCCTGCCAAACAGCCAGACCCAGCTGCTTCAAGCCACCATCGTCACCGGCCCAAATAACACGAACTGCGCCCTGCTCGACCTGGCCACCAGCGACGCTGCCAAGCCGCGGGTGCTGCCAGCCATGAACGCCACCGAGAAAAGTTTGCGCCCCATGGGCGTCGCCGACGCTCGCATTGCTCGCCCGTGGGTGGTGGATTCGGCGCCATGGCGGCGCGGCGGGTTTGCTGCACTGCAGACGCCTAACGTGCCGACCGAGCAGCAACGCGGCTGGTAATCAGCGTGTATGGCAGCGGGGCCTTGCCACCGGTGGGGCTGGTTGGTGAAGGTGATGGGCATGGAGAGGGTGCACCAGCGTTTCCCTGTGGGCAGCTCCTGGCCTGGCGGTGGACGACATCCCGGCAGCGCGTCACCGGCGAGCAGAACCGGTCGCAACTGGCGAGACCCGAGCAAACTCGCGATGGACGGGGTTGGCACGAATCGGAGCTAATCAGGCAGTGCAACAAACCCATAGACTAAAGTCTTTATTTTTAACGCGAAGGAATTTCCATGACCTCTGTTTTGCGCACCAAGACCCTGCTGGGCTTGGCTCTCGCCGCTTCCTTCACCACCCTCATGGGCTGCGCCAGCGTTGACAAAATGACCAGCTCAGCGACCAGTGCCATCCGTGGCGACGCGAAACTCACCGGCGCCCAGGAAGTTCCTCCCGTCACCACCAACGCTACTGGGACGACCAACATCAAGGTGGCTGCCGACGGCATGGTGAGCGGCAGCGTCACCACGGTTGGCGTGGTGAGCACCATGGCCCATATTCACATCGCCCCCGCCGGCCAAAACGGCCCGGTGATCATGTCGCTCACCAAGAGCGGCGACAACGGCTACAACGTGCCTGCTGGCGCCAAGCTCACGCCCGCGCAACATGAGGCGTACAAGATAGGCTCGCTGTATGTGAACGTGCACTCGGCCGCCAACAAGGGCGGCGAGATTCGCGCTCAGCTCAAGCCCTGATTGAGCAACCTCCTCCAAACAAAAAGCCCTTGAAGCGTCGTGCGGCGCTTAAAGGGCATTTGTATCGGCAACGACGAGGGTCTGTGTTGGATCCGCTTGGATGCAAGCGGGCTGCGCGCCGCACGGCAAAAACGCAACTTGGCAGCAGAATCGGCGCGGGGAACGGCTTGGTCTGAGAGGCAACTGGGGTCGGCTTTCAGATCGCCAGAAACCGAACCGATCCTCAGACCCGCGACTTGAAATAGGCGAACGGGTGCGAGAACGCATCGCGGTATTTTTCCATCTCTGCGACCGATTTGTCCCAGGCGGCGTCCCCGGCCTGCTTGAATGCCTCAAATTTGTCCATCGCCAGCTTGGATTGGGCGCGCAGCTTGGCCATCTCGGCGTTGTAAGCGTCGCGGGCATCTTGCATGCCAGCGTCAGTCTTGGCCTCCAGCTGATTCATTTTTTTGTTGAGCTCGTCGGGCTGGTGTTTCGTGCTGGCAATGTATTCGTCGCGTGTCTTGGAGATTTTCGGCTTCCTTGGGTTGGTTGGGATCGAAAAAGTCTTGCAAGCGACCGCTCACAACCACCAGCCTAGGCGCCTGTCCGCGAACGGACGTTGCGATGTGTAGGAATCCCACGTCTGCGCGCAGACGGGCTCACGGTGGCGGCGGCGGCGGGCGACGCTCGGGCCCACAACGCGCCGTTTTGCCAGGGTTGAGCCATGCCACCGCGGCACCCCGCCAGCACGGCGGGGCCGCCAATACACCTGGTGGCCGATCTTTCTGTGAAGGTCACTTTCAGACCGAGCAGTCTCTTAAATTTGGAAACGGTTTTAGCCCGGGTTCCTTGGTGGCTCGGTCTGAGACCTGCTCGCTATGCGCTGCTGCGTGGGTTTTTGTGTGGCGGTTCAGGCGCCAGCAGCGAGCGTCTCGCCGTTTTGTGGATGCCATTTTTTTGTCAGTCCAGGCGTTTCAAATGAAAGCTGGCGCCTTGTCATTCGAGTCGAAGTACGGTGTCGCTGCCTTTGCTTGTGTCGCCCGCGCCATCGCGCCTGTGGTGGGCGGCCTTGGTGTTCTGGCGCACAAGGCCAACAAAGTCTGAGGTTTGCGCGCGCAAGCGCCGCAGACCTTGAGCTGGTTGTGTCCCGCTTACCGGCACAAACCGCCCGCAACAACCGGTTGGATCGGTGCTGCTCCCACTCTCTCCATTCGGATCATGGAGATACCACCTCCCACGCCAGAAACTGTGTGGTCTGCCGGCGTGAAAAATTGTTGTCCGACACCAGGACCAGGCTGCGGTTGCCGTTGGCCAGCACCGGACCCCAGGCGATGGCCTCGATGTTGTCGATGCGTTGGCCGTGGGCGCTCACCGCCAGTTCCAGCAGCAGTTGGCGGCTCATGGGCGTAAAGGTACCGCCGCTTAGGCTGGGCAAAGGCGACACGTCGGTGGTGAGCGCACCGATGCGCGTCAGCACCAGACGCACGGTGACGCCCTGGCCAGGTACGTAGGCGCGCTCCACCGCGATGAAGCTGTCTTCGCTCACCGCGAGCAGATCGCTCAGGCCGTTGCTGGCCAGGCTGGCCATCGCCCCGCCCGCTTCGGATGGGCGGGGCAAGGGAATGGGCGGCAGCGCGTAGGCGTACTGCGCCGCTGGTGCGCCGCTCGCCGGGTCAAATTTGATCAGGCGCAGCCAGCTGCCTGACGCCGGCGTGGAGACGGGGCCGTCGTCAATCAGCGCTCCCTCGACAGCCGCAAACACCGATCCGCCGGGCGTGACCGCGAGCGACTCGAGCACCTTGTTGCTGCGCGCGCCAGTGGTGCGGTTGTCGATCAACCCAAACGCAGGCGGCAGCCCGAGGGCACGCACGAAGCTGCCACTTGTCGTGAAGGAGGACACGAACGGCGGGTGGCGCCACCCGGGGTTAACACTCCAGTGGCCTTCGCTGGCGATGAGCAAGTGGCCGTCAGCGGTGAGGCGGATGGCTTCGGTGTCTGCGGTGCGGGCGGGCAGCGGTTGGCCATCGGCGCCACGCAGTGTGACCAGTTGCTCAATGTGTACGGCGTGCAAGCCGCGCTGGTCCAGATCGATGCGCAGCGCATACATGCGCGGCGATTCTCGGTTGTCGGAAATGGCCCAGTAGCGACCATTGGGTGCGCGATCCAGCCCCGAGATGCCGCCAAATTCCACGCCTTCAAACAGCGTGCCAGTGGGGATTTTGAACGCGCCGATCCAGCGCAGGCTGACGCTGTGCTCGGGCTTCGGTGCTGGTGCTGGTGCTGTCTCGCGCGCGCCGACGGGTTGCGCCAGCGCGTGAGGCGACAGACCGACCAGGATGGCGAGTGCAAAACCAGCAAAACCTGAAACAGTTTGCCCCCAGCAGACGCGGATGTTGGTGAGTGCCATATCGGTGGATTGGAGCAGAGCCCGCGCTTCGCGTGCAAGGGCTGGTGTCCAATCGCTCCATGACCACGCCAAACGACCTCCCCCCAGCCATCGACCAGCGCCTGACCGAGCTGGAAATCAAGGCCAGTTATGCCGACGACCTGCTGGACGTGCTCAACATGCAGGTGGCGCGGCAGCAGGAGCAGATTGGGCTGCTGCTGCGCGAGGTGGGTCGCCTGGGCCGGCAAGGCGACGCGGATGCGGGCGTACAAGCACCGCTGAGCGCGCGCGATGAGCTGCCGCCGCACCACTGACAAAACCCAGTCGGCAAACGCCGTTCAAAGCGGCGCTTGTGCCTCACCCTCGGGCCGCGCTGCCGGCCCGGCCTGGGCCAGCGACATCCACACATGAAACGGCAGCCGCTCGACCGCGCGGCGTGGCGCCTGGCGCGCCACCACCAGCGCCGTGCCCTCCAGCTGCAATACCCCGCACTCGGGCGGTACCTCTTCTGGCCTTGCAATGGGTCGGCCCTTGGCATTCAGACCCAGCACATACCAGCAGGCTCCCGCCATGGCGAGATAAGCCGCGCGTTTGGCTGGCTTCTTCAGATCGCCCAGCAAGTCGGCTCGGCTGACCTTGATCTCGTGCACCACCGGCTCCAGATAGGCCTCGACCGAGCTGCGGCGAATGGAAAACACATCGGGCATGGCCACGCACCAGCGGTGATCGGGTGCCGGCACCGTGTCTTGGTCAAACAGCTGCCAGGGTGCTGCGGGCTCACCGACACCCTCGCTTGGGCCACGGTCAGCGTTGGGTGCGTCAAACAAACTGTTGGGCAGCGGCACACGCAAGGAGAGCCCGCGCCAAGCGAGCCGCCCAGAGCGGCCTAGGTTTTCGGCCACTTGCTGCACCAGCGTCTCGTGCGGCGAACGCGCAGCCCGGTTGCCCGCATGGGCCTGCGCGAGTGCCTGGATGCCAGCGTCGGTCAGGCGCAGCGTCTCGTGGCCATCGGGCGAGCAGCGCCGCTCCAGCAGGCCAACAGCGAGCAGATCGATCTCCAACGGGTCGGCGCTGGGCCAGCCAGCCGAGCGGTAGACCTCGCGTAAGCGTTGCTGGTGGCGGCGGGTGAGCCTGGGCGCAAGGGGGGACAGAATAGAAGACATGAACTGACTTTATATCCAGTAGCATCGGCGCTCCAAACCGCACACCACGTGATCGACTCTCTCCCTGCTTCCTTGGTTGACGACACCGACCCACACCCGCTGCTGGGCACGGTGGCGGTGCGCGTGTTGTGCGACTTCGCCGCCCGCAGCGGCGATCTCGACCTGCGGTTCACGCCCTCGCCCAGCGGCGCCGAGGGCGTGGCCGGGCACCAAGCGGTGACCAGCAGGCGCGCGTCGGGCTACCAGCGCGAGGTGCCACTGTCCACCACTTGCCAGGGTCTGCGGGTGCAAGGCCGGGCCGATGGCTGGGACGCGGCAGCCAATCGGCTGGAAGAGATCAAAACCCACCGCGGCGACACAGCGCTGATCACGCCCAACCGGCGCTCGCTGCACTGGGCACAGGCCAAGGTGTACGGCGCGCTGCTGTGCGAGCAGCTTGGCCTGCCCGGGCTTACCATCGCTCTCGTTTATTTCAACATCGACACCAGCACGGAAACGCCGTTGGCCGAATGGCACGACGCCGATGGCCTGCGCGAGCACCTGCACGCGCTGTGCGACCGCTACCGCGCCTGGGCGATGCAAGAACGCGCCCATCGCACAGCGCGCGATGCGGCGCTGACCACGCTGCACTTTCCGTTTGCCGACTTCCGCCCGAGCCAGCGCGCCCTGGCCGAGGCGGTGTACTTGAGTCACAAAGCGGGCCGAGTGCTGATGGCACAGGCACCAACTGGGCTGGGCAAAACCGTGGCCACGCTGTTTGCCGCGCTGCGCGCAGCGCCCGCGCAGCAGACCGACAAACTTTTCTACCTCACCGCACGCACCACCGGGCGCCAGCTTGCGCTTGATGCGCTGCGGCGTCTGCGCACCTCAACACCAGAGCCCCTTGCGCTGCGCGTGATCGAGCGGGTGGCGCGCGACAAGGCCTGTGAGCACCCCGACAAAGCCTGCCACGGCGAATCCTGCCCATTGGCACGCGGCTTCTACGACCGGCTGCCCGCCGCCCGCGAAGCAGCAGCGCATGCCCAATGGCTGGATCAACCAGCGCTGCGCGACATCGCGCTGGCCCACAGCGTCTGCCCTTACTACCTCGGTCAGGAAATGCTGCGCTGGAGCGATGTGGCGGTGGGCGACTACAACCACTTTTTCGATCTTGGCGCCCACTGGTTCGCCCACACCGAAGAGCAGGGCTGGCGCGTGGGTCTGCTGGTGGACGAGGCGCACAACCTGGTCGAGCGCGCACGCAGCATGTACAGCGCATCGCTTGACCCCGCCGCATTCCAGGCGCTGCGGCGCGCAGCACCCACTGCCCTCAAGAAGTCCCTCGATGCGATCAACCGCCGCTGGAACGCTTTGGCGCGCGAGCAGCAGGGCGAACACACCGTGCTGCCCGAGCCACCAGCTGCGCTGATGGAAGCACTGCAAAAAGCCTGCACCGCCACCGCCGACCATTTGGCGCAGCATCCCGAAGACGCCGCCGATGGCCCGTTGCAACGCTGGTTCTTCGACGCGCTGCGTTTCCAGCGCGTGGCCGAGGGCTTTGGTGACCATTCGATGTGCGACCTGACCTCACGCGACACGCCCACCGAGCCCGGCACGCGGCGCACCGGTGTCAGCCAGCCACGCCTGTCCATACGCTGCCTGGTGCCGGCACCGCTGCTCAAAGACCGCTGGGCCGCCACGCATGGCGCCACGCTGTTCTCGGCCACGCTCGCGCCCATGGACGCGCTGGGCGATTTGCTCGGCCTGCCCGCCGACACGCTGCGCACCGACGTGCCTTCGCCATTCTCCAGTGAGCAGCTGACGGTGCGGGTAGCGACCCATATCTCCACCCGCTGGAGCGACCGCACGGCCTCACTCACCCCCATGGCCCAGCTCATGGCGCAACAGTTCAACGCCGCACCAGGCAACTACCTCGCGTTTTTCAGCAGCTTCGACTATTTGCAGAAGGCGCTGGAGCGGCTGCGCGCGCTGCACCCCGAGCTGCCGCTCTGGGCGCAGTCGCGCGGCATGAGCGAGCCCGAGCGCGCGGCCTTCATCGCGCGCTTCACCGAGGGTGGCGCAGGCATCGGCTTTGCGGTGCTGGGCGGCGCATTCAGCGAGGGCATCGACCTTCCCGGGCGCCGCCTCATCGGCGCTTTCGTCGCCACGCTGGGCCTGCCGCAGGTGAACCCGGTCAACGAGCGACTGCGCGCACGGCTACAAGTCTGGTTCGGCCATGGTTACGCGTACGCCTATCTCTACCCCGGCCTCCAAAAAGTGGCGCAGGCCGCAGGCCGCGTGATCCGCAGCGAAACCGATCGCGGCACGGTCTGGCTGCTAGACGACCGCTTCGCCAGTCCCCAGGTGCGCCAGCACCTGCCGGCGTGGTGGGGACTGGACAGACCGACAAGCATCTGACGCAGGGGGCGCCTTTCTTTGATCTGACGCAGGAAACTTCACCGAGCATCCCTTCGGGCAAAATCTCAAGGCGCCCGGGCAAATACCAGGAAGCGAGTCTTCTCGCAAAACCAAGGCCGCGGCAAAAGCATATGAACTACATCGAAACCATCAATTCCCTGCTCAAACCCGCCACGCAAGGCTCACCGTTGGTTCTCGATCTTTTCGCGGGTTGCGGTGGCTTGGCGCTCGGCTTTGAGGCGCAAGGCTTCGAGACCCTTGGGTTCGAGATGGACGCCGATTGCGTGGCCACTTACAAGCGCAATCTCAGCGGCGACTGCGTACACGCCAAGCTCAGCCCCGAATTTGAGTTCCCGCGAGCACAGGTGGTGATTGGCGGACCGCCTTGCCAACCGTTCAGCGTGGGTGGACACCAAAAGGGGATCCGAGACGCGCGGGATGGATTTCCCGCCTTCATCGCTGCTGTTGAACAAGCGCAACCCGATGTTTGGTTGTTTGAGAACGTTCGCGGTCTGATGTACCGCAACAAGCCCTATCTAGACACCATCATCACCGAGCTTGAAGCCATGAACTACATCGTGGAATACAAGCTGCTGCATGCGGTGCAGCACGGTGTTCCTCAAAACCGCGAGAGGATGTTTGTGGTCGGCCACCGAGGGCGTTTTTCGTTCCCCAAGCCCCAGCCAGACAGGATCAGCGCTGGGCAAGCGATCGGCGATCTGCTCAGCCAGCAGCGCGAAGATGCGAAGTACCTGACACCCAGCATGGACCGGTATGTGGCGAAGTACGAGAAAGCATCAAGCTGCATCACACCGAGAGACCTGCACTTGGACCGCCCCGCCAGAACGGTGACTTGCCGGAACCTGGCCGGTGCCACTGGCGACATGCAACGCGTCGCACTGCCCGATGGCAGAAGGCGTCGCCTCACGGTTCAAGAGGGCGCAAGGCTTCAAAGCTTTCCCGACTGGTTCGAGTTCGAGGGCAAGGAAGCCAGTTGCTTCAAGCAAATTGGCAATGCCGTGCCGCCGATGCTGGCCTATGCCGTTGCTGGTGCCATGCGCGATTACCTCGATTCCAGCAAACGACTGGACGCGCGATCGATCGGTGAGCGCAGGAATCCCACCCAAATCTCCCTTCTGACGGATTAAGTCGTGCACACCAAAGTCGTGGAAGCGCTGGAGATTCTGAGCGCGCTTGGTATCCCGATGAACGGCCTCACTCAGCGCCGCAAAGAAAAGATGGCCAAAGCCTTTATGGCAGTGGCAGACGTGAAGCCGTCGACGCCTTGGAGCGCCGCCAAGGACAACCATGCCCAGCACCAGTTGCAGTCGCGCCAAATCATCACTTTTCTGAATACGTACTGGGAAGAGACGATCTCACCGGGCTCCTACGATGACATTCGGCGCAAGGATTTGGCCCTGCCGGTTGCAGGCCACATCGTCTTGAAAAGTGCAAAAAATCCCGACGCCAACACCAACGACGGCACGCGCGGATTCGCCATCGACCCAGCGGCAGGAGCCGTCATCAGGACATTTGGAACGCGGCGCTGGCCCGCCACGCTGGCAGTCTTCAACCTGAATCGACCGACCTTGGCCGCCCAGCTCAAGAGAGACCGGGACTTGGCAAGCATTCCGGTTCAGCTCAACAGCCAAACGCGGTTCGCCTTCAGCCCCGGCAAGCACAACGAGTTGCAAAAATCGATCATCGAGGTGTTTCTTCCATTTTTCGGTTTTGGTGCGCAGGTTTTGTATGTGGGTGACACGGCCAAAAAAGACCTGTTTCTGGACGCAGCAGGGCTCAAAAAGCTGCACTTTTTCGATCTCGCGCACGACGCATTGCCCGATGTTGTCGCCTATTGCCAGGACAGGAACTGGCTCTACCTCATCGAAGCCGTGACCACCGCCAACCCGATCACCGAGCTGCGAAGGAGCGCCTTGTTGCAAGCAGCTTCAACATGCAGCGCTGACATCATCTTGGTGACCGCTTTCCCAGATCGGCAGACTTACCGCAAGTTCGCGCATGCAATTGCCTGGGAGACCGAGGTTTGGATTGCTGATGCGCCCGAGCACATGATTCACTTCAACGGTGACAAGTTTTTGGGCCCGTACAAGCAGAAAGCAGACTGACAGTGGGTTCTTCTCACGGTTGTTTCGCCCTACCGGTAGCTGGCCAGGTGGATGCTGGTCTCGGTGCCGCGAATGCCGCTGATCAGGCGCACACGCTCCAGCACCTGAGAGAGCTCCTGCATGGAGCCCACCTCGATCTCGGCCAGCAGATCCCATCGGCCGTTGGTGTCGTGCAGGGCAGACACGCCAGGTTCGCCGAGCAGGCTGGCGATCACCCGCCGCGTCTGGTTCCCCTCGACCTGCACACCCATCCAGGCCCGGATGCGCTCGGTCAGCACCTCGGGCTTGAGGCGCACGGTGTAGCCCACGATCACCTGCTGGTCTTCGAGCTTGCGCAGCCGGTTGGTGACCGTGCCGCGCGACACCTGGAGCCGGTGCGCCAGATCGGCCACCGACAGGCGGGCGTTCTGCCGCAGCTGGGCAATCAGCTGCTGATCGATGTCGTCCATGGCATTTCGGTATTCATGTCTGTCATTCTGACAATTTATTGATCAATTTAAGACATTTTTACCCATTTTCATTGGCATGAAGAGTCTGCACACTGGGGTAAACCACAGAAGGCCCAGCGAGCGACACCATGAAACACCACGACCTCAACCAATTCATCGATCACGGCACCCTGTACCTGAGCGCGCCCGAGGCCGCCGAGCTGGTGCGCCGCCAGGGCTTGGCGAACTGTCTTTCTGCCATTGCGGCCAACATCGATGCCGACTTTCAGCGCTGGGGCGATTTCGACAAGACAGCGCGTCTGGCAAACCACTCTCAACACGGCGTGATCGAACTCATGCCCGTCTCTGATACCCACCGCTACGCGTTCAAGTACGTCAACGGTCACCCCAGCAACACGCACGTCGGTATGTCAACCGTGATGGCCTTCGGTGTCTACGCCGATGTGGACACCGGCGCCCCGATGCTGCTGAGCGAACTGACGCTGACCACCGCGCTGCGCACGGCCGCCATGTCGGCCCTGGCCGCGAAAAAGCTGGCCCGCCCGGAAAGCCGCGTGATGGCGCTGATCGGCAATGGCGCTCAAAGCGAGTTCCAGGCACTGGCGTTCCAGCACCTGGTGGGCATCACCGAGGTGCGCCTGTTCGACGTCGACCCACAGGCCACCGCCAAGCTGGTGGCAAACTTGCAGGGCCACGATCTCACCGTGACAGCCTGCGCCAGCACGGCAGAGGCGGTTCGCGGCGCCGACATCGTGACCACCATCACCGCCGACAAGACGCTCGCCACCATACTCACGCCCGAGATGATCGAGCCTGGCATGCACCTGAATGCTGTGGGTGGCGACTGCCCGGGCAAGACCGAGCTGCACGGCGACATCCTGGACACAGCCAATGTGTTTGTGGAATACGAGCCGCAATCGCGCATTGAAGGCGAGATACAGCACAAGCCAGCCGACTTCAAGGTGACCGAGTTCTGGCAGGTGCTGCGCGGCGAGCAACCGGGTCGGCGCTCGGCCGACGAGGTGACCGTGTTCGATTCGGTGGGCTTTGCGCTGGAAGATTTTTCTGCGCTGCGCTTCATGCTGGCCACCGCAACCGAGCTGGGCTTGGGCGAGCGCATTGAGCTGATCCCGCAGCTTGACGACCCGAAAAACCTGTTCGCACTGCTGACCACGCACTCTGCGGACAGGCAACAGATCAAAACCTTGCAAACCGCTGTGCAGGATTGACTGGCCCGCAGGCCCATGTTTACACCCCAGGCGGCAACGGCGAGATCAGCACCTGATCAATGCGCCGGCCCTCCAGCGCCAGCACCTCAAAGCGCCAGCCTGCGCACTCAACCGACTGCGACAACGAGAGCAAATCGCCAGCCACGGCCTGCATCAAGCCCGCCACCGTGTTGTAGCGGCCGCGGTCTTCTTCCGGCAGCTCGTCGATGGCAAAACGCGACTTGAGCTCGGCCACCGGCATCGCGCCGTCAACCAGCCAGGAACCGTTTTCCTTAGGAATCGCCCAAGCGTCCACCGGCTCCTCGGGCGAGAGCTCACCGGTGATCGCCTCAAACAGATCCAGTGGCGTGAGCAGGCCCTGCACCACGCCGTATTCGTCCACCACAAACACCATGCGGGTGGGACGGATGCGGAACTGCTCCAGCAGCTCCATGCCGGTCAGCGTCTCGGGCACAAACACAGCGGGCTTCACATGCTGACCGATGGCGTCGCTCACGCCTTGGGACTGCAAAGAGAGCATGTGTGGCAAGTGGATGACGCCGACCACGTCGTCCAATCCACGGCGACAGACCGGGTACCAAGAATGGCCGGTGGTCCAGGCTTTCTGAATGGCTTCGTCCAGCGAGTCCTGCGCATCGAGCCACTCAATGTCGCTGTGCCGCACCATGATGGAGGTGAGCTGACGGTCGTCAAGCAAGAAAACATTGCGCACCATCTGGTGCTCGTTCTCCTCGATCAGGCCGGCGTCCACGCCCTGCTCCAGATGGGCCTGCAACTCGGCCTCGGTCACATCCTTTCTCGCGCTCAAAGGGATGCGCAACAGGCGAAGTACAAGGTTGGTGGACGCCTCCAGCAACCAGACAAAAGGCCGAGCCGAAGTGGCCAGCAAGAGCACGGGCCGGGCCATGAAACGGGCAATGGACTCGGGTGCGCTCTGCCCGATCCGCTTGGACACCAGCTCACCAAACACAATGGTGATGTAGGTCACGACAATCACCACCACCGCTGTGCCAAGCGCAGCCGCCAAGCCGGAAGCCATGCCCAAGCGCTCGAAGGTGCCACTCAAGCCCCCGCCAAAAGCGCTCTCGCCCACGATGCCGTTGAGCAATGCAATCGTGGTGTTGCCCATCTGGATGGTGGAGAAGAACTGGGTGGGATTGTCCAGCAGCTGAAGCACCGCCCGTGACCCACCATCTCCACTTTGGGCCAGTGTTTCCAGCCGAACGCGGCGACTGGAAACCACCGCCATCTCAGTCATCGAAAAGACGCCGCTTAGTAACGTCAGGAAGGCGATTATCAGTATGTCCATAATTTGTGGATGGCATTTTACCTGATTGGCGATTTACAAGGCTGCAACGAGCCCCTGGGCCGCTTGCTCGACACGCTGGATTTTTCGCCCAGCCGCGACACGCTTTACCTGCTTGGTGACTTGGTCAACCGCGGCCCCGACTCGCTCGGTGTGCTGCGCCGCTTGATGGCGCTGGGTGACGCGGCGCGATGCCTGCTGGGCAACCACGACCTGCATCTCTTGGCCATCGCCCATGGCGTGCGCAAACCGAACCGCAGCGACACCCTGGACAACATCCTGCGCGCCACCGACCGCGGCGCGTTGCTCGACTGGCTGCGCCAGCGGCCGATGGCGCTGCAAGCCCATGGCTGGCTGATGGTGCACGCCGGCGTGCTGCCCAGCTGGGACGCAGTGCAAACGGTGGCGCTGGCCGGCGAGGTCGAAGCGGTGCTGCGCGGGCCCGACTGGATCGCCTTTTTGCAGGGCATGTATGGCGACCGACCCGATCACTGGCACGAAGATCTGGCAGGCGCCGAGCGCCTGCGGGCAATCGTTAACGCACTGACCCGGCTGCGTTTTTGTTCGAGCAAGGGCCAGATGGAGTTCGTCACCAAAAATGCCGCTGCTGCAGCGCCGCCCGGTTTTATGCCCTGGTTCGATATACCCGGGCGGCGTACCGTTGGCACGCCGGTGGCGTTTGGACATTGGTCAACCTTGCGCCAAGCGCCGCGTGCCGATGTGTTGGCGCTGGACACCGGTTGCGTCTGGGGTGGCTGCCTGACCGCAGCGCGGCTGCTCGACGATCAAGGCGCAGTGGAGCGCATCAGCGTTGACTGCCAGCAGGCGCAGGCACCGAGCTGAGCGGACGTGCCAACGCCTAGGCGTTCTCCGCTGGCAACTCAATGCGCTTGAACAGCGCTGGCACTTTCTTGCGTGTCCTGATGTTCGGCGACGCACTGCGCGCGGCCGGGCGCTGCGCGCTCTCCCAGGCTGGCAGCTCGTCGCTTGCCGGCGCAGGCTCGTAGGGCCTGTCAAAAAGTGGGTCGACGTTGGCGCGCGGTGGGCGGGCCGGGGCACGGGCGGCTAACGGACGATCACGCTCGCTGCGCTGCTCGCGGCTCGGACGTTCTTCTTGCTGCCACACCCGCTGGCCATCGTTGAATTGACCAGCGGGGCGACGGTCGGCTTCGAGCTCCAGCGCCTCAAGTTCGATTTTTTTACCCAGTAGCTTTTCCAAGTCACCGATCAGTCGCGTGTCGCGCGCACTCACAAACGACACCGCCAAACCAGAAGCGCCAGCGCGCCCGGTACGACCGATGCGATGCACGTAGTCTTCGGCGTTGAACGGGATGTCGAAGTTGAAGACAGCCGGCACGTCTTTGATGTCCAGCCCGCGCGCTGCCACATCGGTGCACACCAGCAGATCGACCGCGCCGCTCTTGAAGGCTTCCAGCGCCTTCAGACGTTCGTCTTGGCTTTTGTCGCCGTGCAGCGCTGTGGTGTTCAGACCTTCGCGCTCCAGCGAGCGTGCCAGACGCGCGCATCCCAGCTTGCTGTTGACGAAAACGAATGCCTGTTTCAAGCCGCGGTCGCTGAGAATTTTTCTGAGTGTGCCGCGCTTGTCGTCGTCGTCCACGCGATAAAAGTGCTGTTCCACAGTGGAAGCGGTGGCGTTGGAGCGCGCCACCTCGATCGTCACCGGGTCTTGCAGGTAGCTGCCGGCTAGGCGCTTGATCTCGGGTGAGAAAGTGGCCGAAAACAGCAATGTGATGCGCTTTTTGGGCAGGTAGGAAAGGATGCGCTGCAGGTCGGGTAGGAAGCCGATGTCCAGCATGCGGTCGGCCTCGTCAAGCACCACATACTCGACCTGGTTCAGCACACAGTTCTTGGCTTCGATGTGGTCCAGCAAGCGACCCGGCGTGGCTACCAGCACCTCAACGCCTTTTTTCAGCTCTGCCGTCTGCGGCTTCATGTCCATGCCGCCAAACACCACCATGCTGCGCAGCCGTGTGTGCTTGGCGTAAAGCGCGACTTGCTCGGCAACCTGAACGGCCAGCTCGCGCGTGGGCAGCAGCACCAGGGCGCGCACCGGGTGCCGAGCGGGTGAGGTCGAGGCGGTTTCGTGCTTGAGCATGCGCTGCAACAGAGGCAACGAAAAGGCCGCTGTCTTGCCGGTGCCAGTCTGGGCAGCGCCCATCACATCGCGGCCTTCTAAAACCACTGGAATGGCCTGCGCCTGAATTGGCGTCATGGTTTCATACCCCATTTCGGTCACGGCTCGGGCGATCGATGGGGAGAGGGAGAGTTGGGCGAAAGATTGGGTCATTGTTGGGCGCGCTGCCAGGAAATTGCGCGCTGCGTGATAGGCATTAACCTTATATTGTCGCACTTTGGGCGTTTTCACCCAACCGTGGCAAGGCTTGGCGCAGTAGCTTGTGCGGCCTCAGCGTTTGCAAACGCCGAAGGTGTCGTTGGCCTTGCATGCGGCCAATCTGGCTGCTGGCATTAGGTTTTCGGCAACGTCACACCGACCTGCCCTTGGTATTTGCCGCCACGGTCCTTGTAGCTGACCTCGCAAACGTCGTCATCGTCGCTCTCAAAGAATAGCACCTGAGCGCAGCCTTCACCGGCGTAAATCTTGGCCGGCAGGGGTGTTGTGTTGGAGAACTCAAGCGTCACATAACCTTCCCACTCGGGCTCAAACGGCGTCACGTTGACGATGATGCCGCAGCGCGCGTAGGTGCTTTTGCCCAGGCAGATGGTGAGCACGTTGCGCGGAATGCGGAAATATTCCAAGGTTCGAGCCAGCGCAAAACTGTTGGGCGGGATGATGCAAACGGGCTTGTTGATGTCAACAAAGCTGTTTTCGTCGAAGTTCTTCGGGTCCACCACCGTGCTGTGGATGTTGGTGAACACCTTGAACTCAGGCGCACACCGAATGTCGTAGCCGTAGCTGCTGGTGCCATAGCTCACGATGCGCTCACCCACCGCATTTTGCCGCACCTGGCCAGGCTCGAAAGGCTCGATCATGCCGTGCTGCGTGGCCATGCGCCGGATCCATTTGTCGCTTTTGATGCTCATGGTGCGCGATTGTAGGGAGGTCGAGGCACTGCTGAGCGTCTAATATTTTCAGTTATCTCTGAAATTTCAGAAGGTTCTGGCTAGAATCACTTCCATGACGTTACAAGACCAACTCCCCAGTTTGAACCGCGAGTTCATCGCCCATTTTGGTGAGATGGGCAGCAAGTGGGGCATCAACCGCACCGTGGGGCAGATCTACGCCCTGCTCTACATCTCAACGCAAGCGCTCAACGCCGACGAGATTGCCGAGACGCTGGCGGTTTCCCGCTCCAACGTGAGCATGGGCCTGAAAGAGCTGCAGGCGTGGCGCTTGGTGCGCCTGCGCCACCAGCCGGGTGACCGGCGCGAGTACTTCGAGGCACCAGACGATGTGTGGGAAATTTTTCGCGTGCTGGCCGAGGAACGGCGCCGGCGCGAAATTGAGCCCACGTTGTCCATGCTGCGCACTGCTCTATTGGAAACGCCGCAGGGCGATGCCGAGCGCCACGCCCAGCAGCGCATGCGCGAGATGCACGACCTGATCGACAAACTGATGAGCTGGTTCGACGACGTGCAGAAGCTCTCGCCCGAGACCGCTTTGCAACTTATGGGCATGGGCAGCACCGTGACCAAGGTGCTGGAGTTCAAGGACAGACTCACAGGGCGTGGCACACGCGCTTCCAGCGCCCTGCCCAAAAACCCGAACAACGACAGCCGCAACGCCGCCTAATTTCTCTATTCCAGAGCACCCCACCATGGAACTCGACGCCCTCGTTCTTTCGCGCATTCAATTTGCCGCGAACATCAGTTTTCACATTTTGTTTCCCACCATCACGATTGCACTGTGCTGGTTTTTGGTCTTCTTTCGCGTGCGCTTCGCTCGCACCCAAGACGCAGCCTGGGAAGAGGCTTATTACTTCTGGACCAAGGTGTTCGCGCTCACCTTTGCGCTCGGCGTGGTCTCGGGGATTGTGATGAGCTTTCAGTTCGGCACCAACTGGCCAGGCTTCATGGAGCGCACCGGCAACATTTCTGGCCCGCTACTGGGCTACGAGGTGCTGACCGCGTTTTTCCTTGAAGCGAGCTTCCTGGGAATCATGCTGTTTGGCCGGGGACGCGTGAGCGAGCGGGTGCATTTGATCGCCACCTCGTTGGTGGCTTTTGGCACCACCATGTCGGCATTCTGGATTCTGAGTCTGAACTCGTGGATGCACACCCCAGCGGGCTATGAGATTGTCAACGGTCAGTTCATTCCCACCGACTGGCTGGCGGTGGTCTTCAACCCGTCACTGCCGTACCGGCTGACGCATGTGTTGTTGGCTTCGACACTCACCGCCTCTTTCCTGATCGCTGGTTTGAGCGCCTGGCAGCTGCTCAAGGGCAGCGCCACCCGGGGCACCCACAAGGCATTTCGTGCGGCAATCTTCGTCGCTGCTGCTGCGATGCCGATGCAGTTCCTCGCTGGTGATGCGCACGGCTTGAACACGCTGGAACACCAGCCAGCCAAAGTGGCCGCCATGGAAGGCATCTGGGAAACCGAGCGCGGCGCGGCGCTCACCTTGTTCGGCATTCCCGACGAGGTCGAGCGCACCACCCACTTCGCGATCAAGATTCCCAAACTTGGCAGCCTGGTGCTGACCCACGACCTGGACGGCGAGATCAAAGGTCTCAACGAATTCAAAGGCTCGCACCCGCCGGTCGCGCCCGTTTTCTATGCTTTCCGTGTGATGGTGGGCGTGGGTACGTTGATGCTGCTGGTCGCGGGCTTCACCGCCTGGCGGCTGTGGAGACAACGCAAAGCGGCACAGATCAACTTGCCGCGCGCCCACCTGTGGGTGCTCTCGGGCATGGCATTTTCCGGCTGGGTGGCCACGCTGTCGGGCTGGTACGTGACCGAAATCGGCCGCCAACCCTATCTGGTCTACGGCCTGATGCGCACCAGCGAAGCCGCCACCACGGTGCCACCGCCCTACATCGCGATCACGCTCACCGCTTACCTGATCGTCTATGGCCTGTTGCTGGTGACCTATGTCGGCGTGCTCAAGTACATGGCCGAGCATCCCAAAGAGCATGCGCCTGAGGCATCGCGCGGCGCCGTACTTGGCAAGGCAGGGGTCTGAGATGACCTGGGCTGAATTCCTCCCCTTGTTCTTCTTGGCTGTGATGGGGCTGTCGCTGCTCGCGTATGTGATTCTGGACGGGTACGACCTTGGCGTGGGTCTGCTGCTGCCACTGGCTCACGACAGCGAAAAAGACACCATGATTGCCAGCATTGGCCCATTCTGGGACGCCAACGAGACCTGGCTGGTGCTGGGCGTGGGCGTGCTGCTGATTGCGTTTCCGTTTGCGCACGGCATGGTGTTGCAAGCGCTTTATTTGCCGGTGGCAGTGATGCTGATCGGGCTGATCTTGCGTGGTGTGGCTTTTGACTTCCGCGTCAAGGCGCCGCCGCGCTACAAGCGGTTCTGGAACCGTGCTTTCTTCATCGGCTCGCTCATGGCCAGCACCTCTCAAGGCTGGATGCTGGGCAGCTACATCACAGGCTTTGCAACCGGCCTGCTGGGCTGGGCATTCAGCCTGGGCATTGCGCTCACGTTACCGGCGGCCTACGTGCTGCTGGGTGCCGGCTGGCTGATGATGAAGACCGAAGGGGATTTGCAAACCCGCGCTGTCTGCTGGGCGCGCCGTGTCATGTGGCCAATGGCCGCCGCTCTGCTCGCCATTTCGGTCGCAACGCCGCTGGTGAAGGCGGACGTGTTGGAGAAGTGGTTCGGGGTGCCGCAGGTGTTCGCATTGTTCCCTGTGCCGCTGATGAGCGCGCTGGCCTTTTTCGCGATGCGCTGGGTGGTGACCCGTCCATCGCTGGTGGCGGCTGGCTATGGCTGGCTGGTGTTTGCCAACACAGTGCTGATCTTTGTTCTGGCCTTCTTCGGTTTGGCTTACAGCATCTTTCCCGAC
>Ga0105053_10002099_pt1 | contig 31337 bp, 18 predicted proteins | sample BON01_FD_78093 | JGI IMG/M metagenome (GOLD analysis project Ga0105053, IMG submission 78093) | Freshwater microbial communities from Lake Bonney liftoff mats and glacier meltwater in Antarctica - BON-01 | ecosystem: Environmental > Aquatic > Freshwater > Ice > Glacier meltwater | place: Lake... | reverse complement strand
TTGTTGCTGCAGGGGCGGCGCAACGAACGTTTAGGCCCCGAGAGGAGGGGGGGCGGCGGTCGGGGGGCGACGATCTCGCCCGCCCTGCCTCGCGTCGGCTTGCTTGCTCAGAAAGCCTCGAGAGGGGTGGGCGAGGGTCGCTCAAAAAAAGGGGCAGGACTGAGGAGGGGGCGCGACTGAGCCTGTTGTGTGTCCGGAGAAGAAAGGGGGCGGCAAACCGAACAAAAAAGAGAAACTCGAGAGAAGCTCGAAATGAGCGTCCGGCCGCGCATCCGGCCGCCTCCCTCGGCCGGAACGCGTCCGGCCCCCTCACTCACCCCTTCCCCTGCTTTGCGGCCTAACCTCGCCGGAGGCCGACGCCGCCGCTGCCCCCGCCGCGGCCGCCCCGACCGCCAGCGGCGACCCGGGCGACAGCCAGTAGCGCCACATCAGCGTCGCCGCGCGCCCGCCCATCAGCACGGCCAGGGCCGTCCACACGGCCGCCAGCGCCTGCACGGCGTCCTGCCCGCTGCCGGCGGCGCCGAGGCCAAAGAGCGACCCCTCTGTGGCGGCGAGCGTGGTCGCCGCCGCCGCCGCCGCCAGCGCCATGGCCAGACACAGAAACTTGAAGTCGCCCGCTCCTACCAGTACGCCATCAAGCGTGTAGATAACGGCGTTCATCGGCAGGGGCGCAACGGCGAGCGGCCAAAGGGCGCCCACGGCCGCTAAAGTGTCTCGGTCGTCGGAGAAGGCGCGCGGCCAGACCGAGGACGACAGCGCCAGCGCCGCCGCCGCCGTCAGCACGACCCCCCCCGCCGCGCCGAGCTGCAGCAGGCGGTCGCCCACGGCGCGCGCGGCGCGGCGGTCCCCGCGCCCGAGCTCCACGGCCACGAGGGTCTGCCCGGCCACGGCCAGGGCGTCGAGCGCCATGGACGCGAGGGACCAGAGCTGGGTGAGGATCAGGTGCGCGCCGGCGGCCGAGGGCCCGAGGCGCGCGGCGGCGGCCGTGGCGAGCGTCTTCGTGCCGAGCAGGAAGCCCGTGCGCAGCAGCACGGCCCCGCCCGCCTCGAAGAAGCGCGCGGTGGTGGCGGACGAGGGCTCGGGTGGGGGAGAGGAAGGAGAGTCGCCGGCGGGGGCGCCGGCCGCCGCCGTCGTCTCGCCGCCGGCCGCCGTCCGGAGCACCGCGCGAGCGGCGGCCGCCGCCGCCGCCTCGTGCTCGCGCTCGCGCTTGTGCTGCTGGTCCTGCTGCTGCTGCTGGTGCTGCTGCGGCGGCGGCACGAGCGCGCGTCCGCCAGCCTCGGCCGGGACCTCCGCTCGCCTCGCGGGAGCAGCAGCAGCAGCAGCAGCAGCAGCAGCAGCAGTAGCAGCAGCGCCGCCGCCATCGGCGGCGGCGCTCGCAGCCCCGGCCCCGGCCAGCCACCGCAGCCGCCGCGCCACCGCCGCCGGCGGCGGCCACAGCCGCACCGACCCCTGCAGCTGCGCGCGCGCTAGCGCCACGTAGGCCCCCGCCGCCGCCCACTCGGACACCGCCGTGGAGAGAGCCGCGCCGGCGATGCCCATGCGCGGCGGGCCAAACACCAGCCCCGCGGTCAGAGCCAGATGCAAGGCATTAGTCGCCAGCGTGACGGCGAGCGGCGTTCTCATGTTTCCCGCGCCGCGGAACGCGCCCTGTCCGACGGTGGCGACCAGCACGGCGGGCGCGGCGGAGGCGCGCACCAGCAGGTAGCTGCGCGCCAGGTCGAACATAGCGGGATGCTGGGCGGCGTCGCAGCCCATGGCGCGGAGCACGGGGTCGGCCCCGAGCGTCAGGGCGGCGGTCGTGCCCGCGCCGAGCACGGCGGCGGCGGCCGTCGCCGCCCAGACCGCCTCGCCCGCCGAGTCGGCGTCGCCCGCGGCGGCCGCGGTGGCGACGAGCGGGGCGGTGGCCGTGCCCAGGAAGTTCCACACGAGGAACGAGAGCGCAAAGACAGAGGTGTTGACGCCAAGAGCGCCGAGGGCGTCGCTTCCGAGGCCGCGGCCGACGAGAGCGGCGTCGACGACGCCGAGGAGCGGGTCGGCGGCGAGGGCGATGACGGCGGGGAGGGCGAGGCCGGCGATGGCGGCATCGTGCGGGGAGGGGGTGAGCAGGCGGGCGAGGAGCGAGGGCGGGGGAGGAGGAGCAGGGGCGTGGGGGATGCAGCCGTCGGGGCCGTTGCTGCTGCTGTCATCGCAGTCTGGGGTCGGTGCCGCTGCTGCTGCTGCTGCTGCTGCTCTTGCTGCTGCTCCTGCTGCTATTGCTGCTGCTGCTTTCGTCGCCTCCGCGGCGGTGGTCGTCGTCGTCGCGGCGCTGCCGCCGCTGCTGCTGCTGCTGCTGCTGGTGCCGTTGTCGCCGCCGGCGCCGCCGGCGCCCCGGGCCGCCGCCACCAGGGGCCGCCGCGACGGCGGCGGCGGCGGCGACCGCGCGGACGACGCGCAACGGGGCGCGACGGCGAGGGCGCGCGGCCGTCGCCGACCGCCATGCTGCTGCTGCTGTTGGAGGAGCACGCGGGGCGGTCGCCGCAGGGGCAGCGACACCAGCGACGGCAGCCTTGCCGTTCCGAGGGACCAGCGCGTGGCGCGGGATGCCGGCCAGCACGCGGTTGGGGAACACGGTCGCGCGCGAGATGGCCGAGCCGCGCTCGGGGCAATGGGCCACGCCGGCGCCCGCGCCGCCGCCGCCGCCGTTTCCGCCGCCGCCGCCGCCGCCGCCGACGCCCTTGCCGCCGCCGCCGCCGCTGCGCGACACGCGCGTGACCCGCCCGTAGCCCAGCGACCCCAGGCGCCGACGTCGACGCCGACGCTCCTTCTTCCGTTCATGCGCGCGCCCCCCTGCGCGTGCGGTCCTGTGCCCGCTGCTGCCGGCGATGGATGGCGTGACGACTGCACTCTCGTGGTCCTGACAAGGGGGGAGATGGCGGACGGGAAAAAGAGGTTGGTCGTTTGTCTTTTCTCCCGATCTGGGGTCGCGCAGGCGCGCGCCGAGACCTCGTTCGAAAGAGCGGGTAGGGTGGATGTTGATGGTGGGAGAGTGAAGGAGGGAGGAGGTAGCGCGCCAGCCGAGAAGGAAGAGGAGGAGGAGGAGGAGTGCAGGAAGAGGCACAGTCACCATCACTCCACTTGCGCCCCCCCTCCTTCGTTCCTGCAAGAGAGCGCCCCGCGACTGATGCCAGGCACGACGCGCACAACATCACAGCCGATCAGATCATTCCGGAAGCCCAAGCACGAAAGATACGCAGCGACGTAACCACCTCGCTTTCGTTTCGTTTCGTTTCGCGGGGACCATGCTCAAGGCTGCGGGCCTGCAGGTCGCGCTGTGCGCGCGCGCTCCGGTCCTTGCGCCGCTCCGCATCGTCGCGCGCGCCAGCAGCACCAGCACCAGCAGCCGGAGCAGCAGCGTTACCGGCCGCAGGCCAGCGGCGGCGGCGGCGGCGCCTGGCCGGCGGGCGGCGGCGGCGGCGGCGGGGGCGCGCGTCGTCCCCCGCGCGGCGGCGGGCACGGCGGGGGTGAGTCGTTTTGGTTCCGTTGTTGGGGGCTTGAGAAACGGTTATCTGCCTCCTCTCTGTCCGTCTGTGCGAGCACCCCTCGAGCGTCTCTCCCCTGGTCGCTAACACGACGTCTCCTCGTAGCGCGCCGCTCTCACCCTCTTTCCCCCCGCAACCCGCGCCGCCGCCGCCCACGCTCATCCTCCCCCCCCCCGCCCTCGCCGCTCAAAAAAACAACACACCCACGCCCAACCCCATAAAAACCGCCTCTCCCAGCCCCAAAAGGTGACGGGCGAGGAGCTCGAGAAGCTCCTCGCCGACGGCGAAGTGCGCAAGGTCCCCGTCATCATCGACCTGTTCGCCACCTGGTGCGGCCCCTGCCTCCTGCTGGCGGAGGAGCTCGACAAGGTGGCGAAAGAGCTGGGGCCCGAGGGCGTGCGCATCTTCAAGGTGGACGTGGACGTGGAGCAGGCGCTGGCGTCGCAGCTGCAGGTGAGCGAGAGAGGGAGGGGGGAAGAGGGGGGGCCGAAGGCGCGTCCGTCCGCGACGACGGCGGGCCGAGGCGCGGTCTCGCGTTCCTGGGGGCGGGGGGCGGGGGGCGGGGGGCGGGGGTCGGGGGTCGAGGGTCGTGTTTTTTGTTGGGGCCGCGCGCCCAAGAAAAACGCGACGGCGCGGCATGCCGCGCACGGGCGCGCTTTCCAACAAGCCCCCCCCCCCCCCCCCCCCGCGCCCGACGCCCCCCCCCACAACCCCCCCAACCCAAACCCCACCACACAAACAAACACACAAAACTAAAAATCAAAAAATCAAAAAATAAAAAAATCAAACCCCCGGACAACCGCAGGTCCAGGCGCTGCCGACGCTCATTATGATCGGCACGGACCTGACCAAGCCGGCGCTGCGGGCCGAGGGCCTGCTGACGGCGAAGAAGATCATCGAGATCGTCAAGACCGAGCTGCACTAGACAACGACGGAAGGAGGGGGGGAGGAGGAGGAGGAGGTTGGTTGTTTTTGGTTTCGATTTCTTGGTCTTTGGCGCGCGCGCGCGCGCGCCCCCTCCGCCTTTTTTCATTCACCGGGTACTACGCGCGTTTCATCCGTCGGCAGCTGGCGCCTTCTGGTGTCAAGACGACGCCCCGAGCGGGCAAGCCACCCGTGGCTCGTTGCCAACCGCCTCAACCCTCCTTGACTTTCTCTTTTTCGTTGTTGCGGCGGCTGGAAATCGTGGTCGTTCAAAAGCGCGTCGTCTCTCGGGAGTGCGCGCCTCGGCGTGTTTTTTTTGGCAGCGCCGCTCTGCCGAAATCACACGCACGGCGGCGCGCTCCCCTCGCCCCCCTTACCTCGCAAAAAGACGCCCCTAGCTCCCCATCTACTCTCCGCGCACATACTACACACGTCTCCCCCGTTTCTTGGGACTGAACAAAAGGTGGGCGATGAGAAGAGCGAAAGGAACAAAAGGGGAGCGGAAGGGACAGATGGCAGGAGAGGGGGGAGAGAAACGCCCGCCTGCCTCCTACCCTCCCCCATCCCCTCTTCCCAGCCCCGCCCACCGCTCGCATCCACGAGGCTCGGCCGTGCTTATCGTGCCCGCTCGGACCGCGGAGGACTGGACGGAGGAGGCGGAAGGTCTCTCGAGTCTCAAAAAACGGGCGATTCGCACTCCTCACTTTCCCGTTCGTCCGCCCCTTTCCCGCCCCTCCCCCGCACACACACCCTCCAGGACGACCGGGGCACCCAATTACGCGTGTCGAGAGGCGCTAGTACACGCGCGCACCCATCTCTGGCGTCGCGGCCCCGGCCCCCGGCCCGGCGGCGTCGACCGGCACGAGCGCGCCGCGAGAGCGACGAGGCAAAAGGCGAGGCGCCCCGCCCGCCCGCGCTCCCTCTCTCGCCAACGCAACACAAAAACAAAATAGATGCAGCCCACCACCGACGTGCCGCGCCCCCCGCGCGGCTGGCGTCCGGCCCCCCCGCCGCCCGGCCCCGACTTTGACGACCCCGACGCCCTCGCCGCGCCCCCGGTCAGCACGGGCGGCCGCCGCGCGGGCGTCCCTTCGCCGTCGATGCTGCCGCTCCCGGCCGACGCCGCGGCCGCCGCCGCGGCCGCCGTGTCTGCCGCCGGCGCCTGGACCCCCTTTCCCGCCGCGGACGCCGCCGCGCCGTGGCTCGCGCCGCCCGGCGCGGGTGACGTCGGCGGCGGCGGCGGCGGCGGGGCGGGCGGCATCTTTAAGTCGGCCGCCCTGTCGGTGCTGGCGGGCGAGGGCCGCCTCATGTCCTCCGGGGAGATCACGCGGCGCGCGATCGAGCGGCGCCTCGTGCGGTGCTCGGGCAAGACGCCCGAGAACACCATGGCGTCGGCGCTCTACACTGACGTCCGCAAGCGGGGGAGCGCGTCGCCCTTCATCAAGCCGGCGGAGGGGCTGTTCGGCCTGAGGGCGTGGCTGGCGGAGCCGTGGCTGCGGGAGTGGCTGCGGCGGGAGGGCGTGCCGTCGCCGGCCGCCTTCCAGCAGCAGCAGCAGCACATGCAGCACATGCAGCAGCAGCAGCAGCAGCACATGCAGCAGCAGCAGCACATGCAGCAGCAGCAGCAGCAGCAGCAGGCGGGCGGGGGCGCCGGCGCGTTTGACGCCGGGGCGGCGGCCGCGGCCGCCGCCGCCGCCATTGCCGCGGCCGCCCAGCACGGCAAGCAGCAGCACGACAAGGACCGGCCGCAGGTGGTGCTATCGCCGCCGCCGGCTCCCCCCTTGGCAGGCGGGCAGGGCGGCGGCGCGGTGGCTGCGGCGGCAGCGGGGGGCGGCGCGAGCCTGTCGCTGCTGCTCGACGCGGCGACGCGAGGGACCGACCCGCCGCCGCCGCCCGGCGCCAAGCGCCCGCACGCCCCGTCCGGCGGCATCTCTCTGCCGCAGACTAAGAAGGCGCGCGCGGACGCCGCCTCTTCTTCTCCCGCAGAGGCCGCGGCGGCGGCGGAAGAAGGGCCCGATCCGGCGGTGATGGCCCTCGCGCGGGCCGCGGCCGCCGCCCTCGCCGGTGCCGTCGGCAGCGGCGGCGACGGCGGCGGCGGCGGCGGGCCTGGCGGCAGCAGCGGCGGAGACTTTGGCGCAGCCGGGCCCCTGGACCCGGCGCTGCTGGCGTCGGTGGCGGCCGACCCGGCGGTCGTGGCGGCGGTCAAGGCGGCGACGGCCGCGCGCGAGAAGGCGGCCGCGGCCGCGCGCGCGGCGTCGGCCGCAGCCGAGGGCGCCGACGCCGCGGCCCGCGGCGGCGCGGGCGGGCGCGACCAGGCTCCGCGGCCAAAGAAGCCGCCACTCCCCCCATCCCAGCAGCACAAGCAGCAGAAGCAGCAGCAGGAGCAGCAGCAGGAGCGGCAGCAGGAGCGGCGGGAGCAGCAGCGGCGGCTCGAGGAGGCGGCAGCCCTGGCCGCCCACGCCGCCTCGCTCGAGCGGCAGCAGCAGCAGGACGACGAGCCGCCGGCGCGCCCGCTGCTCGCCGGCCGCGCGCACGCGGCCGCGGCGCGCGCCCTGCACGCGTCGGCCGCGGAGGCCGCCGCGCGGGGGGGGCCGGGCCTCGAGGCGGCGGGGCGCGCGCGCGAGGCGCGTGAGGCGCTGCTGCGGGCGTGGGCGGCGCTGCGCGCCGCGGGTAGTGCCGGCGGCGGCGGGGCCTTCGGCGGCGACGACGAGGACGCGGGCGAGGGCGAAGGGGAGGGGGAAGGGCGGGGCCGCGACGACGCGGCAAAGGACGTCAAGCCGCCGGCGACGCGGGCCGCGCGCGCCGCCGCGGCCGCCGCTGCTGCTGCGGACACCGGCAAAAAGACGCCCCCGGCCGCCGCCGCCGCCCCCGCTCCCGCCGCCGCCGCCGACCCCGGCGCCGACTCGGCCGCCGCCGCCGTCGAGGCGTTTGGCTACCTGCTGGGCGCGCTGTCGCACATGGCGGGCGGCGGCGGCGGCGGCGGCGGCGGTTGCGGCGGCGGTTGCGGCGAGGCAGGCGGTGGGGGCGATGCGGCGGCCGCGCTGGACGAGGCGGCCGCGGCCGTCGTCGCCCCCGCCTCGCCTTGAGTTGGTTGCTTTCGTGAGGGGTTGTACGGGCAGATGCGCGCATAATCTTGGACGAGCAAAATTGGTTTTCGCGTTTGCAATCGCACGAATCGACAGGGCGGCAACCGCCGGTGGAGCGTCGCCGGCGCACGCGAGAGTTTGTGTTGGGGGGAGTCGTTGTTGGCGCGAGCGCGCGGCAAAATGAGACCTGAGCGCTGCATCTCTCCTGCTCCCCTATTGATCTCGTCGGCGCGGGCTGCGCACTCTCAGTCTTCCAATCCCTCTCTCGCATAAAGCAAACGACAGTCACACACACGCGTGCGGCGCGGACAATCAGAAGAAGAAGAAGGAGGAGGCCCTTGGTAAAATCCGAAACTGCAATCTCGAGCCGACGAATGGCGCCCGCCTCGGGGGCTGCCGTCGGCGCGCCCATGATGGGCGACGCCAAGGCGTCCGCGTCGGCTGTCGGACCACCAGGAGCTGCAGAACAGACGGCCGCGGCACCGGTGAATTCCCTTCCCCGCCAAATCGACCCGCTCGCGCCCGCGCAGCTCGTCCACCTCACCAGCCTCGCCGACGTCAACCGCCTGCTGCACGAGGCGGTCGCGCGCGAGCGCAGCATCGAGGAGGAGCTCGACGCGCGCCTCGCCATGCGCCAGGACCTCGAGCGCCGCCTGTCGGCGCTCCAGCGGACTGCCGCGCCCTTACTCGACGCCGCGGCCTCCGACGCGCGGCGCCTCGCCCATAAGGCGGGCGCCGCCGCGCAGCAGGCCGACCGCATCTCGGGCGGCGTGCGCCGCCTCGACGCGGCCGCCACGCGCGTGTCCGCGTGCCTCGAGCTCGTGCGCAGCACCGCCGAGCGCGCCGCGTGCGCCGACGCGGCCGAGGCCGCCGTCGCCTCGGGCGACCTGCCCTCGGGCGCGCTCGCTGCCGCCCGGTTCCGCGAGCTCGACGCGCTGCTGTCGCCCGGCGCGGCCGCCAGGGCAGCGGCGCAATTAGGCCAAGCGGGCGGGGAAGGAGGAGGACAAGGAGAAAAAAAAGAAGAAGAAGGACAAGAAGAGGAGGAGGAGGAGGACCCCGTCGACGCCGCCGCCGCAAACGAGCTCAGGCAGCGCGCCGCCCAGGCCGGCGCCCAGCTCGAGGCCGGCGCCGCGCGCCGCCTCGACGCCGCCGCGCGCGCGGGCGACCGGGGTGCGGTGCTGCGCGCCGCCGCCCTCTACGCGCCCCTGGGCCTGCGCGAGCGCGGCCTCGCGCGCTACGCGGCCTACGTCCGCGGGGCGGCCGGCGACGCCGCGCGCGCCAGCTACGGCGCCCTGTCAGACGCGCTCGACAAGGCGGCGGCGGCGGCGGCGGCGTCTGGCCGCCGCGGCCGCCCGGCCCCTGTTCCCGGCGCGGGCGGCGCCGAGTTCGTCGACGCCCTGACGGCGAGCCTGCGCGGCTTTGCGATGGCCACCGAGGAGGACGAGGACGCCGTGCGCGAGGCGTTCGGCCCGGCGGCGGCGGCCGCGCTTGTCAAGGCAGTGCAGCTCGAGTGCGACGCGCAGGCGACGCGCGTGCTGGCCCGGCTGGACGAGGCGCGCCGGCTGTCGCGCATGGTGGACGAGGCCGCGGCCGCGCGCGCGGCCGCGGCGCAGGGGCGCTCGGCGCCGCCGCAGCGCGGCGGCGGAGGCGCGGGCGCGGGCGCCGGCGCGGGCGGCGGCGGCGGCGGCGGGCCGGAGCCGCGGCGCGTCGAGGGGGCGTTGCAGGAGGTGGCCGTGCTGCTGCAACGCGCCGCCGAGTACGAGGGTTTCATGGTCTCCAAGCTGCGTGCGGCGGCCGACCGCGCGGACGCGGCGGCGGACGCGACGGACGCGGCGGAGCTGGGGATGACGGGCGCGGAGGGGGAGAAGGAAAAGAGCAAGAGCGGCGGCGGCGACGACAGCGGCAGCGGCAGCGGCAGTGGCAGCGGCAGCGCCGACGAGGACGAGGAAGGAGAGGACGCGGACAAGGAGGACGCGGACGACGGCGACGACGACGGTGGCCCCGGAGAGCAGCGCCGCCGGCGGAAAAAGGCCGGCGGCGGCGGCAAGCAGGAGGAGAAGAAGCGCAAGGGCCCCTCGGCGCGGCAGCGGCGCGAGCTGGCCGCGCGGCGCGAGGCGCGGCGCGCGCAGCGGCAGCGTGACGAGGCCGCCTTCCGTTCCGGCAGCTTCAGCGTCGCCGTGCGCGAGCTCGTGGGCCGGTACGTCTCGCTGGAAGAGTACTACCTCGAGTCGACCGTCGCGCTGGCCATCCGCCTCGACCAGGTCGCCGCGGGACCGGTGTCTGCCGCGGCCGCCGCCGCCACCGCCGCCGCCGCCGCCGCGCTCGGCGCCGGCGGCGGCGCCGCCCCGCCGCCCGTCGGCAGCGTCGTCGACGACGCCTTTTTCGTCGCGCGCAAGGCGGGCGGGCGCGCCCTCTCGTGCGGCAGCGCGCAGGCCGCGTGCGCCGCCCTGGGCGCCCTGAACGACGTCCTGGCCAACGACCTGCGCGCGGCCCTCGCGGGCAAGCTCGCGACAGCGGGCGGCGGCCTCGGCGCTGTCGCGCCGCCGCCCTCGGCCTCGGCCCCCGCGGCCGCCGCCGCCGCCGCCGCGCGCGTCGTGGCCGCCGCGGCCGCGCGCGCTGCCGCCGAGGGCTGGCCCGACCTCACGCTCGGCCCGGACGGCCCCGCGGCCCGCGCCGCGTGCGCGGCCGTCAACAACGCTGACGTGGCGGCCGAGTACAGCGGCAAGCTGCACGCCGAGCTGGACGCCTACGCGGACCGGATTTTTGGCGCCTTTCCGCGCGAGCGCTCGCGCCTGCGCTCGGTGCTGGAGGACCTCGCGCGCACGGGACGCGCCCTGGCGGCGCTGGCGGCGGGGGCGGCCGAGGCGGTGGCGGGGGCCCTGCTGGCGCGGCTGCGGCCCGCGCTGGACGCGGCGGTGCCGGCGGGCAGGGCGGCGATGGGCGCCGAGCAGGCGGCGGCGGGCGGCGGCGGAGGGGGCGAGGGCGACGACGACGACGGCGAGGGCGGGGCGGGGGACTGGGCCCCGCCGCTTGCGGCCGCGCTCGCCGGCCTGCTCGGCCCCGTGCGCGCCTCCCTGGTCCCGGGGGCCTACGAGGCGACCGTGGCCGCGCTCCTCGAGGGCGTGGCGTCGCGCATCGAGGCGGCCGTGCTGAGCAAGAGGGGCGGCGGCGGAGGAGGAGCGGGCGGCGGCGGCGGCGGCGGGCGCGGCGGCGACGGCGGCGGCGGCGCCGGCGCCGGCGGCGGCTTTACCCAACTCGGCGGCCTCCAGCTCGAGCGCGACGTGCGCGCCCTGGTGGCCGCGTGCGCGCCCCTGTCGACCCGCACCGTGCGCGACAAGTTCGCGCGCCTCTCGCAGATGGCCACGGCGCTGTCGGTCGAGACGGTCGCCGAGTTTGGCGAGTACTACGGCGACGGCGCCGCCGCGGGCGTTGGCGGCGGCGGCGGCGTTGGCGGCGGCGCGGGCGGCGCGGGCGCGGGCGGCGGCGGCATCGCTTGGCGCCTGGCGCCCGGGGAGGTGCGCGCGGTGCTGGCCCTGCGGGGGGACTTTACGCGCGAGGCGATCGAGGCGCTGCCGCTGTGACCTTGAGAGAGAGTATGCTCTGTCGTGTAAGGCGTTTCGCTCTCGCGATTGAGAGTTTGTTCTTCTGTTGCTCCTTCGGGCGGCGGCGGCGGCGGCGGCGCCCAGGAGCGGCGGCGGCGCCGTCTCGCCTCTGCCCCTCTCTCCCTCTCTCTCCCCTCTAGAGCCGGCGCCCTCCCACGACCTTGATCGTCCTCTTTCCCTTTCGCTCCGTTTCGAAACGAGCAGGTACGCACTATCTCCTTGCCTCTGTGCAGATCGCATGATACCCACCGCGCGGGCCGAAACACGGGCGCCGCCAGAGTCCTCCCTCTCTCCCCGCCCGTGGACGCCTGCCCACCCCCCCTCCTTTGCGTTCGCGGCGCGCCGCGATGCCTCGACGGCGCGCGCGTCAAAGCAGTCGGGGCTGGCTCGCCGCGCTGGTGCCAATCGGCGCACCACGACCACCGGCGTCTCTGCGGATCACTGCGGGGCAGCAGCAGCAGCAAGCAGCAGCAACTCGCCCCCAAAACAACGGAGCAGCCGCCTGACTGGCGCAGCTCCGAGAGGCGCGCGCCATGCTGATCTGCATCGCCCGGGTCGATTGTTTGGCTCGCTCGCATCAAGGGCGGGCCAGAACCCTCGCCCGCTCCGCGGAGGGAGAGAGGGAGGAGCTCCTTTTTTCCGCCCTCCCCTCCCCCCTCCACGGCGGCCGCGCCCTCGAACGCGCGCGAGCGACTCTGGCGCGCGCTTCTAGTGAGCGCAGCAACTTCTCGATCCGCGCCGCGACGTCTACGTTTGCGGTCGCGCGAATGCTGCTTGCCAGGCGATCACGGAACGGGGCCGCCCCGCTTGCCGCCCGTGCGATCGCCGCGTTCTCGTCGCCGTCGCCATCCCCGTCGCCAGTTTGGCGGCGGGCGGCGGCGGGCCGAGGAGGAGGACACCCTCTGCGTTCCCGTCCCGCGCGCGCGTTTCCTCGACGCGCCCCTCGATCCCCGCGCGCAGAGCAAGACTCACACCTGCCCCCGCCATCCCTTTTCCCACCAACGAAACGAACCGAACCAAAACGACATCAACAGGCGCCGCGTCGCCGCCCAAAAAAACACACCAAACGCTCCGACCGGCGAGCGTTTCGTCTTTTCCACCAAGGGCTCCTTCTCCGCAGCCCGCAGAAGGCTCGCAGCAGCCATGGCGCAGCCCCTCACGCGCAAGAAGAAGGAGGTCAAGAAGCGGAAGCACTTCGACCGCCACCAGTGCGACCGCAAGGCGTGCGTCAAGCCCTCCTGGCGCCGCCCGAAAGGTATCGACGGCCGCGTGCGCCGCAAGTTCAAGGGCATGATCAAGATGCCCAACTGCGGCTACGGCTCGGACAAGAAGACGCGCCACGTCCTGCCCAACGGCCTGCTCAAGTTCGTGGTGCACAACGCGCGCGAGCTCGACCTGCTGATGATGCACAACCGCCGCTACTGCGGGGAGGTGGCGGCCAGCGTGGGCGCCAAGCAGCGCAAGGCCATCGTCGAGCGGGCGCGCGAGCTCAACGTGGCGCTGACGAACAAGCACGCGCGCCTGCGCGAGAACGAGGACGAGTAGATGTGGAGGAGGAAAGTGTGGCTTCTGGGGTGGGGTTTTTGGGGGGGGGCAAAAGAGATGGGCGAAAAAGACGGGGGGCCTCTCGAGCAGCCTCTCGCCAGCTCGCGTCTTTCGTCTTTCCTGCCCTTCGCCTCTCTCTCTCTTTCTTCTCCCCCCTTCCCTCTCCTACGCCCGTCACAGTCTTTCTTGTAATCCAAGTTTTTGCAAAGCTTCCAAACAACGCAAGCGCCATCCCACCGCCTCGAGTCTTCTCCTCTCTCTCTCTCTTGAATTCCCTTGAGAAAAAAAAGGGCAAAAAATGATGTCAGAGGCAAATTCGCCGCCGGCCGCTCCTGCCGCCGCCGCCGAGGCCGAGGCCGCCGCCGAGGCCGAGGCCGAGCGCAAGGAGGAGGCGAGGGAGGAGGAGGCGCCGCCCCCCGCTGCGCCGGCCGACGCCCACCTCGAGGTGCAGCCCGCGCCGCCCCCGCCCCCGCCCGAGGACGTCGGCTCCATCAGCTTCGCGGGCAGCGCCCTCGGCGCCTGGGTCGGCGGCGGCGCCGCCTTTGCGCTCGGCTGGCCGACGATGATCCCTGCTTTTTCGCTCGCCGGCGCGCTGCTGGGCGGCCTGCTCTCCGGCCTGGTCGCGGCCGAGCGGAGCGAGGCCGGGCCCGCGGCGCGCGTGGTGCGGGACGCGGCGCGCGTGGTGCGGGACGAGGCCGCGGCGCCCCCGCTGCCGCCCGTCGAGCAGCGGGAGGACGCCGGGCAGCAGCGGGAGGACGACCAGGGGGCGCCGCCGCCCCACCCAAAGGCAGAGTAAAAAGGAAAGGAAAGACACGACGAGGCGCCGCCGCCCGGCAGAGTGAGAGAAGAAAGAAGAAAGGAACAAACGACCCCTCGAAGGCAAAACAGCCCGCCGCGTTCGTCGCTCAGTGCGTGATGGGCGGCAGCGGCGCGGCGCGCACCTCGCCCCAGTCGATCGCCGCGTCGGCCGCCTCGTCCACCGCGCCGACGACGGCGCTTTTGGTTTGGTTGCGTTTTCGTTGGTCGTTTGTTCGCGAGCGCGTTTTTGGCCGGGCGGGTTTTGCGTTTCGTGGGGGCAGGATGGGGGAGGAGGGGGGGAAGGTTAGCACGCGCGAGATTTGGGGCGACAAAAGGGGGACGTGCGCGAGCGCACATCAGATTGCAAAAAAGAAACCACGAAACACAACGAAAAAAGCGCCAAAAGAAAAAAAAGACTCAACACGTTGTCCCCGCGCACAAAGAAGAGGCCGAGCGCCACGCGCTCGACGCCTCGCGCGGACGAGAACACGCGCTCGTGGCAGTCCTCGATCGCGAGGTTGGTGGCCTGGTCGTACCCGCGCAGGGTGCCCACGACCGCGCGGCCGTCGTTGGTGAGCACGAGCACCGAGCCGTCGACCATCTCGGTGAGCGGCAGCGCCGCGCCAGAGGGGCTGCGCGCGGAGGCGGCGGCAGAGGCGCCGGACCCGCCGCATCGGCCGCCGCCTCGGCCGCCGCCGCCTCGGCCGCCGCCGCCGCCGCCGCCTCCTCGGCCGCCGCCGCCGCCGCGCCCGCCGCCACCACCCGATCGTCCGCTCCCTCGTCCGCTGCCGCCGCCACCGCCGCGCCCGCCCTCGTCGCCGGGCGGCGGCGGGGGTCCGCCCGGCGGCGGGGGGAGCTGCTTGTCTCCCGCGCCGCTGCCGCCGTCGTTGTCGGCCATGGCCGTCGCCGGCGCCGGCGCCGTTCCCCCGTCCCCCAGCCGCTGCACTTTGCTCTCCTGTCGTGAGCGTTGGATCGCTGCGCTTCTGGTCCGACGACCCCCTGCGTGCGCTCACGGGCGCTCACAGCGTGTCGCACGCCGCAAGAAAGGCCGCCTCTTCTTGTCTCTTTTGCGGTTGGTCGCGGGTGAAAGGAAGGAGAGAAATCTTGGCAGACGTGATCGCGGGAATGAGACAGTGTGATTTCAGCGTAAGCAGTGTCGATCGTTGTTTGTGTGTAAGATAGTGGTTCGTCTGGGCTACGTCCGAGGATGCGTGGTGTGTGTGCATCGGGAGCAAAAGCGCCGCGCGCTCTTGCCGACAAAACGACCCGCCGCCGCCGCCGGCCGACCGGCCTCTCGTTCTCTCCCCCTCATCGTCGCGCGTCCTCCACCTGCTCCTGGTCCGCCCGCAACCCTCCCTCCCTCGCCCTCATCTGCGCCCCCAGGGGGATGATCGCTAGCGCCGTCCCCTCTACCAGCACGCGCCCGTCCGCCGCGCGGCGCACCACGGTGTCGAACGCCACGCGCGACGACGACGGCGGCGGCGGCGGCGGCGGCAGGGACGCCGCCCCGACGCCCCCGCCCCCGCCCCCGCCCTTGCCGCCGTCTCTGCCCCTGTCGCCCTGCTCGGCCAGCGAGACCACGGCCACCACCGCCTCCCCAACGCGCGCGGGCGCCCGGAACCGCAGGCTCTGGCGCGCGTAGACCGCCCCGGAGAAACGCGACCCGATGATGGCCGGGAAGAGCGACGCGAGCAGAAGGCCCGGGACCAGAGGCGGCGGCGGCGGCGGCTCAGGCACGGCGGCGGCGTTGTCGGCGGCGGCCTCGGCGTCGCCACCGCCTGCAGCGCGGTGGATCGGGTTGGCGTCGCCGGTCAGGAGCAAAAAGGCGTCGACGTCGGCCTGGCTGAACGCGCGCGACACGGTCCATGCGGTGGTGGTGGTGGTGGTTTGGCCGCCGCCGCCATTGCTGCCGCCGCCGCCATCGCTGCCGTCGCCGTTGCCGGCCAGCGGTGCCGCCGTGGACGAGGCGACGCTCCTCCTCGACGTCGTCGCCACAGCAATCGATGCAGCGGCACCACTTGCTCCTGCTCCGCCATCTGACGCATGGTAGTCGCGCAGCAGCCTGCTCAGCTCAGCGAGCCTGCGCAAGAGGCGGGAGGAGGACGGGTGCTGCCTCGCTGCGAGCATGACTTTGCGTTTCTCCCGCGCGCGCCCTAATTTGCTCGTGTTCGAAACGCAAGTGCGTGGAATTTTCAAATTTCAAATCGACAGGCGCGTCCGAATCTGCGCTTAATTGGTGGGCCTGTGCGCTGGTGTGGAACGATTCCGGTGTCCAGGGTCGGCGTCGCGGCGAAAGGCGCGCGCTGTCGGTTGCGGGGTTTCTGTCTTTAGCACGAGAGAGCTCAAGACCCGGGGAGCCCACGTTATGTTCCCCTCATCTCTTCGAAATCCAAGCCCTTGGCTCCAGCATCATCTACGACCGAGCCGCGATTCCACAGATCGGAATCCAAACGAGACCAAAAAGTCAAACCGCTCGCGCACACCAAGGCAGCAACAGCAGCAGCTCGCAAAACATCACGCCGGGTTCCCCTCGAACCGACCAGACAGCCTCAAACAATGTGGCGCTGTTGTTTCGCGTCGGACGCCGGCGCCGCCCGCGACGCCGCGCCGCCGCCGCCGCAGCCAGGAGCTGTCGCGGCCGCGGCCGCCGACGAGCAGCGGCGGCGGCGAGCGGCCGCCAGCCCCCTGCTGAACCCGCCCCCTCCCTTCCCGCACGCGCGCGCGACAGTCGCCCCGGCAGGAGGGCTGCGCGCGTCGCTCCACCACAAAAAGTGGGCGGCAGCAGGACAACAACAACGGCAGCAACAACAACAGCAGCCAGGAGCGTCGCCGGCGGCGTCGGCGGCGGCGTCGGCGGCGGCGTCGGCGTCAGCGTTCCTGCCGCGTCCCGGGGAGCAGCCTCTTGATGGCTACGACCCCTTGTCGGACGGCAGCAGCGCCGTCAAAGTAGCCGTGATCGTGCGCCCGCTGCTGTCGGGCGAGCGGCGCGCGGGGCAGGCCGAGGCCGTGGGCGTGCGCCACCCGTGGTCGGTCGTCCTGCTGCCGCCCGCGCTGGCCGCCGCCGCCGAGCAGCAGCAGCCGCAGCACCAGGGCGAAGAGCTCTTTTCGTTCGACCGCGTCTACCGCGCCGAGCTGGGGTCGGCGGCGGCGCTGAAGGCGCTGCACGAGGAGTGCGCGCGACCCGTGATCGACCGCTTCTGCCGCGGGTTCAACGGCACCATCATGGCGTACGGGCAGACGGGCGGGGGCAAGACTTTTGCGATGGGCACGATGGGCGGCAGCGGCGGGGCGGCGGCGGCGGCGGCGGCAAGCGCGGCGGTGGCGGCGGCAGCAGCGGCAGCCGCAGCAGCAGCAGCAGGAGCGGCAGCAGCAGCAGGAGCGGCAGCAGGAGGGAATGGCGGCACGCCCACGACCGTGTCCACGTCCCGCCGGCGACGCCCCCCCGGCGCGCCCGACGCCCCCGCCGCGGCGGCGCTGCCCGCCGCCGCCGCCGCCGCCGCCGAGGCCGCCGCCGCCGCCGCCGAGGACGCCGCATTGGCAGCGGCCGCCAGCGCGGCGCACGGCGTCGTCCCTCGCGCGCTCCACCGCGTGTTCGACTACGCCGCCAGGGCCGCCGAGGAGGGGGCGTACGACGTGCGCGTGACCGTGTCGTACGTGCAGGTGCTCAACGACGCCGTGCACTGCCTCCTGGGCGAGACGCCGCCGCCGCAGCAGCAGCAGCAGCAGCCGCCAGGCAGGCCCGGCGCCGCGTCTGCCGCTGCCGTGCTTTGCGACACCCCGCCGTCGTCGCCCTCCCTGGCAGCAGCGTCCGGATCCTTCTCCGCCCCGCTCAGCCTGCCGACCGTCACCCTCCGCGAGGCCCAGCAGCAGGGGGGCCGCGCCGGCGGCGGCGGCGGCAACGGTGGCAACGGCGGCGGCATCGGCGGCGGCGGCGGAAACGGCGGCGGCGGCGGGAACGGCGGCGGCGGCGGAAACGGCGGCGGCGGAAACGGCGCGGGAGAGGTGATCCTCGAGGGCGCCGCGGAGGTGCCCGTCGCCTCGCGCACCCAGGTCCTCGCGCTGCTCGCCCTCGGCAACGGCCGCCGCGCCACCGCCCCGCACCTGCTCAACGCCGGGTCGTCGCGCTCGCACGCCGTGCTGACGCTGACGATGACTCAACGGGCGCGGCCCCCGGGGCCGCCGCCGCCGCCGGCCGGCGCGGGGGGGTTGGCGCCGCCGCCGCCGCCGCGCGCCGCCGCCCCGACGGCGGGGGCGCCGCCGCCGCCGCCGCCGCCGCCGCCGCTGCTGCTGCGCTCCAAGCTGCGGCTGGTCGACCTGGCGGGCTCGGAGCGGCAAAAGGAGACGGGGTCGACGGGCCAGCGGTTCGCCGAGGGCGTGGCGATCAACCGCGGGTTGCTGGCGCTCGGCAACGTGATTAATGCCCTGGCCGCGGAGCCGCGGGCGGGCGGCGGGGTTGGCGCGGCGGGCGAAGGAAAGCGCACGGGCGGGGGGCCTGCGGCGTCGTTGGCGTCGGCGGCGGCGCTTCCGTCGGCCCCCGCCGCCGCGGGCCTCCCCCCCCCCTCCTCCTCCTCCGCCGCGCACGTCCCCTACCGCGACAGCAAGCTCACGCGCCTGCTGCAGGACTCGCTCGGCGGCAACAGCGAGACCCTGCTCGTCGCGTGCGTGTCGCCCGCGGCCAGCTGCCTAGACATGACGCGAGGCACTCTGCGCTACGCCTCGCGCGCGCGGCGCATCCGCAACCGCCTCAGCCTGGGCGTGGCGGCGGCCGGGGCGGCCGGAGCGGGCGGGGCGGGCTCGTCGATGTCGGCGGCCGAGGAGGGCGCGCTGCGGGCCGAGGTGCGGCGGCTCGGGGAGGAGAACGCGCGCCTGAGGGGCGCGCTCGTGGCCGCGGGCCTGTTCTTCGAGGCGGCGGGCGGGGCCTAGTAGGGATGCTTGTGTCTTTACACGTGTCGAGGCTACAGGAACCTCCCTCGATTCGTTCATTGCTGCTCGCCCGACGACGCCAGCGCCGCCTGGGGGCGCGTGCGCGCGTCGGCCGCCGCCGCGACCAGCGCCGCGGCGGCGCCCGCCGGCGTCTCGGCGGCGGCGGCCGCCGCGGCGGTCCCGCGGCGGCGGGGAGGCTGCTCGAGGGGCGGGGCGGCGGCGACGGGCGCCTGGCGTCGGCGGTCCGGGCCTGATGCTGCAGCTGCCGCTGCCGCTGCTGCTGGTGGTAATGGTGCTGGTGCTACTGCTGCTGCTTCTGCTGCTGGCAACCCCCCCACGCCGCCGTCGCCCGGGATGCGCGCCGTGAGCGAGTGGCGCGCCGCTGCTGCTGGTGCTGCTGCTACCAATGCCGCCGCTGCTGCCGCCCCCCCCGCCCCGCCGTCGCCAGCACGGATGCGCGCCGTGAGCGAGTGGCGCGCCTGCCGGGCTGCGCGGCCGAGGCGGCTGGCCGCGCGCCCCTCGGGGTCCTCCTCGGCAGACGAGAGGGACAGGGCCTGGCCGGGGGAAGCGGCGGCGGCGACGCCTGCGGCCCGCGGCCGGGCGTCCGGCGCCGCTGCCGCCTCGCGCCGCCCGCCAGCCTTGTCGCCGGGTAGGGCTCGGCCTGCGGCTGCGCCTGGTCTTCCTGCTCCTGCTCCGCCGCCCCCGCCTCTGCCACCGCTGGGCTGCCCACGGCCGCCGCCGCCGCCAGGGGCCCGCGCCGCCCGCTCGCGCTCGCGCCGCTGCCGCTCGCGCTGGCGCTGCCGCGCCGCGCGCCGCTCCTGCTCGGCGCCCGCCTCTGCGTTCTCGGCCTCGATGCGCAGCGCCATGTCGGCCAGGTCGTCGTCGACGTGGCCGGGCGTGCGGCCGATGGCGCGGAGGGGGTTTGAGTTGAGACGGCGGGCGCGCCGCGTCGGCGCCAACGCTGACGCGGCGGCGGCGATGGGGGCAATTCTCGGCGGTGCCGCCGGCGCGCGGGCGCAGGAGGCTGACAGCGCCATGTTGAGGGTCGGTCGTTTCGGGGATCGTCCCGGGAAGAAGGGGGTTGGCGAGCGCGGGGGCGCTCGCGGGAGGAGATTTCGGTGTTTTTTCCGTGGCCCCCGAGAGTCAAACTAAGTGCGAGGAACGGCGAGGAAAGCGAGGCCCGCTTGCGTGCGGTGTGCTGTTCGGACAAGTAGAATCGGATTGCGCACAGAAAGGGTGGTAGAGAGAGGGCGGACGTTTGTTGAGGGCGGCGACGGGATTTTCTGTCGACGTCGGCGTCCACGTCGCGCTCACGCGCAAACGCCCGCGAAAAGCCGCCTCGTCGCCGACGTCGGCAATCGGACGTACGCGGCAATCATCACCAGCCTCCCTGCCAGACAGAAACATTGTTGACCGTCAGCCCCTCTCTTTTTGACGACTCTCACTCTCAACTTTTGAATCAAGACTCAGAGACGAGAAATCAATCAATCAATGACCCGCCCCCAATCAATGACCCCCAACTAGCAAGAACCAACGTCCGGCCGCATGCCGCGCCCATGAGCCGGCACGCCGCCGCGGCAATCATGCAGCGCGCGCGGCAAGCAATGGCGGCAACGGCGGCGAGCTCGGGGTCGATGTCGACGACGACGCGCGGCAGCAGCGCGAGCGCCGTCGCCGCCCCCGCCCGCCGCCCCCTCTGCTCCTCCTCCTGGCGCGACGATGCCGCCGCCGCCCCTCGGCGGTTGTGGTGGTGGTGGGGTCGAGCGCGACCCTCGAGCGCGGCGGCCCGGATCAGCACGAGCGCCGCCGCAAAACGGCGAGACGGCCCCCAGCAGGAGGAGCAGCAAGGACAAGCGGCCGACGGCGGCGTCCCCGCTCCCTCCCCCCCGCCGCCGCCGCCGCCGCCGCCGCCGCAGACGCCTCAGACGCCTCTCCTCCTCGACCGCGTGGCCGCCCTGCAGGCGCGCGTGCGCGCGCTCGACGACGCGTACCACAACACGTCGTCTCCCGCCGCCAGCGACGCCGAGTATGACGCGCTCAAGGGCCTGCTGCGGCGCGAGGTGGCAGCGCTGCGCGCGTCGGCGGCGTCGGGCAGGCGGGGCGGCAGGAGGACAAACGCGGCGGCCTCGTCCGACCCCTCCTCATCGCCAGACGAGTCAGAAAAGCGGCGCGTCGAGCGCCTCCTGGACAGCAGCCCGCTCAAGAGCGTGGGCGCGCCCGTGCCCCCTGCCGCCGCTGCCGCCGGGAAGACGACGGCCAAGAGGAGAAAAGGCACCAACGGCAGCAACAACAACGAGAGCGCCGGCGCCGCCGCCGCCGCTGCCGCCGCCGCCGCCCCGTCCCAGCCCGCCGCAAAGGTGAGGCACCCTGTGCGCATGCTGTCGCTCGAGGCGGTGCAGTCGGTGGAGGCGGCGCGGCGGTGGGGTGAGCGGACCGGGCGGCAGCTGGAGGCGGCGGCGGCGGCCGCGGGGGTGGAGCTGCCCCCGCCGCCGTCGCCGCCGGAAAGTCGGGCGGCCGACGGAGGCGGCGGCGGAGGCGGCGGCGGCGGCACCGGCGGCCGCAGCGGGGGGGCGGAGGAGCGCGTCGCGTGGGTCCTCGAGCCCAAGGTCGACGGCCTGGCCCTGCGGCTCACCTACCGCGGCGGCGAGCTTGCGGCCGGGGCCACGCGCGGCGACGGCGACGAGGGCGAGGATGTGACGGCTGCCGCGCTGGCTGGCGCGCTTGCAGGGGCGCCGCTTCGCTTTTCGCCGCCACCGTCGGACGAGGACGCGGCGGAGGAGCAAGGGGAGGGGGCAGAGAGCCTGAACGGCGCCGCCGCCGCCGCCGACGAGGTCGTCGAGGTGCTCGGCGAGGCCTACCTGACCGCCGACGCCTTTGCCGCGCTCAACTCGCGCCGCGCCGCCGAGGGCCTCGGCCCCTTTGGCAACGCGCGCAACGCGGCCGCCGGCAGCCTTCGCCTGTCTGACGCCTCGGCCGCCGCCGCCCGCGGCCTGAGCTTTGTCGCCTACGGCCTGGCGCGCCCTGGGGCGTCACCGTCGGTGGATGGGAGTCGACCACGCCCCGGCCCGCTCGGGGAAACGCACTGGGCCTGCCTCGAGTGGCTGCGGGCGCGCGGCTTTGCCGTGAGCGCCGCAAACGCCCGCCCGCCCGGCGGCTTCTCCGCAGCGCTGTCGGCGGCCGGGGCTTGGATGCGCGGCCGCGGCGCCCTCCCCTACGAGGCCGACGGCGCCGTGCTCAAGCTGGACGACCTGCGCCTGCGCGCGCTGCTGGGCGAGGGGCGCGCGGACCCGCGGTGGGCAGTCGCGATCAAGTTTCCCGCAGGCGAGGCCGTCGGCCGCTTGCTCCGGGTCGACGTCGCTGTCGGCCGCTCGGGCGCCGTAACCCCCGTGGCCGTGCTCGAGCCCGTGCGCGTGGGCGGCGTGACGGTCACCCGCGCCTCGCTGCACAACGCCGCGGCGGCCGCGGCCCTGGGCCTGAGGGCCGGGGACGCGGTGGTGGTCTCGCGGCGCGGGGACGTCATCCCCCAGGTCGAGAGGGTGGTGGAGGGCGCGCGCACCGGGCGCGAGGGTCCGTGCTGGCGCGCGCCGGAGCGCTGTCCGCATTGCGGCGCGGGGCTGGTGCAGGCGGCGTCCGCGGCGTCGGCGGCCAAGGTCAAGGCTGCTGCTGCTGCTGGTGGCGATGGCGGTGGCGGTGGCGTTGGTGGCGGTGGTGCTGCTGATGTCGCGGCCGCGGCAACAGAAGCGGTAACAGAAGCAGCCGCGGCAGCGCAAGGGAAAGCGTCGCCGGCGTCGCCGGCGCCGTCTGCGCCGCCTCCGCTGCCGCCGCTGCTCTTCTGCCCCAACCGCTCGGGCTGCCCGGCGCAGGCGCAGCGCGCGCTCGAGCACTACGCCTCCGTGGCGTGCGGCGCGGGGCTCGGCCCGGCCACATTGCGCGCGCTGCGAGAGGCCGGGCTCGCGCGCGATCCGGCGGACCTGTACACGCTGCTGGTACCGCCGTTGTCCGCCGGCGCCGGCGCCGGCGCCGCCGCCGCCGCCGCCGACGCCGACGCCGACGCCGACCCCCGCGAAAAGAGCGGCGGCAGCGGCGGCGGCGCCGGCCGCCTCGCCGCGCTCCCCCGCTTCGGCCCGCTGAAGGCCGCCGCCGCCCTGGCCGCCGTCCAGGCCTCCCGCGCCGCGCCCGCCCGCACCGTGCTCGCGGCCCTGGGCGTGCCGCACGTGGGGCAGCTCACCGCCGACCGGCTGGCGGCGGCGTTTGGCGACCTGCGCGGCGTGCGCGACGCGGCGCTCTCCGCGGCGCGGGAGGAGGCGCGGCGGCAGGAGGCGGCCGAGGCGCTGGCCGCCGAGGAGGAGCGGCGCTGGGAGGATGTCGAGACGGCCGAGGCGGCGGCGGCGGCGCTGGAGGGGGGCGGAGGTGGCGGCGGCGGCAGCGGCGGCGGCGGCGGCGGCTCGGGGAAAAAAGAGCAGCAGAAGCGGCGGCAGCAGCGGCGCAAGCAGGCGTCGACGGCGGCGGCGGCGGCGGCGGCGTTGGTCCCCGCCCCAGGGGAGACCGCTCGCCTGCTCCGGCCCGGGATGGCCGTCGGCGACGCCCTGCGCGAGTGGTTCGCGGACGAGGACAACGCGGGCATGCTCCAGCGGCTGGCCGAGGGCGGCGTGCGGGCGGCCGCGTCGCTGCTGCTGCCGGCAGGGGAGGACGGGTCGGCGGGCGCGGCGGCGGCAGCGGCGGCGGCGGCGGGCCGCGGTGTTGTCGGTGCTGCTGCGCCCTCTGCCGGCGCTTCCGCCTCGGCCTCTGCCTCTGAACAACCGCCGCAGCTCCTCGCGGGCGAGCAGATCGTCGTCACGGGCGCGCTGGCCGGGCCGGAGGCGTTTGGCGGCGAGTCCGACGGCGACAGCGATAGCGACAGCGACGAGGACGAGGAGGATGAGGGCGGCGCCGGCGACACGCGGGATTCCTCGCCCAAGCCCGGCATGCCCCGCTGCGCCTTGGCCGACCTCATCGAGGCCCTGGGCGGCCGCCTGCGGCCCTCGGTCACCCGCGGCACGTCGCTCGTCGTCGTCGGCTCGGGGGCCCGCCGCCGCGACAGCGCCAAGGCGCGCGAGGCGGGGCGGCTCGGCGTGCCCGTCGTGGGCGAGCGCGCGTTCTGGCGGCGGCTGCGCAGGGGCGGGTGGACGCCGCCCTAGCTGCTGCTTCTGCGGCGGCACGGGCACAGCAGGGATGAGACGGAAAGCGGGGGGCGGGGAGGGGCTCTGAGCGCTGCGCGACGCCTGTGCGTGTTACTCGGGTCGAGCGCCGCGTGATAAGCCGAGTCGACCAAAAGAAGAAGAAGAAGTAAAAACACAGAGGTGCGAAAATACAACAAGCGGGACAGCCGACGCGCCGACGATACCTCACCGCCTCGGCGAGAACAGCAGGGGCATCCCGCCCTCCGTGCCCAGCGTGATGCGGAAGCGCAGCGACCCCTCGAGCCCGCCCGCGTCGACGACGCGCTGCGCGGGGCGCCACCGAAACGCGGCGACCAGCATCGCGACGGCGGCGGCCAGCTCGACGCGCGCCAGCGACTGGCCGACGCAGTCGCGCGGTCCGAGCGAGAAGGCGGGGCTGTCCGGAGGCGGGTGCGCGGCGCCGGGCGCGGGGTCGAGCCAGCGCTCGGGCCGGAACTCGCCCGCGTCGGGGCCGTAGACCGAGGTGCGGCGGCCGCAGACGAAGATGGGCAGCAGCACGACGGTCCCGGGCGGGACCGAGTGTCCGCAGATCTGGGCGTCGCCGGGGTGGTAAGGAGAAGAGGAGGGCGGCGAGGGGGAAGGCGGCCGGCCGGCGGCGGCGGCGGCGGCGGCGGCGGCGAAACCTTTGCTGCCCCCGCCAGAGGGCGGCCGGCCGGCGGCGGCGGCGACCCCGCCGGACTCGACCACGCGGCCGGTGCCCAAGGCCGCGGGCGGGTACATCCTCAGCGACTCGCGCAGCACCGCGTGCAGGTAGGGCAGCGCCGCGGGGGACAGGTCGGACCAATCGATCTCGCGCGTCTCGGCGGCCGACGCAAAGGCCGACGGGCGGCGCGACAGCCGCGTCTGCGCCGCCGCAGCCGCCGCCGCCGCGGCCGCCGCCCCTTCCGAGGGGGGCGCCGCAGAGCGCGCGCCGCCGTCGGCGGCGGCCGCGCCGCCGCCCGCCCGCGCGAGCCCCGCCCGCGCCAGCTCCCCCGCCAGTCTGTCCTGCGCGGCCGGGTGCTCGGCCAGCGCCGCGAGGGTGCACACGATGGCGCGAGAGGTCGTCTCAAACCCCGCGTTCATGACCAGAGAGAGCTCGCTCTCCAGGCGGCGGCCGGCGGCGACTTTTTCGCCCGTGGACGGGTCGGTCGCGCCCATGATGGCGCGCGCGAGCGAGCCCTCGGGTGGCGGGTCGCGCTCAAGGCTCTCGCGCTTGGCCTGCATCATGGCGCCGAAGCCGCGCTCGAGCCGGTCGTCCAGGCGGGCGTCGGCGTCGCCGAAAAAGCGCAGCAGCGGGCCGAGCGGGCGGCGCAGCGGGTTGCCGAGGGCGCGGCGGACGGTGCCGAGCAGCGCCTCCACCAGGGCGACGTACTCCTCGGGCGACAGCACCGCTTGCGAATCCTTGATCAGGCGGTCGGCCGCGCCCGACGCGCGCGCCTCGGCCTCCTCCGCGGCCGCCTGCGTGCCGCAGCGGCCCGCGGCGGGAAGCGGGCGCGACGCCAGCGCGCGGACGCCGCCCAGGGCCTCGCCGTACAGCAGGAGGTTGATGGCGTCGGCCGTCACGCGCTTGGCCAGGTCCTCGACGTCGACCTCGACCTCGACCTCATCCTCGGGTTGGGCCACTGCGGTCCCGGGGGGAGCCAGGGCGCCGTTGGCGTCGGCGCCGTTTTCCCGCCGCGGCGGCTGCTGCTGCTTTTCGCCACCGCCGTTGGCCGCGCCGCCGCCGCCGGCGACCTCCGCCCCCGCCGCCCCCGTCGCCGCGAAAACACCCTTCTCTCGCTCGGCCGCCGCCCGCGCCCACTCGGCCACCAAATGCGCGCGCACCTCGTCAAGGGCCTCGCGCAGGCGCGGGAAAACGTTCGCCCGAAGGGACGTGGCGCTAAAGGCGGGCGCCACCGCCTGTCGCAGCGACTTCCACAGGGGCGACGACTCGTGGAGCTCGGTGAGGATCGACCGGGGCCGCCCCGGGATGCCCACGTCGAGCGGCTCGTACACAGACGCGTCCTTGGGCAGCCGGTTGCGCGCGCCGCGGCGTGTGAGGGCGGTGAAGGCATCGACCGATCCGACGACGACGGCGCGGCGGTTGGCGATCCGCACGCGGAAGAGGTCGCCGTAGGCCTCGGCGTGCGCGAGCAGGATCATGGGGGCGCGGTCCGAGGCAAGCAGCGGCGCATGCCCGAGCAAGAACGAGGGGGCGGGCGGTCCGGGGATGCGGCGCCAGCGGCGCCAGGCCGCGAGGGCGGCCGCGAGCGGCGGCAGGACGACGACGGCGACGGCAACAACGAGCGCGGCGGCGATGACGAGCGCCTCGGGCGACGGCGACGACGACGACCACGACGCCGGGAGGAGGCGGTCGAGGAGCTGCGTCTGCGCGGATTGCGTCTGCGCGGGCTCCGGATGGGAAGCTGCTGTGCGAGGGGCCGCGCGCTCGAGGAGCGACACCCACCACTGCTGCAGAGTTGCCCCCCCCATGGCTGCTGATGTGTGTGTCTCTCTCTCGCGCGCGCGCGCGCCTTTCTTCGCGTGTCTTTGTCGGGTGAGGATTCCGTCGATGTCGAGACCGATGATAGTACAGATGGAGGAGTGAGGGGGCATATAGCGCCGTTTGGGCGCAAAGTGCAACTGCGTGTGCGTTTATTTTTGTGGCGGCGCGTCGTGGTCGCCGTCGTCGTCGCCGTCGCGTGTCCCTCCGGCGCGCCCCCCCCGCTCGTTCTTTTTCCAATCTCTCTTTATCGAGGCAGCAGCAGAAATGAAGCGTCTTCTCAATAACAGCGAGGGACGAGCTATGCTCACACCGCCACCAGCACCACCAGCGCCACCAGCACCAGCATGAGCACCGCGATCAGCGCCAGCTGCCGGCCGCCGGGCCCCCCGCCGCGCGCCACCACCGACGCCACCTTTTTCGCCACGCCGCCGAGCCGCCTGTTTTGTTTTTGTTGTTGTGTTTGAGGGTCGTTGGTGTGTGTTGGTTTGTTTGAGGGTCGTGTGTGATGATCAGCTGGTTGACAACGCCGACAGCAACGCCGTGGCGACACTCGGAAGGGCCAGCGAGACAGAGCGCCACAAAGCGGACGGCGGCGGAGCCGGAACGGCGCCGGGTGGGCCAAACGAGAGGCCCGGGCCTCGAGAGAACGAGAGACCCGGGCCTCGAGAGAACGACGAAGACGCAAAAAGGAAAGAAAAAAAAGACTCAACGCCCGCGCGCCGTCCACCTCGCCCCCCAACGCGTCCAGCATCCCCTCTTGCTCTTGCAGCTCGTCGCGCATGGCCACGCCCACGCGCGCGAGGCGCGCCAGTCCTTGCTCCACGTCGTCGAGCTGGGCGTCCTGCCGCGCGACCAGCAGCTGCTGCCGGGCGTCGAGCTGCCCGCCGGCCCCGCCGCCGGCGCCGGCCAGCGCCGCCGCCGCCTTGTCGCCGCCGCCGCCGCCGCCGCCGTCGACCGCCGCGCCCGCTGCTCCTCCTCCCCCTTGCTGCTGGCGCGCGTCCCCCTCGCTGGCCGCCGCCGCCCTCAGCGCCCCCAGCGCCCCCTCCAGCTGCGCCACGGCCGACGCCGCCCACCTGCGCCGCCCGGCGACCTCCTCGGCGGCCAGGCCGAAGCGCGCGGGGTCGGCCGCCGCCGCCTCGACCGCCCGCGACAGCTCGGTTGCCTGCGCCGCCAGCGCCTCGGCCTGCCGGTGGCCGGCCTCAGCGACGGCGCGGCGCTCGGGGCTGCGCGCGGGCAAGGCGTGGAAGCGGGCGAGCCGCGGCTGGAGGTCGCGGAGGCCGTCCTGGATCTCCTGGCGGACCAGGTAGAACGGGTCCATGCCTTCCGCGGGCAGAAGGGGGGGGTGGATGGATGATTTGTGATGCGTTGTTTTTTGCGGGGGGACGAGGACGCGTGTTTTTTCCGCCCGTTTGAGAGAGAGAGAGGCGGGGCGGCAGCGGCGAGGTCAAAAATGGCGGGCTCGCTTTTTTTTGGTCTTTGTGCTCCAAAGGAATGTGCGGGGTCGAAGGAACAAGTGTCGCTGGGTCGGATCGAACTTGTTGCAGAGAGGGGTTGTGTGTGTCAAGGAGGGTCAAGGGTGAATGGGAGGAGGGGGGAGCAGTTGCCGGGTTCTCACAAGGAAAAAAGGAGGCGCCGAATTCGGCAGCCGAATCAAGCGTCGCCGCCGCCGTCGCCGTTGCATCCGCCTCCGACGCCGCCTCCGCCCAAAGCGTCCCCGCTCAAAGGGCCCCCCAAGGCCGCGCACAGCTCGCGCAGCTGGTCCGCGCCGGCGCCCGTGTCGGCCATCATCTCGCGCACGGCCTTGGCGGCCGCGGGCGCGTCGTCGGCGGCGGCGCCGCCGCCCGCGGCGTCGGCGCCCCCCGCCCCCCCCGCCCTCCCCCCCGCCATGAGCGCCGCGCGCCGCCGCGCGGCCGCCACCGCCGCGCCGCGCAGCTGCTCGCAGCGCGCCATGAGCGGGCGCAGGCGCGCGGCTGCGCCGCTCGCGGCCGCCACGTCCTCCAGCACCGAGGCGCGGCGGGGCGACGCCAGCGCCGCGCCCAGCGGGCGGAAGGCCGGCGCCGCGCCCGCCGCCTCTGCGCGGTCGCGCGCCGCCGCCGCCAGCTCGCGCCGCAGCGCGCCCGCGCCCTCGCGCGCCTGGCAGAGGGCCGCGCGCAGCGACTCGAGCTCGGCGTCCAGCGCGGCCTCGTCCTCCTCGGTGGCGGGCGGGAACGGCGGCGCCTTTTTGCTGCCGCGGCGGTTGCTGCCGCCAGGCCCGGCTGCTGCTGCGTCGGCGCGGCCGGCCCCCTCCGCCCCGCCCTCCTCCTCCTCCTCCTCGTCCTCCTCGGCCGACAGCTCCGCCGGCACGTGCAGCGCCGTCGCCCCGGCCACGCGCTCAAAGTTGGTTGCCGCGTCGTTCAAGCTGGCCAGCACGGCCGCCCACAGCTGCCCGACCCCGTCGCGCAGCGCCGCCTTTTCCGCGCGCTCGAGCGGCAGCGCCCGCAGGAGCTGGCGCTCCAGGGCGTCGAAGCCGTCGGCGCAGGCGTCCAGGGCCTTTTTGTTGTTTTTTGGGTTGTGTGTGGGTGTGGTCGGGGGGCGATTGGTCGGGTCGCGGTTGGGTTGGGGGGTGAGTGTGTTGGCGCGCGCGCGTGTCGGCGTCGGCGCGACGACCCGAAAAACAGGGCCGACGCTCGAGCGAAAACACAAAACCAACACGCACCGCGTTGCTCAGGTCGGCGAGCAGCAGCTGCGGGTTGAACGCAAAGGGGTTGATGGCCGAAGCATGCTGCTGCTGCACATGCTGCTGCTGCTGCTGCTGCTGTTGCGCGTCCATCGGCTCGTCGCGGACCGCGGGAGCTGTTGTGGTGTTGGCGGAATCGGCGACCCCGCCCGCGGGAGCAGGAGGCAGGCCCGCCTGCCCCGGCAGCGGGCCGGAGGCGGCGGGTTCCATGCCCGGGCTGCGTTCCTAGCTTCGCGAGTGGTTTGCGAGAGGGCGAGTCGCAGTTTGGGGAGAGTTTGAAAAAAGAGACGAGTTGCGCGACAGTTGTTTATTGTCCGTGCTTGTTTCCCGCGAGGGGGCGGGGGGGCGTCTCCAAAGCGAGATGTTGCGTGGTGGCCGGAACGAACGAATGATGAACGAGGGAATGAAGTCAGTGAGGGCAGAGAGCATGAGAAGGGGAGAGCGCCCGCTGCCGCCGCCGACGAGCCGCTCTCGTTTTTCAAATGGTCGCCGCGCTCTCCCTCGCATTTCCCGCCGCAGCCAGAGAGAGGCACACACATGCAAACGCCGGGGCGTCGGGGGTTTCAACATCAGAGTAGTCTTTGTGTGTCGTTTATTCGGAGGCCGGTCTCAGGGGAACAATAGAGGTCATGGTGAGAGAGAGACAGGAACACGACGCCGCCGGCGAAAAACGCGCGCTCGCGGCCCGGAAAAAAAAAGAGGCGGGGTCCGCGATCGCGGCCGTCCGGCCCTCCCAAAATGCCTCCGCAAAGCCTCCCGCCTACTACTACTGCGGCAGGGCCTTGTACATCGCGTCGATCTCGCGCTGGTACCGCCTCTGCAGCTGCGGCCGCTTGAGCTTGAACGAGGGCGTCATCAAATCCGCCTCGACCGAGAACGCCTCGGGCTCCACCAGCACCGCCTTCACCATCTCAAACCCGCGCAGCTTGTCCGCCTTCCCCACGGCCGCGAGCTCGGCGAGCGCCCACTCGGCGCAGCGCGGGTCGGCGCACAGCTGGGCGGCGGGGAGGGAGGGATCGAGGCCGCGCTCCTTGGCGAACGCGCGCAAAGCGTGCGGCGTCGGCACCACCACCGCGACCAGCTGGCTTTTGAAGCTGTTGCCGTACACCCACACCTGCTCGACGAGCGAGGCTTTCTTGAAGGTGGCCTCGAGCTTCTCGACGGCGATGTACTCGCCTGGTTGATGATCGTTTGGGTTTGATCGGTTGGATTGACGGATCGGTTGGTCGGTCGATGGCGGGGTTGGGGGTTGGGGGTTTGTTGGTTTGTTGGTGGAGTCTCGTGAATTCGCCGGGAAACGGGGGTTGGGGGTGGGTTGGTGTGGTGGGTTGTCGTCGTTGTCGTGTTTTGTCGTTCGTGCGGGGGGCGGTGTGGTGGTGGTGGTGGTGAGTGTTTGCGGGAGCGGGAGTGAGACTAGGAGGGTGGGTGAAAGACGCCACTCTTTTCCCCCTCGTCCTCGTCGCAGCGGGCGTTCCCCCGCCCCTTTCCGCGACAATCGGCGAAAGACCAAACGCACCCTGCGACAGCTTGAAGATGTTCTTCTTGCGGTCGACGATCTTGAGCGCGCCCTCGGGCGTCAGGATGCCGATGTCGCCCGTGTGGAACCACCCGTCGGCGTCCATGCACTCGGCCGTCTGCGTTTTTGTTGTTTCAAGGGGGGGGGGGAGAAGAGCGCGGCCGTAAGCGGGAAGAAAAAAAACGCCGTTTGATCGAAACCCACACACCCACAAAACGAGACCCATGAACCAACAACGGATCGCCCGCGAACCCAGCAGCCAAAAAATAGAACAAAAGCGCGAGACGCACCTTGTCCGGCATCTTGTAGTACCCGGAGAACAGCTGCGGCCCGCGCAGCAGCACCTCGCCGCCCGGCCGCGCCGCGTCGGCGGCGTCGTAGCCCATCTCGGGCACGCTCTCCAGCCTCAGCTCCGTGCAGGGGAGGACGGGGCCGACCGTGGCGCTGTGCTCGTGGGTGTCGGGCATGGCGATGCACGACGCGGCGCACGTCTCCGTCAGGCCGTAGCCCTGCACCACGGGCGAGCACATGGCGACTTTGAGGAATTCCTCGACGTGCGGCGCCAGCGGCGCGCCGCCGGAGACGATGATGCGGACGCGCCCGCCCAGCCGCTGCTTCACCTTGGAAAACACGATGCGGTCGAACAGCGGGCTCGCCTTGTCCTGCGGCACGCCGCCCTGCAAGAAGCTCAGCTTGCGGCTGAAGGCGTACCCAAAGATCAGTTTTTTGAGCGCGGATCCCGCGGCGATCTGCGCCGAGATCCCGCCGTAGATCCGATCGAACACGCGCGGCACGCCGATGAAGAGGGTGGGCTTGAGCGCGCCGATGTCGTCCACCAGCTTGGTGGCGTCGCCCTGTTCGGGGTGGGTTGTTCGTTGGTGGGTGGGTGGGTTGTGGCGGGGGGGGGGGAAAGGGGAAGCAGGGTGTTTTGGGCGTTTCTTTTTTTCTTTTGTTTTTTTCTTTGTTCGCAAAGGGAGAAGGACACAAAGGGGTGCCCACGCAAACCAACGGAGAAGGCCCCCCAAC